>LWDU01040742.1_pt1 | contig 165613 bp, 165 predicted proteins | sample 727161 | NCBI WGS metagenome assembly LWDU01 (sample SAMN04566230, study PRJNA314399) | hydrothermal vent metagenome | isolation source: deep sea hydrothermal plume seawater | place: Mexico: Gulf of California, Guaymas Basin | collected 2004-07-11
TGGCCGGCTATCACGATGAGGGGTGGTGTGCCCCCATCGAGGTTTTAGACGGCGAGGAAGTTGCCCGATGTCGAGAAGGCCTTGAGCGGTATGAGGCGTCAGTGGGTCATCCGATCGAGTTCCCCGAGAAGTCGAAGTCTTACCTATTGTTCGACTGGGCCGACTACTTGGTTCACCACCCCAAGGTGCTCGACGCGGTAGCGGCGGTGATCGGGCCAGACATCCTCGTCTACCACTCAACGACGTGGATAAAAGGGGCTCACACTCCAGCTTTCGTTCACTGGCACCAAGATGGTACGTATTTCTTCCTCGAACCTCACCTCCACGTGACAGCGTGGGTGGCGCTCTCTGAATGTCCCGAGGAGGCTGGCTGCGTCCGGGTCATCCCAGGGAGCCACCAGCTGGGACAGTTTGACCATCAAGACGACCCAGGTGAATGGAACATGATCAAACGGGGCCAAGGAATCTTTGATCAGTTCGATGATGACGCGGGTGTGTTAATGCCGTTGAGCGCTGGTGAGATGTCGCTGCATCACACCGATGTCGTACATTCTTCCTCAAGTAACCACACCAACGACCGCCGCATCGGGATTGGAATTAGCTATATCCCAACCAGCGTGCGTCCAATCGGGGAGCCGACACCAAGCGCACTGTTGGTCCGCGGCGAGGATGTTTATGGGCACTTCATCCATGAGCAGCGCCTGGAGATGGAACAGTCCCCGCAGGCCATAGACGCGCACGCTGAAGCCAACGCCCGGTTCAGAGCTCGCCAAGATCTGGGCGCGAACATCACATGAGCTAAATCATCGCTGTTTGGTGTTGTTAAGCCTGATTGGCCAATCCATCGTGTTTAGCCACCGATTCCGACAGTTCGAAGACCGCGACGTGTGCAAAGTAACGCGGGCAAGGTAGTGAGGACCGCGAGTTGTGTCACTTGAACGAACAGAGCGACCTCGTGCCAGTGAAACAGTGGGGTTCAAGTCGATCGGCCACGAGTCCACCTCGTCCGTATCTGCATAGCTGCCTGATTAGATCACAATAAGGATCGGCTGCTGGCCTTAGGTGTCAGACTGGTAGTGAATCGCGAATAGATAATGAGGGGGAAATGTGGAAGCGCAATCGGACAGATATCAAGCCGGGGCACGCAATTTCGAAGAGGTATATCCACGTCAGGCCTCTGAAGATCCCGAAGAATTCGAGCGAATGGCCATGGAAAATCTTTTTTCGGAGTACTGGTCGCGTGAAGGTCTCACTACCCGCGATCGCCGCTTACTGATCCTCGGCATCGTCACAGCACAAGGCAACGACACCATTCTTAAGTTGCAGTTCAGCGCTGGAATGGCGAAAGGCGATCTCCACGAAAGCGATCTGACAGAGATACCAATCTTTCTCAGCCAGTACGCAGGCTTCCCGCTGAGCGTTGTCGCTAACACCGCCGCTCAGAAGGTCCGAGACGGCCTGTCTTCCTGATAGCGTCGTTTCTTATCAGTCGCGGAGTTGAGACCGATGGAACGAGATTGGAAGTGTTGCTGGGTCGCTTGTAGACAGATGAAGCCGTCGTGCTTCGGAGGTTTCGGGGAAACTGAGCGGCGTACCATTTTCGCAAAAGACAGAGGAAAAGACCTCCCCGAAGGGAAATCGTTTCGTTAGGCGGATTTGGCCAACACCTAGGCCTCGACTAAATCACTGACCTGCGATGCCAACATCATCTTTGATTGCTTGAGCTCAATAGCGTCGGTCATCGTAAAAGATCCGGCGGCTCCATTGAGAGATTTCATTGCTTCGCTGGGATCGAGATCCTCAATCTCGTAAATAGCGACGTACTCGTGCTCTGTAACAGATGGCAGCATCTCACCGGCCTTAAATCTTTGAGCCCGCACAAAGCCGTCAGCGGTGAGAACTTCCCCGAGGTGTACGTCGTTGTACCAGGCGTTGTACTCGTCCTCCCTGCCCTCGACTGGACTGGTGAACACCAAAAGTACGTGTTTAGTCATCTCGTCTCTCCTTGTATGTCCCCGACGCTACAGCGCGTCCCGCAGACGTGCCGGAGTGGGTCACGCTGTTGCTTCAAAAGCTATCCGCTCGGCATCAAGGGCTGGGTCTTGCACTTCGAGAGTTCTGGTAACTCGGACTTCGCCGAACCCGGCTTCGATGAGCATGTTCTCCACCTCCGTAGCGGAATAGCTACAAATTACGATCGAATACGCGTCGTTTGCGACCTCGACACCGCTATCGAACTGGCGGACAGAAATTTCGCGCACGATGCTCCGTGCCACCGGATCGACCCCCACCAGACGGGTCCGTAACTCCAACTCGCCTCCGTCGCTCATACGTCGACGATCGCCCATTTCGGGCCATGAACCAAGCAACTTGAGATTCTCGGGAATCTGCCACGTCGTGTCCGAGCCCACGTCGTGCTTCCCTAAATGGTGATCCATAACGAGTGTTCCGCCTGATTCCAACTGCGAGTGAATGCGTCGCAAACCTTCAACATCAGTGGAGCGGTCGCCACCGAGGCCAAATGCACCGCAAAGGACAGCTGTGCGATACCGGCGCGGCAGGTCCAGTTCGTGCATTGCCTGCGTATAAAGGTTGACTGATAGCCCATCGGCTTCTGCCTTAGCCGCACACCACGCGATCATGTCCGGGGAAACATCGCTGCCATCAACATCTAAGCCCGACCGTAAGAATGGGAGAAGTAGGCGACCAGTTCCACAACCCGCATCCAAGGCAGGTTCGCCGCAACGTTCGATGACGTTTTGAAAAAATTCTACGTCGCTTCCGCCTTCGTTAAATTCTGCCCACCAGCGAGCGACCAGACCGTAGTGCCAAGTTTGGATCTCATTGCACATTGTTCCATCGTAAGGCGGCCCTAGTAGATCCTCTGAATAGAAACGAAGCCGCATCGATGAACGAGATTCGCAGACACCGGCTGATGTTTCGAACTGATTGTGGCCAGAGTGCTACTAGTGGGTGCGCCGACAGGACGTCACATGACTTGTCGCAGGGTTAGCCCTAATAGATCTTTCCTACTAAGTCAGCTTCCACGATTGCTTTGCGAAGGTCCGACCACCCGTCGTCGGTTGCGCGAACCCACTTTGTCAAATGCTCCATCTTCATCATTTCTGCAATGTGTGGGTCATCTGGATTCATGGAGAGTAGGAGTTCAACGAACTGGTCGGAGCGACTTTCACTCAGCGCAGGGCTGGATGTGAACGCGCAATGCGCATAGCTACGCGTTCGCCAGATGATTCGCACGGCGTCTTCCTCAAGGCCATGTCTGCGCATCAGAGGCTCGAACCAGGGTTCGAAAATAATTCCAGCGTCAGCCGACTGATTTACAACCGCCTCAAAGATGGTCCGGTCATCCACCCAGCGTTGCAGGTCGGAGTATTGAGTGGAGTCCAGTTCAATTAGCGAGCAGTCAGTTCTAATGTCGAGGCCTTCTTCAGCGAGTTGAGTCACAGGTAAAAGCCACAGTTCGCTGGATGTCTCCACGCCCGTTGCTAAACGCAGGCCTCGGAGATCATCGATCGTTTCTATATCGCTATCGCCACGGACAATCAGCAAACTTTGGACGTTCTCGTCCGTGTCACGCATCGCCAATGTGCGGCAATCCGAGTTCTGTTCAAGTAGTTGCGCGTGAGCCATGGGCGCGTTCCAAGCGATGTCGATGTGTCCAGCAAGAAGTGCTGATGACATTGCGTCGTAGGTTGAGAAAAGGGCGTACTCGACAGGAAATCCGGCCTCTACGAAGTACTTGCGGATGGCGTTCCAAATCAAGACTGCTCTTTTGGGGTCTGCTGCGGTAGCTCCTAAAACCAAGGGTCCTTCAGAATTCGACATAGTTGAGTCTTTCAAGTGGGTGCTGGAGCTAGTTCAGCACAGTTGCGCTCGCGGTCTCGTCAACAGCGTCGAGGTCCGACCTCGCGCAGCGAACTTGACCTCACCGCTTCAAACCCTTAATCGATTAAAGCAACCAGCGATGTGGCTCTGGTTTCTAGCCGACGTCAACTAACTAGCGTTGAGGTTCATAGGTGGCCTTATCAACTAGCGCTAACACCTCGGACTCGGATTCGGTGTGAACTAGTCGATCCACCCATTCGTGGAACCGTTGTCCGCCGGCCTCGTTCCGACCGAACATGACAAAATCCTTTGCACCACTTTTGAGGCCACGTTGAAGAAGAAATCCCGTCGCATAATCCTCATCGCGTACAACCCGAAGCAAAAACCGTTGTTCAGCTTCGATGAAAGGCAGCATCTCTTCGGCCGGCTCGAACGTCGTCAAAAAGGTTTGAGTTGTCGTTGACGCATCAGGAGTTTCACCCGGAAAGAGTTGCGACACCATGTACATCCTCCCACCACCTTCGCCGTTCGGCCCAGCCACGTGAAACGAAGCAACGGAAACGTGCGGAAAAATGGTCCAAATGCCCGAGGTGAGCGCCCCAATTGACCACTGCGATTCTGGGCTTTGATCGAGCCTGAGCGCTGAAGCATCAGGGGCACTCACTCGTTGATGCGGGCCCCAAGCGTCGTAGATGGCCTTGTTGCACAGGTCAGCCCCAAAACTCTCTCGGTGCAGAATCGGCAGGTGATAGAAGTCGAGATACCCGTCGTAGGCAATTTTCCAATTAGGTCCGTCAACTATCTGTTGACCTGCGAAGTAGCAACCAGCCAGCCCTAGATGTTCGAGCATTTCGCCGTAGCCGCACAGATAACGCTCAAGGTCATCGGTGCCTTCATGATCTAGGCCCACGAACACCAGACCCGCACATTCCAGCACGGGTAATTCGGTTAGGCCGTGGCAACTCATTTCAAGTTGTCCGAATTCGTCGTGGTCGAGAATTCCGACTAGCTGACCAAAATTGTCGTAGCTCCAAGCGTGGTACGGGCAAGTGAAACGTCTACTCGTTCCCGTGCCTTCAGGAACGACTTGTGATCCCCGATGGCTACATGTATTGACAAACGCTCGGAGTTCATCATCAGCGGCGCGAGTGACTAAGACAGGAATACCGATGACTTCTGTTGAGCGATATGAGTAGCGCTCAACAAACTCACAACTAAACCCAAAGACGAGCGGAAATCGATGAAACAGGGAGCGGACTTCGTTCAACCATCGATCATGGTCCAGATAGTGCTCAACGGGCACCTTGCCGATAGTTTCAGCGAGGGGCACAGTTTCTGCTTTGGCGTGTGCGATAGTGCGCCGCGCCGCTTCCAATAATCTGTCCCTACTCATTGCGGTCCATGCCCAGGGAATATTTGGATTCGTCGGTCGCCGTAAGCCAAAATTCAGGTCCCGCCTGAAGTCGTCGAAGACCGAGCGGCTCTTTGGTGGTCAACGTGCGTCCTGGTTGGAAAAGAAGTCGGCGCGAGGAGTAAAGCTCTCGTCATAGACAGGTTCGGTCAGATCACACCGGAACTTGGCTGTGTCAGCTGCGACAAGCCCTAGCTCGCGGATCAGTTCGAGCATGCCGTAATAATTGGCATGGTGGAAGTGGGCATCAAGAGACGGCTCGTCCGCCCAAAGCTCATATACCTGAATACGGTTGTCTACGCACGGGTCGGCCCCGAAGTAATAGACCTCACAGCCCGGTTCATTGAGACGAGTTGATTCTTGAAGCAGTCGACTCCGCTGGACTGCAAGCTCGCGTGTCTCGTTGTCGGTGAAATCGATGGTTCCGGCGATGATGATCACAAAGCAACCTTGACACAACTCTGACCCCATTGAAGACAGTTTCCGGAAAGCGTTCTAGCCTCGGCGTATGTCTGAGGATTACGAAGATCTACATCAATGCGCGCTTAGCGAAGACTTGGAGAGCGAACTGGTTCAAAGCCAGAGGGAATGCGTTTTTATGTGGACCAACATGTCAGGCGAGGCGTTCGGAGTGGTGATGTCCTATTTACCTAAGGATGGGAACTTATGGCTCACTGCGGCGGAACATCGCGCGCGCATTTCAGCGATCCGACGATTTCCTCGCGGTTCGGTGTGCATTTCCAGCGCGGGGACGCGCATGGGACCCAACAAAACGGTCTCCTACAAGGGAACGTGCGCCGTATTGAGCGATCGCGCAACCAAAGACTGGTTTTATCCGGAGTTTTCTCGGTACCTGATGGGCGATGGTCCTAGAGCTCAAGCATTTCAAGAATACCTCGATTCGCAGGGACGAGTAATCATTAGGTTCGAACCTGATTATTCGTTGAGCTTCGATGGTGACCTCTTATGGGATCGATCACCCGAGGTGCTTGACCTCTAACAAATGCAATGCGTCCACTGTTACGCACAGCGGCGCTCCTGGGCCGATCCTGTAAGAGCGCCGGATTTAAGACGGTTAGTGTCCGTTGTATGTCTCAGATCATGACCTCGTCGACTGGATTGGAGTTCCTGCGGACCCCAGATGAACGGTTCGCGTCGCTGATCGACTGGCTGTTCGAACCCCGCTACGTGACGATCAGCGACGGGCTTCGTGTGCACTACGTGGACGAGGGAGCTGGGCCGACTGTTCTGTTACTCCACGGCGAGCCAACTTGGGGCTATCTGTACCGAAAAATGATTCCTGGGCTTCTCCGTTCAGGCTGTCGGGTAATTGCCCCTGATTTAGTGGGGTTCGGCCGTTCAGATAAGCCGAGCCTGCGTGATGACTACACCTACGGACGTCATCTTCGATGGTTGACCGAAACAATTGACGCCATCGAGCGCACATCACCGCTTGGCACGGTCACCATGTTTTGCCAGGACTGGGGTGGGTTAATCGGTCTCAGCCACATGGCCCGATACCCAGAAACCTATAGGGGCGTTGTCGTATCGAACACTGGCGTGCCACTTGGACGCGACATCCACATGACCGACGACGACGCGTTCGCGACATGGCGACAATTCTCCCAAGACGTCACACCGTTTCAGGCCTCCGTTTGTGTAGGTGGGAGCCTCTCTCCGCTTAACCCCGGAGGTTTTCAACTTACGGATGCAGAGCAGAAGGCCTATGACGCTCCCTTTCCCGAGGAGGTCTACGCAGCAGGGGCCCGCCAGTTTCCGTTACTCGTTCCCACTTCAGGCGTCCACCCGAGCGCTCCAATTTGTCAGGCAACGTGGTCACTGTTGACTCGATGCGAAGTGCCGCTTACCACGGCGTTTGGCTCCGATGACAAAGTCACCAGACCTTTGCAGGGGCTGATGTCCTCGAGCGTTCCCGGAGCAGCGGATCAACCCCACGTGGTCATCGAAAACGCTGGTCATTTCATTCAGGAGCATGAGCCGGAACAATGTGTTGACGTGATTCTGTCTCTACTGAAACGAACGAGTTAACTGCTCTTGCATCAAGTGTTGAGTGAGGCACAAGACACGTCGGATAGTGTCAAACTCCCATTGGTGAGGCATGTGGGGTGTCCAATGAATGAACTTCAAGAGATTTTTGCTGCTCAAAACATGGAGCCGACTGCAGCGATTGAGGCCACCTGGCCGGTCGCTGTTTCGGCGTCAGATGTATGGGCGGCGATAAGCGAAAGCGGGAATCTCACCAACGTTCACCCCTTCTGCTCGACGAACGAAGTTGAACGATGGCCAGGTCCAGGAGGACGCGATCACGTCCGTTACTACAGCGGTGTGCACTACCAACGTGACGTACTCCATTGGAGCGAGGGAAGCGGTTACGACCTCATTGTCGGTCCACCACCCAACCCAACAGCGGTGGCCACTTGGTGGATTGCTCCCAGCTCCGCCACATCGTGCAAGTTTGGTATCAAAGTCATCTCCTACGTCCGCTCCGATGTCGATCCAATTGCACGCGAAAACTACGAAGAGAAGGTGATTCGTACGGCTATCCCTCCCTACCTTCATGGGGTTGTCCAAGGGGTAGCTCACTACGCTGAAACTGGGAATCCAGTGAAGCGCAACCAGTTCGGTGCCCACGACATCTACTCGCCTGAAGTTCAGACGCGCCGATGACCGTTGAGCAGCACCCCAACGGCGTTCGTACTCGACCGGCAGAAGTGACCGATCAGTCCCGGGTTTTTGATCTGATCGAACAACTCACCGGCGAAGCGATTACTTCGAGATGGCAAACCGTCTATGAGTCGCATCTTCGACGCGAACGCGGTGCCGTCGTCGTCGCCGAGAACGACGATGGAATTCTCGGTATTGCCACTGTGTCGTACAACATGACGATTCGATACGGCGGTGAATACTGCGAACTCGAAGAGTTGATTGTCGATGATTCAGCAAGGGGTTTAAACCTCGGGCGAATCCTGGTACAGCGAACTATTGACGATGCCCAGCTTCGCGGTTGCGCCGAGATTGGGCTCTATTTAGTGCCGTCCACCGAAGGGAACCGTGGTTTCTACGAAAAACTCGGGTTTGAGGTGATAGGCACCGAGATGCGTCAAACTTTGGAAACCAACTAGGTCCAATTAGTGTGCTTGCATAACAGCGTCATAGCGGTGGCTCGGTCGCGACGACTCCAAGGGTCTCCAACTCCGTCAATTCAGACTCAGATAAGCCTGCAAGATCGACAAGTATCGATTTATTGTTTTGTCCTAGCAGTGCTGCTGGACGCATTGGCGGCCGCTCTGAAGCGGAAGAAAAATGGATTGGAAGGCAGGGAAGCCTTAAGGGACCGACTCTTGGCTGCTTGACCTCTTGAAAAGCTGATCGAGCATCGAGGTGAACGTCACCGAGAACTCCTGGAATATTCAGCACTGGCGCAGCTGCGACCCCGACCTCCTGAAGCTTGCCGGCGAGGTCAATTTGATCGAAGTTGTGAGTCCAACTGACGAGCTCAGCGTCGATGCTGTCATGAAGTATTAATCGTTCCGATCGGGTGAGACCGACCCAGGCAGTGGGTAGTTCGGCGATCTCGCATAGAACTTCCCAACAGCGCTCACTAGTGACCGAAATCGCGATCCACCGGTCAACTCCTTCGCAGGGATACACCCCTTGGGGAATGAAATCTTGGTCGCGGTTACCCATTAACGGTGGTTCGTGGCCATCCATCTGCGCCTCAACGATCACATCGCCGATGATCGATATCGTCGCCTCAAATTGCGCTGCTTCTATGGTGACACCGCCGTTGAACGGCCGGTTCCAGAGGGCAATGAGAATTGCTGCAGCCGCGTGTAAACCTGCTATCGGATCTGGCCACGCGACCCCACATTTCCAAGGGTGTTCATCTCTGTAGCCAACTAATTGTGAGAGTCCGGCATGAGAATCGATGGTGGTGCCGTAGGCCACCCAATTCTCCGCTGGTCCAGACCGCCCATAACCGGGCATCGTCATATACACCAAATCAGGTTTTAGAGAATGGAGACGGTGCTCATCTAAGCCAAGCTGGGGCATCACTCGGGGGCTGAAGTTCTCAATTAACACATCGGCGGTGGGGACCAATCGTTCAAACGTCGCTAACCCTTCAGCTCGACTCAGATCTAAGACAACGGACTCTTTGTTCAATCCGTATTTGATTAGATGACCATTCCGGTTCCATTGATCGGGACCTTGAATATTGTCCGGATGGAATCGTTGGGCAACAACCAAAGACTCAGGGATTTCACGGGGACCCCTTCCCCAAGGGGCCTCAACCTGCATGACTTGTGCTCCGAGTTCTGCGAGAACTCGAGCAGCAAGAGGTCCCGCCCAAACCTTTGAGAGGTCAAGCACTCGAATCCCCGCCAACGGTCCTCCCGTGGATTCTGAGTCAGGCAAGGCGGAAGGCGTTCCACTTGTCGACGAAAATTGGAAAGGTGCACCTGGAACCGTCCATCGCCCAGCTTTTCGCCAGAAATCCCGATGCTCTAACTGAGCATCGTCCAAAAGGCCCAGGATGGTATTCGCGGGAGCGGCCGGAATTTGAGCCGCTTGGAATAGTTGGCTGACATCGCCTGCATTTCGTTCGGACAACCATGGAGCCAGGTGTTCATCCAATAGTTCAGGAAATTCCTGGAAATCGGCAGGCGAATCGATCCGGGGATCGTCGAGAAGCCCGGAAAGCCCCGTTATCGCAAGAACGGTCTCAAGTTGCAGATCAGTGGGGGCTGATAGAGCAAGCCAACCATCAGCGCAGCGGTACATGCCATTGGGTTGACCGTGGCCGGTATAACGGTTACCCATGCGACACAAGATGTCTTTTCCCAACTGGTAACGAACAAAGCTCATCTGATGAAGGGCAGTCAACACTTCGTGATGTGTCACCTCCACCGAATGAAGCCGGTCGTTGCGTTCTCTGTCGAATAAGGCGCCCATCGCGCCAACAAAGGCAAAGAGTCCGGCTGCGTAAAATGGATGGGTCGAGGGACCCGTCAGCGGTTCTCGCTGAGGGTCCCCGGTCAGGTAGGTGTGCCCGGAGTGGGCGTAAACAGTTGCAGATGTGCCTGTCCACATCGCGTACGGGCCAAAGGAGCCATAGGGTGAAATGTCTACGATGATCGTCCGAGGGCCGGGTTCGACTAGAGATCCTGGTACTGCCCCATGAGGATCGCTTCGAATGATGACGTCTGCTTGCTCGAACGCAGCTTTATTGAGGGACAATCGCTGGTCCTTGCCCTCATCAAGATAAGCGGATTGGCTTCGGGTTAATCGGGACTCGCCGACGGCCGTTACCTGAGCGCCGTTATCTGCGAAAAGTTTTGCGCAATAAGCACCGGCGATTGATCCGGTCAGCTCAAATACCTTCAGTTCCGCGAAGGGTTTCGCTGCGCTGGCCATCGGCCATAGCCTAGGTTCGGTTGTTGTTCTCTGGAAATCGTGGCGTGTTGACCCTGCAGATTGGGGTGCATCAACTTGGTATATGAACAAGCAAGAGGCTGGTTTGTCGCTAACTGGGATCCGTCGATGTCGGTGGCTGCTTGGTGGCGGCTACTTGCCGAATCGGGATGGGGGTATCCGCATTGGCCGGTTAGCCGATTCGGTAAAGGCTTGACACATCAAGGTCACCTAGAGGTTGAACGTGCCCGAACCTCCGTTGGAGCTTTCGGAGTTCCCAATGACGTAGGGGTGACACTGGTCGCTCCGACACTGATGCAGTACGGCAACGAACTACTCCTTGATCGTTACCTTGAAACCATTGCGACTGGCCAAGAAATGTGGTGCCAACTATTTAGTGAACCCGATGCCGGCTCAGATCTAGCTGGGTTGATGACGGTGGCTGAGAGAGATGGAGACCGTTGGATCATCAACGGTTCTAAAGTTTGGACAACAGGAGGTCACGCTTCCAGACGAGCAGTTCTTATGGCGCGAACCGACCCCAAAGCTGACCGCCATGCGGGTATCTCGTTTTTCATTATCGATATGAAGCAGCCAGGAGTTTCAGTATCACCACTCAAAGACATGACCGGAGACGAAGAGTTCAACCAAGTGTCGCTAACGAATGCCGAAGTAGACAACCACGACATAATCGGCGGGTTGGGCGACGGTTGGCGGGTCGCGATGACGATGCTCCAACATGAAAGAGATGCCGACGCTGTTGGTCACGACGGCGGGGGCGATGTGATCAACCAAGTTGATCTCGACGCTCCAGTTGGGGAGGTGCAGCGAGACCAGGAGAAGGGGGGTGCCACTTCAGGGTTCTTCTATGCGACGGGTTCTGTGAAAGACGACGTCACCTTCAGCCTTATCGAACAACTCGCATCTCACGAAAACCCCGTCCTGAGAGATTCAGTTATCAAAGCAAAGATTCATCGAAGAGTCTTAGACCTTAACGCCCGCCGTGGACTGCATCCCTCGGTCGGTAAATTGCTTAATTCGGCCTTATGTCGAGAGCTTCGCGATCTTGGTTTCGTTTCTGGGCCTGCGTCACAGTTCGCAGATGATGACGCGATCGACGAGGGGCATTTTCTTAAATCAGCGCTTTTCGCGTCTGGAATGTCGATAGCTGGGGGTACCGACGAAATACAACGAAACATCATTGGTGAACGGGCACTGAATTTGCCTCGAGAACCCGCCGCAGAAACAAATAGCGACCATCGGGAGTCATAGATAGGTCTCCCGCCTCAACTGGAGCACACTAGGTAATCATGACTTATTCACATAGCGAACTTTCCGACAGGCAAGAAATCGTTGACTTGTTGTCTGCTTACTGCCGCGCGATCGACGACAATCACCCAGAAGGCGTGGTGAGTCTTTTCACCGAAGATTGTTACCTCGATTACGGCGGACAGTTCCCGGTCGTGGAGGGTCGAAAAGCGGCTACGAAGTTTTTCACTATTGGAACTAACCGCCTATATGCAAGGTCAGCGCATTTCGTTTCAAACGTCGAAGTGTCCTTCCCTACGAAAAATGAAGCCGTTGCACTCTCCTATGTGAATGCCTGGCACGAATTTCACGAACACAAACCAGATGCTTGGATTTTTGGACGTTACACGGATGAGGTTTCGCGAGCGGATGACCGTTGGTTGATTCACAAGAGAACGTTTAGGGCGATGGGTGACCACAACTGGGTCGGAGAAATGTCCTATATCGACCGTATGGGACCCCATCGGTAATCGCTGCCTGAGGAATTAATTCTGCGAAACAGGATGATGGCTGGGCCAATGGATCGGCCGCACCAAGAGCGAACAACCAGTAGGTATTTAGTTACGAAATTTCCGGTTCGCGGCGAGGCACCTGGTCAACCTTAATTTCAAGTCCACGGGCCCCAAACTGCTCTACTTTGCGCGAGGAGAAACGCCAGGCATTTTCCTCGAACGCGAATACGTCGACGTATCGACCCCAAAATTCGAAATCACTCCCGTCGAGCTTCCGATGCCAGGCGTGCACATATGACGTCGCTTTAGCACGAGTTGATGCAGTTCGTTCTATTCGAATATTGCTGACGTGGTGCGCCGTCGCGGTGAACAACCGCAGCAGTTTCGGTAATAGCGCTTGGATAGCTGGACGGCCTGTGACGGCCTGACCTTCGTCGAAAACAGCGTCTTGGCAGAACAACTCCGCCCACAACTCAATCTCACCACCATCTACGTACTCCGCGTAGTTAAGGATGGTGTCGGTGATAGCGGCGTATGCCTCCGCATCACTCATTTTTTCAGAGTCGGACATAGAACGAGGCTATTCCGTCCAAAGGACCGCATCTTTTAATTTTCGTTTCCCACAATTTTCGTAGTGAAGAACTCTGCTCATTGGAGCTGTGAAATCGGTTCAATTGTCAGAACTCGCCGCGTAGGAAGCTATTAGCCTCACCCTCGGTAGTAGGGGAGGGTTCCATGATCTCGCAGGACACAAGACTTTCCCAGTCCTGTGCGGTAGTTGGTGTCGGGGAAACTCCCCATTACCGAAGTGACCCAGTTGATGCGGCCCATCTGATCCTTGAAGCCAGTCTGGCCGCCCTCAACGACGCCGGTCTCCGCCCAAAGGACGTCAACGCGATCTTGCCACCCGAGGGCTACATCAGCAGTGAGGAACTTGCTGCGCAATTGGGCGTTGATGATTTGAGATATTCAACCACCGTTCACATGGGCGGAGCGAGCTCTGTAGCAGCGCTCCAGTCGGCCGCTATGGCTATAGCTACGGGAGTAGCTGACACGGTGTTAGTCGCGTTCGGCTGGGACGGTTACAGCTCAAGACCGACGGCTCCTCAGCGGCCACAGCGGTCAAGCCGGTTACCACAGCGACCCTTTGCTGAGCTGATGCGTAACTACTACGCGCCCTACGGTGCACGTCTCGCTGTGCAGTGGTACGGGTTCTACATCCAACGTTATATGGAGCTATACAATGTGCCGCCCGAAGCGGCACTGCAGGTCGCGTTAACCGCTCGTTCCCACGCCGCGCTAACAGACGGAGCGTATTTGAAGGACAAGCCGCTTACGCGAGATCAATATTTTTCGTCGCCCATTATTGTTGAGCCGATAAGACGTTATGACTGCTGTTTGGAGACCGACTGTGCCGCAGCTGTCATCCTCACCAGCCCCGAAAGAGCTAAAGATCTTCGACATCAACCTGTCGCTTATTTGGGTGGAGCGGAGGGACATCCACACCCCGCAGATGACATAACTAACCGCTCTGACATGCTTCGTCTTGGCCTGCACTCGGCCGCTCCTCGCGCTTTTGCTATGGCCGGACTTCAACTATCTGACGTTGATTTTCTCGAGGTATACGACTGCTATTCACATGTGGTTCTCCTGCAATTGGAGGCTTTGGGTTTGGCTGAAGCTGGGGGTGCCGCTGACTTTGTTGCGAACGAAGGAATTGGGCTTGACGGTTCGATGCCTGTCAACACGCATGGTGGGCTGCTAAGTCACGGTCATGGATGGGGAATGAACCACATTGTCGAAGCGGTCCGACAGTTAAGACATGAGCGTGGTTCCGCCCAAGTTTCAGGAGCCCAAGTGGGAGTGGTCACCGGATACGGCGACCTCGGGGACGGATCCATAGCGATATTGGGGCGGGGGTGAATGTGACTAGTCGACCAGCGGGTATCTACAGACCAAAATCTTTTGGATTGGACCTGGATTTTTATGCTCATGCCGCGGCATCGGGTGTTGTTCATATTCAGCGGTGCGAAGCGTGCAGAAATTTTCAGCACCCTCCCCGGTTTTTGTGCTTCACATGTAGTTCGAAGGAATTCCAGTGGGAAGCAATTGAAGGAACCGGAACGATTTATTCGTGGTCGCTCTCTCATTTCACCATCGATACAGCGTGGAGCGATTCCTTGCCGTATGCGACCGTGGTGGTTGAGAGCCTAGAAGGTGTCCGATTTGTGGGTACTTTCTCGGGACCCGAAAATGACTTAATGATTAGCCTCCCGGTGAATATTCGAGCGGAATCCATTGATGAGAATTTCGCCTATATCTGGTTTGACCCGATCTTGGAAGTTGTCAAAAAAAATGGTTGATGAACCTCTCGTGAGTGCAGCGAAAGGCGTCGCAAAGGTTTTTGGGGACGAAGCTAGGGAAAGCGAAAAAAGACGTCAACTTAGCGACACAGCCTTGGCAGCAGTTGAACACTCTGGTTTGTTTTCGGCTCTCGTTCCGCAGCGATTCGGAGGCGCTGAGATCGATTTTCATATCATTCCGCAATTGGTGCGCGAACTCGCTAAGGGCGATACATCAAGCGCCTGGGTTACTGCATTCCTCATTCACCACAACTGGCAGTTCGCGCTTTACCCACTTGAAACTCAAGAGGAACTGTGGGCTGAACGTAACTATGCGCTGGCTCCCGCGACTCTTGCTCCGACCGGGCGAGCAGAACGTGTCGACGGTGGCTGGAACCTGAGTGGCCGGTGGCAATGGGCGACCGGGGTAATGCATTCCCAATGGGCCTTGGTCACTGCCATCGCTGCTGTTCAAGAAGTGGAAGAAATGGCGCTCATGTTGCTGCCGATAGAAGACGTCGAAGTTGTTGATGTTTGGCACACCGAAGGAATGCGAGCGACGGGTAGCAATGACATGGTGATTACAGAAGCGTTCGTACCCGACCGGAGAGCAATCACTTATCGTGCAATATCAAAGCGGGAGGCCCCCGGCCAGATCGCTTCATCCAATCCTCTGTACAAGTTGGACATGCTTGCTTTGTTGTCGGTTGACGCGACCGCGACTTCAGTTGGAGCGGGGGAACGTTCACTAGAACTGTTCACAGAACGACTACATGAAAGAAAGCTGATGTTTGGTGGACGGCAGAAAGATTCCAGCACAGCCCAAGTGCGTCTTGCCCGAGCCGCGTCAATCATGCGCTCCGCGCGGTTGATGTTCGACGCCGCAGTGCACGATCTATGTGCGCCACTTCGTGACGAGCCGTTTCCTTCGCCAGAAAAACGAGTGCGCATTCGGATGGATTGTGCCCACGTGGTGGACTTAGTGAAGCAGGGCTTAGCTTTGATTAGCGACGGAGCAGGAGCTACAAGTCATTTTCTGGAATCGCCTCTGCAACGATTCCGGCGAGACGTATCGACTCTTTCAGGCCACATTCTCTTTGATTACGACCGGGCGGCAGAATTGCAAGGTCAGATGATGCTGGGAATCAAGCCGCCCTCAGGGACACTCTTTTGACACCGCTGTCATAAGGCGGAACATCGAGGCGAGGAGGGAGACCTTCTTTTCGATCGAACGTTCCAAGCGGTTCGAGGATTCGTCGCATCTTCCCTCCGACTAGGTTTGTTTGCACCGGTCGTGCTGTTTTGACCGACAACAATAAAAATTTTCAATCAGGGGGGGCCTGATGCAGACATCAAAGGGCGGTTTTTACCGTCTCGTAATTGCGTTATTGGCGATGTTCATGATCGCTGCGGCTTGTGGTGGAGGTGATGACGCGTTGTCAGGATCTGACGCAGCACAAGCAACAGCATCCGATAGTGGGGGAGACGACGCCGAGGAAGACGAAGGAGAAGACGAAGGTGGTGGCCTTTCTCAAGACGCAGTAGAGAAGGCCGTATCCGGCGACGCTGAAGAAGAAGAAGTTGACGCTGACGCGCCGACATTCGATCGTTCAACCCTTGATGGCATATGGGAAGAAGCTGCCTACAACCGCCAACTGATGATCGATGAGATCACCGAGAAGGTGAATGCAGGAGAGTGGGGTGTCGGCGACGACAACGTTCTGCGCGGCCCAACAGGCTACGAGATTGACCTGAATGGCTGTCCAGGAGACTGGAGCAACACTCAAGGCGTCTCAGACAGCGAGTTAAGGCTCGGACACACTCTCGTGCAGTCCGGCAACTTGGCTGCCTACGGCAACATCACCCATGGAATGGTCAACTACTTCGATTGGGTCAATGACAATGGAGGCATTGGCGGACGCGCGATCAACATGATCGTGTTCGACGACGGCTATGTCGCGGCTCAGACAATCGAGTATGTGGACGAGTTGATCGAATCCGAAAACGTCTTCGCCATCCAGAACGGCGGGTCACCAAACGGCCTCGCGGTGTACGACAAGATCAACGAAGAGTGCATTCCTCACCCGTTCTACATTTCAGGTCATCCCGCGTGGGGTGACCCGGTGAATCATCCTTGGACGACCTCGATGCAGATGTCGTATGCGACTGAGGCCATGCTGTGGGGAACCTGGATCAAGAGCAACTTGACAGATCAGCTTCCGGTCAAAGTTGCGGGACTAGTCATGGATAACGACTTCGGTCTTGCCTACGAGATTGGTTTCGAGAACTACGCCGAGGCCAATCCGGATGTGGTTAGCGAATACCTTCCGGTTCGTCATGACCCGGCAGCGCCTACGTTGACCAATGAGGTCACGACTATTGCTGCCTTCGATCCTGACGTGTTCATATCGATGACCGCGGGAAATCCATGCTTGCTGGCGATCCAAGAAGTCGAAGCTGCAGGTCTGTTGGAGACAATGTCTGCGGCATTCACTCCGTCGGTCTGTAAAGGGATTGCTGCTTACATGGCGCCAGCTGGAATGGGAGCCGACAAGTGGTGGGTCGTTGGAGGCGGATTGAAGGACACGAGCGATCCCAAGTACATCGACGAGCCCTTCATCAGTTTCCTCAACGACAATCTCACTGCCGCGGGACTTGATCCAGCAATCTCGCTTCTTGGTACCGGTTACATGTTCGGCTACCCATACGTTGAGGCTCTTCGAGTCGCTAACGAACTCCCCGGAGGGCTCACAAGGACCAACTTCATGTTGGCTCTGCGCAACTTCCGCATCTACCACCCCCAGACAATGGCAGGCATCACCAATGAGATGATTGGTGCCACAGATGCCTACTTTGTTGAGGGATCGGACTTCAGCCAGTTCGACGCCACTGCGCAAACCTGGAACCAGGTAGGCGACCTCGTCGACGCCAATGGCGGAACACCCAACTGCGCATGGGACAAAGCCAACGGTGGGTGCAAATAGCCACTAGCTGACAAATATCCCAATCCAATAAAGACGGGAAATGGGGCCGACAGGTAAACCTGTCGGCCCCATTCTCTCATCTCGGGCTAAGAATCAGCGTGTTGGAGAGGGCCTTCTCCGATGACCTTTTGCTGTTGAAAGCTTTCAATTTCTTGTGGGCTGTAACCAAGCTCAGAGAGAATCTCGTTGGTGTGGGCACCCAATTTGGCCGCAGCGCTTCGAACCTTTGTTTGGGTTCGAGAGAACTTGGCAGCGGGCCCCACTATCGGAGCCACACTCCCGTCCTCTAGCTCGATTTCCTGCAACATTTCTCTCTCAATGACGTGCGGCATTCGCGCTGCGTCAGCGAACGTGTTGACAGGAGATACCGCTACACCGCTCTCGGCGGCCAGGCGTACGGACTCCTCGACAGTATGTTCAGCGAACCACGCGGAAAGCGCCTGATTGATGTCGTCCCGGCGAGCTACTCGTCCCCTGTTGGAGGCCAGTCCTTCGTCCTCGACTAAATCCTCCCGACCCATCAGATTCGCGAGCGCGGTCCAATGGCTGTCCAAGATCAACGCGATGAACACATCGCCGTTGGTGCAGCGATAGGTGTTACAGGGCGCGGCGACAGGCACTTCCGATCCCATACGAGGTAGCGGGGCGTTCATCGCTCCGAGAGTTAGGAAACCATTCGATTGGAAAAGCAGCGAATCTAGCAATGCCACATCAATATGTTGGCCTTCGCCAGAAACCTCTCGGTGTCGGAGTGCCGCAAGAACTGAGACCGCTCCGTGCAGCCCCGCCAAGTCGTCCGCCAGAAAAGTTGGGGCCTTAACCGCGACCCCCTCGGGTTCTCCGTTTAAAGACATCCATCCGCTTACCGCCTGAGTGGCCGGGTCGTAGCCGGGTCTATCTGAAAGCTCTCCGTACTGACCCCAACCAGAGATGGAAAGGTAAATGCAATCAGGTCGAACAGCCTCAACATCAGAGAAACCAATCCCCCAAGATTCCAAGGTTCCCGGCAAAAAGTTTTCGATGACGACGTCTGCTCGAGTCGCGAGTTTCAAAAACACTTGAGCGCCTTGGGTTGTTCGTAGGTCTAAGGCGAGTGACCGTTTGTTCCGGTTGACAGTTTGGTGAGCGAATGAAAGCTGGGTGTCGGGGAGAAGCGGCGGAGCGAACCGAGTCACATCACCGGGAGGGAGTTCGACCTTAATGACATCGGCTCCGAGGTCCGCGAGGATGCAGCCGGCCATAGGTCCAGACCATGTCGTGGTTGCCTCGAGGACGAGCAGCCCTTGGAGCGGTCCCGTACTGTTTTTGTCGGTGTTTTTGAAGAAATCTTGGCGTTCCAAGTTTTTCTCCTCGTCAAGGATTGATAGGTGCTAGGCGTCCGGCAGAGCGGAGCGCCCCTTGATTCCTTTGCGGGTGCCTTCAAGAAAGGCCGCCCGAGCAGCGGAACCGCTTCCTTCCATATTTAATTGAAAAATAAAACCTTGTTCGAAACGCATGGCGTTTTCAACCTCGAACGCTTCGATGGCATCCATCGAGGCTTTGAGATGTCGGACCAGGTTGGGTGACTTACTCGCGATGGTTTGAGCGATTTCTTGTGCTCGCGCATCAAGGTCTGCAATTGGCATCACCTCCGTGAGTGCTCCTCTGACCCATAAGTCTCGAGCGGTTATTGGCTCAGCTGTAAACATGAGGTGGCGTAACACTTGGGGTGGGAGCATTCGAAAACCCTGCGCTGCACCCCCGACGGTTCCGTTATCGACTTCTGTCCATTGAAATAGAGCGGCTTCGTTTGCTAGCGCGATATCGGCGCTGCCCACAAGCTCTATTCCGACTCCCAAGCAGTAATCGTGTACGACAACAATGACGGGGACAGAGCAGCGAGATATGGCGGTGCATGCTCTCGCCGACTCCAGGCATTGACCCAGGATTCCTTCATGGCCGTCAAGCCGATCCATTTCTTTCAAGTCCCCGCCAGCGCTGAAGCCCTTTCCATGAGCAGAAATCACTATGACCCTGTCTTCTTGGGTCACGTCCTCGATGGTGTCTGCAATGGAACAGAGATCTTCGATGGACGTAGCGTTGGCCGGCGGGTTAGACAAAACCAGCCGCACTACTCCTGGGGAGTCAGAGGGACGTTGAACTTCTAAGGTCACCGCGCTTCAGCGTAGTTGTTGACCAGCGCGCGTTCTTTGGTAGTTCTGCTGTTGGCTTCGGGAGCGGCGCGATTTGGCATCGTTTCGGGGAGTCGAACCTTTTGACTAATCCTGGATGCAGAGTCCTAAAAGGTGTTGGTGACCTCGGCAAACTGGTGGGCCGTGTGCGGGTAGCCCGCGACGGCTTTTATTACGCGACCTGAGTGCCCGGATATGGCGATGCCTAAATGCGCGGTAGCTATATGTTGAGGGTCTGCCATTCCTTCAGGAACCGAGCCATCGAACACTCTGGTCATCGGGGTTGCGACGCCCCCAGGGCACACAGCATTAATGGTGATGCCCTTTCGCCTTAAAGAAGTTGTAGCTGCGCGAACTAGACCAACTGCTGCCCATTTCGTCATACTGTAAACGGGGTCTGGCGACCACGGAATGAGCCCTGCGAGGCTCGCTGTCACGGTAATAGCTCCGCCACCCAACCGATCGAATACCGGCACGAGAGCATGCAGACCAAAAGCCACTCCGTCAACATTTACGCCTCGGGCCCGCATGTATAAATCAAGATCCCATTCGCCGGGATCGTCCGCCGTTCTCGAGAAATCGGCTGGATCCCTAAATTCGACTCCAGCGTTAAGAATTGCGATATCGAGTTGATCTAAATCAGCGACGGCCGAAGCCCAATCCTCAGGTGAGGTCACATCTAGAGGAATGAATCGCCCCCCTGTTTCCTCAGCTATTGCTCGTCCGTTGCTTCCATCAAGGTCGCATACAAGGACCTGGGCGCCATCAGCTGATGCTAAACGTGCAGTCGCGGCACCAATACCCGACGCGCCGCCAGTGATTAAGACAACTTTCCCTGCAAGACCCCAGGTCTTAAGGTCCGGTAGCTCAAGCATTAGCGGGTCGGTAGAACTAGTCATCGCGCGATCCTAAGCTCAATTTCTTCTCACAGCCGTTGATTAGTCGTAACGCCTGACTGCACGCATCTGGTCTCCGCTGATGGTTTTGTGTTCCAAGACAAGTTCGGTTACTTCATCGACCCATCCTAAATTTGTGAGGAGTTGGGCCTTCACCTCGTCGTCCCACCTCTCCCGTGCACGCAGCACCACACGCGTGAGGTCTTCGATTTCCATGCCGAGGTCAACGTCGTAATAGATCTCGCTAGTGAGTCGTTCGTCAAGATGCGGACCTTGTAATCCAAATACGTTGCGAATAATGACGCTGATCATGTTCAAGTCGGTAGTGGCCCAAGTCAAGTTGTAGCTGCCGGTGACTCTTTCTTCGGCCAGAGCACCCGCCAAATATGACTTGATTTTGCGTGTGACCCAGTTTTCTATCTCACCAAATTGACGATCTGCGGGGCCGTAACTTTGAAATTGCAGCTGTTGGAAAACTGTTTCTGGCATGACTGGCCATCGACAGACGCCGAGATGTTGGTCGGTCCAACGGATCGTTAGACCGAGACATTCGAAGCCCATAATTTCACCCACCACACCGTGGCCAGCTACATGGGCTGCTGCTGCTCGATCCTGGTCCATGCGGTGATGGTAGACCTGAGTCATGTGCAGGGTGCCTCTAAAAGCACCCTTGTACGGGGTTTCGGCTGTGACTTTGACCTCGTATACCCGATACACCGATTCGCCCGTATCCCCATTGAGTTGGCCATCTGCAACGGCCTGAACTCTGCAGTGGGCATACCGGTTCTTTCGATATTCGCCCGAGTGTTCGGGTGGAAGAGAGCAGGTGTTACACATGCCGATAAATTTGAGCAATGGTACATAGACCTACTAAACGTTTGCTAAGTTAGTTTCATGTTGGATATCCCACCTGCATCGATCCCTCCGCGAGGTCCGCGAGGAGTTAGTCAACGAAAATCAGTCGCCCGAGATGGATGGTTGACGCGGTTAGCGCGCCGTTTGGTTTTTCGGATGGAAGTTGGGACACCCCAGCGACCAGCAACCCTTTATCTGTCGTCATTCGACATGGTGCCCACCGGAAGCTGGGTCATTGTGACTGAAGAAAATCAAAACCCTGACTAGCTGCTACGGATTGAGTTGACGCCCAGTAGAAGCCACGAAGAAACACAGTTCCGCGACCGGTTGCATGGTGTTTAAAGTCGTTGCGGGATCAAGTTTCGTGTAGGCACGGAGTTGCCTTTGGAAATGGGGCCTGTTCCAAGTTGGCCCAGGCCCGGGTGGCAATAGCAACAGCGATCTCGAGTTAGACGAGTTGGGCAAGTAAAGGTGGTGGAGGACCTACCGAAACTTCCACGAAATTTTCGAACTCGCGGATCGTCCTCGAAACCCTTACGTAATTCCTTACTGACCCTTTCAAGGGGCGAAAAGTCAACGCCGAGGACTCGTAGTGAAAGTCGTCCGGTAAAGCGGGATACCCCAGAGGCCGACGTCTCAGCTTCCGTGGCTCCTGCTTTTCACTAAACGACTGAGTCTTGGCCTTTATCGTTGACCTATACGTTGCTGGAATTTGCCTTTGCGGTCCGCCATCTTCGCGCGGATGTCGTCTGCCTCGGCTTGGGTGATCTCGCCGGACTCGACTCTGTTGGCTAAGCGCTCTTGCATCTCAGCTTTACGAGCGTCGATGTCAACGTCCGATGGCTTGGACCACGAAGAACCCTCCGTTACCTTGATTTGACTGTCGTTACTCCAAGGCGCGGCGGCGATGGCAGCGGAACCGCCGGCGATCACGACTCCAGCGAGAACGATTGGGGCGACCCATTTCATCGTCGAATTTCGCATCATATTTGAACTCCTAGGTGTGGTTTCCGTCACCTGAAATCTTGTCTAACGAATCTGAACTTAAGCTGAGAGCTTCATGAGAGTTGGATAAGAAACAACTGGCCGAGACGCTCTGTATCAAAACAGTGTGAACCAACCGGACCGTTATTGGGTGTCGCACAGAAATCCAGGATCCCAGTTGGCTCTAGGGGGCCGAAATTTGGGCTCGTACCTGGCCAGCATCTACAAACGCTTCGTATTCCACCAGCATGCCCTCGCGAAGCCGGAACACGCTCAGAACACGGCGCGGAAAGACAGGGTTGCCATTAGACGAATGTCCCATTGATTGAACGGGTTCGCCCTTCCAACTCCATATACCGAATGCGGCGTCTTCCGTAGCGAAGATGTTTTCGATCTCAATTTCTACCCCGGGAATATTGTCGCAAAACCCGGTCGCGTGGGTATGAAGCGCTTCTGGTCCACGCATACCGGTCGCGTGGTCGAGCATCTCTTGAGCCACGAAATCTGGAATCAATTCAAACCTTCGCTTTCCGAGGACCTCTCCCAAATACATCCTCATGACCTCGGCAGAGCGCTCTACATCCATGACATCCCCTCAGAAGTAACCCCGATGATCTGACACCGGACCCTAGTTCGACATCGCCCAGTATCCAGGCCGTGGATAGAGGCCTCCTGCTCGTGAAATGACTCAGGACCTCCTACTGTCGCCTTCAGGTTGCAGTTATCCAAAAATCGTCGCGGCACCGACCAACAACCCCAGCGATCTGCGCCATGGGTTGACTCCGCGAAATAATTCGTCGCACGACCACAACAACCACAACGCTTTGCTGACCATCAAAACCCCATAGCTATCCCCGAATAACCGAGTGGCGATGAACCCGGCGATGCACGCTCCAATCAAAAGATTTGGGCGCTGAGCGACCACAATCTCCCCGGTGGTTCTATCTTCGAACCACCATTTCAGAGACATCGGGCTGTATTTACGGTTTGGCACACCGTGACCCTATGGGCAGAAATTTCGCCCTCCTCAAAAAATACGGCCCCGAATAAGTAGCCCGGTTTGTGGATCGCTTTAGCGCGATGATGTTGTCATGAAATCAACAACCCCCGAAGCTGTTAGAGCTGACGCAACAAAATGGTTTCAACAGCATTGGGATCCAGAACTCTCACTGGGTCGATGGTGGCAGCTTCTTGCGGACGCAGGTTGGGCGTTCCCATCATGGCCGGAAGGGTGCGGAGGAAGAGCGCTTCCAACGAGCGCGACCAAGGCCGCTATACAAGCACGCCGTGACGCAGGAGCCTTTGGCCCACCAAATGGTGTAGCTACGTTCTTGGCCGCCCCGACGATCATGCATTATGGAACGGAAGCGCAACGGGAGAAATACCTCCCCCAAATAGTGAACGGTCAAGATCGTTGGTGCCAACTTTTTTCAGAACCCGGTGCTGGGTCCGATATGGCTGGATTAGCAACGAGAGCAATTCGCGACGGCGATGAGTGGGTCGTAAGCGGACAAAAAGTTTGGAACTCAGGCGCTCAGTGGGCCAAATACGGCATCCTCATCGCGAGAACAGACCCACAACAGCCCAAGCATCGTGGGATTACCTATTTCCTCATCGATATGGAGCAAGAAGGCGTGGACGTTCGCCCCCTCCGAGAAATGACAGGCGACGCTGCATTCAATGAGGTCTTTCTTAATGAAGCACGAGTTGCTGAAAGCGATCGGCTAGGAGATCTTGGCGACGGTTGGCGCGTTGCGATGACGACGCTGTCACACGAACGAGACCCCGATAACGCGGGATTGGGAGAAACAGCTGCTTTCGGTTCGGTTGATCTGGAGGTGACTGTGAATGATCATCTCTCAGACCTTGAATCAAAGGTCGACGGCTTTTCGCTTGCCCTAAGTGGAGGGGTCACCATGGTACTTGACGACGTCACGAACCAGTTCGACGCTTTAGATGACCCAATTAAGCGACAGCGAATGGCCAAAATCATGGAAATGCGTAGGACCTCCAAGTGGTCCGGTATGCGCACTGCTGCAAGTCTAAAATCTGGGGGTCAGCCAGGCCCCGAGGTGTCTATGTTGAAGCTTCTTGGTGCCGAAATGAACCGACAAATCCGCGACGTGGGACTCGAGACGATGGGACCTCACGGCATGCTTTACGGAGAAGACGCGCCCACCGGCGGTCTTTTCCACGCCTATGCAATGTTTACTCCCGCCCTATCTATTGCGGGCGGAAGTGATGAAGTTCAGCGAAACATCATGGGCGAACGAGTTCACGGCCTACCGCGCGAACCTGGCGAGAAAGAACAACGAGAGCTTCCCTGGTCGGAGCTACCACGCAGCTAAGCGCTAGTTGCCTCAGCAATAACGGCATCAACCATTCCCTCAGTATCGAAGTTCGGTACCCACCCCCACTCGTCGCGCGCCGCGCTGTCGTCTATTCGCACCGATCCAGCAACAGCGTCCGCTGGTGCAGAAAAATTGATCTCGGCATCAGGGATTCGCGAACGAACCACGTCAGCTAATTCACCAGCGGTAGGCGTGGGACGAACGCCATCAACAAGGTAATTAATTGACCGAATAGCGTCGCTCGGCGCATCAGACAACTCGATAGCTGCTCGAGCAGCATCCTGGTAATGGAGAACCGCCACCACCGCTTCGGGTGGTACCCACACATCGAACGGTTCCCCTAAAGCCGGTTTCTCAATCATCCAACTGGTGTATTGGGCCACACTCCAGGTAGTGACCCCAGGTCCCACGATGGACGGATACCGCAAACCCCGAAAATCCAACCCATATTTTTGCCGATAATAGGCACCGAGGTTTTCGCCCAAGACTTTCGTGACCCCATAGACGCTTCCGGGCCGCTGGAGAGTCAAGTCATTAATGATCCCTCCACCTGTGTCGCGACCATACGTCCCGATGGAACTCGCAAAAATCATCTGCCGGGTTCCGGCCAACCGAGCGGCCTCAATGGTTTCGATGAAACCCACAGCGTTGGCTTGCAGTAACGCTTGCGGGTCCTGCTCACCAGGGGCAGTAAGAATGGCACCGAAGTGAAAGAGCCGGTCAGGAGCAACTTCAGACAAGAGCGATGCCGCGCTTCCCGGAACTGACAGATCGAATTGATGAAGTTGGACACGGTCGGCTATGCCTTCAAGTCGACCAAGATTCCCCGACCTATGTGCAACATGGACATCCTCGTCGCTCTCGACAAGCATTCGAGCGATTTCTGCTCCAATAAACCCGGTGCCACCAGTAATCAAAGTACTCATAAGAACACAATGACACGGTGAGTCAATCACTGTCGCCCTAGTAGATTCCCTTTATGGGCAATAGCGACCATCAAGCAGCACTCGAACGCCGCCGCCAACTTGTGGTTGAACAGTGGAATCTCGAACACGAGGTCGTATTGGTTCGTTCCGGGCAAGCATTGTCAATTGCGGGAAGCGATCTCCACCATGAATTTCGGCCGCACCCCGACTTCGCCTATCTCGCAGGGTATGGCGTACCAGAATCGGTTTTGGCATATGACGCGAAGGCCCGGCAATGGCAGCTCTTTGGTCCCCGATCCACGGCGGACGAGATGGTGTGGCATCAGCCAGCAAACGAGATCGGCTTGCCAATAGATAACCTCGACGACTGGCTTGGCAGTCGTGAACGACAGCCGCTCATTGAGGGCTGGGATGACAGAAAAATTCAATCGGGAATTGCTGAGACCCGGCTCCAAAAAGATGAGCTTGAACTTTCAGCGCTGAGATCTGCTGCTGCGACGAGCGAAGCAGGGTTTTCCTGGGTTTATGAAAACGCCCGTGCGGGTATGACCGAGCGAGAGGTGCAGATTGCCATCGAGGCCGAGTTCTTTCGCGCTGGAGCGGTACGAACCGCGTATCCGAGCATTGTCGCCAGCGGACCGAACGGCGCCTACCTCCACTATGTCTACGGGCAAGATGACAGTTTGAACCCGACGACTCGCACCATTCAGAAGGGAGAACTGCTGCTCATTGACGCGGGAGGCGAGTTTGGTGGATACGCCAGCGACGTCACTCGCACCATGGTCGTGGGTGACGAACCCACCGACGTTCAGTCCTTTTTGTGGCAGTTAGTGTTTCGAGCCCAAGAATTAGCGATCGATCGCTGTCGGCCAGGTGAGGAGTGGCGTGAAGTGCACCTCGACTCGGCTCGGGTAATTGGCTCAGGTCTCGTCGAGCTTGAGATTTTGCGTGGCGAAGTGGATGCTTTGGTTGCATCGGGCGCTGTGGCCCTGTTCTATCCCCATGGACTTGGTCACCTTATTGGGCTTACCGTTCACGACGCTGGTGGTTACCCGCCAGGTCGAGAGCCTGGTTCTCACCCTCAGTCGCGATACTTGCGGATGGACAGAACCCTCGAAGCTGGGATGATCACCAGCGTCGAACCGGGGGTTTACTTCATCGACGCGCTTCTCGCTGACCCTTCGGTGCGTCAACAATTTGAAACCGAAGTCATATGGGACACAGTTGATCTTCTACGGGGTTTCGGCGGAATCAGAATCGAAGATGATGTTCACGTCACCAATGGTGAGCCAGAAGTACTGAGTGGAGCTATCGCGAAACCGCTTCGTATTGGATGAAGATCCGTCAATCCTCAAGCTGATAGGTGCGAAACTGTGGCGATGTCTGGGAAAACCTATGACGCTGTAGTGATCGGTTCAGGAGTCATCGGGTCGTCGATCACCTATGAACTTGCGCGACGCGGAATGCGCACGCTGACAATTGATCGCAATGGTGGCGCCGGGTTGGGCTCCACCAGCTTTTCCTCGGCCATTGTTCGCTTCACATATTCCACGTACCCGGGCGTTGCCATGTCATATGAAGGGTTGCGTTACTGGGAGAACTGGGCAGACCATCTGCAGTTGTCCGACGAGGCCGACCTCGCAAAGTTCCGACAATGCGGGATGGTGACTCTCAAGACTGTCGGAGGTCATCACCTCAAGGTGGTGCCACACTTTGACTCAATCGAAATTCCCTACGAGGACTGGGACCTCGAAGCATTCGAAACGCATCTGCCTGAGCTTGATCTCCGTAAATTCGGACCTCCGAAACGACCTGACGACGACGAATTTTGGAACGAACCCAGTGAATTCCTTGAAGGAGGGCTTTTTACACCCGAAGCCGGTTACGTAAGCGACCCGCAACTCGCGGCATACAACCTTTATCTCGCCGCAACGACACTGGGCTGTGAATTTCGCTTCAAAACCGAAGTCACCGCAATCACTCGAAGCGATGCAAGAGTCACTGGCGTTTGCTTGGGCGACGGGAGCTTGGTCTCAACTCCAATTGTGGTCAACGCTGCAGGACCCCATAGTCGATCCGTCAACGAAATGGCCGGAGCGTTGGACGATATGTCCATTCACACAACCCCTCTTCGTCAAGAAGTCCATCACGTTCCCATCCCAGTTGAACTTGATTTTGAACACCGTGGATTCAGCCTCGCAGACGACGACAACGGCATATACGTCAGACCGGATGTGGGCGACAACGTTTTGGTGGGAAGTACCGAACCTGATTGTGATCCCCTGCATTGGGTGGACCCTGACTACGAAGGGCAAATAGATGTCCAGCAGTGGGAGACGCAGGTCTTGCGACTCAACCGCCGGCTCCCCACCGTCGGCATTCCCCACCAGAGGCGGGGAATCGTTGGGGTATATGACGTTTCCGATGACTGGATACCGATCTACGACCGAACTTGTGTTGACGGGTTTTACGTAGCAATTGGAACGAGCGGTAACCAATTTAAGAATGCGGGGATCGTAGGGCATTGCATGTCTGAACTCATATATGCCGTCGAAAACGGTCAGAATCACGATTCAGATCCAGTGTCAGTCACAGGTCCACACACTGGCCTGAGCATCGACATGAGCAATTTTCGTCGCAGCCGAACTATCAATCCAGAATCATCGATGTCGGTGCATGGCTGAATAAGCAAATTTGATCTGCAACGTCAACGTCAACGCCAAGCAAAAACTGGTTGCTCTAATTCATCGACGCGGACGCTATTCCCATCGAAAGCGACTGCCCGGAACTGATACAGCACCGCTCCCGTTGGGGCATGAATCAAATCTCCTCCGATCGGTAGTTGGACGACGGGGCGATCACTTTCGGGAATCTTCACGAAACGCGGCGAGTCTGGTCGCGTCAATTCTTTAATAGAAATTCGGTGGATAGACGCCACTTCCGTAGGATTTGCCACCGGCTCGAGCTCACCATCGATCCAAAACACAAAGGGGCTGATTACATAACCCGAACGGGTGGGATAGTCATCCAATCGCCCAAGCAGGTTGTCGGAAGTCAAATTCAAGCCGACTTCTTCGGAAGCTTCGCGCATGGCTGCCTGAAGAGAAGTCTCACCGGAATCAACGCGGCCTCCGGGGAGAGCCCATTGCCCCGGATGGTCCTTAAGCCTCGACCCTCGCCGAGTAAGTAAAACTGCGGCACCACCCGCCGTGTCTTGAATGCTCCCAGTCAACTCGACATCATTTGTACTCCCAGGGATCTCGGCCAACAACCGTTTACGGTCCGACGTGGACTCGTCACTCGCGAGAGGATCATCTCCATGAATAAGGGCGTCGCTGTCAAGCACGACTACACAAACAGCAGCCCGAGTTAAACCCTCATCTGAATGCTCACGGACCTGGTGCCTATCTAGGTTCGAACGCAGGCGCCGTCGCAATGAAAGATCGAACACAACTTCGCTAGTCACGCGAGCAGTCTCGCGCACAGCACGGCCCGTCATGGGCTCGCTACGCTTGAGATATCGTCATCAAGAAGGACCTATGACAACAATGCGAGTGGAGCACCTCAAAGAAGCGACATTTGGTTCGGTCGTCACAAAAATCGACCTCGAAGCAATGGATGACTCCACATGGAGCGAACTACACGAACTCTGGATCGACCGCGCCCTATTAATTTTTCCTGGCGCATTTCTCAGTGCCGAAGGACAAGATACTTTCGCCCGCCGATTCGGTGACCTGGAGTTTCCCCGCGCCGCTATCTCAAATATTGGGAAAGACGGCAAAGTGCATCACCAAAGTGATGATGAAGTCGTCAAGTCGTTGAGAGGTAACGAAGGTTGGCACATCGACAGCACCTATATGCCAATGCAGGCCAAAGGCGCGGTGTTCACTGCCGAGATCGTCCCCAGTTCAGGTGCTGCCACAGGTTGGGCAGATATGCGAGCCGCATACGAAGAACTTGATGACAAAACCCGGGAGCGTATTTCGGATCTCCAGGCGCACCATTCGCTGTATTACAGCCAGGGACGGAGCGGAAATCTCCCCAATAAATCCAACGAAGACGGCACATATAACCTCTACGGCTATCACGACATGGAGGTTTCACTCCGGCCTCTTATAAAGGTTCACCCGGCTACAGGGCGGCCAAGTCTCTTGATCGGTCGCCACGCCCACGACATCGTGGGTATGGACCCCGCTGAGTCCGAATCACTTCTCGATGAACTAAACAACTGGGCTTGCCAACCGCCGCGTGTGTATCACCATCAATGGGAAGTAGGGGACGCTGTCATCTGGGACAACCGACGGTTACAACACCGAGGAACCCCGTTCGACATGACAGAACCGCGGCGCATGTGGCACACCAGAATAGCGGGCGAGCCCGCCTCAGAATTAGCCGTGAATCACCGGATCGACGCGATCCCTAGCGATGATGTTGAACGGCATCCAACGGGCACATGGGCCTGTTAGAGGACATCCGAGCCGACCTAACGGAGGCTATGAAAGCTAAGGACAAACTCACTGTTTCAACATTGAGATTGGTTGTCGCTGCCGTTCAGGAAGCCGAAGTAGCTGGCGCTTCCTCGACCACGCTCGATGATGAACAGGTCCAAAAAGTAATCGCGGCTCAAGCGAAACGAAGAGTCGAAGCCGCAGAAGCTTTTGAACAGGGCGATAGAGCGGAAAAAGCCGCCGATGAACGAGCCGAATTAGCAGTTCTCAAGCGTTACCTCCCCGAACAAATGGACGAAAGTGCATTAGTTGAGATCGTAGAACGCGTCTTAGCCGAAGGCGGTCACTCGACAATGGCAGACATGGGTCAGGTAATGAAAGCCGTGAACGAACAAGTCGCAGGTCGGGCAGAAGGACGAATCGTTGCCGACTTGGTCAAGTCTCGTTTGTCGTGAACTCAACCCGTCAGATTGCCCTTATCGGGTTCCTTCAGGCACAAAATTGCACCACCATTCCAGCAGCATGGCGACACCCCAAAGCGCGACACGACGTCACCAACGTTGATTTCTATCGACACATAGCGCAAGTGTTAGAAAGCGGACTCTTTGATCTTGGGTTCTTCGACGACCGTCTGGCCATGCCCGATATGTACGGCGGGGACCACCGTCACACCGTTGAACATGGGATCCGATGTGTAAAGCTTGATGCAGTCACTGTTTTAACCACAATGGGGATGGCTACCTCCCAGCTGGGTTTAGGAGCGACATACTCAACCACCTATTTCCCGCCCTTCCATGTCGCTCGGGTCTTTGCAACGCTTGACCATATGACTGGAGGCAGGGCGGCATGGAACGTCGTGACGTCGGTCAATGACAATGAGGCGCGCAACATGGGGCTCCTAGCAGCGCCTCCTCACGATGTTCGATATGACCGAGCCGATGAATTTATGGAGATTGTTCATGGGCATTGGGATAGCTGGGAAGCCGATGCGATCGTCGCTGACCGTGCCTCCGGCTTATATGCCCATGGAGACAAGGTCCACCGACTCGACCATGACGGTGAGCACTATCGCTCACGTGGACCGTTTACCGTGCCGCGCACCCCTCAAGGCCACCCGGTAATTATCCAAGCGGGTCAAAGTGGCAGAGGTATCGAATTCGCCTCACGCTGGGGCGAGCTCCTATTCATGGCAAACCCCAATCTCTCTAGGGCTACCGATAATTACAAAGCCGTCAAGTCTGCCGTCGTTGCCGCAGGCCGCGACCCCGAGCAGGTCAAAATAGCTAATTTGACCTTCCCAGTAGTGGGTCGGACATTGTCCGAAGCCGAGGACCGGCGAGCGGCTTATGATCTCCTCCCGAACCTCGTGGATGACCTTTCGCTGCTCTCGGAGGGATTGAACTTCGACTTCTCCGACAAAGAACTCGACGAACCTCTTTCTGCTGAAGATGTTGCGGCGATGACAGGTATTCAGGGAATTCGAAACCAGGTCATCGAAGCAACCGGGAAAGACAATCCGACGGTTCGCGATTTTGTAACAGTTTCTGGGCGCGGACGCCTCGCCCATCCGGTCGTCGGTGGCCCTAACGAACTAGCTGATTATTTCGAAGAGTGGTTCACGACTCCAGCGTGTGATGGTTTCGTGATAGCGGGGACACATATGCCTGGCGCTTTTGAAGACTTTGTAGAACTCGTGGTGCCGGAACTTCAGCGGCGAGGTCTTTTCCGCACTGAATATTCGGGCAACACATTACGCGACCATCTTGGTTTGCCTCAACCCCAGCCAGGCGCCTGGCGGCAATAACCTAGCTATCGGTGTTGTTGAAGGCGGCAATGAGTTCGCTGCCGTGAACTGGCCACACCCCTTCGAGGCTCATTACCTGAGCTAACGCGCGGTCAAGTGCGCGAATGCGAAATGGTTGACCTGTGAGCCAAGGCCTCAACGTAAACATCATGTGGCGAGCTGAACGGCGACCATCGCTGTGGAGTCGATGAGCGGCCGAAACAATCATGTTTTCCCAGCTAGCGAGACTCGCTCGCCGATTCCAAAGAGCAAACTCGTCGTCAATCTCGAGGAACAACGGAAGAGAGGTCAAATTTCCGTTCGGAGTTGTCATGGTGTACGGCTGCTCGTCATTGGGCCAATCGCACACGTATTGGATTCCAGCTGCCGCTAATAGTTCTGGTGTTCGAGCCGACTCGACACCCTCGGGCGAAAACCATCCGATGGGGCGAACTCCGGTCGCTTGTTCAAGCATGTCAAGAGCGTTGGCGATTACTTCCGCTTCAGTGCCGCGATCCATCTTCGATGTAATAAGCCTGCTGGCTGATATGCCGTGTCCGACGATCTCGCAGTTGCGTTCACCGAGGTGTTTCATGAGCCACGGATAATGCAGCGCGGTAAGCGCGTCCACCGCGACGGTGACCGGAATTTTGTAACGTTCCAATGTGTCGAGTAGACGGAAAATCCCTACTCGATGGCCGTATTCTCGGTGAGTTAATTGAACGTAATCGGGAGCTGGCAATTTGATGAGTCCGCCGCTGGCATTTCTGAGGCTGTAAGCGTCCTGTGGCGGGTCCCATTCATAATGTTCCAACAGCACCAAGGCCCCCACAGCGAGAGGCTTTTCATTTGGCCACTTAAGGGCATTTCTGCTTGGGAGCGGTGAATACGAATAATGAGAGTGATCCATGCCTGGAGAGCGATCAGCGGGCATCGTTGACCTCCTGTAGTGACACTGCATGGTCAACGAAATCTTCGTAATGATGTTCTATGAAGTGGTCAGCTATTTCCGACGCCGTGGCTTGCCACACCAACTCATGACCCAACACATAATCCAGCATCTCATCGAGGCCATCGATTCGGTGAGGCATACCCATCAAATAAGGATGAAGAGCGAGAGCCATCACTCGCCCTGAGCCAGCTCCTTCTTCATAGAGCGTGTCGAATTGCGCTTTCACTATTTCGACAAAGTCAGATGTGTCGTGGTGGTGAAGAAACACCGGAACATCATTTAACTCGATGCTGTAAGGAACTGAAACTAGGCGGCCACCATCAACCCTGATAGGGACAGGTTGATCGTCGTGCAGCCAATCAGCGTGATAGGTAAGACCGGCTTCAGCCATCAGGTCGGGGGTGCGAAGGTTGTTAGAAACCGCGGGTCCGAGCATGCCGCGCAGCTTTTGACCCGTGTGTCGATGCAGCGTGTCGATGCAATCTTGATAAAACTCCCGTTCATCTTGATCACTCATCGAAGAGAGGTAGCGAGTGTTGTAAATACCGTGGCTCATGATTTCCCAACCTCGGTCGGCCATCGATTTGCCGATGTCGGGATAATGCTCGAAGACAGCGAGGTTTGTTGAAGCTGTGCAGCGAACGTCGTGCTGATCGAGCACCTCGAGCATTCGCCAAAACCCGACTCGGTTTCCGTAGTCACGGTGGGAATAGCCTTGAACGTCAGGATGGGGAGATCGGGGCCAGGGGTTACGACGCGCGTCGCGCGGCGGCAGGTACTCATAGTGTTCAACGTTGGGGGCGACCCACAACGCGACGCGAGCTCCATTGGGCCAACTGATGTTTGGCCGGTCAGCCATCGGCAAATAGTCAACGCGGTGTGGAGGTAAAGACATACAAGCACCGTAGTCAGATAGGCCCCCTAGGGGGCGCTAACGTCCCAAGTGACTACTGGGAGTTCGAGGGGGAGACATGCTCAGTGAATACCGAGTGCTCGATTTGACCGACGAACGCGGTCATCTTGCCGCTTTCATGCTTGCCCAGATGGGAGCTGAGGTCATCGCGATTGAGCCGCATTCAGGTTCGCATGCCCGCCAACTTGCACCATTTGCCGAAGGAATCGATGACGGTGAGCACTCACTTCATCACTGGGCCTATAACCGCGGCAAGAAAAGCGTTGTCCTGGATTTAGACACACCTGACGGCATTAGCGAACTTCGACGTCTTATAGCGGGGGCAGACGTCATGTTCGACTCGTTTGATCCCGGAGTCATGGCGTCATTGGGGCTTACACCTTCAGAGATCGCTGAACTCAATCCCCATATGATTGATGTTTCCATTACCGCGTTTGGCGGCGACGGCCCCAAAGCGAACTGGGAACACAGCGACCTTACGCTTCAGGCAGCCGCTGGAAACATGGTGTTGACCGGTGACGACGACCGGTCTCCGCTGCGAGCCGGAGGTACCCTGCCCCAAGCGTTCGGTAACGCGGCGTCGGAGGCAGCCGGTGCGGCGCTGATAGCTCTATTTGAGCGACAGTCGACATCTGGACTGGGACAGCACATTGATGTATCAGCTCAGCACTCAATGAACCAATGCACCCAGTCGAACTCTTTAGCGACCCCGTTGGGAGCAACCCCGCCCACCAGGCTTGCTGGTGGAGTGGAACTTGGAGGGATTCGCATCCAAATCATGTGGCCGTGTCTAGACGGCTATGCGTCGGTCAGCTTCTTGTTTGGACCCGCCTTCGCCCCCTTCACACGGAACCTTATGGCTTGGGTATGTGAGGAAGGTTTCTGTGACGAGGCCACCCGAGACAAAGATTGGGTCGAATATGCGCTGATGCTCCTCGACGGCCGAGAATCGAAGGAGGAGTACGAACGAGTTAAAGACATCCTCACCAAATTCTTTGCTACGAAGACCAAAGCTGAACTTTTGGAGGCGGCGATGAAACGTCGCGTCCTCATTACTCCGGTGACTACGACCGAAGAGGTTGTCAACAGCGAACAACTCGACTTTCGTGGCTATTGGGAGACGGTCGAACATGGTGACGGCTCCATGGTCGATTACCCAGGAGCCTTCGCTAAGTTCGCTGAAACTCCGTTGAAGGTACTGGCTGAAGCCCCGCGCCTAGGTGAGCACACCGTGCAGGTGCTAAGTGAACCCGACCGCGGCGCTGATGTCGCCATAACCGAGCCGATTGCCTCGACAACGCTTCCACTTAAAGGGGTAAAAGTTTTGGATTTCATGTGGGCCATGGCAGGGCCCGCTGCTTCACGAGTACTGGCCGACTACGGCGCTGAGATCGTGCGAGTGGAATCTTCGAACAAACTTGATGCCGTCAGAAGCATCTCGCCATTTCCGGCTGATGTTGCTGACCCTGACAAGTCAGGGATTTATCACAACATGAACGCCGGAAAGCGAGGGCTCACCCTCGATATGGCGAAACCGGGAGCCGTGGACGTCATATGGGATCTCATTGACTGGGCGGATGTGGTGCTCGAATCGTTCTCTCCCAAGGCAATGACCGCTTGGGATCTCGACTACCAACAGATTCAGAAGCGGCGGCCCGACATCATTATGGCTTCAAGCTGTCTTATGGGTCAGACAGGTCCTCTGGCAATGTTGGCTGGTTTCGGAACTATGGCCGCAGCAATATCAGGCTTCTTTTACCCGGTCGGTTGGACAGATCGGGCGCCAACCGGCCCTTACAGCGCGTACACCGACTACACCTCACCGCGTTGGCTTGTCGCATCCGTTATGGGAGCACTTGAACACAAGAGACGAACCGGTCAGGGCCAGTACATAGATCTCTCTCAGGCCGAAGCAGCCCTGCATCTTATGACGCCAGCGCTTCTCGAATATTCGGTCAACGGAAACGTTTGGGAACGAGCCGGTAACCGAGACATTGTTTTTGCCCCACAGGGCGGATACCCCACAAGCGGCAACGACAACTGGATAGCGATCTCATGCAAAGACGACGACCAATGGCAGTCTTTGGCACAGGAGATGAACCGCGGTGATCTCGCAGACCTCACCGCCGATGAGCGACACGCTCAACACGACGAACTTGACTCGGTCATTTCCGCGTGGACTGTCGAACAAGAAGGCGTTGAGCTCATGGAGAGACTCCAAACTCTTGGGGTAGCAGCCCACATTGTCCAAAACTCGCCTGAACTAGTTGCCGACGAACAAATGACCCATCGCGGTTGTTTCGTCGAAGTCGCCCACGCAAGCCACGAACCTTTCTTTGTTGACGGAACCCGCTTTCACATGTCGCGCACCCCGGCTCAGGTCACACATGCCGGTCCGATTTTCGGTGAGCACACCTTTGAGGTTCTGATGGAATGCGCCGGCTACGACCCCGACCAGATAGCAGAACTCGCGGTGGCGGAACTTCTGGAATAACGCCGATGATTCGCCCATGTCGCTGGCGGGGCAAATGAGCAGCTACCAGGTGTCAATCATCGGGCGTTTCTTGCCCTCTCGCGGCGCTGGCTTCGGAGCTGATCGCAGTGCCATCGATATCCAAGTACGCGTCTCTGCTGGATCAATGACGTCATCAAGTTCGAAGAAAGTTGCTGTGCTGACGGCTTTGCCGTTCTCGTACAGCTTGGCCACCATCTGTTCGTAATACGCGATCCGCTCTTCGGGGTCCTCGATCGCCTCGAGCTCTTTGCGATATCCGAGCTTGACGAAGCCTTCCAACCCCATTCCACCGAATTCGCCAGTTGGCCACGAAACGCAAAACACTGGGGCTTTGAAACTTCCACCGGCCATTGCCTGGGCCCCTAATCCGTAGCCTTTCCGCAAAACGACGGTCATGAAGGGAACGGTGACGCTTGCCGATGTAACGAACATCCGGCTGGCGTGACGAACCGTTGCGTCGTATTCAGCTTGGGGGCCGACCATGATGCCTGGCGTATCGCACAAAAACATGAGTGGAATATCGTGCGCATCGCAGAGTTGCATAAATCGACTGCCTTTGTCCCCTACATCGGCGTCGATAGCCCCACCTAAATGATGGTTGTTGTTTGCGATAATCCCTATCGGCCGGCCTTCGATTCGAGCGAGCGAAGTGACACACCCCGGCCCCCATCCCTTACGAATTTCTAGGACCGAGTCGACATCGCACATCGTTTCGATGACTTCACGGACGTCATACGCGCGCAGACGGTTCTCGGGAACAATGTGCCTCAACAAACGTTGATCAGGTGCTGCCCATGTCTCGATCGGACCTTGAAAATATGACAAATATTTCTTGGCGACGTCCATTGCTTCGTCTTCGTCTTCGACGAGAACGTCGATCACTCCGTTGGGGTATTGGACCTCAACGGGACCCACTTCCTCGGGGCGAAACACCCCAAGGCCGCCACCTTCGATCATTGCGGGGCCGCCTATGCCAATATTTGACCCCTTCGTTGCGATAATCACGTCGCAACACCCAAGCAAAACGGCGTTGCCGGCGAAACATCTGCCGTTCGTGATCCCGACGAGTGGAACCAGACCGGAAAGTTTGGCGAAGAAGGTGAACGCCCAACAATCCAAGCCAGCGCCACCCATCGTGTCAGTGTCACCTGGCCGGCCGCCCCCGCCCTCGGCTAGAAGCACTGTTGGAAGTTTGTTGTCCTCAGCAATCTCGAAGAGCCGATCTTTCTTTCGATGATTTTGAAGCCCCTGAGTACCCGCCAAAACCATGTAGTCATATGACATGACCATGGTTTGTGAAGTTTGTTCGTCGAAGAGATCACCGTTGACACTCCCGACTCCTGCGACCATACCGTCGCCTTGAGTGTTGTCGATCAAATCGTCCAGACTTCGCCGCCTGCGCTGAGCAGCGACCATTAGCGGGCCGTATTCAACGAAAGTATTTTCATCAACCAGTCGCGAAAGATTTTCGCGCGCTGTGCGATGTCCTCGACCATGTCGCTTTGACACTGCCGACGGTTTGGCTTCATCGGTTCCCCTGTAGTGGCGATCGAAGACCTCTTGCAGGTCTGGACGTATTAAGTCAAGATCAACCGCCGCTTCGGCTTCGCTGGCTTCGATGTCCAGATCCGCTTCTTCGATAAACAGCAATGGGTGACCCTCATACACGGTGTCACCTTGACTGACGCCCAAAGCTCTAACAATGCCAGTCACGTTTGACACAATGACGTGCTCCATCTTCATCGCTTCCATTACCGCAACTGGCTGCCCTTCAGCGACTTCGTCATCGGGTGACACGTCAATCGAGATGATGGTGCCCTGAAGCGGCGCCTCGACCGGCCGAGTGCCGTCTGGGCCCATCGCAGAGGAACTGTCCAGCGAACCAGACATCGAAGGAGGTTCCCTTCCATCGATGTCGCCGTGTGTGAGTACCGCCAAGGGGTCACTGCTGACCTTTACCCCTGCCAATGACGGTCCCAAAAGATCGGAAGAAGTGTGCGAAACACGGTTGAGTTCCACTTGTTCAGCAGCGTGAACTAGCTCAGCGCCGTATTCGTTGATGAAACCTGTGGTGATTTCATTGGACTGGACTTCAGGCCGATCCAATAAAGCCAACAGGTAAGGAATGTTGGTGAGAACACCTTCGACTCTGAACTCAGAAAGAGCTCGTCTGACTCTTTTTATGGCATCTCGATAGTTGTTGGTGGGGGAGTGTCCGATGATTTTGGCGAGGAGAGAATCAAAGCTGGGATTGGTCGAATAACCCTGATACCCGTACGTATCGGTCCGAATGCCGGGACCGCTGGGAGTCTCGAACGCGGTAATTGTGCCTCCGGCGGGTTTCGCGAACCCCTCCTCGGTCATTGTTTCGGTATTCACCCGACATTGAATTGCGTATCCCCGCGCAGTGGGCAACTCATCTTGCGAGAGACCCAAGTCGACGAGCGAAGCCCCTCCTGCTATGAGAATTTGATTTCGAACCAGGTCGATTCCAGTCACCTCTTCAGTCACTGTGTGCTCGACCTGCAGCCGAGCGTTGGTTTCGATAAATGCGACTGCGGATGGGTTCTCGGCTTCAACTAGAAATTCCCAGGTACCCAGCCCTCGATAATTAGCGTGAGAAGCCATACGGACCGCAGAGTTCGTCAACACGTCTCGTGTTGTGCTCTCGATAGAGGGAGATGGCGCGACTTCAATGATCTTCTGGTTCTGTCGTTGCAGAGTGCATTCCCGTTCACCTAAATGAACCACGGATGTTCCGTCACCAATGATTTGAACTTCGATGTGACGAGCACGCTCTATAAGTCGTTCTGCGTAAAGGTCACCGTTACCAAAAGCGGATTGTGCTTCGCTTTGACATCGTTCAAACGCGGCGGCTACGTCATCGTCCTGTAGCACGGTGCGCATGCCGCGACCTCCGCCCCCGGCGACAGCCTTAATCATGATTGCGCGATACTCGGAAAGAAAAGCTTCGACTTCTTTGAGCGTCGCCGCTCCCTCCGTGGCTGGAGCTAGTGGCACATCGAGCTCGGCGGCTAGGGCTCGGGCGGAAAGTTTGTCGCCGAAGAGAGCGAGCTGTTCAGAAGATGGCCCAACGAAAACGATGCCAGCGGCTTCTAACGCGCGCGCAAAGTCGGCGTTCTCGGCCAAAAAGCCGTAACCGGGGTGAATCGCGTCGCAACCTGCGGCGAGGGCCGTATCGACGATCTGATCAATGTCGAGATAAGCGGCAACTCCGCGATTGTTCAGCTCTATCGATTCGTTCGTTGCGCGAGTATGTAACGACGAGCCGTCGTCTTCGCTGTGAATGGCCACCGTGTCGATATCGAGTTCATCCGCCGCTCGAGCGATACGTATGGCTATCTCACCGCGATTAGCAATAAGAAGCTTTTCCACGGACATTTCCAATCCCCCTCGAGAGACGCTTTGGCATGCCCGTTCTACAACATGTTGCCCCTGGTGTTCTTACTCAGTTGCGAGGAAGTAAAGGAAGGATCACAGCGACCTGCCTCACCAAGGCAACTTCCGTGCCTCGCGAATCAACAAAAACTGCGTCACTCGTCGACCAAGGTTTATTTTTTCGCACCTCCACGTCACCCCAACGGCCGGCTACCGTTACCGCACCGTTTGCTTGAAACGGGCTTAAATGCTGCACCCGTCCTGAAGCGTGAACGCCTGCCGGCATGCGGTAAGAATGTCTAATCAAGGGTGTCATCTGACCCAAAACCCAGGACGGGTGTGCCAATGGCATGTCTCCCTCAACCCATAATGGATCGTCGTCATGGATCCTTTCACTCATCCAAGTTCTCGCGTCACTTGCGTCGAAAGGAACTGACATCGCTGGGTAATCAAGGTCGCTAGGAATTTCGTCGAGACCGAGAAACGGCCGATGGTCAGCTTCAGGTACAGGCGAGCGACCGTGTGGTAAGACGAACTCGTTTTTCCATGACGCGTCGCCAAGGCCAACCTTTCCCTCAATGGTGACGCGCCCATCAGAGACAACTGTTTGAGTCATCACGCCGATGCTCGGGTCATCGGGAGCCGGCTTGACTTCAGTAAGAAGTTCGTCTCCAGCGTAAACAGGTCGAGGGAGTCGAAATTCGGACCAACCATGAGAGAGCCAACCTGCGCCGAGAGCATCCAGAATCGCTGGAACCATCCAGCCGTAGGTGTGGATGCCCGCGACAATTCCTCCGGCGTACCCGTATCCCGTAGCGCTCTCATCGTGAACCGGATTGGCGGCCGAGACTTCGGGCGGATCGGCGACGGCTAGACGGACACATGATGCTGACACAACTGTCATGAGCGCGACTTTAGAGTCCGGTCAAACATCGAATGCAGCAATTCCCAATGACGCTCAGCGGCGATCTTGTCGTATTTCGGTCGTTGCGGAAACACGAATCCGTGATGAACACCTTCTATCCATTCGGACTGGTGGGTCACTCCAGCGTCGTTGAACGCGGTGACGATGCGATCAAAATGAGGCCGATCGACCCAGTCATCAAACTCAGCGGCCAACAGAAGTATCTCACCGGTGATGTCACCTGCTCTCGCGTGGGGCGAATCATGAGCATCGGTGGCGAGCCGAACTCCATGTACCGAAGCGGCCGCTTTCACCGTTTCCGGATATTCCGCTGCCAACCACAAAGCAAAAGGTCCACTCATGCAATAGCCCGTGGTGCCGACGGTCGTTGCATCGGCTAACGGGTCTGCTGTTGCGTGAGCGAGCAACGCAGCAGCGTCTCGCGCCACCATCGCATTTGACAGATTTCCCATCAACTGGGCCATATATTTTGCGCTCGCCGGATCTTCTCGATGAATAGTGAACGAGGGAGTATCTCGGTAGTAGAGATTGGGCAACATGACGTAGTAGCCAGTGGCAGCGATTCGGCGTGCCATGTCGTGAAGTTCCTCACGTTTCCCTGGCGCGTCCATAAGAAACAAAATGACAGGCTGAACTTCATCCGATTCAGGGCGAACAACAAACGTTGCCATTTGGCCTTCACCGGTGTCGATACTGAGATGTTGCTCGATCACTGCTCTTCACCTTCAAGTTTCCAACCCATTGTTCGAGCAGCATAAAGGGTGTCGGCATACTCCTCGATATGACTGATCTCGCCACCTGGGCATGAGTACACCCAACAATATTGATTGTCGTACGCCTCCCCTTTCGCTTTAGTGGTGGCGGTGAGTCGCTGTTGAACAGCAGCCAGTTCGCCATCGACGATCATGCTTCGGATTTCAAGGGCAAACGGTTTCGAGGTATCAAAAGTTTCTTTGATTGTGCGACCTCCAAGTTCAGCTGCGACGGCTTCTCGGCCGCGAACGCAGCCGTCTTGGTCTGCGCCTCCGGTCCCTGTTTCTCCTGCCGTCTGTGGAAGCCTCCAGATCACATCGCTACTCAAGCAAGCTCTGATGTCCTCGCGATCTCCGTTGGTCAGTGCACTGTAAAAGCGCTCAATTAATGATCGTGTTTGTTCTGTACTCATACCCCCCAGTCCAGCACGTCCGACCTAGCTAGTGCATAGCTGCCTACGATCGACTCATGCAGCAGCTTGATTGGACCCCCCAATATTTCCTTTACGGAATGTCTCGGCCACACGTAGCCCGAATAACTATTAACCGTCCAGAAGTCCGAAACGCGATCAACACCCCGGCCCATAAAGAATGGAGCGATCTACTGGATCACGCCGCCGAGGACGACGACGTTTGGATTGTCGTGGTGACCGGGATTGGAGATAAAGCCTTCTGCGCAGGACGCGATCTTAAGTACCTGTCACAGATTCAACATTCTTCTGAAGCCGAAAAAGAGGCCGATTCGCTACTGATGAGCCAAGTAACCAAGTTGATTGAGCGGTTTGACTACCCCAAACCTCTCATAGCTCGCGTGAACGGAATCGCACTCGGCGGTGGCTTTGAAGTCGCAATGGCATGCGACCTGGTGATCGCGGCCGAACATGTCGAATTTGGGCTGCCCGAACCACGACGTGGCATTTATGCAGGGGGCGGGGGAGTTCATCGGTTACCGCGACAAGTTCCCCTGAAGCTAGCGATGGAGTACCTACTAACAGGGAAGTCAATGACAGCCATGCGAGCACAGGCAATTGGGATCGTCAACGAAGTAGTCCCATATGAGGAACTCGACGGCGCAGTAGATCAGTTGATTGACGACATTATGCTGGGTGCTCCGCTTTCGATTAGAGCTACTAAACAGTCCTCAATGCGAGGACTGAATCTTCCGCTTGGGGATGCCTTTTACGCCGAGTACCCAGCTGTCCGATCGATGATGGAAAGCGAAGACGCGCGGGAAGGACCCAAAGCCTTCGCCGAAAAGCGTCGGCCGGAATGGAAGGGTCGATGATCTCAGTCGATGTCGCTCTTGGTCGACTTGGGTCGGCCAAGAACGATGCCGCCTAGGGCGAAAAGCACAACCGCCATTCCCAAAAGCTGAAGAGCAACTATCTCTTCGCCGAGAAAAGCCCAGGCCATTAACGTTGCGGTGACAGGGATAGCCAGAGTCAACGTTGACCCCAACCATGCGGGTATCTGAACTAACGCCCAATTCATCAACATGTGGGAGGTGAACCCGGGGCCCACTGAAAGGACAACTAGCCATATCCACGCGTTCGTTGAAGGCATATCAAACACCTGACCAGAAGCCAAAGCGAACGGGGTTGCAAACAGTGCACAGATCAACGCTGTTGCACCGGTGTATTGAGAAGATTCGATGTGTTGGCTACTTAATTTTGAAAAGACGAAGTAGCCCGTCCATGCCACAACCGTGGCCACCGCCAAGAGGTCACCCCGGGGGCTCCAGCCAGGAACACCCGTCGAACCAAACATGACTATTCCCACCCCACAAATGGCGACAAGCGCCAAAATCCAGTCATTGCGTTTCGGACGCTCTCCGAAGATGCGTCCGACAATGAGCAGCATGACTAGTGGTTGACACGAGCCAATAACCGTCGCATTCGCGACAGTGGTCAACCGTAACGCTGTGAAGAACAACATGATGTCAGCGCCCAAAGAAATGCCTCCGCGCCAAGACACGCGTATCGACTCCTTTCGGAGAGGGGTCCCGCGGAGCTTCAAAAAAATGAGGACAATCACGGCGTAAATCCACATTCGCCAAAAAACCACTGCAAGAGGGCCTAGCTCTGAGATTCCTTTAGCAATAACCCCCGACGCCGCCCATCCGACCATCGCCAGGGCCGCCGCTGGAATCCCACGTTTTTCGTTGCTTGGCGTGTTATTCAACGCAAAATCGATTCAAGACTTTTGCTGAATGTGAGATTGGGCACTTGATCAGGATGCCATCTCGGCGCGTAACCGGCCCAGAAAGTGCTGTGAGGGCTACATTTACCTTTGGAACCACCACTTCTAGGGAGCCACCGTGAAGAGCATTTTCTTCCACCTCATGCCGTACCCGGAATTGCCACCTGATTTCGCAGAGGAGCATCGATCCGTGTGGGTCGACATTGACCCTGCTCTATACGACCCAGAGGTCGGTAATCGCACCTACAACGAATACCTGGATGAACTCGAGTTCGCGGCTGGTTGTGGGTTCGATGCTGTAGGTGTGAACGAGCACCATTCAAATGGATATGGCTTGATGCCGAGCCCCAACATCATTGCCGCTGCCCTGAGCCGCAATTGTCCTGACACCAACATCGTGGTTTTAGGAGACTCCGTCGCGCTCTATAACCCGCCCTTGAGAGTTGCAGAAGAAATAGCGATGTTGGATGGCATCACCGGGGGACGCATGGTCGCTGGGTTTCCAGTCGGTTCCCCCATGGACACCATCTTTGCCTACGGGCAGAATCCGGCAACCCTTCGCGAGCGCTATCACGAAGGAGTAGATCTCATTCGGCAAGCATGGACTCGAGACGAAGTATTTTCCTTCAACGGTAAGTACAACAAACTCCGATATGTCAATGTGTGGCCCCGTCCGGTCCAACAACCGCATCCACCAATATGGATACCTGGAGGTGGCTCAGTCGATACGTGGGATTGGTGCGCGCAAGAAGATCTTGTTTATTGCTATCTCAGCTACTTCGGTTACAAAGCGGGCCTGAAAACAATGCAAGGTTTCTGGAAAAAGGTTCAAGAGACCGGGAAAGAAGCGAACCCTTTCCAAGGGGGGTTCGCTCAGTTCATTGCAGTAGCCGACACAGAAAAAGAAGCATGGGATCTCTATCGTGAACCCGCCGAATATTTCTTCAACACTTGTTTGCACGTCTATGCAGGCTTTGCCGACCCCCCTGGTTATAAAACCCCGAACACTGTTCGGGCAGGAGTGGAAGGAATGGTTGAGCGCGCGGCTAGAGAAGCTACGGCTCGCGCCGAAGCAAAAAAGTCAAGTCCTGGAGGTGGCTATCCCAAAGGGTTGAGCTTCGAAGAAATGGTCGAGAAGGGCTACGTGATCCTCGGGAATCCGACTCAGGTAGCGGAGCAAGTACATGAATTAGCGACCACGATGCATATTGGCCACCTCATGACCTTCTGTCACTTCGGAAACATGAACAAAGATCTGGTGCGTTACAACACAGAAATGTATGCCACCAAAGTGATGCCGGAGGTCTGTGACCTTTTCGAGGATGAGTACGAGGATCTCTGGTGGCCTCAACCTCTCGACCAACCGGCCCGGCGAGACGTACCGGAGGTATCGGTCAGTTGAGCGCCTACGCGGCTGAAACGCTGCCATTTCGAGAAGGCCACTTAGCTCTTGTGTCCTGTGGCGAAGGTAGCCCGGTGACCTACCTACACGGAATGCTGGGTAATCCGGGTGAACATGCTTTCCTCAGTGCGCTGGCAAATAACGGCTGGAGCGTAACGGCACCAAGTCTTCCGGGTTTCACTGGTTCCAGCGAACCGAGCGGGCTAAGAAATCTGCACGATTGGGTTGTTGCAGCCAGTGAGTTGATTGATCTAGCCGGTGTTACCGGACATCCGGTTGTTGCCTCAAGCGTGGGCGCGATGATTGCTCTTGAACTTGCAACGATTCGACCTGAGGCTTTCGACGCGATGGTGCTGATCGCTCCCTTTGGATTGTGGGACCCGCAAGACCCAGTCGCTGACCCCTTCGCCACCACTTTGAGTAATCAACGCAGAATGTTGACCGCGGATCCGGCAGCATCGGCCAGCTTCTTCGACGACCCAGAAGAAATGCCTGCCGATCTACTCGTTGAACATGGCGTTGACCGGTACCTCACACGGTCCGCCTCTGCTCAACTCATATGGCCAATACCTGAATTCGGTATCAGTGAACGACTCCATCTAGTCAAAAATCCCGTGACATTGGTGCACGGCGCGAAAGATGCCATTATTCCGGCCTCATATCTGAACAAATGGGAGCAAATTCTTCCCAACGTTGTTGGCGTTCATTGCGTCGAAGAAGCAGGGCATCAAGCAGAGTTCGATAGGCCTGAGGACATTGCAGCTATTGCGACATCTGCGTTGAGTTGACGCGACAGCAACAACGTAAAGGGCGGATTTCGTGAGTGTGTAGCCCAGTGGCTGGTTACCTCAGAGCTGGATGGTCACGAAAATGATCCAATGCTTCAGGATCGTCTATCGCTTCGATGTTTTTCACCACTTCACCATGAACCGCGTCGCGAACGGCAAGCTCAACAAGTTTGCCGCTACGAGTTCGCGGAATGCTAGGTACCTGCGCGACTACTGCTGGAACATGACGTGGCGATGCGCCAACCCGAATTTGCCTTCGGATGCGTTCTTTCAACCCATCGCTCAGATGTAGGCCATCGCGAAGTCGAACGAAAAGAACCACTCGCGTGTCTGACTCAACGTGTTGTCCGATCACGATGCTTTCGAGCACTTCATCGATCAGGTCCACCTGGCGATAAATTTCCGCGGTTCCAATTCGAACTCCGCCCGGATTCAACGTTGCGTCGGACCTTCCTGAAATAACCATTCCCCCGTTGGTGGTCCACTCAGCGAAGTCTCCGTGGTGCCAGACACCAGAAAAGCGAGCGAAATAGGCGTCGTGATATTTTCGTCCCCCCGGGTCGTCCCAAAATTCGAGAGGCATGGAGGGAAAAGCGTTGCGACACACCAACTCGCCTTGTTCTCCTTCAGAAAGTGGACGTCCCCCATCATCGAAAACTGCCACGTCCATACCCAACGCCGGGACCTGAATTTCTCCTCTGTGAACAGGCCCCGTCGGGTCGCCAATCACGAAACAACCGCAGATATCTGTACCTCCCGAAAAAGACGCGAGGTGTACCTCAGACTTCACATTTTCGTAAACCCAATCAAATCCCTCAGGTGCGAGGGGTGAACCTGTTGAGGTGAAGGTTTCGATGCTTGCGAGCCGGTGCGTATCGACGGGCCGCAGTCCTTCTTTCATCGCAGCTTCAATATATTTTGCGCTGACCCCGAACAGGCGTGGACTTAGCTCATCGGCGATATCGAATAATCGCGACGGCCCTGGAAAAAATGGGGAACCGTCATAGAGAACTAGTGAAACGCCACAAGCGAGGCCGGCGACTAGCCAATTCCACATCATCCAGCCAGTAGTAGTGAAATACATGAGTCGGTCGCCAGTGCGAAGATCGCAATGAAGAAGGTGTTCAGACCAGTGCTTCAGCAGTACTCCACCGGCTCTGTGGACGATGCACTTCGGTTTTCCTGTCGTTCCTGAGGAATACAGGACATAGATCGGATGATCGAAACCTAAACGCACAAAATCTGGTTCCGTGTTTGCTGGCCCAGTCACCCACTCATGGAACCCAATCGAGTTAGGAATCAACGACGGGCTTAGCTCGCGGTCACCATATGGAACCAGCACAACGCGCTTCAAAGAGTTGAGCCCTCGTGCGATCTCGGCGACCTTGCCAGTGACGTCGTGGCGCACCCCTGAATAGAAATAGCTGTCAGTAGCTACAAGTACCTTCGGTTCGATCTGACCGAAACGGTCGAGCACCCCGTCTGCACCAAAATCTGGGCTTGTCGACGAATAGATGGCGCCAATGCTTGCCGCCGCCAAGAAGACGATGACCGCTTCGGGGCTGTTAGGCAAAAGCGTCGCTACGCGATCACCTGACTGAACACCTTCTGAACGCAGAGCGAGTTGAACCCGACCAACTTCCGTACGTAACTGACCAAAGGTCAGATTTCGTTCGACAACGTTCTCGCCGCGATAGCTGATAGCCACGGCGTCATCACTGCGCTTCAGGTAATTTGCAGCCAAATTAAAGCTGGCGTTAGGAAAAAAACGCGACTCAGGGCCGTCACCCTTTTCGAGATCAATATCTCCGAGGTCACCTATCCCAGCGGCGAAGTTCCACACCGCTCTCCAAAATTCTCCACTTGACCGAATAGACCAACGGTGCAGGTCCTGGTAACTCTCGTTGCGGAGTGAGACACCTACCTGTTCAGCGAAAGCCCACAAGTTGGTGGACTCGCGACGAACATTGTTGGGGCTCCAAAGAGGCTGACTCACTGACCCTCCGAGGTCGTGGTTGTGTCGTTCACGGTAGCCGCCATAGCCGTTCAATCAGAAGCGAACAGCCGTGTCGGTGTAGGGTCCCAACAATGAGGGGAATTTGCGACGATCTTGATGCCGAAACACAGGCGCTACGCGAAGTGGTTGAGGGACTGACAGAGGATGAGTGGCGCTTGCCGACACCGGCTGACGGCTGGGATACGCACGAGACAATCATCCACTTGGGGATGGCAGATGTAGCTGCAAGCCTCGCCGTTCTTGATGCGACCGCCTTTGAAGAAATCAAACAAAAGATGCTTCGAGGCGACGGTGATCTCCATAGCTTCGATGGTGTTGATGTGCATGCTCTGACCGGCGTCGAACTGTGGGAGTGGTTTGAGGGTGAGCGCAATCGAATGACCGGAGCATTCCGTGACCTGGGCCCCAAAGATCGAATCCCGTGGTTTGGGCCTGACATGAGTGCCCTTTCTTTTGCTACCGCTCGGTTAATGGAAACGTGGTCTCACAGTCATGACGTTGCGGACACCTTTGGGGCGGGCTACCCACAAACGGAACGTCTGCGCCATGTTGCCCATATTGGGATAACGACAAGAGGCTGGAGTTATGCCAATAGAGGGCTCGAACTTCCCCAAGGACCAGTCCGAGTAGAACTGACCTCTCCCAGCGGTGAATTGTGGACGTGGGGACCTGAGGAATGCGAAGACGTGGTCATCGCCGACTCATACCAATTTTGTCTTGTCGTCACCCAACGACGTCGCCCTCAAGAAGCGGACCTCGAGATCCAAGGAGATCTCGCCGCAGAATGGATGGAAATTGCTCAAGCCTTCGCTGGACCTCCGACTGACGCACCCGAAGGGCGTGTCGGCGGTTAACGCCATCTAGAAGATGCTGATCGTCGGTGTGACTGGCGGCATGGGCGCAGGCAAGTCCACTGTCGCCGAATTCCTTTCCGCTCTCGGAGCTGAAGTAATTGACGTTGACGCGCTCGGCCGACAGGTCATTGAGCCAGGAGGTACAGCGGTATCTTCCGTTGTGGCTCGATTCGGAGATAGCGTTTTGGGCTCCGATGGAGGTATCGACCGAGCCGCTTTAGCTTCAATTGTTTTCGATGACGAAGAACAACTAACCGCGCTTGAAGAAATCTCCCACCCAGCGATCAACCAGTTACTCGACCGCTGCGTCGAAACGATTAGAGAACCAAACACCATCGTTGTCTATGACATGGCCGTCCTTGTTGAAAGCCGACTGGGATACGCCAACACACACCCTTACGAAGTTGTTGTGGTTGTCGAGGCGCCAATGCCTGATCGCCTTAATCGTTTAGAAACTCATAGGGGTGTTTCACGAGAAGATGCGTTGGCGCGTATCGAATCTCAAGCATCGGACGAAGAACGCCGTTCGGTGGCCCAGTTCGTCATCGCTAACGGCGGAGATCTCGTCTCGTTGGCAGCCGCCGTCGATGAACTGTGGAACGAACTAGAGCGGCTTCTAGCATCGAAGGGAGGCTGAATTGGCTCGGTCGTATCCTCCAACGCGACATATCCTCCGACATCTACGGCTGTGTCACACAGTGGATGATGGAGGCAACATCAGCGCCACGATGCCAATTCTCCCCGACCTTCTCGATCAAGGAGGCTGGCTTCGCTTAGGCGCCATCGCCACCCTGGTCGACTCGGTCGCAGGCCATCACGGTGTGATGCAAGTTGCTCCCGACTGGGTAGCTACGTTGCAATTAGGCGCAGTGCTCAGTCGAAAGGCGGAAGGAACAGAAGTAACGGCTGAATGTCGTCCGTTGCGAATTGGCCGAAACAACGTCGTTACAGAAACCGCCATACATGATTTATCGGGTGAAATTGCGCGAGCGACCTGCACGTACGCCCGGCTACCCGCCCGCACTGACAATCCAAGCGTGGGTACTGGCAAGGGACAGATAGTGGATTACGCGGAGGATAATGAAGAGCATCCACGACCGATGCTTGACGACTACCTCCGTATTTCCATCGAGCCAGATGAACCTCTCATTGAACTGCCGCTCCACTCTCGTATCCACAATTCTTTTGGGTCAATTCAGGGTGGTGCCGTTGCGGTCTTGGTTGATGCGATGGCTGTGCACTTGGCTCGTCTTACGTTCTCAGCGCCGGCGCGATGCATAAGTGCTGATGTTCACTACCTCGCTCAAGCTAAGACCGGACCGTTCAAAGTAGAGGGCGAGCCTCTACGGATTGACCAAAACACCGTGACAAGCAGGATAAGAATCACCGATGTCGGCAATGATGACCGGTTGCTTGATGTAGCGACTGCTACAGCGACAACGATTGACTAGAGAGTGGGAGGTTCGCTGTGGAATTGGGCCTAAAAGGCAAGGTGGTTTTGATCTCAGGCTCGTACCGCGGAACTGGAGCAGGAACGGCGAAAGTTTTTGCTGAGGAAGGTGCCCTTGTTGGTGTCCATGGCCATGAGTTAGGTCAAGCCGATGAGGTGGTCGCTGATATCACTGCCAACAAAGGCAGCGCTGTCGCTGTGCATGGTGATTTAGGAACGTCTGAGGGAGCAGACGAAGTAGTTAGCCAAGTAGAAGCGACCTATGGTCCAGTCGATGTGCTTGTAAATAATCACGGAGCTCCAGGCGGTACCAATTGGACGGATCCAGCTGAAGCTTGGAAAGAGGGTTGGGAAACCAATGTCCTAACCGGAATTCGGCTTACTCAACGGGTGCTTCCCTCCATGCGAGAACGGGGATGGGGCCGAATAATTTTCCTAGGGACAGTCGGCACGGAACGACCTAGCGAACGCAATCCCGACTACTACGGGTCGAAAGGCTCGTTGCCTGTAGTAGTGCGCAGTCTTGCAAAAGAGCTCGCCGGTTCGGGGATCACAGCGAACCTAGTGAGTCCGGGCATGATCGCGACATCAGAGGTGCGCGAGATGCTCCAGCGACGTGCGGCACGTCACGACATTCACGGATGGGACGAAGTGCAACGCTGGGCTCTCGAAAACTCTATGCCTAACTTGACGGGTCGCATTCCCGAACCGGAGGACATTGGCCGATATGTCGTATTTATGGCTAGTGACGTTGCCTGGCACCTAACTGGAATTGATTTTAAAACCGATGGCGGGGCGATCGACGCATAGCTTTCGCTATATGAATCTAGGTGTACGTTTCAAGATCGTGGATTCTTTCCCCAGGTTGGTGGCGTTCGATTTAGATGGCACATTGCTTCGCTCCGATGGCACTGTTGCTCCCAGAGTTCGCGCGGCTATCAGTTCTTTAAAACACCGTGGATGTGTTCTGGTGTTAGCAACTGGGCGTCCGTGGGCTCAGGTAGAGCGGATAGCTGAAGACATTGGCGGTGTCGACTACTACGTCTGTCTGAACGGAGCGGTGGTCGTAGGAGATGACGGTTCGCGACTAACAGAGCGAACCATGAGCCGAAAACAGACCCGAACTAGTGCTGAGTTAGCCCGGCAGCTCATACCTGGTATTGCGTTAGCAGCCGACATGGCGGACGGCCGTCTCATTTGGGACGAACATTTTACTCACGATTTCCCATCTGACTTCGCGATGGAAGTAATGCGAGTGCCCGATGCCGTTGTTGCGGTTGATGGTCCGGTGCTGACGTGGTTGCTTGATTGCAAAGAATTTGATCCGCGGCTGGCTATTGAAATTCTGAAACCGCGTATGCCACCAGGTACTGAAGTTCGACCATCGGGCCTTGAGACCCCAGAAATTGTCGCTTCAGGAGTTAACAAAGCGAGTGGGTTGACAGAAGTAGCGAAGATTTGTGGCGTCGACGCGTCAGACGCTTGGGTGTTCGGTGATGGACTAAACGATCTCGATATGTTTGGTTGGGCAGGATGTTGCGTCGCGATGGGCAACGCCCACGCCGATGTTGTAGCCAAGGCCGACCTCGTAGCGTCCAGTAATGACGAAGATGGGGTGGCCGTGATACTGGAATCCCTTCTTTAGGAATCAGAATTCACAGCTTCAAGAAACATCGCAGTGTGAGGTGCAAGATAAATGCGCCAAGCCTGCGTTATTCCGCCGTTGGGGCCGGTGCGTAGAAGCACTTCGTCTCCTGCCTCAACCCTGAGTTCGACCGGAGGACTCTGGAGCCACATCAATCGCACCCTGACTTCGTGAATTCCTGGTTTAATCTCGAAGGTCTCGGATTTGTCGTCCTTGACGCGTCCGACCCGATGGCCGTCCACCCGCACTTGGTACGCCCTGACGGTGTCTCGGTAATGATGTATACGATCGACGGTTAATCGAGCTTCTCCGGTCAAGGCTGCTCCCGGTGGGTTAATTGGTAACCCTGAAGTTAGCTCCGAGGTGAGCTGTTCCCTACCCTGTCGTCGCAGCTAGCGTGAAAGCCGTAGTTAGTTCTCGCCTACATAAAACTTCTATCGGAGCTTTTCAATGAGTAATGAGTTGCGCGAAGAATTGGACGCATGGATTGATTACAACTGGGACCCTGATCTAACAGTGCGTGAATGGTGGCAGCGCCTGTCCTCGGCGGGTTTCTCAAACCCTGGCCTAGCTAAGCCCTTCGGCCAGGATTGGGGCCGAGCTGAAACCCGTGTGCTCGCTGCTGCGCTACGTGAGCGAAGAGCTATTGGATCGCCAGCTGGCTTGGGCATGTTGCTAGCGGCCCCGACAATTCTTGTTCACGGAAACGAATCTCAAATCGAGCGGTATGTTCCTCGCATCCTTGACGGCACTGACGCCTGGTGCCAGCTTTTCTCGGAGCCGGGTGCCGGGAGTGATTTGGCCGGTCTGCAAACCAAGGCAGTCCGGGATGGGGACGAATGGATTATCAGCGGTCAAAAGGTATGGACATCAGAAGGGAAGCACGCCGATCTAGGAATGCTCATTGCGCGAACTGACCCGAATGCACCTAAACATCGGGGAATCAGTTGGTTTGCATTCCCCATGAACCAAGAGGGCGTCGAAGTTCGGCCATTGCGCGAAATGACGGGTAGATCTTTGTTCAACGAAGTATTTATTGATGAAGCTCGCGTGTCCCACGGCGACTTGATCGGCGAACTGAATGACGGTTGGCGCGTAGCGAACACAACTCTGATGGTTGAACGTGCCGGGATTGGTGGCGGACATGGGATGGCGTATGCAGCGGCGCACCCGGGCAGCATTGCTGGTCATCTAGAAAAGCCAGCGGGGTCGTTCGTCGGAAAGCGTTTGGCGTTAGCTGCCGGGGGAGTCGGTCCAGGAACCTTCCAGCTACTTAGAGAACTTGCTGAGGAACGAGAAAAACTTGGTGATGGCCGTATTCGACAGGAGCTTGCGCGGCTACATACCGAACTCGAGTTGATGCGGATGAATTCTCAGCGCACTCGTCAAAAAAATCAGCAGACCGGCGGTGAGGGCAATCTTTCCAAACTCCTCATGACTTCAGCGCTTCATCGAACTCGTGAGCTAGCTGGTTCAATACTTGGACCAGATATGGCTCTATGGGGTGACGAATCTGTTACCGGTGGAATGATCCAAGAAATGGCTGTGTTCTCTCCTGCTCCGTCGATTTATGGGGGCACAGATGAAGTGCAGCGAAACATCATTGGCGAAAGGGTGCTGGGTCTTCCCAAAGAACCGGGACCGGATAAGGGCACTTCATTCGCTGAATTGTTGCAGAACAAGACGGACTGGTGACTGCGACAGGTCGCGTCCGTCAAAGAAACTTTAGGTGAGTTTTTGCTCCAACCCAAATGCCGACTTTGTGGATAAAAGCGAACGACGTGGCGGCTATGCGGACCCTCGGGTCGGAATAATGAAGAGACCTTCGGCGGTGATCAAAGGGTCGGCAAGTTGATCGGGAGCACCATCGTCGTCTTGACGAACAGTCAGTTCAACTTTGAGTTTGCGACCCTCGCGGCTGGCTTCCCATGCTTCGAACCACACGGGATGATCAACCGGCACTCCTTCTCGATAGTCGACTTCAAGGCGCGCTGTATAGGCAGCCTCGCCGATCACCACCATTAGATACCCCATGGTGTCGTCTACCAAGGCCGAAACCGCACCTCCGTGAACTCTGCCGGGGGCACTTTCAAACGCAGCACCGAAAACAACTTTGCTCAGTACTCGATCGCCAGCACGACGCAGCTCAACGTCGACACCCATGGGATTGGCAGGGCCGCTAAAAGTTCGGTCGCTGAAAGCGATGACTTCAGCCCCATCGATGGGTTGAGGGTCGCTATAGCGCCGCTCAAAATAGTCTGTTGGTCGAGCTATCGGGTCTGAGCGTTCAAAATTTGAAACGGCGATATCGGCCCATTCGGTGAGCGTTTCTAATTCAGAGTCACTAATCCGATGGCGGACGAATGCGTTGCCCAGCCTACGCAACGCCTGGGCTGAACGACTTCGCAGAAGAAACTGCGAATCCGGGTAAATCAGATGAAACCCTTCCGACGGATGATCTTCAGCTTCAGTCATGGGAACCTATGCGATTGGGCTGATCGTAGGGGTAGTCAATGAGGCCACCACCCGGGTTCTCTGGGTCAAAGATCCAGTACTGACGGATCTCCTCAATGAGATTTCCGCGGAAGCGGTAGTGCTCACTTCCCCGTACTGCAAAATTTTTTCCAAGATGCTCACCTTCCATCGTCCATTCAATCGCCGCTGAATCGCCGCTCTCTATTACTCGTTCCACGACCCACCTAGCACCGGTCCATTTGGTCCGAATCTGATTCCAAAAGTTCCCGATGGAAATAGCGGTTGTAACCGGTGAATGATTCGTGTCGTAGATGACAGCGTCCTCAGTGAAATGCTTCGCAACGGCCTCTCCTGAACCTGAAGTGCATGCTTCAAAATAAGAATGAATGTGGTCTTCGTGGGTAGTCATAGTGAGATTTTCTCAGACGGACAGCTTCGCTGCGTAAGCATGTGTGGTGAAAGACTGCCGATAGTTCCCCCCAACTAAATCGATCTGTTCAGCGACTTGTTTCAAAAGATCATCTAACACCGATGGCTTAAGCATCCGGTGGTCAGATTGGGTCCGTAAATTTTGTATGTGCTCATGGGTACTTATCTCAATCTCCCATGCCATCTGAAATTCCTCCACCGGCCCAAATAGGCCACTGAGCTCGATTTCTTTTGTGGGAGTCTCCGCGCTAATTGCTGCTTTAGAACCCGGTAACCGAACTGGGTACGGTTTGTTGTTGAACTCGGGCGCGAGTTCGGCGTAAATCAGATCAGTAGCCGCGTCGAATAGCCGCTCTCCTAGTTCAGGTCGGTTCCAAAAAACGCATAACCAACCGTTCAAACCAAGCATCGACTTCACGCGCTGAAAACGGGTAGCTGGGTTTGTCCAATGCCACGATTGTCCAGCTATCACCAAACCCGCTTTCCTCGCTGTACCGGTCCAATCATCAAGCGTGGCTTCTTCGACAGAAAACAAACCAGATTCTTGAAACTCTCGTAGTGCTATCGAAGCCATAGCCGGATCCGGCTCCAAACCTACGATCTCATAGCCCCGTCCGATGAGAGGAGCGGACGCTTTACCTGTGCCACACCCAACATCAACAACGAGATCAGTAGTTAAGGTCTCACAGGTCGTCAACATCCATTCGAAAAGCTCGTCAGGATATCCCGGTCGGTAACGGTGATAAATCTCTGCTACTTCACCAAAAACTAACGACTGCGGCTTACGTTCAAACGGCATGACCGACGTCAGTTAGTAGCCCATGAAAGCCAACGGCCATCTCGGTTCTCTAAACGAAGATTTAGCCCAAAACACTTCGAAAGAGACTCAGCGGTCAAGACTTGATCGAGAGCTCCGCAGGCCATAACTGCACCATCCTTGAGCAACAAGCCGTGAGTAAATCCGGGAGGAATCTCGTCAGTGTGGTGAGTGACCAGCACTGTCGCTGGTGTATCAGGGTCTGCAGCGACGGCAGCCAAACTATTGACGAGTTGTTCTCTCCCAGCTAGATCAAGCCCAGCCGTCGGTTCATCCAGCAACAGTAAACCCGGATTGCCCATAAGAGTTCGTGCCAACTGCACCCGTTGCTGCTCTCCCGAGGACATTGTGTGAAATCGGCGGGTAGCAAGTGCTCCCGCATCGACTCGGATCAGGCATTCCACCGCGGCTGCATGGTCCTCGTCTGAGTAATCATGCCACCAGGTTTCAAGCGCAGCGTGTCGAGCAGTCATAACGATGTCGACTCCCTGAATGTCTGGCCTGAACTGGTCTCTAAGTGACGATGAAGCCAGACCGATGCGTTGACGGAGTGTCCGCACATCAGTAGCGCCCCACGTCTCTCCCAGAACCTCAACAGTGCCTGTAGTGGGGAAGCGGTAAAGCGATAAAACTCTTATGAGACTGGTTTTCCCGCTGCCGTTTGGACCTAGGACCACCCACCGTTCCGAAGGTAAAATATCGAGATCTAATGGTCCTAAAACTGTTGTGCCCTCGTATTTAACGGAAACGTCTCGCAGCACGACGGTGGAAGAGGCGGCGGTCACAATGCCAGCTTGCCAGATTGAGTGGGCTAATCCGAAAGGGGAGACGATTCAGTCGATGTATCGCTCTCGGCGTGAGATGACCAAGTACGAAACATCTCCGAGTAGCGGCCACCTAGCTCAACTAACTCTTCATGTGTTCCCAACTCGATGATTTTTCCATCATCGACCACAGCTACTCGGTCGGCTTTCATCGCCGTTGCTAGGCGGTGAGCGATCAGCACCGCTGTACGGCCCTCAAGCAAGTGCTCTAAAGCACGTTCTATTTGTGCCTCGGAACGGAGATCTAAGCTCGATGTTGCTTCGTCGAGAACAATTACACGTGGCCGCGCTACGAAAGCTCTGGCTAATGCGAGCAATTGCCGTTCCCCTGCTGACAAAGACACGCCGCGTTCATGTACCAGGGTGTCGATGCCATCAGCTAGTTGGTCGACCACCTCGTTGAGCCCAACACCACGGATTGCTTCGTTAATTTCTTCAGTCGTCGCGTCGGGGCGAGCGAACGCGATGTTGTCGCGAATCGTTCCGTGGAAAAGAAACGGTTCTTGGGGGACGACACCCAATTGCACTCGCAAAGAGTCGATGTCCACTGCTCGGAGATCGTGGCCATCAATGGTTACTGAACCGGAACTGGGGTCGTAGAAACGGGTGATTAGTTTTGCGATCGTACTTTTGCCCGCTCCGGTAGCGCCCACCAGGGCGAAAGTCTCGCCAGGTTCAATCGACAAATCGACGTCACATAAAACATCGCTTCCTTCGCTGTAGGCAAAAGTCACAGACTTGAATTCGATGTGGCCTTCTATCGGCGGAAGTAAAGGAGCATCAGGTGCTTGAGTGATGGCTGGTTCAGTCTGGAGAATGTCTCCTATCTTCTGCAGTCCCGACTGTCCTTGTTGATACGTATTGTACAACTGCACCATCTGCTGAATTGGTGCAAAAAAAGTGTTCACAAAGAGAACGAAAGCCGTGAGTTCGCCCAGTTGGAGCGACCCATCTATCACCATCCAACCACCCGTCAGCAGCACGATCGCTTGAGCTGCTATGCCTATGCCTTCGGTGGCAGGACCGTAAATCGCTCCAGCTCGTGCGGTGTACAAGTTGGCGTCAAGATAGGCACCGACGACGTTCCTGTGAAGTTCCGCATTTTGGCGACGTCGGTTTAGCGCAGCGATGACGCGAACTCCCGCAAGGTTCTCTGAGAGATCAGCTAAGACGGAAGCGATTCGATCGCGCACCTCGAAATAGCCGCGTTCGCTGACACCTCGGAACCACAGTGTCATAACAACCAGCGGAGGTAGCACGAGAGCTAGGAGGAGAATCGCCAAAAGTGGGTTGTAGTAAAAGAGCACCACCGTGACCACCGAAATAGTGAGGGCCTGAATCACGAGGTTCACAAAGCCTTCGTTGACTAGCAGAGTCAGAGCCTCTACATCTGAGGTCATTCTGCTGAGCAGCACCCCTGACTTCTCAGAGGTGTACCAATCGAGCCCCATCCGTTGGTAGTGACTGAATAGCTTTATACGAACGTCGTACATGATGTCTTCGCCAAGTCGCCCGTTCCAACGCTGACGAAAAAAACTGGTGATGGCGTTCACAAGGATGATCAATCCGAAAAGCCAAACTGTCCCGTACAGCGCATTGCGATCACGTTGCATGACGCCGTTATCGATGCCCTGCTGAGTCAATACGGGACCCAGAAGAGCGGTAACGGTTTCGATGGCTAGAAGAACCAGGCCCCAAAGAGCAACTGCGCGGCGTTTCTCAAACAATGCTCGAAGATTGAATCTTGTGTGATCGCTAACAAATCGTTCGAATGAAAAAACGGGATCAGAGTGTTCGGGTTCCCCTCGCAGAATTCGTTCGGCCCCATCTTGCATCTCTGAAGGAACTCCAGCGAACGGCAAGCCGGCGCTCGCGCTTGATTGGGTTGCGCTTGGACCCCCAAAAACTCCGCCCCCCGACGGCCCCATCATCACCATGTTTCGCCCTCATCGTCGGCAACCGTCGCCGCGAGTGTTTCTGCGTAACGGGGTTCGGTGTCTAGCAAGTACTGATGAGAACCGTCGGCAACGACGCGGCCGTCTTCCACCAGAACAACTCGTTCGGCCAGCGCAATTGTGGAAAGGCGATGTGCGATGACGACCGTGGTGCGCTCCCTCAGCAACTTGTTGAGAGATCCGTGGATCCGCTCCTCAATCTCGACATCTATCGAGCTGGTGGAGTCATCTAAAATTACGACCGTTGGATCTTGAAGGAAAAGGCGGGCAAGCGAAATCCGCTGCCGTTGCCCGCCCGAGAGGTCGTAGCCCCGCTCCCCAATAATTGTGTCGTAGCCGTTCTCTAATCCGACGATGAAATCGTGCGCTTGGGCTGCGCGTGCCGCTTCTTCCACTGATTCTCTTGTGGAGCCAGGCCGGCCATAGGCGATGTTCTCGTGGACGCTGGTAGAGAACAGAAAGGGTTCGTCTGGAACCAGTGCTACGGCGCTGCGAAGACTTGCTTGAGTAACAGACGAAATGTTTTGCCCATCCAACAAAATTGAGCCTTGTTGAATGTTGTAAAAGCGCATCAATAGCCGCGCGATGGTCGATTTGCCAGATCCGGTTCGGCCGACGATGGCGATGCTTTGCCCAGCGGGAATTTCGAGCTCGAAATCGTTAAGAACCTTCGGCGGGTTCTCTACACCCGGAGATCCACCGACGGTTTCAGTTCCGTATCCGAAGGTGACTCTGGAAAAAGAAATGTTCCCACCGGATGGAACTAGATCAACCGCTCCAGGTTTGTCGTCGACAGCCAGAGGCTCGTCGAGTACCTCAAAGATGCGTTCCGCTGATGCTTTAGCTCTTTGACCCAGAATTAACAGCATTCCAATAAATCGGAACGGAGCTTGCAGAAGAAGGATGTACAAGTTGAAGGACACCAAATCACCGACACTGAGTGAGCCATCGATGGTTTGCAACCCCCCAATCAGTAGCACCGCTGCCAATGCCAGTCTGGGGAAGTTCTCTATGAACGGTGTGTGGGAGGCTCGGGTTCTGTGTTGAACAAGGTTCGCCCACCGCAAGCGTTCCGCCCCCCGCGCTAGAGCCTCAATCTGTTGACGCTCTGCCGCGAATGCTTTGACTACTCGAACCCCGTTCACTGATTCATCAACGACGGTTGCTATTTCGGCTTGCCGTGACTGAACCACCCACGAAAGTGGGAACATGATCGTTCTTAGCCGTTGACCAATAGCGAAGACTCCAGGTAGAGCGATCATTGTGATTGCCGTTAAAGAGAGGCTGATGTTGGCCATTAGACCGATCGCAACAACGAAACTTAAAAATTGCACCGCCATGATTGGAGCAAAGGCCATAAACATTTGAACTGATCTGATGTCGGAGTTAGCTCGACTAATTATTTGACCGCTTTGGACTCGGTCATAGAAGGCAAAAGACAATCGTCCAAGGTGTTGGAAAAGCATGGTCCGCAGTTGGTACTCAACTTTGAAAGCCATCCCGTAAAGGCCATACCTGTACCCAAAGGTCGCGCCTGCTCGAGCTACCCCCAAAACCAACAGGGCCAAGACGAAGACCCATAGGCTCCGGCTTTGGTCAATGAGCGCACCATCGATCGCTAACCCGATCACCCTAGGAACGAGAATTTGGGCGGACATCGCCACTAGGGCGGCGAGCACTGACCAAAAAATTCTGCGGCGGTGAGTTACGACGATCGGGCTGATGCGTCTCAGCCAGCCCTGAGATACGTCAGCGGTTATGGCAACATTTACAGGAGGATAAGTGGACCAGTCGCGCACCGGTTCGAAGGTGGCGTCGTCCATATGCATTGTGCTGAGGGTACCTTGGCGCTAAGCAAGCGCGGATAGAGGTTGATTTGCGGAGGTGTTGGTCATCGACCCCACTTTGGGCGTAGCTGCAGTGCTAGTTCTCGTCGCTCTCAACGGCATTTTTGTTGCCGGCGAGTTCTCTCTTGTCGCGGTTGACGTCGAACGCGTCGAGCTAATGGCTGACGGAGGCCATCGACGAGCGCGCCTCATGAGACGGCTACTGAGTCGGCTCAGTTTCCACCTCGGAGGAGCCCAGTTAGGCATTACCGTCACCTCTTTGCTTTTGGGTTTACTTGCTGAAGACACCATTGGGCCCTTACTTGACTACGTGCCGGGCGTGGGTCTGATATCGGGGCCCGCGCGAGCGGTGACAGCCATCGGAATCGCCGCTCTCATTCAGATGGTTTTTGGCGAACTTGCCCCGAAAAATCTTGCAATATCAAGACCTCTGAGCACAGGTCTATGGCTCGCCCCCATTCTTCGCGCCTACGGCCTCCTAGTAGCGCCGGTCACTTTGGCTTTCAATGGATTGGCAAATTTACTTCTCCGCGCTGGAGGTATCGAACCGGTTGAGGAGTTACGTTCGCTTCGATCACTTGAAGATCTCGAGCACTTAGTTCGAGTGTCAAGCGCACGAACTCTGGGCGAAGATGAGGCAATTCTCATTTCGCGTACGCTGCGTTTATCCGGGAAAGATGCCGCGGATGCTCTAACCCCGCGAACGTCGATGGTCGTCTTGGAACGCTCCGCGAAAATCTCTGACCTCGTCAAGGCGTGCAAAGAAAGCGGCTATTCACGGTTCCCTGTAGTGGGCGACGACGTCGATGACATTGTCGGAATCGTCGAGGTGAGAGACGTTTTTGCTATCACTGCCACAGGTCGGGAAAGCGCTCCTCTGTCAGAAATTTTGCGATCGGTTGTTGTTGTTCCTGAGCACCGAGAACTTGATGGCGTCCTAGTTGACCTAGAAGCCGCAAGCAGTCGGCTCGCGGTGGTAGTTGATGAACATGGAGGTACCGCTGGACTCATCACCCGAGAAGATATTTTGGAGGAACTGGTTGGCGACATAGCAGACGAGTACGACGAACCTGCCCCGGTTACAGCGAGTCGGTCCGACGGTCAAATGGTTGTGGCAGGAACGAGTTCAAAGGACGAAGTTGAAGAGCTTCTAGGTTTACGTTTGCCTCAAGGACCGTTCGAAACTCTCGCCGGGTTTGTTTTGCAGCAGTTCGGCGCGATTCCTGAAATCGGGCAAAGCATCGAATGGCATGGTTGGGTTTTTGAGGTGGTGCGAAAGGACAATCTAAGACTCGCTGAGATTGCCATTGAAAGTGTCAATGTTTCGCGGAGTCACGCCCCTGAAGGTGGGACAACCCAATGACGCTTTTGGCTATTGCGGTCGGATCACTCTTGATTGCGTTCAACGGTGCGTTCGTTGCTTTGGAGTTTGGTCTAATCGGAGCCATGCGGTCAGCGGTCGACTCAGCAGCCCGTCAAGGCAGCCGTTCAGCGCTTGCAGCGCAACGCCTTCAAAGGGATGTCCTAACGACGTTAGGTGGCGCACAGTTAGGGATCACGATCTGCTCGCTGATAGTTGGGCGATTGGCCGAACCAGCCGTAGCGTCGGTAGTGGAGAGTCTTGTGTCTCGGTTCGTTGAGATCAGCGAGACGTTCTTGCATTCAATCAGCTTCGCTTTTGCATTAGGCCTGGTCGTAATAGTGCACATGGTTATAGGTGAGATGGTCCCCAAGAACCTTGCCATCACCGGCCCGGAACGAACATTGCTGTTCTTAGCTCGACCGATGGCGGCCTATCTGTTGGTAGCGCGGCCCATTGTTGGCTCCCTCTTGTGGTTTTCGAATGGGGTTCTTCGCTTAGTGCGTGTCGAGCCAGCATCGGAGATCGATGAGGCCGCGACCAGTGCCGAACTTTCGTTAATGATCGATGAATCTCATGACCAGGGACTCATTGATCACGAGGAATACGCATTGATCGAGAGTGCACTGGCGTTTAGCGAAACGCTCGCGACTGCAGTAATGGCGGAAATGAATCAGGTGCACTCCGTTGCCGTGAACTGTCCGATATCAGAAGTTGAGAGTCGAATTGTGGCAACGGGACACACACGGCTTGTTGTGCATGGTCGCGACATTCATGATGTTCGCGGCTTCGTGCACAGCAAAGACCTCTTGACTCTGGAAGGACCGAATCAGCTATTGAACTCAGATCTCATTAGGCCCATGTTGCGAGTCGACCCTGACGCTACTTTGCCTGATGTGTTGCAACTCATGCGACAATCACAGATCCATCTAGCGCTCGTTACCTCCGAAGGAACCAACTACGGAGTGCTAACCCTGGACGATGTTATGCGAGGGCTCGTAGGCGGATTAATCGAAGAAGGTTAGAGACTTAAGTCGCGGTTTGACCCGTCATTTAGGCACCCACAGCGTGATACCCGCCGTCGACGTGGACGATTTCGCCAGTCGTCATTGGAAACCAATCTGACATCATCGCCAGCGTCGTTCGAGCAACCGAATTCTGGTCGTGGACATCCCAGCCCATGGGTGCTCGTTCCTGCCACGCGTCTTCAAAGTCGCCAAATCCGGGAATGGACTTAGCTGCCATCGTCCGAATTGGCCCAGCCGATACAAGGTTCACTCGTATGCCTTCAGGGCCCAACGACTTCGCGAGATAACGAGCGGTCGATTCAAAGGCAGCTTTAGCGACCCCCATCCAGTCGTAAACAGGCCAGGCGACAGACGCATCGAAAGTCAGCCCGACGACACTGCCCTTCGCTTCTGCCAGCAGTGGCTGGAGACCTCCAGCAAGTGCCTTAAGACTGTAAGCAGAGATATGTAACGCGACGCTGACATCCTCCCAATCTGCATTGAGAAAATTGCCACCCAGGCACGATTCAGGAGCGAAACCTATGGCGTGCAACACACCATCTAAGCGCCCCCAGCGGTCCTGAAGATCGAAGAAAACGGCCTCAATTTGTTGAGGCTCAGTTACATCCAGAGCTAAGACATCACAAGGTTCAGGCAACTTACGGGCAGTCCTCTCCGTAAGCCTCATACCTCGGCCAGCGCCGGTGAGCACAACTTCGGCGCCCTCCAATTGGGCCAATTTCGCGACCTCGAATGCTAATGAAGCATCCGTTAATACCCCAGTGATCAGCAGCTTTTTGCCGTCCATCAGACCCATAAGGGTTGTCCTCCGTTTGGTGCATTGGGCGCCGTGTGTCGGAGCCATTATCGCAACTCGCGTAATGAAGTCACCGTATCTCTCCCTCGGACAGTACCGTGGCACTTCATGCGGATCGGGATCGTTGGCGGAACTGGACCAGCTGGCTCGGCATTGGCAGCGCGTCTGGCTGATATCGGTTACGAAGTAGTGCTTGGCTCGCGTTCAAAGTATCGCTCCATGGAAGTCGTGGATGCTCTCATCGAACGGTGGCCTGAACGCGAATTAGCTGTTTCACCATCGGACAACATTGGTGCCGCCGAATGCGAATTTGTAGTGATCGCTACACCTTGGGATGCAGCGGCGATCACTGCTCGAAGTGTTAAAGACCAGGTTCGAGGCAAAGTAGTGGTGACGATGTCCAACGCTTTAGCGCGCGTTGATGACGAGTTCGTTCCCCTTATACCCCCACGCGGCTCGGTTGCGGCATCCGTGCAGTCGTCGTTGCCTGATTCGAAAGTCGCTGCGACATTGCAGCATGTTCCAGCGCAGGAATTAGGCAATCTAGAACAACCGCTCGATAGTGACATTCTTATTTGTAGCGATGACCAGGAAGCCACGGACTTAGTAGCAGAAATCGTAGGCAAGATTCCTGGTGCAAGAGCTTTGGATTGTGGCAATTTGTCGAACGCCACCGCCATCGAAGCGTTCACGGCGGTTCTCCTTCAACTCAATACTCGATATAGGACCAGAGTCGCCCTGAAACTTGTAGGCCTGGAATGACGTCTTTCTTGGCGAGGGTCTTCTAGTGGATGGCTTTGATCGCATCTGGGCGACTTGGCGCCAGGACTACGTAAGTGGTGAGACAGGCGAAATCTCGCGCGCCTCTCAAGGCAAATGTGTTCTTTGCTCAGTGTTGGACCTCCGTGCGACCCACCCAGAACAGTTAGTTCACGCCGGAGAAACTGCGGCGGTCATCTTGAACGCCTATCCCTACAACACAGGGCATGTCATGGTCCTTCCCTATGGCCACGTGGCTACCTTCGATGATCTAAAAGAGGCAGAGCGGCGGGAGATGTTCGACTTGGTGGTGAGAGCTATCGCAGCGATCGAAAGTGCTTACACTCCCGACGGAGTGAACATGGGAGCCAACTTGGGCAAGGGAGCCGGCGCCGGGATACCCGATCATCTTCATGTGCACGTGCTACCGCGCTGGGATGGTGACACGAACTTCATGACCACGGTTGGCGGCGTTCGGGTTTTGCCTGAATCTCTAGACTCAACGCTTGAACGCCTCCGCTCTGCTTTCGCTTGAACGCTTACTAAATATTGACTGGCGACAGGTAGCGTGAAGCACGTGGACAACCGCGAAGTGGGTGATGAACTCCCCGAGGATCTCGACCGCGGGTTCGTTGGTGCTTACAAGTTCCCCGATAATAATCGCCGACGACTAACAGGCGCTCTCTATCTAGCGATCGCAATCGCGGTAGGAACCGGGTCAGTTTTGGTGCCCGGCGATCCCGTACTTGTTAACGCCGGACTGTTGATTGGATGCAGCGGACTTGGTCTTTTCGGTTTGTACAGCCTTGCAGCAGGACGCGGATTCAGTCTTGATGAGAACGCAGCGCTGGTGTCAGCTAACCAGGCGGTTGGTTTCCCTGTTGGTCATGCCAGTGCGCAACTAGGTTGGCGAGGCTTAATGAGCCGTCCCACGTGGAAGATGCTCGTGTACTCAGCCGAGGATCCGCCGGTCAGCAGGGGACTTGTCCTGGTTGATGCCATCAATGGAACCATCGTTGACGCATACGTAGAGGACAACCCAGAAGATTGGATCCGAACAGCGGAACCCGACGACGACTCGGAAAGCCGTATCTGATGTTTGACGGAAATTTTCGCAATGGGGTTGATCGCATAGTTGGGCCCATTGGACGAGGACTGTCTCGACTTGGCATAAGTGCCGATCTGCTCACTTGCATCGGACTGTTGATGTCAGTTGCAGCTTGCGTGTTGATCGGTCAAGGACAACTGCGTTTGGGCCTCACATTTCTAATTCTGACAGCCATCCCAGATCTATTAGACGGCGCAGTCGCCTCAGCGGCCGGCACTTCCTCAAAACGAGGCGCTTTCTTCGATTCGACAGCCGATCGTGTGACCGACGGCTTGTTGTTGTGCGGCATTGGATGGCACCTGGCTGAAAGTAACGGCGGGAAGATAGTGCTGCTCCCGATGGCCGTTCTAGCGGTCTCCTCGCTGATCAGCTATGAGAGAGCAAAAGCGGAATTGTTGGGATACCAAGCCAAAGGTGGCTTGATGGAACGCGCCGAAAGGATGGTCGTCCTCGGTTTTGGGTTGTGTTTCGAAGCCATCCTCGTTCCAGTGCTATGGGTCATGCTTGTACTGACCTCAGTGACCGCGGTGCAGAGGTTCTTTAAGGTGTGGCGCCAAGCCAGCCGCGATATTCACTCCCCCAACCGTCAGGACTGATCTTGTCGGGCCGAGGTGTCACGACGCTTTACCGAGTCGGAGCTACCGCCGCCCGGGCCCTGCCTGGCCCGTTAGCCGCCGTTCTACCGAAGGTGGCTGCTCTTCCCCTCAGCAGGTTCCTTCCTCAAAAGCGGCGGATGGTCGAACGTCATATGAGGCGAGCGATGGGTAGCAGCGCGACTGCTGATGCAGTCAAACGTGCGACAAAAAACGCGTTCGCTTCATATTGCCGTTACTGGATCGAATCGTTTCGTTTGCCCTCTATCAACAAATCGCGGCTCTCCAGCGGCATAGAAGTTCCCGATTACCAATATGTCGAACAGGCACTGCAACGCGGCAAGGGGGTCATCCTTGCCCTTCCGCACTTAGGTGGCTGGGAATGGGCCGGATTTTGGATGGCGACGGTTAACAAACTACCGATCACTGTCGTCGTCGAGCCGATTGAACCCCCGCAACTGTTTGACTGGTTCGCTGGCTTTCGGTCAAAACTGGGAATGAAAGTTGTTCCTATTGGCCCATCAGCAGGAGCTGAAATCGCATCCGCCTTGAAACGAAACGAGATTGTTTGTCTCCTCTGCGACCGCGATATTTCCGGGAGCGGCATCGAAGTCGACTTCATGGGAGAACACACCACTTTGCCGGGTGGGCCGGCACTCCTGGCCCTTCGTACCGGAGCCACGGTTCTTCCAACGGCGGTTTACTTCCAACCCCGAGGCCAACATATTGGGGTTGTTCGGCCGCCGCTCAACACCAATCGTCAAGCAACAATTAGAGAAGACGTCAAGCGAGTGACAGCTCACTTAGCCGACGAACTAGCGCTTCTTATCCAACGCGCGCCCGAACAATGGCATCTCTTCCAACCTAATTGGCCGAGCGATTTATCTCCGGAGGCATAAAAGTCACTCGAATTCTGGTGGGTCTTTGCACCTCCATCACGTAGCGTTGGTCGCCGTGAGGATCGGAATTGTCTCGCCCTACAGTCTCACCAGTCCGGGAGGCGTCCAGTCTCAGGTTCTCGGATTAGGTAGAGCCCTGGGTCGCCTTGGGCATCGGGTACGAATTTTGGGTCCGTGTGATGGAGCCCCTCCCGAACCCGGAGTGACTCCTTTAGGCGCGAGCATCCCAACATTTGCTAACGGATCCGTCGCACCGATAGCTCCCGATTTAGCCTGCACTCTTCGGACGATTCGTGCTCTACGCGACGAAGAATTTGATGTCATACATATCCACGAACCGATCTGTCCGGGACCCTGCCAAACGGCATTATTTCTCCGAAACGCACCGATCGTGGGGACCTGGCACGCAGCTGGAGGCAGCAAGGCCTACCTCACGCCCGGTGTTCAATGGCTTGCCACTCGAATGAATGTTCGGGTAGCGGTCTCCAAAGAAGCGAGGGATATGGCGCGCGAGGCCCTCGGAGGTGACTACGAGGTGGCCTTCAACGGCATCGAGATCGAAACCTTCCACAACTCGTCAGCGAAACACACCTCAGGTCCGACTATCGCATATCTAGGACGGCACGAACCGCGCAAAGGTTTAGAGGTGCTACTCCAATCAGTCGTGTCAATGCCAGAGAAAGTAACGCTGTGGGTTATGTCCGACGGCCCTCAAACCGAAGAACTGCGTTCACGGTACGGCTCTGATGAACGGGTGAAGTGGCTGGGAGCAGTAAGCGATGAAGAGAAAATTTCAAGATTGAAGGGGGCCGATGTTTTTTGCGTGCCTTCCCTCCGAGGGGAGAGCTTCGGAATTGTGCTTCTCGAAGGAATGGCGGCGGGCACACCGGTTGTAGCGAGTGACCTGCCGGGCTATCGCAATGTCGCTAAAGGAGGCGACGAGGCATATTTGGTTACACCTGGCGATGTTCAAGCGCTGAGTTCGGGGTTGAGACGTGTGCTCGAAGATAAGCAACTAGCAAGCCAACTGTCAGAAGCGGGGTTGAGCCGAGCAGAAGAGTTCTCGATGGCTCGACTTGCCGAGATTTATGTTGAGTTGTACCAGCGCGCGATCGAAATCGAACTCAAAGATCCCCAAAGAGGTGGTTGGCGCGGACAGTTGAGTCGGATGATCGGCCACTCGACATGAACAGGCCACTGTTTCCACCTGATTGAGCGGGTATCAATGCCCCGCTGCTCGGACCCCTACACTGCGACTTCGAGCCGCTGACCGACATCGGAGATACGAAAAGCAAATGGAGAACTGGAGCGATAGAAACCAACAGCGCGCAGTTCGACTCAACATCATATTTTGGTTATCGGTCTTGTTGATTTCTGTCGCCATATGCGCGGTTGGGCAGTTGGTGAAACTCGTACCAATTTGGATATCAGTGCCGGCTGGCTTAGCAACCTTTGGTGCGGTTGCGTGGTCGTCTAAAGAAGCAGAGCGTCGGCTCATAGCAGGGTGCGGAGAAACCGAAGTAGCGACAGATAGCTACCCACGGTTGGAGAATCTGGTCGACGCCTTATGTCTGACTACCGGTACCTCACCCCCTGAGATTCGCGTACTTCGATCACCAGGGCGCAATATCGCCGCTGTTGGACGTCAGCCCCACAAATCAACGCTGCTCATCACTACCGGACTTCTTGAGAACACCAGCCGTATAGAACTCGAAGCAGCGCTCGCTAATCGGATCGCTCAAATAGCGAATCATCGAGTGGCCGTGATCAGCACGACGCTCAGTACCTTTTGCTTAACCTTGGGATCCTCGCGCTTTCGAGTTCAACCTTTTCTCCTATTGGACCTCTTAACGAGGGGCCGACTGACTAGCGACCTTGAGACCAGCAACGATTTCTATGGCGACTCAGCGGGAGTAGCGGTTACCCGATATCCACCTGGGATGATTGAGGCGCTTGAGGTTTTCGAGAATCAACACCATTTGCCCGAAGTCGACCCCATCACAGCACCGCTATGGCTGGTCGACCCGTCAAGCGCGGGAGAGCAAACGAGTATTCAAGCTCGGATCGCCTCGCTCCGCGAGATGTGATTTCCAGACGATGCGACGCGGAATTGCATTTGGATTCTCCGCGGCACTTCTAGTCTCCTGCGGCGCTGATTTACGTGACGACGTCAAGGGAGTCACTAACAACTCGGCAGTAACGACATCTGCGATTGCTGCAACCACGACATCGATCAACGAGCATCTCCGCCAACCTGAGGGTGATGAGCCCCAAACAACGACGACGACTTCAGTCGCTTCATCTCCCACCACCAGGTTCCAATCCTCAGACAATCAACAACAAACAGAAGGGCCCCAAGCGCCTTATAGGGGGACACCAATATCCGAAGCCACCCTTGCGGCACCGCGTTTGGCCTTGAAGATTGATAATGCACCAACTGCAGTGCCCCAACAAGGGATTCAAGAAGCCGACCTTGTCTTCGAAGAACTAGTCGAAGGGGGACTGACGAGGTTTCTAGCGATCTTTCATACACAAGTGCCTGAGATGGCCGGGCCCGTGCGCTCCGGTCGCTCAACCGACATCCCACTCTTAATGCCCTTCGACGGAGCACTATTTGGATGGAGCGGAGCAAACTGGGCGTTTCGCAGATTGCTTGACTCAGTGGCAGTGACTGACGTTGGGGTGTACCGCAAACCCTCCGATTACTGGCGGCGAACGGATCGGACCACGCCTAGCAACTTATGGGCGCATAGCGAGAAACTACTTCGACATGCACCCGACGACCTCCCTCCCGCAGAACCGATATGGCCCTTTCGCGCTGTTGGTCAGCCAGTCATTTCAGAAGCTGAACCCACCGACGGTGTCGACATCACCTGGGGTTCAACCGACGTGTCGTTTAGATGGGCCGCTGCACTGGGCGGGTGGCAACGATTCCAGAACGGTGAGCAACACCTAGTCGCTGACGACGAAGGTGATCTAGTTGCCCTGGCTCCTGAGAATGTTGTCGTTCAGTTCACCAAATACGTCCTCAGCAACGAAATCGATTCGAACGGTGCACGAATTCCGATTGCTCAGCTAACTGAAGGAAAAGGAAGGGCGTGGATACTTACCGACGGCAAAGTCATCGAGGGCCGCTGGGACAAACCCAATATCACGGTCCACACTCAATTCACTGATGCCACAGGGAGCGCAGTAGCTATGGCACCAGGATCAACGTGGATTTTGCTCGTTCCAAGGGATGCTGCCACTTTGATCAACGAGAGCGACTAGATAGACCTGACTTGTTCGGCAATCTGCGGGCTTAGACTGTGAGGATGGCTGAAAGTAACAGCGGTTCGAACTCTCAAATCGGCACCGTGCGTGTTAAAAGAGGATTAGCTGACATGCTTCGCGGCGGCGTGATTATGGATGTGGTTAATCCAGCCGAAGCAAAAATTGCAGAGGACGCTGGCGCCGTAGCGGTGATGGCACTAGAGAGAGTCCCTGCCGACATACGACGCGATGGCGGAGTCGCTCGAATGAGTGACCCTTCAATGATTGAAGCGATACAAGAAACAGTCACAATTCCCGTAATGGCTAAAGCTCGGATTGGTCATTTCGCTGAAGCTCAGGTGCTTGAGTCGCTTGGGGTCGACTACGTCGACGAATCGGAAGTGCTGACCCCAGCTGACGAAGCTCACCACATTGACAAATGGGCGTTCACTGTTCCGTTCGTGTGCGGCGCTACCAACCTCGGTGAAGCATTGCGCCGAATTTCCGAAGGTGCATGCTTGATCCGGTCAAAAGGCGAGGCTGGAACAGGAAACATCGTCGAAGCAGTCCGTCACTTGCGTTCAATTCTGGGGGATATTCGTAAACTCACCCAAGCTGACGCAGCCGAATTGTTTGACTGGGCGAAACGTTTGCAAGCTCCGCTGGGTCTCGTACAAGAGGTTGCTGAGACAGGGACGTTGCCTGTGCCGATGTTTTGCGCTGGCGGTATCGCTACTCCCGCAGATGCCTCTCTAGTGATGCAGCTAGGAGCCCAATCGGTTTTTGTCGGCTCGGGGATCTTCAAAAGCGAAGACCCGGCACCTCGAGCTAAAGCCATCGTCGAAGCAACCACGCACTACCGGGACCCAGCAATGGTCGCGAAAGTGAGCCGAGGGTTGGGAGACGCGATGCCCGGTCTAGAAATCGGCGAGCTTGACACAAAGCTTTCCGAACGCGGCTGGTAGACGGCCAAGTTGTCGCCGCTCGTCGGGGTTCTGGCCTTACAAGGCGCCTCAGGAGAGCACACTGATGCACTGCGAAAGTTGGGGGTCCGCGCTCAAGAAGTCCGGATGCCAGAAGACCTTGAGACCATTGACGCCATAATCCTGCCAGGCGGCGAGTCAACAACTATTTCCATGCTCTTGGAATCGAGTGGAACCTTTGAGCCGTTACAAGAACTTCTTTCTCAAGGCCTTCCCGCTTTCGGTACTTGTGCCGGCATGATCATGTTGTCCAACAAGGTCTTAGATGGTCGAACTGATCAACGAAGTTTTGACCGGATAGATATCTCCGTACGCCGCAACGCCTTTGGACGTCAGATCGCGAGCTTCGAAACCGATATTGATGTGATTGGACTAGAGGAGCCCTTCCCGGCGGTGTTCATTCGCGCACCGGGCGTAGAGACAGCTGGTCCTGAAGTTGAGGTTCTAGCAACGGTCAAACTTGACGAGCAGACCGAAATACCGGTCCTTTGTCGTCAAAACAACGTCTTGGTTTCCAGCTTCCACCCGGAGCTAACGGGGGACCTTCGCCTGCATCAAATGTTTCTTAGCGAGCTATAAGGGCGGCAGCGAAATGCGGTCCATAGATACGAACGTTCGCATCATGCAATCTCGGTGGCACAATATGACCCGGAGGTATCCAAGTGTCCGGGCATTCCAAATGGGCGACCATCAAACACAAAAAAGGTGCTACTGACAAAGCTCGAGCCAAGCTCTTCGCGAAGCTCATCCGTCAGGTTGAAGTAGCAGCTCGCGAAGGCGGAGGCGATCTAGATTCGAACGCCAACCTTCGCACGATGTACCAGAAGGCACGCGACAACTCCGTGCCGCTCGACACCATCGAACGGGCGATCAAACGTGGGACAGGTGAACTCGAAGGGGTTAGCTACGAACAAGTCACCTACGAAGGATACGCGCCACATGGCATAGCAATGTTCGTTGACGTCTTGACTGACAACCGAAATCGAACAGGGGCGGAGATCCGCAGCGTCTTTACCCGAGCCGGAGGATCTCTAGCTGAACCGGGCGCTGTTGCATGGCAATTTGACCGCAAAGGAGTGGTGTTGGTACCGGGCAGTCTCGACGAGGACGACGTCATGTTGGCCGCACTAGAAGCTGGAGCCGAAGACGTTGTAGTTGAGGGTGAACTATGGAGGGTGACAACCGATCCCTCCAACACCATTGCGGTTCGAGACGCGCTCGAAGAATCTGGTATCGAAGTATCTTCCACCGATCTCATCTATTTGCCTCAAAATGTCATCGAACTTTCCTCAAGCAACGATGCCCGCCAGGTCATGGCCGTAATGGATGCCCTAGACGACCATGATGACGTCCAGGGCGTTTACGCGAACTTTGACGTGCCAGATGAAGTTCTTGCAGAGCTTACGGAAGACTGATCGGCACCCTCGGGGTAGTGCGGTAGAATCGAACCTGTGTTCGTTCTGGGAATTGACCCTGGCCTATCCCGATGTGGGTATGGCGTTGTGGAGCAGGTGGGCAACAAGCCCGAGGCGGTAGCTATCGGTGTGATCCGCACTCCTCCCAAAGCCGCGACGGCTAACCGCTTGGCAGCTGTGCATAGAGAATTTCAAGAATTAATTGAGGAACATCGCCCAGATGTGGTGGCAATAGAGCGAGTTTTTTTTCAGGTGAACGCTCGCACTGCCATGAGTGTTGCCCAAGTAAGTGGTCTTGCTATGGCAGTAGGTGCGGCAGCGGGCGCCGAAGTGGTCGAATACACACCAAACCAAGTAAAAGAAGCTGTGGCAGGTTGGGGTAACGCGACCAAAGAACAGATGCAGCGTATGGTTCAATCTCTGCTCTCCTTACCTGATCTTCCAACACCCCCAGACGCAGCTGATGCCGCCGCTGTGGCACTTTGCCACCTCGCTCACGCATCAACTCGCCGGCTCGAAAAGGTTTTTGAGGTCTGATGATCGGCTCGCTTCGTGGTTCGCTTATAGACAAAGACCCGGAAGGAGAAGTCGTAGTAGAAGTCGGCGGACTCGGGTACCGAGTGACCGTGAACCTTGGAACTCTGGTGGAACTACCAGAAATAGGCGCCGAGGTATTTGTGCATGTTCATCACCACATCCGAGAGGGTGACCAACAGCTATACGGATTCGCGACGCTGGCTGAACGAAAGTGCTTCGAATCTGTAATCGGGGCCCATGGAGTGGGTCCAGCGCTGGCGATGGCGGTTCTGGCCACGCTGCCCCCCGACGAACTGCGCCACGCTGTGGCCAGCGATGACGTGGAAGCCTTGTGTTTGGTGCCCGGGGTTGGAAAAAAAACGGCGCAGAGAATGGTTTTGGAGTTGAAGAATCGCCTTGAGATCTCCGGGCTTGATAGCGGCGAACTAACGATCGACAACCGGACTGTTTCTACCGCGCTAAGCGATGTCCGTGACGCCTTAACGCAAATGGGTTTCGCAACCGAAGAAGTGCGGCGCGCGGTGGAGGGCCTCGAAGGAGATGACACTTCGATCATGCTTCGTTCCGCCTTACAGCGTTTGGCGACCAAATGACTGAGAATGATTGGGGCCGAGAAGAGGGATTTCGTCGCACCGAAAGCGAGAATCGGGATGAAATTCTTCGAGCTGACACTGTGGGAGAAGAGCAAGACGAAGTTGGGTTGAGACCTCGGCTGTTGGAAGAGTTCGTTGGCCAATCTGAGCTTAAAGATCACCTAGGAGTCGTCCTAGACGCGGCACGCGCTCGCGAGCAAACACCGGACCATTTGCTCTTTGCGGGCCCTCCAGGCCTTGGCAAAACAACCCTCGCCGGAATTGTGGCGGCGGAACTGGGGGTAGTTATGCACGTGACCTCTGGTCCAGCCATCGAACGGGCTGGCGATCTCGCCGCGATTCTCACAAATTTAGGCGACCGCGACGTCTTATTTATCGATGAAATTCACCGTCTACCCAAACAAGTTGAAGAAGTTCTGTATCCGGCGATGGAGGACTTTCAGCTAGATGTTGTGCTTGGCAAAGGGCCCGCGGCTCGGTCTATTCGCTTCGATCTACCAGCTTTTACTTTGGTGGGCGCCACAACCAGAACTGGATTAATTGCAGGGCCTCTGCGAGATCGTTTCGGCTTGGTGGAGCGTCTCGATTATTACGCCCCTGTTGAGCTTCAAGCCATCGTTGAAAGGGCGGCAGGCATCCTTTCCGTCTCGATTGATTCTGACGGCGCAGCTGAGATTGCTAGTAGAAGCCGGGGGACCCCGCGAATAGCGAACCGTCTACTACGTCGGGTCCGCGATTATGCGGAGGTGCGCGCTGATGGTGTTGTCAATGTCGAAGTAGCACGCGACGGACTAGCCCTGTTCGGTGTAGATGAACTTGGGCTTGACAAAGTTGACCGGTCGATTCTCGAATCGATCGCTGTGCTGCACGAAGGCGGCCCGGTGGGGTTATCCACTCTTTGCATCAGCGTGGGAGAACAACCTGAAACTCTTGAAGATGTCTATGAGCCGTTCTTGATACAGCAAGGACTTCTTCAACGTACGCCGCGGGGTCGGGTGGTCACGAGAGCAGCATTCACCCACCTAGCAGTCGATCCCCCAGACCGTTTTTCGGCGAGGCGCTCGTTATTCGAATAATGATGGCTTCGATCAGGTGAACTCAGACCGTCTTTGGTATGCCGCATACGGATCAAATGTTCTTCGAGCACGATTCCTTCTTTATCTCAAAGGCGGAAGTTACCAGGAGGGTCACCGAGAACATGTGGGAGCCCGTGACCGTCAAGAACCCGGCCGCGAGTCGCCAGTAATACATGGCCCATGGCATTTGCATTTCGGATTGTCTTCTTCGCGATGGGGCGGAGGTGTCGCCTTCTTGGACCCCAACAACGACCAAGGTGCAAGTGTTCGTTGTTGGAATATCACGCAGGAACAATTTGTGGACGTTGCCGCTCAAGAGAATGGGATGCTTCCCGGGGACCTCGAGATAAATATCGAGAAAGTGGTGGCAGAGAAACAGGTCGAAATTGGCACCTCCTGGTACGCCCGCGTCGTTTGTCTCGGTGAATATCGGGGCCAACCAGTGATGACATTCACGAGCTCTCAGCCACCAAAACCGAGCCCGCCAGGAGGGGCATATCTGAAGGTGATTTTGGGAGGCTTCTTGGAAGCAGAGCCAACCCTGCTTAGTCAGCATGTTGACCGGCTTTTGCGAGCTGAGGGTGTCGCTCCCCAATGGAGTCGGGAAACTCTAGTAGGACTAGTAAATCGAGCCACCTAACCTCAATGACATCGTGAGTGCTGAGCGTGCTGTTCAGAACATGAAGGAATTTGATTATGAACTACCTGAGCGCGCTATTGGCCAATACCCGGCCGATCCGCGGGACAGCGCGAAGCTGTTAGTAGACCGGGGAAGCCTGCACGAACCCGAGCACCTCACCGTCGCCAACTTGCCCGAACAGTTAGGTCCTGGCGATCTGGTAGTTATCAATGAAACCCGAGTTATTCCAGCGCGGCTTCCGCTACGAAAGGTCAGCGGCGGTGCCGTTGAGGTGCTGCTACTTGAGCCAACTAAACAAGGGTGGACGGCGTTAGTTCGGCCGGGACGTCGAGTGAAGAACGGAACCGAGCTGCGCAGTGATCGAGACCCAGACCTGCAGGTCACCGTTGGAGAAAAGATCGGCGAGGACGGCCAAAGAGAAGTCATAGTTATTCACGACGGCAAAATCGTGATGGGCCCCCTTGATTGTCACCGCCTATCTCTCGCCGGTGAACCTCCCCTGCCGCCATACATTGTTTCGACCGGGCATTCACCGGAGAGATACCAGACCATTTACGCCAACTCGCCAGGTTCGGTCGCAGCACCGACTGCCGGCCTTCATTTAACGGCCGCCGTGATGAAGAGATTCCATGAACGCGGCGTTGAACTGCGAACAGTAGATCTAGTGGTCGGAATAGATACCTTCCGTCCAGTGACCGTTGATAATCCCTCCGACCATGTGATGCACAGCGAGGCCTATAAGGTGCCGGAAAGCACCTGGGAGGCCTGCCAAAACGCGAGGCGAGTAGTTGCCATCGGCACCACCACTGCTCGTTCACTCGAATCCGCGGCAAGGGGCCCACTAGCAGGACGGACGGATCTCTTTCTTCGGCGAGGCATGCCATTCGAAGTCGTTGACCTCCTGATGACCAACTTCCATCTCCCGCGCTCAACCCTGCTGATAATGATTGACGCGTTTCTAGGACCCCGCTGGAGAGATCTATATAGCGGAGCTCTTCGGGAGGGCTACCGCTTTCTTTCATTCGGCGACGCAATGCTGCTGGACCGTGCCTCGACATAACCGCCACCTCTGACATGCTGTAAAGACTGTGTCGCTGACTTATGAGTTACTTGCCTCCGATCATCGAGCTCGACGCGGTCGCATTAGCACCCCCCGCGGTTTTATCGAGACGCCTGTTTTCATGCCCGTGGGAACGAGGGGGGCAGTGATCCACTTAGATCAACGCGACTACTCAGAGCTAGGTGTCGAAGTGGTTTTAGGAAACACCTATCACCTGATGTTGCGTCCGGGTGCAGAAACAATCGATGCGTTAGGAGGCATCCACGCGTTTACCTCCTGGGACGGCCACATGTTGACCGATTCGGGTGGTTTTCAGGTGATGTCGCTTGACGACAACGTTGAGGTTGACGACGACGGGGTTACTTTCACTTCGATTTACGATGGCCAAAAATTACGGTTCACCCCGGAAGACGCCGTTTGGACACAAGAACAACTGGGTGCCGATATCCAGATGGCTCTCGATGTGTGTCCGGCCCTGCCGGCACCAGAGAGCGACGTGCTTCGCGCTATGCAACGGACCCACGAATGGGCAGCGCGAGCAAAGGCAGTACACCAACGAGACGATCAGGCTTTATTCGGAATTGTTCAGGGAGGAATCGACCCTGTTCTACGCGGTCGAAGCGCCAAGGCACTGGCCTCTCTGGAATTTGCTGGCTATGGAATTGGCGGACTCTCGGTAGGGGAGAGTCATCGTGAGATGATGCCAGCGTTATCCGCAGCCATTGCAGAATTGCCCGAAGACCGGCCGCGCTACCTAATGGGTGTTGGCGACCCAGTCCGGATTGTCGACGCAATTAGCGTCGGAGTCGACATGTTTGACTGTGTATTGCCAACCAGACTGGCCCGTCATGGCACAGTCCTCACCAGCCAAGGAAAACTTAACCTCAAGAACGCGAAACATGCCCGAGATGATCAACCGCTCGACCCTTTAAACCCTATGTCGAACGGCTTTAGTCGGGCTTATCTAAGGCATCTAATGATGGTCAAAGAACCAACCGCCGCGCGTATCGCCACTTTACACAACCTCTGGTTTTTACTTGACCTGGTGAAACGGGCCCGTACCGCGATCGAAGAGGGTAGATATGAGTCGTTTCGACTTGAAACACTGAAAACTTGGGCATAAAGGAACGATTGCAACAAATGGCTACCTGAGGATTCATGGAGTCCGGAGGTGAGCACAGTACGCTGGCGTCCCGGTCACCTAATTATCTAACCCGGAGTCACCTTCTATGGCCTTGTTACTACCAATTCTTGTCTTTGTTGGGATGTATTTGTTAATACTTCGGCCTCAGCAAAAACGGATGAAACAACGAGAGGCGCTAGTTCGCGCTGCCGGAATCGGAGATGAGGTAGCAACCGTTGGCGGAGTTATCGGAGTCATCGTGGCTGAAGAAGACGAACAAACGGTGGCCTTAGAGGTCGATACTGACGTTGAACTGCGCGTGCAACGACGATCCATTGGCGAAATCATCACCAAAGCCGATGAAGGCTCCGATGAAGGCTCCGATGAAGGCTCCGATGAAGGCTCCGATGAAGGCTCCGATGAAGCTAGCGACGAAGACTGACCCCTGAGCCTTAACTGACCTGGATCTATCACGTGCGCCGTTCTCATCTTGTCTCGTTAATTCTGGTTGTGGTGTTCACAGCAGCTTCGCTAGCGGGGGTTCTGTCAGCTGGCTGGACCCCCGTTCTGGGAGTTCAGCTGCAAGGTGGCGTCGAGGTCGTGCTTCGACCCGCTGACGAGGTCTCTGATGAACAGTTTGAACGAGCAATAGAAATCATTCGAAACAGAGTCGACGCGATAGGCGTCGCCGAGCCGGACATCACTCGACAAGGCACGCAAGTTGTCATTCAATTGCCCGGTGTAAAAGATAAACAACGCGCCGTGGATCTCATAGGACAGACGGCTGAGCTTCGCTTTCGGCCTGTAGTCCAAATGTTCGACCCGACCGATCCGGACCAACTCGCTGGTTTAACTCCACCTCAGGAAGACGACGTGTCAGCAACGGTCGCTCTCCTAGGTTCTACTGGTCAAACTGGTTTCGTCTTGGGCCCAGCAGCTCTCACCGGAGAAGTGATTGAGGAGGCTGCGGCAACGTTTCAAGGACAATGGATTGTCAACGTTTCATTCAACGACGAAGGAGCGGTGCTGTTCGACCAAATGGCGGTAGCTAACTACGGACGCCAAGTCGCAATTGTGCTCGATGGTGTTGTTGAATCAGCCCCCACGATCAATGCGAAGGAGTTCAACGGGCAGGCTGTGATCTCGGGCTCGTTTGATGAAGCAGAGGCAAAGAACTTGGCGTTGGTGCTTAAGTTCGGTGCTCTTCCCGTCGAATTCGAACGCGACGATGTGCGAACCGTCTCCGCGACCCTGGGCGAGGGAACTCTCCGCGCTGGCATCATTGCTGGTCTCGTTGGCCTAGCTCTAGTCGGTGCCTACATGCTGCTCTATTACCGACTCTTGGGTCTTGTCGCAATTTGTAGTTTGGCGACAAGTGGGGCAATCCTCTGGTCAATAGTTGCTTGGTTGGGTGAAAGCCGAGGCCTAGCACTAACTTTGGCTGGAGCGACTGGCATCATCGTTTCGATTGGTGTCCAAGTCGATTCGAACATCGTTTACTACGAAAGAATCAAGGAAGAAGTTCGGAGAGGCCGAGCGGTCCGATCAGCCGCCGCCGGCAGCTTCAGGGCCGCGTTTTCGACAATTATCTGGGCCGACCTTGCCTCGCTCATCGGTGCTGGAGTCTTGTATCAACTCACAACCGGAACTGTCCGCGGATTCGCGCTCTACCTGGGGATCACTACGCTCATTGACCTCGCTGTGTCGTACTTCTTTATGCGACCGTTAGTGATTCTGGTCGCACGCCGCCTCGTAGGCGAGCGCCCCAGTCGCATGGGACTCAGCAACATTGCTGCGGAGGTCACATCATGAACTTTTCGCTGAAGGCCTTGTACAGAGGTGAAAATTCTTGGGACTTTATAGGAGTCTCCCGCCGCGTGCTGATGGGCTCAGCAATAGTGGTTCTCGTATGTGTTGTCGCAATCTTCGTTCGCGGACTGAACCTGGGAATCGAATTCGAAGGTGGCGGTGTGTGGGAAATCCCTGCATCGTCAGAAATAACAACTGATGACATACGCGATGCTGCGTCTGATGTCGGTATGGGAGAAGCCCGAGTTCAGCGCATCACCGGAGGTGAAGCTATCTTTCGCGTACGGGGGGAACTGACACCGAGCGAGAGCACCGAATCAGTTATCTCGGAATTTGCAAAAGCTGCTGGTGTTGACTCGGAGACCATCAGCACCCGAAGCGTCAGCCCCTCATTCGGCGACGAAGTGGCTGGCAAAGCTCGCCGTGCCTTGGTTGTGTTCTTAATTCTTATAGCGCTTTATTTGACGCTCCGTTTTGAGTGGAAAATGGCTCTCGGCGCGCTGATCGCTGTAGCCCACGACATTGCTTTCACCGTAGGGATCTACGCCATATTCCAGTTTGAGATCAGCCCAGCAACGGTCGTGGCGTTCCTAACGATCATGGGCTACTCGTTGTACGACACCATTGTTGTGTTTGATCGCGTAAAGGACAACGAGCGGTCGCTATCAGCGAAAAGCCGAATGACTTATCCCGATTTGGCGAATGTTTCTTTAAATCAAGTAATCATGCGTTCAGTGAATACGAGCATCACATCCGTTATGCCGGTGCTGTCGCTTCTCATTGTCGGGTCGTTCATTCTGGGCGCTACCAGTCTCCAAGAATTCGCGATTGCCTTGTTGATCGGTTTGATCGTTGGCTCCTATAGCTCGCTGTTCGTCGCCATGCCTATCGTTTCTGAACTTAAGAACCGTGAAAGTCACTGGGCAGAGCAAGAGCGAAGCGCCGAGGTTCTTGGGACGTCGAATGCGATAGAAGATGCAGCGGCAGTACTCGCAGCGGATCGCTACGACAGAAGCTCACCACCTCGACCTCGCAAGAAAGGTCGAAAACGCTGAAGTAATCAGCCACATTCTCAGATGAAAAAAGAATTCGACGCCGAATCGCTCAAGAGTCTTGTGGTCCACTTTCAAGACTTCCCTCAACCCGGCGTCAGCTTCTGTGACATTTCGCCCGTGTTGTCTGAGCCGGGAGCCTTGTTAGCTGCTGCACAGGCAATGGCATCGAGCTTCCATCAATTATCGATCAGCAAAGTCGCCGGAATCGAGTCACGCGGTTTCTTATTCGGCCCGTCCATTGCTCATATTTTAGGAGTCGGATTCTGCCCCATTCGAAAGGCAGGAAAGTTGCCGGGTAACACCATTGGGGAGAGCTACGGCTTGGAATACGGCAGCGACACCTTAGAGATTCAAGTGGACGCGGTCGCTGGCGGGGGTCGCGTTCTTCTAGTTGACGACGTACTCGCAACCGGCGGAACGCTGGCAGCGGCCGCACAGCTTGTTAGGACAGCAGGGGCAGTCGTAGCGGGCGCTACGGTATTAATTGAACTCGATTTTTTGAACGGTCGAGACCAACTAGGTGCGTTACAGGTAGCTGCCGTGATTCACTATTGATGACATGCATTTCAACCACCCCTTAATTTCCTAATGGCTACCGTCACCAGAGTCTTGCCGTGGCGACGTTCGGCAGCCCCTGTCCATACTGAAATTCAGGGCGTAGTAGATCGCTACCGAGCTCGTTGGCCGAAAAGCACACCCGACCTTTTCCTTCGAGCCTATGAGACTGCTGATCAGGCTCACCAAGGTCAGCGCCGAAAATCCGGAGAACCATACATTCTGCACCCCGTGGCAGTCGCATCAGTAGTGGCTGAAATGGGGTTAGACGACGTATCTATAGCCGCAGCTCTACTGCATGACGCGGTTGAAGACACAGCGGTTGAGCTAATTCAGATACAAAGCGAATTTGGGGAGGACGTAGCAAGAATTGTCGACGGGGTAACGAAACTCGATCGAGTGCGATTCGCCACCAAAGAGGCCCAACAAGCAGCGACCCTTCGCAAGATGCTGGTCGCGATGGCTAGCGACCTTCGAGTGTTACTGATCAAGCTGGCAGACCGCTTGCACAATATGCGAACAATTGGAGCGCTCCGACCGGTAAAACAAGAACAAATTGCGCGTGAAACCCTTGACGTCTATGCGCCGATCGCCCATCGACTCGGTATGCAAGAAGTTCGGAACGAACTCGAAGATTTGGCGTTCGCTGCGCTTTACCCCAAGCGCTACGCAGAAATAGACCGACTCATCGCCGAACGAACCCCAGCGCAAGAGGCGTATGTCGACGGTGTCCTAGCGGCGATTCGCGAACGGCTGGCCAGAACGTCCATCGAAGGCGACGTGACAGGACGCAGAAAACATCACTGGTCCGTGTACGAAAAAATGATCGTAAAAGGCAGATCATTCGATGAAATCTTCGATTTAGTAGGAATCAGAATTGTCGTCCCGGCTATCCGAGACGCGTACGGAGCGCTCGGATCGATACATAGTACGTGGAAGCCGGTTTCGGGCCGCTTCAAAGATTACATAGCGATGCCAAAATTCAACCTATATCAATCCTTACATACAACGGTCGTAGGACCTGCAGGGGTTAGCGTCGAAGTCCAGATACGTACCAAAGAGATGCACGGTAGAGCAGAACATGGCGTTGCAGCCCACTGGCGTTACAAGGACCCATCTGAGGGCTCCGCAGCTGACATGTCATGGCTCAACGACATCATTGACTGGCAAGCAGAGACAGACGATCCCGAAGAATTCATGCGTACTCTGGCGGTCGATTTAGAGCAAGACGAAGTGTACGTATTCACCCCCAAAGGTGATGTTCTAACCCTGGCAACACAAGCGACACCAATCGATTTTGCTTATGCCATCCACACCGATATTGGAGACTCAACGATCGGCGCCAAGATAGATGGAAGGCTGGTACCTCTCGACCGTCAGCTGCAATCGGGCGATACTGTAGAAGTCTTCACCTCAAAGCTCGAAGGAGCTGGACCAGCGCGCGACTGGCTCCATATAGCGACCACACCTAAGGCCAGAAGCAGCATTAAACAATGGTTTGCGCGGACAGATCGCGAGGAAATGCTTGACCTGGGGCGAGAGCAACTGGTCTCAGCTTTACACGACGAAGGCCTTCGAGCCCAGCTACTTATCGATAGCGATGAACTCCTCCAAGTAGCGCAACAGTTCAATCGCAGCGATCTCGAAGTGCTTTTCGAAGCGATCGGAAAAGGCGACCTCAGAGCCCCGTCAATAGCTAAACGCTTAACCGCTAACTTACGCGGAGCAGACAGCGACCAGCGTCTACCCGCAAAACCTGCACAGCATCGCGGTTCTCGACGGCGACGAACTAGCGGAGTGCACGTGGAGGGCTTGGGCGACTCGCTGGTGCGTCTAGCCGGATGCTGCAATCCCGTCCCGGGTGACGAAATTCTTGGCTTTATCACTAAGGGGAGAGGAATATCGGTACATCGCGACGATTGCGTTAACGCTGGTGAACTAGTTGGCGCTTCTGGAGCACGACAAATTGAAGTTGATTGGGATACAGCTTTCAGCGGCCAGTTCCGGACCACAATCGAAGCGCGAGCCCTTGACCGAGACCGCCTATTAGCTGACGTGGTTTCTGTGATCTCAGATCACCATATGAGCATCTCGACCGCCCACACATTTACAAGTGATGACCAAGTGTCGGTCCTGCAATTCGAGGTCGAAGTAGGTGACCCGATCCTGTTGGAGCAGTTACTTGCTGCGGTAAGAAATATTGATGGGGTATTTGACGCCCACCGAGTTGTCCCGAACAGTGCGAGGCCCCCTTCCTGAAGCTCAATCTAGATCGATAAGTGCCGGGGACTTTGTAGCCGAACCATCTACGATGGGGGATTCATCGGGCAGCTATCTCATCGCACCCCCCGACGCTCCCCAGGAAGATTCATGTCGAAGAAGGCAAATACCTTCCGAACTCCAATCGGAACACGAGATCTGATGCCGTCGGACTCTGCGCGTTGGGAGGCTGTAACCAACGTTTTTACTGGCGTCGCCTCGCGGGCAGGATTCTCCTTAGTCGATACACCTATTTTTGAAGACATCGGGGTTTTCTCACGAATTGGTGAAGGTACTGACGTAGTCGGTAAAGAGATGTACGAGTTTCGCGACCGAAGCGATCGACCCATGGCGTTGCGTCCCGAAGGAACTGCTGCGGTCTGTCGCGCCTTTGCCCAACACCGCCCCGCAGTGCCATGGAAGGTGTACTACCGAGGTCCATATTTTCGGTATGAAGCACCGCAAGCCGGGAGGTTTCGCCAGTTCCACCAATTCGGTATTGAAAGCATCGGATCTGACGACCCAGACATTGACGTCGAGGTGATCGCTCTCGCATGGGAAGTCCTACGAAGCGTTGGCCTTCAACGCGTCCTTTTGATCGTTAACTCCATGGGTGATCAAAACACCAGGATCCTCTATCAAGAAGCATTGCGCAGTTACTTGCTCGACAATTCGAATGAAATTGATGAGCAAGACAGAGACAAGGTCGCGTCGCACCCACTCCGAGTGCTTGACTCCAAACGATCAGCCACTCAAGCGGTTACGAACGATGCGCCCAAAATTGGTGAATATCTCAGCTCAGAAGCGGAACAACACTTCGATCGAGTTAAGGACGGCCTGGGTTCCCTGGGTATTCCGTTTGCAATCGAACCGAAGCTCGTCCGTGGTCTGGATTACTACACACACACCACTTTTGAATTTCAGAGCTCAGCCCTCGAGACTGCGCAAAATACGGTCTGCGGAGGCGGCCGATACAACGGTTTGATTGAGGAGCTTGGAGGACCTCCAACACCGGGAATTGGCTTTGGTATGGGAATCGAACGGCTTCTCTTAGCATGTGACGCTGAGGAGTCATTCCCCGCGCCGGGCTCGGACACCCAAGTGTGGCTAGTGGATGTTGCCGACGGCCGTTCGGCCCGCGATCTCACTCATCAACTACGAAATCTCGGGATAGTGGCTGACCGAGCATTTGATGGTCGTTCTATGCGAAGTCAAATGCGTAGCGCCGACCGGTCCGGTGCTGAAATTGCCCTAATAATTGGGGAGCAGGAATTGGCTGATCAGACCGTGGCGATACGAATGCTGCGTGACGAAGAAGCTGCACAGACGATTGTTCCGCGCGACGAAATCTTAAGAGAGGTCGAGCGCCTCCTTGGGCTTGACTCCTGATCACGAGCTACAGCTCGCGAGGTAGACCATGGCAATGAGAACTGACTACTGCGGACGACTTTCCTCCGATGACATCGGACGGACAGTAACCGTCTGCGGTTGGGTTTCGAAGCGGCGAGAACACGGCGAACATCTCGCATTCGTGGACTTACGAGATCGCACAGGAATCGTCCAATGCGTCGTTGATCACGCGCACGATATTCGAAGCGAATACGTGCTCGCAGTGACCGGAACTGTGCGCGAACGGCCACCCGAAACCGTTAATGATGAACTTGCAACCGGTGCAATAGAAATCGGCGAAGCCACCGTCGAGATCCTGTCACAAGCTGATCCCACTCCCTTTCAACTCAGCGGCCGGGTAGAAGTAGACGAAACAATTCGAATTCGGCATCGATACTTGGATCTGCGCACTGATCGGATGCAACGAAATCTCAGAAGCCGGGCCTTAGTGAATTCGGCTATTCGAAGAGCTATGGACGCACAAGAGTTCGTTGAAATAGAGACCCCCATGCTCATAGCCTCCACGCCCGAAGGAGCACGCGATTTCGTGGTCCCCAGCCGACTGAACCCCGGCAGTTTTTATGCCCTTCCGCAAAGTCCACAACTATTCAAACAACTTTGCATGGTGGGAGGAATAGATCGCTATTACCAAATAGCGCGATGCATGAGAGACGAAGATCTTCGAGCCGACAGACAATTTGAATTCAGTCAACTGGATATGGAGATGAGCTTCGTCGACGGCCCAGACGTGAGAAGCGTCGTCTCTCAGGCAGTGGGTGAAGCTACCGAAGCCATAACTGGACAAAAGCCCAAAGATATTCCGGAAATCTCGTGGCGAGAGGCGATGAACCGGTACGGCTCAGACAAGCCCGATACCCGATTTGGCCTCGAATTGGTCGATGTGACCGACGTCTTTTCTGAAACAGACTTCAACGCATTCAAAGCCCCGTGCATTAAGGGGATAAAAGTCGAAAGCGGCAGCGACATCGGTCGCAACCAACTGGATCAATTGACTGACAAAGCCAAGACCTGGGGCGCCAAAGGCCTGGTTTGGATCAAGGTTGGGGCATCAGGGGAGGTAACTTCACCGGTCGCGAAGTTCATGAGTGAAACTGAGATAGGTGACCTCCTCGAGAAGCTCAACGCCGTGGACGGCGACATCTGCTATCTCATCGCTGATGATTGGAAACGCGCCGTCCATGTGCTCGGGTTACTTCGGCTGGAGCTAGGCAAACCTCCGGTAAATGAAGGAGGTCTTCACTTCCTCTGGGTAATCGATTTCCCGCTCTTCGAAGACATCGACGATGCCGGCAACCCAGTCCCAGCCCATCATCCGTTCACCATGCCGCACCCAGATGATCTTGAACTATTAGAAACAGCGGACAAAGATCCGTCAGTGCTGCTTGATGTCCGGTCACAGGCATACGACCTTGTGTTGAATGGCTGGGAATTAGGTTCTGGCAGTGTCCGTATTCACCGAAGAGACATCCAACAGCAAATATTTGATCTTCTGGGGATCAATGAGGATGAATCCCAAAAGAAATTTGGGTTCCTTATGGACGCTTTTCGCTACGGAGCACCCCCACATGCCGGTTTCGCATTTGGAATTGACCGGCTCGTAGCGCTTTTGGTGGGCGAAGAAAACATTCGCGAGGTCATTGCCTTTCCAAAGAGTCAATCAGGTACAGATCCTTTGACAGAAGCGCCGACCCCAATTGACGCTAAACAGCTAGACGAACTCGGTCTCAGGCTTTTGCCGCCCGTGAACTGACCTACGGAGTGTTCTCCGCCCACTAGGTTCACTGTCGTGAGTGACCTCTTTACGGCAGCGGCAGCCGAAGTCATGCAACGGCGAGCACCGCTAGCTGCTCGCCTTCGACCTCGCCGTCTCGACGACCTCGTCGGGCATGAAGAACTGCTGGGTCCGGGTGCACCCCTACGCACTCTCATCGAAGCGGATCGATTGACTTCCCTCATTTTGTGGGGCCCGCCAGGATGCGGCAAGACAACGCTTGCCCGCCTAATTGCGAACCACACCGAAAAACAATTCGAGACGTTGTCAGCGGTCTCTGCATCCGTGAAAGATGTGCGGGCAATCATTGAAGGCGCTCAACGTCGGCTTGGGGAACAAAGTGTTGGCACCATTCTGTTTCTCGACGAGGTCCACCGCTTCAATAAAGCCCAACAGGACGCTCTTCTGCCGTCAGTAGAGGATGGATTACTCATCCTCATTGGTGCCACCACCGAAAATCCTTACTTCGAAGTCAACGCGCCCTTGCTTTCGAGATCAAACCTGTTCCGACTAAACGAATTAACAGATACAGCCATAAGACAGCTTCTCTTACGCGGAGTTAGCCATGAGGAAGCTTCGATAGCTGAAGAGGCCGTTGACCATCTAACAAGTCGCGCTGATGGTGACGCCAGGCGTGCCCTGACCGCGTTAGAAATAGCGGTGGTTCTAGCAGGCGGAAAGGGCTCTCAAGTAGACCTCGAACATGCCGAACAGGCACTCAACGCGCGGGCGCACCGTTACGGGGACGATGACCATTACGACGTCGTGTCCGCCTTCATTAAAAGCCTCCGAGGGTCCGACGTTGATGCGGCACTCCACTGGTTAGCGCGCATGTTAGAAGCCGGAGAAGACGCCCGGTTCATCGCTCGGAGGATGGTTATTCTCGCTTCTGAGGACATCGGCATGGCAGACCCGACGTCCCTGCTGATCGCTGATGCAGCTGCCCACGCGGTTGAGTTTGTCGGCCTTCCCGAAGCTCAACTGAATTTGGCTCAAGCGGTGATTCACTTGGCTACAGCTCCCAAATCCAACGCTGCCCTCACAGCGATTTCTCGTGCCAGAGAAGACGTCCGGTCGGGCAGAGGACGGCGAGTTCCGACTCACTTACGCGACGGCCATTACAGCGGAGCTCGAACTCTCGGGCACGGAGACGGCTATATCTATCCCCACGGAAGTAGCGATGGCTGGGTGGAACAGCAATATCTTCCAGACGACTTGCTAGATGCGCATTATTACGAACCAAGTGACAATGGTCTCGANNNNGTGTGTGCCATCGTGACTATGACCGTCCTTTTGCTAGTGCTGTTCCAGCTCGTATCGGTGCTCAGAGAGCTTCGCTCGGCTGCAGACCGTCTCGCTGATGACGCCCTTCCAGCAGTCGATGGTTTACGAGAAACTGTCAACCATGCGGATATAGAGCTCCAGCGACTCCAAGGAGTCATCGGCGCCGCAGAGGAGGTATCTGAAAACCTTCGTTCTGCGGGACGAGCAGCCTCGCGCATCGCGACCACACCGATTATCAAAGGCCGAGCGATAGTGGCGGGCGTCAGGTCCGGGATCGGCCGACTGAAACGTGACCGAATTTGAGACCAACATGATTAGAGATCGAGCTCACTTCGTGGCAGTCTGTAGGACGTGTTCAAACGACTGAGATGGTTGATCCTTGGGGGAGTCTTTGGGGCCGGAGGCTCAGTCTGGCTGCGTCGTCGTGTTCGAGATTTGATAAAGCGGTATGCGCCGGTCCGAGGAACTGCGACAGTGCTGGGAAGCGCTCGTCAAGTTAGCCGTGATTTACGCGAAGCATGGGCCGACGGCCAGCGAGAAATGCGTGACACCGAAACCGAACTTCGTAGAGACCGAATAAAGCTTTCTGAGCGTAATTGAGAAGGACTGAGTCCCTTCCGCGAAGCCTCGCTACCATCTTGAACCATGCAAGCAGGTGAATTGCGGGATGCATTCTCAAACTTTTGGGCTGAGCGCGGCCATCAAGTACGCAACTCGGCCAGTCTCATCCCGCACGAACCCTCTTTGTTATTCACAGTTGCGGGCATGGTGCCCTTCATGCCTTACTTCTTGGGAGAAGAGCAGCCACCCGCCTCTCGCATCTGCACCATCCAAAAGTGTGTTCGTGCTGGAGGCAAGCACAACGACTTAGACGACATCGGAAAGACCAATCGCCATTTCACTTTCTTTGAGATGATGGGGAACTTCAGCTTCGGCGATTATTTCAAGACTGAAGCCATACCTTGGGCATGGGAATTCGTTACCAAAGTGTTGGATCTAGATGAGGAACGGCTCTGGGTCACCGTCCATGTCAGTGACGACGAAGCTGAAGATATCTGGCGCACCTCTGTAGGGCTTCCCGCTAACCGGATCCAGCGCCTAGACAAAGACAATTGGTGGGCTGCGGGTGATACCGGTCCATGTGGGCCATGTAGCGAAATTTTCTACGACTTGGGACCCGAATACGGCGATGACGGTGGCCCCGCAGAGGGAGGCGAAGATCGATTCATCGAAATATGGAACCTCGTTTTCATGCAGTTTTCAAATGATGGTTCAGGCGAACTAAGTCCCTTACCTCAAACTGGCATTGATACTGGAGCAGGCTTAGAACGACTTCTTGCCGTACTTCAGGGTGTCCCATCGGCTTGGGATATAGACCTGTTTGCGCCCTTACTTGCTGAGGCTGAACGAATAACCGGACTGGCTTACGGTGAAAACCCTGAAGCAGATGTTTCCATGCGCATCTTTGCTGACCATGCGCGAGCGACAGCTCTTCTAATTAGCGATGGGGTTTTCCCATCTAACGAAGATCGTGGTTACGTCTTACGTCGGATCATCCGCCGCGCTGTTCGACATGCATGGATACTCGGCGTCAACGACATTGTGATGCCACGGTTGGTCGAGGTCGTGGCTGAGGTCATGGGCGACCATTACCCCGACGTGCGTAAGAACCTCGAATTCGTGAGAGATGTAGTTGGGCGAGAAGAAGAGCGATTCCGCCGCACTCTCGCCACGGGATCGCAAATTCTTGATGAAGCTGTAGCTGGCATGAGTGAAGGAGATCCTTTGGACGGAACGATCGCCTTTCAACTTCACGACACTTTTGGTTTCCCAGTTGAGGTCACCGAAGAAATACTGCTCGAGCGAAGCCTGACCCTAGATAGAGAAGGTTTCGACGTCGCAATGAACGAACAACGAGAACGAGCCAGAGCGGCACGGTCGGACGGCCCATCAGCAGCGAGCGAGGCCTATCGAGAAATTGTTGAACAGTTCGATGTGACGGAGTTCGTCCGAGATTCTGCTCGCGTTGACGAAGCCCGCATTTTGTCGATAATCGAACTTGATGATGGTCACATAGAGATCTTTCTTGACCAGACGCCCTTCTACGCCGAGAGTGGCGGACAAGTAGGCGATACGGGAGTCATCACAACGGACACCGGTGTCGTTGAAGTACATGACTGCACATTGGCGTTGCCAGGACTTCACCGTCACATGGGTCGCGTCGTTACGGGCAGTGTTTCACGGGGATCGAAAGCATCGGCGGAGATCGATGACGAACGACGGTCCGCCATCAGGAGAAATCACACCGGCACACACATTCTCCATTGGGCGTTACGCGAAGTATTAGGGGAACACGTCAAACAAGCCGGCTCTCTTGTTGCTCCGGACCGACTGCGGTTCGACTTCAGTCATTTCGAAGCCGTCACCCCATCACAACTTTTAGAAATCGAAGACCTCGCAAATTCAGAACTTTTGACTAACGCCAACTGTCATCACTACGAGACGACCATGGAACGCGCCCAAGAGGTTGGGGCGATAGCGTTCTTTGGCGATAAATACGGGGACATGGTCAGAGTCCTCGAAGCAGGTCAGCACTCACTTGAGTTGTGCGGCGGAACCCACGTTAAAGCCCTCGGCGACATCGGACATCTCAGCGTCGTGTCCGAGAGCAGTATCGGCTCGAATCTGCGACGCATAGAAGCAGTGACAGGATCAGCCACCGTTGAACGTCTCCAACACAGCGAGACCACACTGTCAGAAATCGGCGATTTACTTAACGCATCCGCAGACGAAGTAACAGAAGCGTTGCGACGTCGACTTGGTGAAATAAAAGAACTACGTAATCAAGTGAAGGCACTCCAACAAGTTGCGGCCGGGGCCCGTTCGGCGGAACTCGCCGACAACGCCGACAACGGTGTGGTGATCGCTCGCGTGGATGGAGTCGAGCGCGACGAACTTCGTGACCTCGCAACGGCCATTAGAGACCGCCCTGGGATTAGGGCTGTCGTGCTGGCAGGTGCTCCCGAAGGTGGCGGAGTGGCTCTTGTAGCTGCCGTGATTCCAGATGGCGAACTCAATGCGGCGGACCTAATCGACGAGGCTGCGAAAGCGGTTCAGGGCGGTTTCGGTCGAAAAGGTAATCCTCCCTTAATAGTCGCCGGAGGAAAAAAAGTGGATGGGATCGAAGAAGCCCTTGGCCACGTTCGCATCGCTGCCGGCCTTGAGGCAGGCTGAGCCTTTCCATGAGAGCGGTCGGAATCGACCTCGGAGAGAAACGCATCGGCGTAGCCGTTTCCGATAGTGACGGAAAAATTGCCACTCCATATGAAGTATTAACGCGCTCCGGCAGCCGTGAACAAGACCACCGACACATCGCAGCTATCGTCGCTGAAGTGGAGGCAGAAATTCTAATAGTCGGCTTGCCGCTGTCACTTGATGGCAGCTTCGGGAAGGCAGCTCAAGGTGCGCGCGGAGAAGCTCACCAGATCGAATCCTTGCTTTCGATCCCAGTCGAAATGCATGATGAACGGTTCACTACGGTAGAGGCGGAGCGGGTGCTACAGGAACAGAACCTTGATGCTCCGAGCCGCCGAAAAGTGGTCGATAAGGTAGCCGCCGCAATACTGCTGCAAGCTTGGTTAGACGGCCAATGAATCGCCGATCTGGTCTGCCTCTACGCGGATTCCGACCTCCTCCTCCGCGTCAGCGAAGAGTCAAAAACCCCAACCCCGAAGGACGCGAGGGAGCTGACTTCGAGACCATCTTCGTACGCAAAGGAAAGGGAACGACCCTTTCAGTCCTATTTCTTCTCGTTCTCATACTGATCGCGGCATGGGGAATAATGCGAACGGTTCAATGGGGAAGAGAACAACTTGACCCGCCAGGCGAGCAAGGAGCGGCAATAAACCTCACATTGCCTCCCGGGGTGAGTACAAGTGGAATCTCTAAGATCCTGGAGCAACACGACGTGATCCCCGATGCGCGAGCCTACGAATGGTACGTCCGACTCAAAGGCGTACCACTGTTTCAAGCTGGCGATTACACCTTCCACACCAATTCAACAATTTGGGAAGCATTAGAGGTGCTGCAAGCTGGTCCTCGCTACGTGGAACAGAAAATCCAGATCCGAGTGACTATCCCTGAAGGTCTCACAGTTCGACAAATCATTCGCGAGATTGACGAGGCTGAGGGGATGCCCTTTACCGGCGCTGAATTTGAAGACGAACTGCGCATGCAACACATCGTCTCTAACTATGCGCCGTCGCCATCTGCGATGCCTCCGGGAGCAGACACTTACTACCTGGGTCCAGAGTCAACCCCAGAAGAGCTACTTGCTCAAATGCTGACCCGGTTCGACGAAGTTTTGACGAGGCTCGGATACGGGGCCGCTCCCCAAACCGTTGGCATGAGCGCCTATGAAACAGTGGTTCTAGCCAGCCTCATTGAGCGTGAGGCTCGAATCGGTAGTGAACGCGCCAAAATTTCACGTGTTATCCATAACCGTCTTGCTGCAGACTGGGCCCTGGGAATTGACGCCTCGATTATTTATGTCACGGGAAATACGCAGTTAACTCTTACTGACCTTCAAACCGAATCGCCGTACAACACGCGACTGACAAAAGGGCTTCCGCCAACCCCAATTGCGGCAGCAGGCAGAGCTTCGTTGGAGGCGGCATTGGCACCTTTACCGGGGCAATGGATGTTTTACGTTCTCGCCGACGAAGCAGGGCGACATAGTTTTTCGATGACTATTCAAGAATTTGAACGTGACAAAGCTTGTGCGGATGACCACTAATGACACCCCAACCGCTACCACAAGGATCGCAGCGGTCATAGGCGACCCAGTGCGCCATTCGTTGAGCCCGCGCCTACACAACGCGGGCTTTGCGGCCCTGGGACTTGACTGGACCTACGTCGCATGCCCCGTCGCAGAAGGAGAAGCCGCTCAAGCTGTCGAAGCGATGCGGACGCTTGGCATTGAAGGATTGTCCGTCACGATGCCTCACAAGAAAAGTGTTGCCTCTGCCGTTGATGATTTGTCACCGACGGCAGCGAAGCTACAAGCCGTGAACTGCGTCACGCGCGACGGTGACCGGCTAGTCGGCGAAAACACCGATGGGATAGGTTTCGTCGATTCGTTGTGGTCCCAATTACAGATGGATCCCGATGGTCTCACCATCGTGATTGTTGGTGCCGGCGGAGCGGCAAGGTCGATTGCTTTAGCAACAGCGCAGCATGGTGCAAAGGTAGGAATATTGAACCGCACAGCTGAATCGGCCCAACAACTAGTCGAGATCGTGGGAACGTCAAGTGCCGTGGTCCAAGAGGAAGCGATTCGCGATGCCGACCTAGTTGTCAACGCGACGTCGTTGGGGATGAACGAGGATGACCCGCTACCGTTCGACCTGAATTTTTTGAGTAAAGGTCAATCAGTAATCGACCTGATCTACGAACCTAAAAAAACAGCGCTTCTCACTGAAGCTGAATCCCTTGGAGCTAGAACATTGAATGGTGTGGCAATGCTCCTGCATCAAGCGGGCGAGCAGTTCCGATTGTGGACAGGAAGCGAACCGCCCTTGCAAGAAATGGCTCAAGCCGTCGGTCTTACTTTGCTAGGTGAGCATCGCCCAGCAAACTGACACCTCCGCGAATGAATCATTCAGGACTAACGACAGCGCAGCGTCTGACATAACGCCACTATTTCACTCTGCTCAACGCAATCAAGTCGGTACTCTTCGGTATGTGATCCGTCTTGAGGTTCCCCTTGGCTCCCGGAGCTACCCGGTGATCGTTGGCGAAACAGCGCTTGAACAGCTGCCGTCACTGATACCCGAGGACGCCTCGCGGATTGTTCTGGTAACGCAAAAAGGCATCGAAGCGCCAATAAATGTGGGAATTGCGTCCAGTACTCACTTCATACCTGACGGAGAAGAGGCGAAATCGCTTTCCGTGGTTGAAGAATTATGTTCCAACTTCGCACGAGAAGGTCTCACTCGTCGAGATTTAGTTGTCGGCATCGGAGGTGGAGTAGTCACTGATGTCGCTGGCTTCGCCGCAGCCATCTACCACCGAGGCATACGGGTGATCCACATTCCCACGACGTTGCTCGGTCAGATCGACGCAGCAATAGGCGGAAAAACTGGGGTTAACCTGGATGAAGGCAAGAACTTGGTTGGCGCTTTTTGGCAACCGACCGCAGTCATATGCGACACCAACTTGCTGTCTTCGCTTCCGCCTCGAGAGTTCCGCTCTGGTATGGGCGAATTAGCCAAATACCACTTCTTGGGTGGAGAACAATTGGATTCTCTTCCACTTGACGAGCGGATAGCCGCGTGCGTGCAAATAAAGGCGGATGTAGTTGCCGGTGATGAACGGGAAGGGGCTGGTCGCGCACTTCTTAACTACGGTCACACTCTTGCTCATGCCCTAGAAATCGAAGGCAAATTCGACCTTCGTCATGGAGAAGCGGTCGCGATCGGCATCGAATACGCGTCGTTAGTGGCCTATCAACTGGGCCGTATCGATAAATCAAGGCTGGCTGAGCATCGCCGAGTATTAGATGTATACGGGTTGCCGCGTGAGCTACCCCAAGGATGTGACCTAGACCGAATAATTGAGTTATTTGCTCGGGATAAGAAAGCCGTTGATGGTTTGACGTTTGTGCTCGACGGGCCTGATGGTCTCGAAGTCGTATCTAATGTGCCAGAAAAAGTGTTGAGAGAAGCATTGACGCGTATGTGAGGCTGCCATTGTTATCCAGGTCTGGCACCCTATTGATGTGGCTCGACCAGTGATACTCCTCATCTCCGGACCCAATCTCAATCTCTTAGGGGATCGAGAACCTGAAATCTATGGAACTGACACCCTCCTTGATCACGTGGCTGCCGCCCGTCACCGTGCTCAACAAAAGGGATTTGACCTAGAACACATTCAGAGCAACCACGAGGGTGACCTAATTGACGCCATCCATTCCGCTCGTAATCGCACCGCCTCCATCGTGATTAACCCCGGCGCCCTCACTCACTATTCTTGGGCATTACATGACGCTCTCGCGGCCTACGAAGGTCCAATTGTCGAACTTCATATTTCCGACCCGAAACAGCGAGAGCCATGGCGACATACATCAGTGGTCGAACCTTTAGCGGTAGCTACGGTTGCAGGCAAGGGAGCAGCGGGCTACCCCGAGGCCATCGACATCGCGATTGATGCGTCACACCCTCATGATTCGTGACCTTCCGCCAATAGAACGCGACTACCGACTCGCTCGTCTCCGCGGCTCGATGAACGACCGTTCAGTTGAGAGTTTCCTGACCTCGGACACTGTCAGTTTGAGATGGCTGAGCGGTTTTACCGGCTCGGCAGGGAAGCTTCTCATCAGCGACGCTTCCGCCTATTTGCTGACCGATGGCCGGTACGCGGAACAAGCGGAGATAGAAACTCAGGGTACGGAAATCAAAGTTCACATTGGAGGGGTAAACGAACAGAACGCCCTGATCGCTAGCCACCTTGAGGGGTTTAAGACGGTAGCCCTTGAAGCTGACCGGATTAGCTGGATGGAAGCGGAAGAGCTTCGCGAGAAGATAAAACCTGAGGTAAGGCCGACATCAGGGATTATCTCGAACCTCAGAAAATCCAAAGAGCCAACGGAAATTGCTCGCATTGAGGCCGCGGCGACAATCGCGGACCAAGCCTTAGCTCAGTTGCGCCCGGAGTTAGGAAACCAGCCCACAGAAATCGAATTCGCTCGAGCGTTGGACTACGCCATGCTGACCAGCGGAGCCGACGGGCTTTCATTTGAAACGATCTGCGCGAGCGGACCTAACGCAGCGCTACCTCACGCGAGGCCCTCACACCGAGTCATAGAACCAGGTGATCTCGTCATCTTAGATTTTGGTGCGTTGGTCGACGGTTATCACTCGGACATGACCCGGACGTTCATTATTGGTGATGGTGATGAACAATCTTGGGCCATGTTGGACGCCGTAACTGATGCTCAAGAACTGGGATATCAAACAGTCCAGCCGGGAGCCACCGCATCCGAAGTTGATTCTGCATGCAGATCACACCTCGAACTTTTGGGTCTAGCGGATTATTTTGTGCATGGCACAGGACACGGAGTAGGCCTAGAAATTCATGAAGAGCCTTGGATCAATGCGCAGAGCGCGACGATTCTTGAAGAGGGTCAAGTAGTGACTGTCGAGCCCGGCCTGTACCGTCCCGGGTTCGGCGGTGTGCGTGTAGAAGACACTGTCTTAATCACTTCGTCAGGTGCCCGCCGACTTACTTCCGCCCCGAAAGATTCACTTGTTTGATTGGCTCGCCACCCGGCGACGCCCAAGAGCCTGAAAGAAAACGAATGGCGATCTCCACATCGGACTTCAAGAACGGAATGGCAATCGATCTTGACGACGGACTGTTTCAGATATCTGCGTTCCAGCACGTGAAGCCGGGCAAGGGAGGCGCATTCGTTCGGACCACACTGCGAAATGTTCGAACTGGCGCTGTCATAGAACGAACCTTCCGCTCTGGAGAGAAGATGGAGCGAGCGGTCATCGATAAACGCGAGATGCAATATCTCTACGCCGATGGCACCGACTTCGTGTTTATGGATAACGAAAGCTATGAACAACTTCAGGTGGAAAGAAACCAACTCGGCACTGCCCCTGACTACCTGGTGGAAGGTAACGCTGCAGTACTGCAGATGTATGGCACCGAAATCATTGGTATAGACCTTCCTGCATCAGTGATACTCACCGTCAACCAAACCGAGCCCGGTATCCAAGGAGACCGCGTCTCCGGTGCTCGAAAGGCTGCAACGATGGAGACAGGGGTAGTGATTCAAGTCCCGCTGTTCATCGAAACAGGAGAGCGCCTAAAGGTAGATACTCGCAGCGGCGAATACATCGAGAGAGCCAACGGGTGACTGAAGATCCATTCGCACCAAAACCGGCGGCGCAACGTCGAGAAGCTCGAGAGCGAGCGATCGAACTGCTATATGAAGCAGAACTCCGAGCAGCACCAGCTACTGAAATTCTTGAAAATCAACTTGTGGCACTCGACCCTTTCGTTATTCAACTCGTGCTGGGCGTGACGAGCAATGTTGAACAACTTGACGCCGAAATTGGCTCACTACTGACACAAGAATGGTCACTTGATCGGCTCGGCATGTTAGACCTCTGGATTCTCCGCCTTGGAGTCCACGAATTACTCAACCACGACGCACCTGTAGCTGTCGTGATAAATGAGGCCGTCGAACTAGGGAATAGGTTCGGCGCTACAGAAGAGAGCGGCCGCTTCATCAATGGCGTTCTCGGAGCCGCAGCGCGACGTTTTGAGTGAGGGTACTATCCACTCTTTTGGGTGATGGGATCGGCGCCCACACGCGACTAAGATGCGTGCCTGACCGTGAACTGAGTCCCGTGAGGCTCAAACGGACAGGGAGGAATAGGAGTGGCCGACCGCGAGCGCCGAATGACGCCTCCATATGGAGGCGTTTTCTTTGCTCGAACGACTGTTCTTGACGCAGCCCAGGTGGAGAGAGCTCTCACTCGCATTAGCCACGAAATCATTGAACGCAACCAAGGTCTGGAAAATGTTGTGCTCGTTGCGCTGCAAACCGGCGGTGTGGAAATCGCTCGACTAATAGCGCGCTCTCTCTTCCAGATCGATGGAGTGGACGTACCGATGGGGACGCTCGACGTAGCGCTGTATCGCGATGACATCGGCCTTCGGCCTGTCATGCCAGAAGCCGTGACAGACATCCCGGTAGACCTTTCAGCGAAGATCGTTGTTTTGGTTGACGATGTCCTGTTCACGGGGCGGACAATCCGTGCCGCCCTAGACGCCCTAACGGACTTCGGTCGTCCGCGCTCGGTGCAACTTGCTGTCGTCATTGACCGAGGCCACCGCGAACTACCTATCCGACCAGATTTCGTCGGCAAGAACCTCCCCACTCGCCGAGACGAAGTAGTAGACGTCAACCCCGAAGGAGTTTTGCTAGGAGAGATGCGCAAATGAGTAACCACCTCATCGATCTCAAAGATCTTGAAACCGGTGAAATCAAAGAGTTGCTTTATCTCACGGACCGCTTTGTTGAAGTTTCGCAACGACCGATCCCGAAAGTTCCCGCCTTACGAGGACGAACGATAGCGATGCTTTTTTTCGAGGACTCCACCCGGACTCGCATGTCCTTTGACCTCGCGGCAAAAAGACTTTCGGCAGACGTCCTCGAGTTTCCAACCCATACTTCATCTCTCTCGAAAGGTGAATCGATCCTCGACACGGTCGAGACGATTCACTCGCTTGGGGTCGATGCCCTCATTATTCGACATTATTCGAGCGGCCTGCCCAGAAAAATTGCCGATGAGGTAGGAGTGGCCCCATCGGTCATTAATGCCGGGGATGGATCCAACGCCCATCCGACTCAAGGGCTACTCGACGCGTACACGCTCTGTCAGCATTTTCATGGGTTGGCGGGGTCAGATGCGTCTTTGTCGGGGATTCATATAGGCATCATCGGCGACGTTAAACACAGCCGCGTAGCGCGAAGCGACGTACACGCATATACCTCGCTGGGTGCAACTGTGACTTTGGTCGCTCCGGAGTCTTTGCAACCGCCCAACCCGGAAGATTGGCCTGTCCAAATTCGTGAAGACCTCGATTCTGTTCTTCCCACGTTTGACGCAGTTGGCTTATTAAGAATCCAGAACGAGCGAATGAAAGAAGGGCTGGTTCCTTCAGTTGACGAGTACATCCAGAGATACGGGATGACTGAAGCCCGCGCAGCTGACCTACGGGACGAAGTTGTGATTATGCACCCGGGGCCGGTCAATCGCGGAATCGAAATAGCCGAAACAGTGCTCGATAACCGGAAAAATGTTTTGATCAAACAACAAGTCACAAATGGCGTGCCGGTGCGAATGGCTGTGCTATTCCGCCTCTTGGGTTCGGGGGTTGAGATTGATTGACGATTCTGGTTTGAGACCACAGCGCACGCAACGCCGTCCGGCATTGAACAGTCAGGTGATTAGGTGAGTCAGGTTCGGGAAGGCGCACTGGTCCTAGCTGATGGAGCAGTGTTCGAAGGAGAATTAATCGGCGCTGAGGTCGAAGTCACTTCTGGAGAAGTGGTCTTCAACACAGTGCTTAGTGGCTACCAAGAAGTGATAACCGACCCGTCCTATGCCGGGCAGATCATCAACTTCACGTATCCACACATTGGCAATTATGGGGTATCCGCCCTTGACGTCGAAGCCCGCCAACCCTTTTGCCGAGGGGTCATAGTCCGCGAGTTAACCCGTCACCGGTCCAATTGGCGGAGCGAAGACGATCTAGACAGTTATCTTCGCGACGAAGGCGTACCTGGGATCTCAGGGGTTGACACCCGCCGTCTCACCAGACACGTGCGACGAAATGGGGCAATGCCTGGCGCCTTTGGTTCCTCTTCCGAGGAATCACTAGCGATGGCAGCCAAATCCGAAGTTGGCACAACCGGTGTGGATCTCGTAAGCAAAGTAACGACACCCCAGACATATTCGTTAGGTGATGGCCCTCGTCGAATTGTCGCCTACGACCTAGGGATCAAAAGATCCATAGTCAAGCAGTTAGCTGAGATTGCAACGGTTCATGTAGTACCAGCCGACACAACCGGCGAACAAGTGTGTGCGCTCGAACCACACGGGGTCTTTCTTTCTAATGGCCCCGGCGATCCGACAATGGCTGGGCAAGTTACAGAAGCTCTCGGCGATCTCCTAGGGCACGTGCCGGTGTTCGGAATATGCCTAGGTCACCAAGTTCTTTCCCTTGCCCTCGGCGGCAAATCCTACAAAATGAAGTTCGGACACCACGGCGGCAACGTCCCGGTCAGAAACATCGATAACGGGCGGATCGAAATCACAAGCCAAAACCACAATTTCGCAATTGAGTCCGGATCGGTGCCGGGAGTGACCGAGACCCACGTGTGTTTGAACGATGACACCCTTGAGGGTTTGCGCTGTAACGACATTCCGGCCTTCAGCGTGCAGTATCACCCTGAGGCCAGCCCCGGGCCACATGACTCCCGTTACTTGTTTCAACAATTCGCGGACCTGATGACTTCATTTCATGGAAGGACTAACTGATGCCGCGCCGTGACGACATTGACAGCATTCTCATCATCGGTTCAGGGCCCATCGTTATCGGCCAGGCCTGCGAGTTTGACTACTCGGGCACTCAAGCATGTCGCGTATTACGCGACGAGGGATACCGCGTCATCCTCGCCAACTCCAATCCCGCCACCATCATGACCGACCCAGAATTCGCGGACGCTACTTACATTGAGCCGCTTGAGGTCGATGTTCTTACCGCAATTATCGAACGCGAACGACCGGATGCGCTTCTGCCTACTTTGGGAGGGCAAACGGCGCTCAACCTCGCTACTGAGCTTTTGGAAGCTGGTGTTTTAGACCAATATGAAGTCGAAATGATTGGAGCGAGTGGCGAAGCTATCGCCACTGCCGAAGACCGCGGTCTTTTTAGACGCGCGATGGAGGAAATCGGACTGAACTGCGCACAATCTGGAATTGCGCACACCATGGACGAAGCGATGGCCGCAGTCGACGAGATCGGCCTACCAGTCATCATTCGCCCTGCCTACATTTTGGGAGGAAAAGGCACAGCCTTTGCTTACACCACCGAGGAATTTCAACGGGTAGCTGCCTTGGGGCTAGATGCCAGCCCGATATCAGAAATTTTGATTGAACAATCAATCAAAGGCTGGAAAGAATACGAACTTGAGGTGATGAGGGACAACGCCGACAACTGCGTGGTGGTCTGTTCCATTGAAAATGTTGATGCAATGGGCGTTCATACTGGTGATTCGGTCACCGTTGCCCCAGCACAAACTCTTTCTGACGTCGAATACCAGAAAATGCGAAATTCAGCGTTTGCATGTATTCGTCGAGTAGGGGTGGAGACTGGTGGTTCCAATGTGCAATTTGCGGTGCATCCTGAATCGGGCGAGCAAATTATCATCGAGATGAACCCACGCGTTAGTAGAAGCTCAGCGCTCGCATCGAAAGCCACAGGATTCCCGATAGCGAAAATAGCGGCACGGCTCGCAGTGGGCTACCGCCTTGATGAGATCACCAACGACATCACCCAAAAAACCCCTGCCAGCTTCGAACCGACGATTGACTACGTGGTCACGAAAATCCCGCGTTGGGCTTTCGAAAAGCTTCCCGGGGCTTCAGGGGTGCTCGGACCTCAAATGCAATCCGTAGGTGAGGCCATGTCAATTGGAAGAACGTTCCCAGAGAGCCTCCAAAAAGGAATTCGATCGCTCGAACAAGGCCGAACTGGACTAAATGCGGACCCGGGCGAAATTCAATACCTTGACCAAGACCAAAAGGATCTTCTAACAGCTATATGCATTCCGACACCGGACCGGTTATTCCAGATCGCCGAACTCATGCGACGCGGCGTATCAGTCGGTGAAATTCACGATGCGTGCGAAATCGATCATTGGTTTCTTAATCAAATGCTCATGATCGTCGAAGAACGCCTACATCTGGAGCAGTCTTCATTATCGGATCTCACCAAGCGAGAATGGCGTCGGGCAAAGCAACTGGGCTTTTCGGACGCTCAACTGGGATATCTACTCCAAGAGGACGAAATGGTGGTCCGGGCTTCTCGAATTAGTAAAGGAGTCCAAACAACTTTCAAGACTGTTGACACTTGCGCCGCCGAGTTCGACGCTCTTACTCCATACCACTACTCGACATATGAAGACGAAGACGAAATACGTCCTGGAAGTCGACCTCGGATGATGATTCTCGGATCGGGCCCAAATCGGATTGGCCAAGGGATCGAATTTGATTATTGCTGTGTGCACGCAAGCTTCGCGCTCGCGGAAGCCGGGTACGAGACAGTCATGGTTAACTGCAACCCAGAGACCGTCTCGACGGACTATGACACCTCTGATCGGCTTTATTTCGAACCAGTGACCCTCGAAGACGTCCTGAACATTGTTGAAGCGGAACAACCAGTCGGCATCATCGTTAGTCTCGGCGGCCAAACTCCGCTGAAGTTGGCGTCGGCTCTGCCCGCCGAACTAATTCGTGGAACTTCACCGGATTCCATTGACCTAGCTGAGGATCGCGAACGCTGGAATTCGCTATGTGCTCAGCTAGAGATCCCTCAACCGCCGGGCGGAACAGCCGTAACGTTCGACCAAGCGTCCGCGATCTGTGATCGAATCGGATTCCCAGCCTTGGTGCGACCGAGCTATGTCTTAGGTGGTCGCGCTATGACGATTGTCTACGGCATAGACGAATTACAAACCGCCATGGCAGAGCTGGCTGCTTTCGGTGGGCTCGGTCGTGAAGGGGGACTTGCTTCCGACCGTCCGGTGCTTATCGACCGATTCTTAGAGGATGCAACCGAAGTAGATGTTGATTCGATTCGAGATAGCACTGGCGCATTTGTTCTTGGCGGAATTCTTGAACATGTGGAAGAAGCTGGCGTGCATTCGGGGGACAGTGCCTGCGCGATCCCGCCTCCCAACCTCTCTCAAGAAACACAAAAAGTAATCATTGAGTACACGAAACGCATCGCCGACCGGCTTGATGTGGTTGGTTTGTTGAATGTTCAGTTTGCCGTCAAGCAAGGACAAGTGTTCGTTATCGAAGCGAACCCCCGAGCCTCACGGACCGTGCCTTTTGTCGCCAAAGCAACCGGGGTGCAGCTCGCAAAAGTCGCGGCACGGGTCATGGCAGGCGAAACCCTCGCTCAATTGCGCGCTTCAGGAGCGTTACCAGAAGCTATCCGTGAAGGGCATGTCGCGGTCAAAGAGGCTGTGCTTCCTTTTCAACGCTTTCCCGATGTAGACACTGTCCTGGGACCAGAGATGCGATCAACCGGAGAGGTCATGGGAATCGACCGCACCTTCGGGTTGGCCTTCGCTAAGAGCCAAATTGCAGCAGGAGAGGGTCTACCGCTCGCCGGGACTGTTTTTTTCTCGCTTGCAGACAGAGACAAAGATCAAGGGCTGGAAGCTGCTAAGGGATTTTTGGAACTTGGCTTCGAGATCGCCGCAACCTCAGGAACGGCAAAATTCCTAGAGAACCACGGCGTTAAGGTGGAAACCGTCGTCGCCAAGTTAAGCGAGGAAGGACAAGAGATTAGTGCCGGAGTTGACGCGGTTGAACTTATCGGAGCTGGTCAAGTCAAGTTGGTCGTCAACACTCCACGAGGACGCGGACCGCGTAGCGATGGCCGCCGGATCCGCTTCGCATCTACGGCCCACAAGGTGCCCTGCCTCACGACGGTAGCCGCAGCCCGAGCAGCTGCGGTCGGGTTAGGGGAATGGATGTCTAATCCGTTAACCGTGCGACCACTTCAGGAGTTTCTCGATCCTCAGGCGTCGATCATATGAGGCAGTTGGACTGCTCTGTTCAGATCGGGTCGGTAGTACTTCCGAACCCTGTCATGACTGCATCTGGGACCGTAGGCCACGGAACTGAACTTGCGTCATATATCGATTTGTCTGAGCTAGGTGCAGTAGTGGTGAAGTCACTTTCGGCGCAACCCTGGTCCGGGAACCCAGCGCCGCGAGTTCACGGCACCGCAGCCGGAATGATTAATGCGGTCGGGCTTCAAAACCCAGGCATAGATAGTTGGATAGAGAATGATTTACCCGCATTAATCGATCGTGGAGCTCGAGTGGTTGTGAGCATATGGGGGAGAAGTGTCGAAGAATATAAGGAGGCTGCAACTCGGCTAACAGGACTTGACGGCATCGTCGCGGTTGAGGTGAATGTCAGTTGTCCAAATCTCGAAGAGAGAGGCGAGATGTTCTCTCATGCCCCGGACACCTGCAGATCAGCGATAGAGGCATCGTTAATTGCTGGATTGCCGCTGTGGGCCAAGCTAAGTCCAAATGTCAGCGACATTGTCCCAATAGCGCAGGCTGCTCTCGATGGGGGAGCCGAAGCCCTCACTCTCACCAACACCGTCTTTGGGATGGTTATCGACCCCGAAACCCGTCGTCCAGTTCTTGGCAACGGTGGAGGTGGGCTGTCAGGGCCCGCGATGCGCCCGGTTGCTGTGCGAGCTGTCTTTGACGTTTATGCAGCTCTTGGACCCGTGCCCATCGTAGGAGTTGGAGGGGTGACCGCCGCCGAGCATGTAGTGGAGTTCATGGCTGCAGGTGCGTCAGCTGTTCAAGTAGGAACCGCCCACTTCGCAGACCCAAAAGCATCGAAGAAAATTCTTCGTAGCTTCGAACGTTGGTGTCAACGGCGAGACGTAACCGCCGTCCCATCTCTCACTGGAGCAGCCCATGAATCCGCCTGAGGTGTCCCCGGAGGTGCGTTCGCGCCTCGCTATCGCCCTAGACATCGACGACCTAGTGGAAGCCGGGAGGCTTGGCCGACGAATGCGTCCTTGGTTTTCGGTGGCAAAAGTTGGGCTGGAACTTTTCTCAGCTTCGGGTCCAGAAGCCGTAGGCATCTTTGTTGACCAAGGCTATGACGTCTTTCTTGACCTTAAGTTGCATGACATTCCAACAACTGTGGGGAAAGCTGCGCGTGTTCTCGGGAGCCTCGGTGTCTCCTACGTAACAGCCCACGCATCGGGTGGAGCACAAATGCTCTCCGCAGCTGTCGATGGCCTGAATGAAGGCGCGTCCGCCGCGGGGTTAACCCCGCCAATGGTTCTGGCAGTAACAATATTGACCTCCGACACAGACGCGCCTAGCGGTCTTCTTGAGGAAAGGCTCGGCCACGCGGTTAACGCTGACTGTGGAGGCGTTGTGTGTGCAGCGAACGAATTAGCCCAACTAACGCGGCTCGCGCCTGAGCTACTGTCGGTAGTCCCAGGCATTAGACCAGATGGCACCTCGTCTCATGATCAAGGACGACCGGCCACACCAGCTCAAGCCATTAGACAAGGCGCAGGACTCCTAGTCATCGGAAGAGCTGTAACAGAGTCAACTCACCCCGAAGACGCGGCCGCTGATATTGCCAACGAAGTGGCTCGAACCATTTAGGGAAACGTTTGGGCGCCTCGCCGTTAGACTCGACCGCTATGCCCAACCCGCCGAGCCTTTCACCGCAACAACGTGAAGCAGCCCTTGCGAAAGCGGCAACGGCTCGCCGTATAAGAGCAGAGACAAAAGACCGACTGAAGTTGGGATTGGTGTCCTTCGACGAGTTACTCGAGTTGGCTGACGGAGATGAGCTTGTGGGCAAGATGAAGGCGCTCGCAGCGCTTGAGTCCATGCCGCGACTCGGAAAAGTGAAAGCTCGCCGACTTATGAACGAAGTAGGTATCGCCGATAGCCGTAGATTACGAGGCTTAGGTGAGAATCAAAGGAGTCAACTCCGCGCTTTCTTTGCGGGGTGACTACTGTCAGCAAGTTGTGAGGGTGCGGCCGCAGTGACCCAAAACAGTGATCCAATCGTGTTTGTCGTATGTGGCGCCGGCGGAGTCGGCAAAGGGACAATTGTCGCCGAGTTGGTATCTCGCGACGACAGTCTGCATTTGAGTCGATCGTGGACAACTCGGGCTCAAAGATCCGGCGAAGCTGATGGTGCATACGTCTATGTGACCCAAGAGCAATTTGAGGCTCGCATCGCGGAAAACGGATTTTACGAGTGGGCCGATTTCTTTGACCACCGATACGGAACACCGACACTTTCGGTTCCCGAAGGTAGCGACTTACTCCTCGAGATCGATATCCAGGGAGCCGTGGCCGTACGAGAACGCGAACCGGACGCGGTCGTGGTACTTATTTTGCCACCGAATCGTTCCGAACAAGAGAGCAGAATGAGAATGCGAGGGGACGACGAGCAAGACGTAGCCCAGCGCTTAGCTACTTCTGATGCTGAGGAAGCTGCCGGACGACAACTCGCGGACCTGGTGGTACTCAACGACGATTTCGCTGTCGCCGTCGATGCCGTCGAATCGTTTATCGATGAAGCCCGGCAGCAGCATTCACGCAGCTAAAGGGTCTAGCTAAGGGCAACGCTGTTCGAGTGCCGGAGGCCGCTGATAGCATTGGAGGTCCGTTCGGATTGCTCGGAACTACCAGAGGTACAGCAGATGTCTGATGAACAAGACACAATGATTACCCCCGGCCTAGAGGCTCTGCTGGAGAAAGTGGATTCGAAGTTCACACTCGTGACTTTGGCAGCAAAAAGATCTCGTCAACTCATCTCCTACGACCTTGGGCTCGGCGAAGGCGGAGGCAGCGAAATACCTCCGCAGGTAACAAGCACTGCACGTAAACCATTGTCAATGGCGTTCGAAGAAATTCATGCCGACAAAATTGGATACGAGCGCTTCGACCCAGAGGAACGAGCACGCGACGAAGCTGAGGCACTAGCTCAGGCTGAGGCCGACGCAGCTGCGCTTCAAGCCGTGCGCAACGAAGAGTAGGTCGAGGTTAAACCGATGCTGGCCAATCGCCGCATCGTCCTGGGGGTAACCGGGGGGATTGCCGCCTACAAGGCGGTCCTTCTTTGTCGCATGCTTGTGGATGCCGGGGCACACGTGATCCCCGTCATGACTGAGAGCGCCCAGCGATTTGTGGGCCGGGCTACCTTCGACGCGTTGGCATCAGAACCGACCCGGACGTCGATCTTTGACGACCCTGATCCCATTCCACACACAACACTTGGACAGACCGCTGATCTCATAGTCGTCGCTCCCGCCACTGCACGTTGCATCGGGAGCTACGCAAACGGAATATCTGACGATCTGCTTACCGCCACTCTTATCGCCACCAAAGCGCCAGTTGTGGTGTGTCCCGCTATGCACACCGAGATGTGGGAACACCCTGCTGTGCAAGACAACTTAGCAACGCTCAAAAAGCGCGGCGTGCACCTCGTAGCTCCGGACGAAGGACGCCTCGCAGGAGGCGACTCAGGAGCTGGTCGCCTTGCGGCACCAGAGGCAATTTATGAGACCATCGAAGCAGTCCTGTCTGATGGAGATTTCCAGGGACGAACGGTCGTAGTCACGGCTGGAGGTACTCGAGAAGCGATCGACCCTGTGCGCTACGTAGGTAACCGTTCGACAGGCAAACAAGGCTACGCAGTAGCGGAGGCAGCTAGGGCACGCGGAGCGCACGTCACTTTAATATCGACGGTTTCAGCGGAAGCTCCCAGCGGGGTCGAAATTGTTCGCGTGGAGTCCGCTGCCCAAATGCACGCTGCCGTTCTTGAGCGGTCCGATGCTGACGTCATCGTCATGACAGCTGCCGTTGCAGACTTTCGGCCCGTAGGGGTAGCGGAGTCCAAGATAAAGAAGGACGCCGGACCACCAAAGTTGGAGTTAGAACCGACCCCCGACATTCTCGCTGAGTTAGGAGCCGAGAAAAAGCCCGGCCAGGTCATTGTTGGGTTCGCTGCAGAGACTGAAGATTTGGTATCTCACGCCCAGAGCAAGCTTGAACGTAAAAACGTTGATGTCATAGTCGCGAACGATGTTTCGGCGCCTCAAGTCGGTTTCGCCCATGACACCAATGAAGTGACCATATTTGTTTCCGACGGATGTCAGCGTCATGTATCGCTTAGATCTAAACGACAAATAGCGGAAGAAGTGTTGAACACTGTGGCTCAGATACTTGTTGGGTGAAGTGAGATACCTATTGAGCCTCTTTGTCGCCTAGCCTTAGGCCGTTCTGTCGAGTAATCAGGAGAGACGGCGTGAGTCGATGGACTTTCACCTCGGAGTCGGTGACCGAAGGTCACCCTGACAAGATGGCTGATCAAATTTCCGATGCCATCCTCGATGCCATGCTTGAGCAAGATTCGGAGAGTCGAGTCGCTTGCGAAACCATGGTTACTACTGGACTGGTGATCGTTGCAGGAGAAATCACCACCACCGGTTTCGTCGACATTCCTTCAGTTGTTCGAGAAACCATTAACAGCATTGGCTACGACCGAGATTCTTTGGACTTCAACGGAAGCACGTGTGGAGTTATGGTGACGCTCGATGAGCAGTCCCCAGATATTGCTCAAGGAGTAAACAACTCCGAAGAAGCGCGTAGCGGCCGGGCTGGCGAGGAAGACGAACTCGATCGGCAAGGAGCCGGAGACCAAGGAATGATGTTCGGTTACGCGTGTCGCGAGACCGAAGCATTAATGCCCCTCCCCATCCATGTTGCGCATCGAATGGCAGAACAGCTAACTGAAGCTCGCAAATCCGGTCAAGTTCCGTACCTGCGTCCTGATGGTAAAACGCAAGTCTCGTTTGATTATGAGGACGGTCGACCGGTCAGATTGAAAACGGTCCTGGTTTCTACGCAGCACAATCCAGGCATCGATCGCGACGGCATGATTCGTCCTGACCTGATCGAACATGTGATTCGGCCCGCCGTACCAGCCGAATTCGCTGACGATGATTTTGAAGTATTTGTCAACCCGACAGGAAACTTTGTTGTCGGAGGACCAGTTGGTGATTGCGGCCTTACTGGTCGAAAAATCATTGTGGATACTTACGGAGGCTATGCCCGACATGGAGGTGGCGCCTTCTCAGGAAAAGACCCATCCAAAGTGGACCGATCTGCCGCTTATGCGACGCGTTGGGTCGCTAAAAATCTAGTGGCGGCAGGTGCCGCCGACCGATGTGAGGTCCAGGTTGCCTATGCCATCGGCGTCGCCCGTCCTATCTCCGTTCTTGTGGAAACATTCGGAACTGAGAAGGTGGATCAGGATCGAATAGGTGGGGCAATCAACGAAGTATTCGACCTCAGACCAGCAGCCATTGTGCGAGACCTTGACCTTCGACGGCCCATGTTTCAACCCACAGCCGCCTATGGTCACTTCGGCCGTGATGCATCGGATGACTTTTTTACCTGGGAACGAATTGATCGAGTGGAAGATCTACGTTCGGCTCTAGGCATATAGAACCGATTCCAGGCTGTTGGTGTCCCACCCTTCGAGCAGAGTTTCGTTGTGTCCCTGGTAGTTCGTATTCTTCCCGATGAACCTGCCGTAGACAGGGACTTTGACTACCTCCTACCCGACAGTCTTTTAGCCGCACCTGATTGCCCTCCGATCAAGATCGGAACGGTGGTGCGCGTGGATTTACGCGGTCGGAGAATACGTGGCTGGATAACTGCCGTCGATGTAGATCCGCCAAAGGGAGTTGACCTTCGCGCAGTCAAGAAGGTAAGTAGCTGTGGTCCACCCGCAGGCATCGTCGAATTGGCTAGTTGGGCTTGTAACCAATGGATGGGTAGCCGCGTGCATTTTCTTCGCACCGCCACTCACGATCGGGTGGTGTCATCAATTCCTGACTCGACAAGTCGCCCGCCAGCCGTGGTACCAAATGAGCATCTCTCCCAAGAGGCTTTTCGCCGTCGAGGTGCTGTGGTCCGAACCCCACCCAATAGCGATGATTTCTCTCTCGCTGTTGCTGCTGCCTCGTATGGACGTGCTTTGATCCTCACACCAACTCTCGCCCGCGCCCAGAGGCTTGCGGTTGCGATGAGAAGAGCCGGGATTGACGTAGCAGTTGTGCCTCGGGATTGGGTGGCGTCGGCTGCGGGAGCCGTCACCATCGGAGCAAGATCCGCGGCATGGGCTCCAATTGACGACCTTGAGGCGGTCCTAGTTCTTGACGAACATGATGAGTCCTATCAGCAGGAATCTGCTCCAACCTGGCATGCTCGAGACGTAGTTCTCGAACGTGCCAAACGCGATGGAGCTAGATGGGTCATAGCGTCACCTACCCCATCGCTTGAAGCGCTCACGTGTGGGGCTCCGTTACTTACCCCTGATCGCACCGTCGAGCGAGCTGGATGGTCCATTCTGGATGTTGTTGATCTTCGCGAGGAGCCACCGATGGCTGGATCATGGTGCTCGGAAACGCTCTCTCGAGTATTAAGAGATAATCGGAAGGTTGTCTGCGTTCTCAACCGCAAGGGTCGCGCCCGGTTTGCCTATTGTGATCAATGCGGTGAACTGGCGCGATCGGAAATCACTGGCCGGCCGTTGGGTTTGGATGGAACACGTCTTGTCCACCCCGTTGACGGCGACGACAGACCCGCAGTGTGTCAAGTTTGTTCTTCAACAAAGTTTCGTCGCGTGAAACTCGGAGTCACGGGTGTGGCAGAAGAATTGACGCGGCTTGCGCGCCGACCGGTCGAAGAAGTCAGTTCAGAAACTGACTCGGTAGCTCCAGAAGCAGATTTGTATGTGGGCACTGAGGCTGTGCTCCACAGAGTCGATAAAGCAGATGTCGTTGTCTTCCTTGATTTTGACCAGGAACTGCTTGCGCCCCGATATCGAGCTGCGGAACAAGCGATGTCATTGCTCGTTCAGGCTGCTCGGATGGTCGGCCGACGCGAAGATGGCGGGAGAATCCTCATCCAAACTCGAATGCCTCAACACCCGGTAATAGAAGCTGCTCGAACCGCAGATCCAGGTTCATTGGCACGTACAGAGCTGGTTATGCGTCGTGAGTTACAGCAGCCACCTGAAGCCCATTGGGCAATTGTGTCGGGCCAAGCGGCAGCTGAATTTATTCGACGTTTAGGAATCCAGGATGGACTCGAAATTTTAGGTCCGAGCAATGACCGATGGCGTATCCGAAGCGATGACCGTGAACAGATGGTCGCAACCTTGAAGTCGGTGGATCGTCCACCCGGCAGATTACGCATCGAGATTAATCCGCTGAGAGCCTGATCGGTAGACCCCGATACCCTGTGACCATCATGAGCTACCAGATCCGAGTTTTGGGTGACCCGGTCCTTCGCCTAGAAGCCATCTCAATCGAAAATATTGATGGACGCATTGCCCAAATAGCCAAGGACATGGTGCCAGCAATGTACGAGGCAGAAGGTATTGGGCTGGCCGCTCCCCAGGTGGGAATCCAAAAACGGCTTTTCGTATACGACATCGGGGAGGGACCACAGACTCTTATTAACCCTGAGATTATTGACTCTGATGGTGAATGGGCATTCGAAGAGGGCTGCTTGTCCGTCCCCGGACTGTCCTTTGAAATTATTCGACCGAAGCAAGTTCATTTAGTCGGCCGAGACCTAGAGGGCAACGAAATTTCGATAGAAGCCGACGAATTGTTGGCGCGTTTGTTCCAACACGAACTTGACCATCTCGAAGGGGTCTTGCTTTTAGACCATTTGGATCGCGATCAGCGCAAAGCCGCTCTCAGTCGTTGGCGTGAGATTCAAGCTCTCAGAGCCAAAGGTGACACAGATGCTGGCGGACTTTCGCTACCGTGACTGAACGGCTGCCACCTCCCCCTGAACACCCCCGTTCGGTGGTCTATTTTGGTAGCCCCCCAGCTGCAATCCCTGCCCTGGTTGCTTTGGTGGAGGCCGGGTTCGAAGTTCCCTTAGTAATAACGATGCCCGATCGCCGTCGGAGTCGAAGGGCGGCACCCTCCCCAACACCCGTCAAAGAAGCAGCGTTAGAGCTGGGAATAGCAGTATCTGATCAAATTTCTGACGCACTGACCGTAAACGCGGACTGCGGTGTGGTGGTCGCATACGGCAAGTTGATTGATACCAAGGTGCTGTCGCTGCTTCCGATGATCAATGTCCATTTTTCGTTGCTACCCCGATGGCGCGGGGCAGCACCGGTGGAGCGAGCTCTACTTGCAGGAGACAAAAAAACGGGTGTCTGTGTCATGGGTCTCGAGCCTGATCTGGATACCGGCCCTGTGTACCGCCAATCTGAAATGAATATAAGACCAACGGTCACAGCGACTGAACTTCGAGACGAGTTGGCATCTCTTGGAGCGCGTGAGCTAATCGCCGCCCTACGAGACGGCCTTCGAGACCCGGTTGCCCAAGAGGGAGAGGTAAGCGTCGCTAACAAGATCCATCGAGCGGATTTGAAACTCGACTGGACCCGTGCCGCTACAGAGTTGGACCGGGTAGTTCGTGTGGGTGACGCATGGACCACCGCGGACTCCACCTTGCTCAAGGTGCACGAAACTTGCCCCGTCGAGGGAACTGCAATTCCTGGGAAACTAAACCGAGACCTCGTGGGAACGGGAGACGGCTTGTTGCGGCTGCTTGTTGTCCAGCCCGAAGGAAAGTCGCGGTTGAATGCGACGGCGTGGATTAACGGAGCTCGACTCGGACCCGACATGCAGCTAGGAACGTGAAAAAATTAAATAGCCGGCAGGTGGCCGTTCAAGTGTTGATCGAGATCGAGAACGGTGCTCGCGCGAACGACAGCCTTGCCGCAAACTTGGCGTCTTTGGGGAGAGACTTAAGTAGACGTGACCGAGCGTTTGTCACCGAGTTAGTTCAAGGAACGACTCGTATGCGCCGAGCGATTGACTATGTGGTGCAGCCCTTTCTCCGAAGAAAGCTGGATCCTGATGTTCGCGCAGCGCTGCGTATGGGAACTCATCAACTGTTACACCTCGGAACTCCTCCCCATGCCGCGGTGAACGACACGGTCGATGTCGCGCCACGAAGAGCGAGCGGTTTGGTTAATGCGGTACTTCGCAAGGTTTCCAGCGCCAATCCACAATGGCCCAATGAAGCGATTCGACATAGCTACCCAGATTGGATATGGGAGCTGTTCATCAACACTTGGGGTCAAGATGGGAGAACATCGCTTATTGCGATGAACTCACCTGAGCGACCTTCCGCTCGGCCCGATGGGTATATACAGGGACAGGCATCTCGGTGGGTCAGCGACGAGGTTGACGCGGCATCAGCTAAAGGAGGTTCCATGGTCGACCTCTGCGCCGCTCCTGGCGGCAAAACGACTGCCCTCGGATCGCAGTGGTCGTCGCTGTACGCCAACGAAATAGACCCCACCCGGGCTAAGAATTTGCGAGAAACGATCAGCCGTTTCCGGGAGGGGACCGCTGTGGTAATAGGCGATGGGACTAAGGCACCGTTCGCTGATGGTTGTGTAGACGCTGTACTGGTGGACGCACCGTGCAGTGGACTTGGCGCTTTAGGGCGGCGTAGCGACGCGCGGTGGCAAATTTCAGAAAAGGCAATTCACCGGCTGGTACTGATCCAAGGGGCGTTGCTAGGAGAAGCATTTCGACTACTGCGCCCCGGAGGCATCTTGAGTTACAGCGTGTGTACCGTAACCCAAGAGGAGACCGTCCAAGTGCCTGCCGATTTTGAGGCATCGCACCCAGGATTAACGAATTTTGCTTTGACAGGAACCCACTGGCGACCGCATCACCAAGGAGGAATTGTTCTCCCTCACGATTACGGGACCGATGGGATGGCGATGTTTCAATGGAAACGTCAATCGTGAGGAAAAAACAATGCGGATTGGTCTAATTTCGGACACACATATACCCGAAGCGGGCCCGGAACTTTGGCCTCAGGCCTACGTCGCCTTCGAAACGTGCGACGCCATCCTCCATGCCGGTGACATTTATGACATTTCGGTAATTGAAAATCTTCACCAGATAGCTCCGACATGGGCGGCAAGGGGGAACGGTGATGATGGGTCTTCGGGCCGACTCATCCAGCCGGATCATCCGCAGCTAGCCTCCGCGTGGATTCGCGAATTTGACGGAATCAGCGTTGGATTGACTCACCACATGCCGATTCCTGAGTTGCCGACCTATGGAGTTCACGACGCCATTGTTCGACACTTCGATGGGGCCGACCTCGACGTTGTCGTGTACGGCGACACTCACGTTGAACACATCACAACTATCGACGACGTCTTATGCGTTAATCCTGGATCACCAACGTTTCCCCACAATCTTTCGGTTCAATTAGGCACCGTTGGCTTTCTCGATATCAGCGACGGCAACGTGGAGGCCTCGGTTTGGCGACTCACCGAGGATGACATCGAACCCTTTGACTGGGACACCTGGGGGCGCCCATGGTGAAGGTTGACTAGCGTCGTAGATGTTTCTGTTGTCCTACCAAGGGAAGTACAGCGATGGACAAGACGACATGGTTAGCCGGCACTATTGAGGAACCAATCGACGCATTAGAAGAGATTGTCGATCCCCACCATCATCTGTGGGATTTTCCCACTGGGACTTATCTTTTGCCCGAATTACATGAAGACACAGGTTCTGGTCACAACGTCACCCAGACGGTGTTCATCGAATGTGGGGCTGGGTACAAAGACCAAGGACCTGACTACCTTCGGCCGGTAGGCGAAGTGGAGTTCGTGAGCGAACAGGCGAACCTTTCCGCGGAGCAAGAGGGGGCCGAAATTGCTGCGATCGTGGGATTCGCTGATCTCACGCGAGGAGAGGCCGTAGCAGAGGTGTTGGCTGCTCAAGACGCTGCAGGCGGAGGAAGATTTCGGGGTATTCGTCACGCCAACGCATGGGATCTAAGCGATGAGATTCGCGCATCGCATACCAAGCCCCCTTCCGGCTTGCTAGGGCATGATGATTTCCGCGCCGGATTCGCGACACTGGGTCAGATGGGTTTTAGCTTTGACGCATGGATGTTTCATCCTCAGGTAAAAGAGTTAGTTGAGTTGGTCGCAGCGGTTCCAGACACTCCTGTTGTCCTCAACCACTTGGGAGGTCCGTTAGGTATCGGACCATATGAGGGTGCTCGCGACGAGGTCCGCTCGACGTTGCGCCCCGCTCTCGAAGCACTCGCACAACACGAACACGTTGTAGTCAAGGTCGGCGGAATAGGCATGAGTATTTATGGGGTCGGTCTTAATCGCCTGCCCGAGGCACCGACTTCGGAGCAGGTCGCAAATGTGTGGAGCGAAGATATAAGGCATTGCGTCGACACTTTTGGGCCAGAACGGTGCATGTTCGAAAGCAACTTCCCTGTAGATAAACAGGGATGTTCGTACACGGTGCTCTTCAACGCTTTCCAACGGATCGCCGACGAAACCGGTTGGAGCGCCTCCGAGCGAGCTGACCTTTTTTCAGGAACGGCACGTCGTTTTTACCGTATTGACCCTTAAGGAAATGCCTGCTCCGCGGATAGAGACACCACGGCTCCTACTTCGCCATTGGCGTCAAGAAGATCGGGAACCTTTCGCTCAAATGAACAGCAACAGCGAGGTGATGAGATATTTTCCGCAGACATTAGATCGCGTCCAGAGCGATCTATTTGCAGAGGTCATACAAATTGGACTTGAAGAACGAGATCACGGTTTATGGGCAGTCGAACTGAGAAATGACAGATCTTTAGAGCCGGCACCTTTCATCGGATTTGTGGGCTTATCGGTGCCCACCTGGAATGCATCGTTCACGCCATGTACCGAGATCGGGTGGAGACTAAATCGCCCATTTTGGGGACGTGGATTTGCAACCGAGGCCGCGAGACACGTTCTTCGTTACGGGTTTCAAGTACTAAAGCTAAATGAAGTGGTGTCGTTTACATCGCTGCTCAACGCGCGGTCCATGGCGCTAATGGAACGCCTCGGAATGACACGCGACATAACGGAAGATTTCGATCACCCTAAAGTCGAAACCAATAATGAATTGTGTCGACATGCCCTTTATCGAATCAGCGATAAGAAATGGGCAAACTCGAATTGAGTCGCGTCGATTTACGTCAAACCCTTTGACGAACGATCAAGATCGGCCCACTGCGCCTCGTCGTGCCCGAACAAAAGCTTGCAGCCCTGCTCATCGCGCAACGCCTTGAGATAACCCATTGAACGCAATTGCATCTCATGATCAAAGCCAAACGGGGGCAATAACATCTTTTCGAGAACCTCTTTCCAGTACACACAATCGCCGGTCAAAATGACGGGTCCGCTGGCCAAATTTACTCTCAGAGATTGATGGCCGGCAGTGTGGCCTGGAGTTGGCAGACATAGAACTGATCCGTCGCCGAAGACGTCATGCTGACCTTCGATTTGCAACACATCGTGCCCTAAATCAAAATCATCTGGTTTGTAGACCTCGTATTCGATCAGCTTTGAGTGATGGCCTGATTGCCACTCAGAACGCTGCACGATGATCTGAGCGTTTGGCACCAAAGCAGTCCCGCCACAGTGATCGAAATGGAGGTGGCTGAAAACGATTTTGTCAACCGAAGAAGGATCTACATCAACATTTTCGAGCCGGGCTGAGACAACATCGCTGGTGCTGAAACGTGATTCAAACTGACGCGCCATCAACGGGTACCTTGCGGCTACACCATCAACCAAATCTGTGTGAAGTCCCGTATCGAAAAGAAGTGTTTGTCCGCTGGGGTGCACCACCAACCAGCTAGGAATTGGTAAATCAACGTTGCCGTTAAGACCAGCCACCACGGTTGAGGCTGCCGTGGAAAGCCATCCGCATTCGAGTGGAACTAGTCGCAGTTGAGTCATCTCAAAACGTTAGCTTCGGTGGAGCCCTGAGCGCCGACGTTCTTCGCTACCTATTCTTCGCGCGCCCAGAGTTGGTCGGTTAATCGGCCGCAATGTCCCTGAATTACCTCTAACGCGTCACAGATCGTGTCTTCTCGATAACGCTGCCCGACGATTTGAACTGCTGCTGGCCGATCTTCGACGAGATCCATAGCTATGACCCCGGCGGGCAGACCTAGGTAATTAATCCCCATGGAGTATGCGGAAGCTTCGAGGAAGTCTTTGCAGGCATCGAAGCTTTGGAGGTCGTAGTCCCAATCGTAGAGACGGTTCATGTAGAACGGTGTAATCACCAGCGGGTGCTCAACCAAAAACAGATTCCAGTCGCGCATCATGCGAGTGCGGTCCCCGGAGCCCTGAATAAACCCATCTAAATCAAGCAGTTCGCCCATTTGAAAGAAGTATTCAAAGGTCGTCTTAATATCATCGCTTCCGTATTCGTCAACCTGTGGTTTAAGTGCCGTATTCATTTCGGTAGTTAATGTTCGGAACCAATCTCTAAAAGGCTCCTGAATTGATGGCGTTTCAACTTCAACCACGCGATACCCAGCGTCAACCAAAGCTTCTGCCGCCCGATCTATCAGTTCGAGAATTCCGTCGTGTATTGGGTACCCACAGGGATCCTTTGTCACCGCAACTGAAATTGGTTCAGAGAACGAAGGCCCTCTCCATGGGATTGGGGGGCAAAGAGGATCGCGTGCGTCGGGCCTAATCATGGCTTCGGTGGCAAGCGATAGATCGCTCGCGTCGCGAGCCATAATGCCTTGCACCGACATCACTTGAGATAAAGGGCCGCGTTCTGCTTGAGCAGTTGAGTTAAATACAGGGACTCGGTTGCTCGTAGGTTTCACTGTTGTGATGCCGTTGGCCAGCGCGGGATATCTAAGTGACCCGCCGATGTCGTTTCCGTGGTGTAACGGCCCGAAGCCTGCAGCCGCGGCAGATCCACCCCCACCTGAAGACCCGCCTGGAGAGGCATCTTCATCCCAAGGGTTATAGGTGCGCCCCCTCAGCGGGTTCACCGTCGTCCCGCGCATGGAAAACTCGGGGACGTTTGTGCGTCCAACGATGATTGCACCCGCATGGCGGAGATTACGGACGAGCGGAGCGTCCTCTGATGCAATCAGATCTGCAAACGCGGGAACACCGTTCGGAGTCGCCTGACCGGCGACGTCAGTGTTTTCCTTGATCGTTACAGGTACGCCGTGCAAGGGACCTAGTGGGGATCCATCTGCCAACGCAGCGTCGGCCTCGGCGGCAGCCACCAGCGCCTGCTCAGGGAATTCAACGGTAATCGCGTTTAGCTCCGGATTTTTTTCTGCAATTCGGCCTAAAACTGCTTCGACAACCTCCGTTGCCGAGAAATCTTTCTTTTGAATTCCCTGGGCGATTTCTCGTGCACTTAAGCGCCATAACTGACTCATTTTGTCTCCTAAAGTCCATCTCGAAGCGGACGGTGATCCGGGAATTCGGCATCTCGATTCTCGGTGCCAGCAGTAAAGGCTTCGGCCATGTCGTCGGTATCAAACATGGCTGCATTCCAAGTCGCAATGTATTCAAGTCCGTCGGCGACAGAATGATCGCGACCGTAGTTAAGCGTTTGTTTGGTTCCCCAGATAGCCATGGGGCTCTTGGATGCGATTAGGTCGGCTGTTTCGAACACCGCAGCGAGCATCTGGTCGTGATCGGCGTATATTTCGTTTACGAAACCACGTTCTTTGGCCTCGACTGCGGCCATGTTGCGTCCTGTATAGGCGAGCTCTCGAACAACACCTTCTGGCACCAGCTTTGGCATTCTTTGAAGGGTTCCGACGTCTGCTGTCATGCCGATGTTGATCTCGTGGATGCAGAAGAAGGCATCCTCGGTCGCATATCGCAGGTCCGTAGCGGAAACCATATCGATTCCTCCGCCAATGCACGCACCTTGGATAGCCGTCAAGACAGGAAGACGACTTTCTTCCAAACAGTTGAATGTGCGCTGCAGCTTTAACGCAGTCGAACGAAAAGCTGCTCGTTGACGGCTGCCGTGTTTCGAGTGTTCTTGTCCGCTCACTTTGAAGATTCCGGCGAAAACGCTTAAGTCCATTCCAGAGCAAAAGTGTCTCCCTTCCGCAGAAAGAACGATGACTCTCGCGTCACCGTCAGCTGACAGCTGATCAATAATTTCTGGTAGTTCTTGCCAAAATTCAGGAATCATCGAGTTTGCGCGCTCAGGTCGAGTCATCCGTACATGCGCTACGTGATCGCTGGTTTCAACGTTGAAGCAGGTATAAGTCACATAGCGACCCTAGATCGCAGACGAGGATCATGCGACCTCTGGAAAACTGTGACGTGGGTCAGCCCGACAACGCAACGCCCAGCACCAAGGCCGCCAGTGAGGCGAGAAGTGCTAGTCCCGCACTGGCACCCCGTATCGATGCCTTATCGGTGGTTTGATGCAGCCAAGCACCAAACCCGGAAAGTGCGACCAGGAGCATCTTGATTCCAAGTAACGCATTCCAGCTTGCTGTAGTGCTCGGCAGAGACACCATGTTCCAAATTCCGGTAAAAACGGCAAGTCCGAAAAATGGCCAGGCAATACGCCCGAACGCTTTGGCGATACTTGGTAGTGCTTCGGGATGCGAACGACGAAGAGCGGGGACTAGAGCGCCAACGACAATTTGTCCTCCGACCCAAACGCAAATAGCTACGACGTGAAGCAAAACGCGAACGGTTTCGACGTCAAATGAAACATCGCGCATGATGACCTCCCGTGTTTCACGGGTTCGTGTAGCCCGCGTATCAGATCTTAGAAGACAGATACTTGGATCAGGACCTAAGAAGACTTGCCATATTGTCGGCATAAAACTTTTCAAGTACGTCTTCTGACATCCCATCTAGAGAAGCTTCAAATCTTCCTAGCGGGTTCCTCCCGCCCTCGATATGGGGGTAGTCGGAAGAAAACATATAAAGGTCAGGGTTTGACTCTCGGATCATCGCCCCGACATCTTCGAACGGGTACGGGGTGAACGCCATCTGGCGCGTGATTAGTTCTGAAGGCGCTGAACTTAAGGCACCAAGGTCTGGTTCTGAACGCTTCCAGATTTGCGCCACGAGGTCTAAGCGGCGAAGAAGCGAGGGCACCCAGCCGGCACCTAGCTCGATAACTCCTCCACGAAGTTCAGGGTGCCGTTCGAGGACACCGTCCAAGACCAATGCACCAACAAAGGTTTCTGCTGCGTGGTGCAACGCGATCATGTCCTTTCCACGCACGTTTTCGCCACCCCCTAACCAGTCAGTTGGCACTGGTCTGCCGGTGTCCATCCACTCAGGTTTGATCTGGAGGGGGTTACCTCCGACGTGGAGCAGAAACGGAATTTTGGCCTCGGCCATTCGGGCCCACACGGGATCAAGGTCGTTGTGTCCCGGTGACCTTCCTCCCGCCGGGCGGTGGGGGACCCAGATGGCTCCGAGGCCGAGTGAAATAGCAAATTCCAGTTCGTTCAAGCTGGCCGCTGGGTCGTCTAGGGGAAGCAGAGCCACTCCGATGAGGCGAGAATCGTCTGAGCAGAACTCAGCCATCGCTCTGTTATGTGCGCGAGTAGTGCCGTAACGAACATCCAGATCTGATGTGGGATCGAAAGCTATAGGCGCGCTGAAAGTAGAGAAAACAAATTGCTGCTGGAATCCGAGTAGATCGAGAGCTGTGCCGCGTTCGTGTTTATTGAATGCCCCGAGAGCGAAATATCCCTTCGGCCCAGCAATCAGATCGTCGCCGAGAGCAACGAGCTCAGCGACTTTCTCTGGGGAATGTGCACCTGTACGTGCTGCTTCTTGCCAGGAATCACTGCTTCTTGCGCCAGCGTCCAAGTCAATTTGTGGGATGCGATCGCGCACTCCGGGGTCCGCGTGAGCCGAGAGGAAATCAGGTAACTCCATAAGGTGACTGTCGGCGTCTAAGTATGTGCGTTCTCGTGCGTAGGCCATGTCATGAAGGTAGTTGCCGGTTGCACCCGGATGCTTAAGAAGCCTTGGAGGTAGTCTCCGGATATGGCTCACCGCGAAAATACTGACGAGTCTTCGAGTGACTCTGATGAACATCTCGTTTCCGAGAATATGTTGTTAGCCAAGGTGCTGACGGTTTCAGATGGTGTGATGAGCGGCTCGCGTGAGGACAAAAGCGGTGAAGCACTGGTTTTGAGTCTCTCGGCTAATGGTTTCAATGTGGTGGAGCATCGCGCTGTCGCTGACGGGGTTGAGAGTGTTGCGACATGTCTTTCTGAAATGACCAAAGACTTCGCGGGGGTGATCATCACTACTGGCGGCACCGGATTCACCGAACGTGACCTCACTCCCGAGGGAACTCTGCAAGTGCTCGAAAGACAGGCGCCAGGTATCGCCGAAGCCATGAGGTTAGTTAATCCTCTGGGGCGCCTATCTCGCGGAGTAGCGGGCATCGTCGGCAGGTCAATCATTCTTAACACCCCGGGCTCCACCGTTGGTTGTGTCGAGTGCTTCGACGCTGTGGCCGATGTCATACCTCACGCGTTACGGCTCCTTCATGGCGAACGGTTGCATTAACAATGGCGACTTCTTCACATCCCACCGATGAGGCCCTGATGGACAGGGCTATGGCGAACGCGAATTCTGTTCGAGGAACCACAGCACCGAACCCTTGGGTAGGTGCGGTCATTCTCAGCAAAGATGGAGAAGTATTTGATGGCGCAACTCGTCCTGTAGGGGGCGCGCACGCAGAACGGAGTGCTCTTGAAGCGGCTGGCCAGGCGGCGCATGGAGCAACACTTGCTACGACACTCGAACCGTGTTGTCACACTGGTCGAACAGAACCCTGCGTTGATCACATAATTGAAGCTGGAGTTGTTCGCGTCCTGATAGGCGTAAGTGATCCCGACCCTCAAGTTGCAGGCGGTGGCATAAATGCTTTACGCGATTCAGGAATCGAAGTAGTTGAGGGAGTGCGAGGGCCCTCGGTCACGGCTCAACTCGATCCCTATCTGCATCATCGGCGCACAGGCAGACCTTGGGTGGTGCTAAAGATGGCACTTACCCTTGATGGCCGAACGGCTGCACCTGATGGTTCGTCTCAATGGATAACCAGTGAAGAAGCCCGACTTGATGGCCACGCTTTAAGAGCTCGATGCGACGCGATTTTGGTGGGAGCCGGAACTGTGAGATCCGACGACCCTTCGCTCACCGTACGCGGCGTCCCAGGAACTGACCCGCAGCGGATTGTCTTAGGTCAAATCCCCGCTGATGCGGCAGTTCACCCCTGCTGGGAGATGCACGGCGAGTTGGAAATACTGCTCGAACAGATGGGGGAGGCGGGAGTTGTGGATCTTTTGGTTGAAGGTGGAGCCAACGTCGCTGCGGAGTTCCACCGCAAAGGAATAGTTAACGAATACGTCCTGTACGTAGCTCCAGCGCTTATGGGTGGCGACGACGGACGACCCCTGTTCTCCGACTCAGGTTCTGCGACAATGTCTGACCTATGGCGCGGTGAACTTCGCGATATTCGCAAAGTGGGAGTTGACCTTCGGATAGAAGTTCGACCAATAAAAGGAGACTGATGTTTACGGGACTGATCGAGGAGCTTGGCTCTTTCGTAAGCAGTGACGGCGAACGATTTCGATTTGCCGCAAATCAGGTTCTCGAAGAGACCACTGTCGATGATTCGATAGCGGTCAATGGTTGCTGTCTAACAGTTGTGGCGTTGGGAGAAGACTGGTGGGAAGCTGACGTCGTAGCTGAAACCGTCCAACGAACTTCGCTTGGCCAGCTAACTCCTGGAAATCCAGTCAATTTCGAACGAGCAGTGAGATATTCCGACCGTTTGGGTGGTCATATGGTCCAAGGCCACGTAGATGGCATTGGAACTGTGGTCACACCCGGCCCGGATTTGCGGATTCGAACACCGGAAGGATTAGATAAGTACCTAGTGGAAAAAGGCTCCGTTACGGTTGACGGAGTTAGCTTGACTTGCTTCGATGTGAACGAAAACTGCTTTTCGGTGGCGCTTATTCCACACACTCTCGCTGTCACGACTCTGGGATCGTACTTAGTGGGCGATAGCGTAAACCTAGAAGTTGACGTAATCGCCAAGTATGTGGAGCGGCTCCTGGCGCCCCACAATGGAGATAACTAGTCACTATGCCTGGGAAAATTCACAACGATGAATAAGTCGAACTCAAGGAACCAGATGTCGGGCGATCCCGAATCACCGCTCGCCGCGGTTGAAGATGCGATCGCCGCGGTCGGACGTGGCGAAATCGTGGTCGTTGTCGATGACGAGGATCGGGAGAACGAAGGTGACCTCATCATGGCGGCGGAACACGCGACGCCAGAAGACATCGCGTTTTTCGTTCGCTACACCTCGGGAGTTCTGTGCGCTCCGATGACGGGGGAGCGCTTAACTGAGCTAGCGCTACCGCTGATGGTTGCTGTCAACACTGAGCCGATGCGGACCGCGTACACCATCACTGTGGATGCCGCTGAGGGCACCACTACTGGTATTTCTGCGTCTGACCGCTCACGCACTCTGAATTTGCTGTCCTCGCCCGACAGCGAGCCGCACGATTTTGTACGACCGGGCCACGTTCTACCTCTCCGGTACCGGCCTGGTGGAGTCCTCAAGAGAGCTGGACATACCGAAGCGGCAGTCGATCTCTCTCGCCTGGCTGGATGTGAGCCAGCGGGAGTTCTTGCGGAAGTTGTCAATGACGACGGCTCTATGGCCCGATTACCTCAGCTAATAAAATTTTGCGAAGAACATGACCTGTTGCTCATATCGATCGCCGATTTGATTCGTTACAGACGAGCAAATGAACGACTCGTCGACCCAGTAGCGCAGGCGCGCATTCCAACTATCTACGGAGAATTCACAGGGCATGTTTACCGCGACTTTGATGGTACGGAACACCTTGCGCTGGTCTACGGGCAGATCATGGGCTCAGAGCCCATATTGGTTCGGGTCCATAGTGAATGTTTGACAGGAGACATCCTGGCTTCCATGCGCTGCGATTGCGGTGGTCAGTTACATACAGCTCTTGAAGCCATCGCCAAGGAGCAGGCCGGCGTTCTTGTTTATCTTCGCGGGCATGAAGGTCGAGGCATCGGAATTGGACACAAGATAGCGGCATATTCGCTACAAGACGAAGGGCGCGACACCGTTGATGCGAACTTGGAGCTTGGGTTGCCGGTCGACAGTCGCGAATACGGCATCGGCGCTCAAATTCTTGTTGAACTTGGGGTAACCAAAATGCGCCTCATGACTAACAACCCTGACAAGATTGGCGGACTTGGCGGTTACGGCCTCGAAATTGTTGAACGCGTTCCAACTACCACTGGCGCCAATCCAGAAAACTTGGCCTATCTCCGAACAAAACAAATGCGGTTGGGGCATCTCATCGACGGCCTCGACGACATTGTTGTTGATTGACCGAAAACGCCTTCACCCTTGAAGTCATGTGGTCATTGTAGAAATCCCCGAATTACAAATTGACCATGGGTTCGTCTGTCCCGAACGGTACGGTCAACAACATGCTGAAACTCGTGCTTCCGAAGGGCTCTCTCGAAACAGCGACAATGCAGCTGTTCCATGACGCTGACCTGACTGTGCGTAGAAGCAGCGAAGTTGACTACCGAGCGACCATTGATGATCCTCGCGTTAATGAGGTGAGGATCCTTCGTCCACAAGAAATCCCTACCTACGTGGCCGATGGGTTGTTTGACGTAGGCATCGCCGGCAGAGACTGGATTGAAGAAACTAGCAGCGACGTAGTCTCATTAGGGCAGATGAAATATTCAAAAGCGACAGCTAGGCCGGTCAGAATCGTGTTAGCAGTCCCAGCCGACAGCGCCTATGAATCGATCACTGATCTACCCCAAGGTGTTCGAATCTCAAGCGAGTACCCCGAGCTAACGAACCGGCACTTCACAGCAGCGGGAATCGAAGCTGATATCCGACTTAGCTACGGCGCAACCGAAGCCAAAGCACCAGACATAGTTGATGCAGTGGTTGATCTCACTGAAACCGGCAGCGCGCTCAAAGCAGCCGGGCTCAAAATAATTGACGAAATTTTGACCAGTTACACCGAGATTTTCGCGAACAGTCAATCCTATGCTGATCCCGAAAAACGCAAAGCTATGGAGCAAATCAAGACGCTTTTAGATGGAGTTTTAGACGCCCGCGGTCGAGTTCTGATGAAGCTAAACGTTGGGGCCGCGCAACTAGACCAGGTGATAAGCGTTCTGCCTTCGATGAAGGCTCCCACTGTCAATGAGCTGTGGGGAGGAGGGGGTTTCGCCGTGGAGACCGTGGTAAATAAAGGCGATATCAACATCCTTATTCCTGAGCTTCTCGACCTTGGAGCAACCGACGTAATCGAGATCCCGATCTCTAAAATTGTGCCTTAGAGCTAATCGCTTATTTCTTCGTCGGAGTCGCCAAGCACTTCATTTTGAACCTCAACGTAAGCAAGCCTGATCTGCTGCAGCGCCGCTGCCAAAGTCTGATGTTCAGAAAGTTGATCACCGAGCTGCTCCACCAAGACGCCCATAGCGTCAATCGGAAGACGAGCCTCGTCCAGGTTCGGTGGATCTACGCGTAGGTGTAGAGCCGCTAATTCGAAGAGACCGATTACGTGGTTAGCGACGATTTGGCCGGCGGGCACAGACAGCAGCTGGTCCTGTGCTTCTCGAAGCTGTTGTTCCATGGCAGCTGATGTCTCAGGATCAACGTCCGTTTCGCCGTTGAAATCAGGAACCGGGTTGGGGGGAGGCGCGTCACCTGAGTCTCTTGAGATTTCGTGCTCGCCCGAAGGAGTCCAGAAACTGCTCATATGCTCTCTCTCATAGGTCAACGGCTCTAAGTTGCGGGGGTCTGCCTGTGCGAATAGCACCCTTATCCTGCTACCCTACGCCTTCAACAATAGATACAAGCGGGGTCTGCCCCCACCGTTCCACTGCGAGGTGCGATTCGGTCACTGTCGGTCTGTTCAGCACCACAACTGCTGAGTAGCCGTTATGTGAGGCGGGCACCAAACTGTGTCCGCCTTTCGTCATTTGATGAGAGGTGCCATCAGATGGACTAGGAGAACGTCCTTGGTTAAGCGAGTAAGGCCATAGCACGCCCAGACGAAGGCGACGCCAGAATCAACGAGCAGATTCGGGCGCGGGAAGTTCGATTGGTCGCCCCTGACGGCGAACAGATCGGCATTAAACCCTTGCCAGAAGCACTGGATATTGCACGTGAACTTGATCTTGATTTAGTGGAAGTAGCGGCCGAGGCCAATCCTCCAGTTTGTCGGATCATGGACTACGGCAAGTTCAAATACGAGACAGCTCAACGGGCGAAGGAGTCACGGAAAAAGGCCAGCTCAGTCTCCCTCAAGGAGATGAAATATCGGCCGAAGATCGGACAAGGCGATTTCGACACCAAAACCGACAAAGTAGAGAAGTTTCTCTCTGACGGGCACAAGGTAAAGATCACCATCATGTTCCGAGGCCGAGAGGTCTTCCATCCTGAGCTTGGTCGAGAAATTCTCGAAAGAGTCGCAGCAAACGTGGAAACGGTGGGAAAAGTTGATCAATTCCCGAAGCTTGACGGTCGCAATATGACCATGGTGTTGAGCCCCGATAGAGCCGCAAAGCAACGCCGCAAAGATGCAGAGGTCAGTCCCGGCGAGTAACGGGTCTGACAACAGATCCAGAAAAATTTAGGAAACTACGTCCCTCCCAACTCGAACCCCCTTCGGTAAGGACATTTCATGCCAAAGATGAAGACACACAGTGGAGCGAAGAAGCGCTTTAAAACGACCGGCTCCGGTAAATTGGTCCGCCGCAAGCAAGGCCGTAACCACATCCTTGAAAAGAAATCAGCAAAGCGAAAACGTCGACTCGCTCTAGAAGGCGACATAAGTAAGGCCGACCGTCCGCGCATCAACAAGATGCTGGGTAAGTGAACTAGGACCTGTAGAGGAGATACAAAAGTGGCACGAGTAAAGCGTTCTGTCGCAGGTCGCAAAAGCCGCAAAGCGACCTTGGAAAAAGCTAAGGGCTATTACGGCAATAAGAGCCGTTCCTTTAGGGCAGCCAACGAACAAGTAATGCATAGCGGCAACTATGCGTTTAGGGACCGTCGAGCCCGCAAAGGTGAATTTCGTCGACTTTGGATTCAACGGATCAATGCTGGCGCTCGACAAAACGGTACGAGCTACAGCAAATTGGTTAACGGACTCAATGCTGCGGGTATTCAGGTAGATCGAAAAATTTTGGCCGACATGGCTGTCAACGACCCCGAGGCATTCAGCGCTGTTGTCGAAAAAGCTGAGTCGGCCCGTCAAGCAAGCTGACTCTTTCCCCTCGATCTCAAAGGCTTACGCGCCTTCGACGTCTAGTGCGCGATAGGCGTTATCGCGACGTCGAAGGTCTAGCTGTCATCGAAGGTCCGCGCCCACTCAGAACAGCAATCGAAATTGGTGTCGATCTCGAAGAAGTGTTCTATCGGCCAGATCAAGAGCAAATTTCGGCCTCTGCCGAAGCCGCTGATGCAAACTGCTACGAAGTTGATGCCGAAACACTCGATGAGATTGCCGACAGCAGCTCTCCTCAAGGAGTGCTTGCCGTCGCCAAAGTCCACGAGACCGCCCTCGAGGCGATAGCCGCAATGCAACGCGTTGTCGTGATCGATTCCGTTCAAGACCCAGGCAACGTCGGCGCGATAGTCCGTACCGCAGCAGCAGCCCGGTTTGATGCCGTCATAACGGCACCAGGAACGGCTGACTTGTGGAGTACTAGGGCTATTAGAGCGAGCGCAGGCACTCTCTTCGCACTGAATGTGGCCAGGCGAGTTGACCTAGGGTCAACGCTTGACCTGTTGCGTGAAGCGGGACACGTGATCTTGGCCACCGACGCTGACGGCGAGATCAGCATCAATGACATCGACGTGGCGGACCGGATGACGCTCATGTTGGGCAGCGAAGCTCACGGAGTTTCTAAGACAGTGATGGCTCGCACTGATGCGATGATTAGGGTGCCGATGGGCCCATTTGTTGAATCCCTAAATGTTGCAGTGGCCGCTGGAATAGTGATGTACAGGATGCAACGGGAAGCGCCAGATGAATAATCTGTTCACTTATGGGTTTCTAGTACGTGCCCAGCTAGCCGTATCCTTCTGATCGTGAGTGTTCACGACCAGATTGCCGAAGCTCAAACAGCCGCCGTGGCAAGTATCGACCAGGCGGATGATCTTGAAAGTTTGACGGACCTTGAACGAAGCCTTTTTGGGAAGAAATCTCAATTGGGTGGTCTCAAACGTTTGATGGGTGAAGTCGCTCCGCAAGAACGAGCGAGTATTGGCCAGGCCCTGAACGAAGCGCAGCGGATCGTCCGAGAAGCGCACGCTGTCGCAAAGGAACGGTTCTTATCAGTTACTCAACGAGCGGAACTTGAGACAGAACGACTTGATTTAAGCGAATCAGTTGAGGCCACTGCCCGAGGCCATCTCCACCTCGTGACGCAGACAATGGAGCGTTTGGAAGATGTTTTTGTAGGAATGGGGTTCACCGTCTCGGAAGGTCCACAGGCAGAAACAGATTGGTACAACTTCGAGGCGTTAAATCTCCCCGCCGCTCACCCAGCAAGATCCATGTTTGACACCTTGTACCTAGATCTTGGCGATCGAACAGAAATAGGCGACGGTGAAGGTGGCGAAGCAACAAACATCCTGCTTCGAACGCACACCTCGCCGGTTCAAATTCGTGTTATGGAAACACTCCCGCCACCCATCTACACCGTGTGTCCAGGCCGAGTGTTCCGAAGAGATACTGCCGATGCCAGCCATATGCCGGTGTTCCACCAAATCGAAGGTTTAGTTGTCGACCACGGCATTAGTTTGGCCGATCTGGCCGGAACTCTGAATGAGTTCACCGCCGCATACTTCGGCGGCGCCATTCGTAGTCGATTACGCCCCTCGTACTTCCCCTTTACCGAGCCGAGCGCAGAATTCGACATCACCTGCGTTATCTGCGAGGGAGACGGATGTCAGACCTGTCAACGAACAGGTTGGATTGAACTTGGCGGGTGTGGAATGGTTCACCCAAATGTCCTGGGAAACTGCGGCATCGACAGCGAAGAATGGACCGGATTCGCGTTTGGTTTCGGTATCGACCGTTTGGCGCTAATGAGGTACGGCATCAAGGATCTACGGGACATGTATACAAATGACATTCGTTTTCTTAGGCAATTTTAGGCGGGGCTTGAGATGAAAGTTCTTCTTTCCTGGTTGCGCGAATTCGCGCCATTCGAGGGTGACCCACTAGATCTAGCCGAACATTTGAGTGATCTTGGTATGGCCGTAGAGGAGACTCGAGTCCTCGACCCACTAAATGGCGTGGTCGTGGCGAGAGTCGCGGACCTTAGGCAACATCCCGAGGCAGATCGCATCCAGCTGGTCGACGTCGAAACTCACGATGGCGAGCAACTGCAAGTCTGTTGTGGTGCCTTCAATATGGCGGTTGGTGACTTAATTCCTTTCGCGACTATTGGCACAGTAATGCCCGACGGCATGGAGATTTCGCAGCGGAAAATGCGAGGTGAATTATCGAACGGGATGTGTTGTTCTGCCTCAGAACTTGGCTTGGGTTCTGACCACGACGGCATCATGATTCTTCCTAACGAACTTGAACTAGGCGCCCCGTTAATGGAGCAATTGGGCCTATCGGGAGATGTGCTCTGGGACCTTGAAATCAATCCCAATCGCCCAGACGCGATGTCGATTGTAGGAGTGGCTCGCGATCTGGCTGCGAGACTTGATCTTCCCTTTTCCATTCCGGAATGGGTAACTCCTCCGAGCGACGACCTTGAGAATGGGGTGGCGACAATACAAATCCACGACGGATCGCTGTGCCCAAGGTTCTGTGCGCGAGTGATTCGCAACGTCACCGTGGGCGAATCGCCGTTGTGGATGCAGATGAGGCTCGGTCTGCTGGGCATGCGCCCGATAAATTCGGTGGTCGACGTGTCGAACTACGTCATGCTTGAACTGGGAACCCCGAACCACACGTACGACCTTTCTCTTGTTTCTGAAGGGCATATAGGAGTTCGTAGAGCCCGACACGGAGAAACGATCACCACCCTCGACAATCATGAAAGAGAATTAGTCGCGGGTGATGGGCTGATTGTCGACAGCAGCGACCAACCAATAGGCATTGCCGGGGTTATGGGAGGTGCAAGTACGGAGATCTCTTCTAATACAAAGGCAGTGCTCCTGGAACTTGCAAGCTGGCAAGCGGAATCAATAGCGCGAACCTCCCAACGATTGGGTCTTCGATCAGAAGCGTCAGCTCGATTCGAACGAGGTACTGACTGGGATATCAACGCCCTAGCGGTGGAGCGATTTTGTTACCTTCTGCATGAGATCACCCCTGACGGCATCGAAGTGATGGGCGAAGTGATCAACGTCGAAGGAGTTCTTCCTGAAAGAATTTCCGTTCCGGTACGCACATCTCGTATCAGCATGCTTTTAGGAAGATCTTTCGAAGCTGAACAGATCAGAACTCTTTTAGAACCCATCGGGTTCATGGTCGAAGACACCGACGACGACGACATCCAATCCGTCACTATTCCTTCATTTCGTCCTGATACCGAAACTGAAACCGACATAGCGGAGGAAATAGCGCGTCATTATGGTTACGGGAACCTTGGGACCAGCGTCCCGCGGTCGCCTGACGCGGGACATCTAACTCCTCAACAGAAAATCCGTCGAGTCGTACGTCAGGTAATGGTCGGCGCCGGTCTCGCCGAAGCAATGCCTAACCCTTTTATAGCTCCGGACGAAATTCTTAAAGCGAACCTGCAAATTGACGAACCAGTGCACCTACTGAACCCTCTCGCGGTAGAAGAGTCGGTGCTCAGACCTTCTCTCCTGCCGGGGTTACTGACTGCGCTCTCATACAACTATTCCCACCGCAATAGGGGAGTGGGACTGTTTGAAACCGGGGCAGTGTTCGGAGTATCGCCCGATACAGCGCCCCTGCCGGCAGAACATGAACATCTAGCGGTTCTACTTGGTGGATGTGATGCGTTCGCAGCGGTCAGCCTGATGGAAGCTCTTGCATCGGCGTTACATCTCCACTTTGAGTTATCGAATACGGATGACCTTCCAGGTATGCATCCAACCCGAGGTGCACGCATATCGGTTGCTCAACTGGAGGTCGGAGTGGTTGGAGAAGTTGACCCTGGAGTTCTACGGCGCTACGAGATCGATGACCGATGCGCGTGGCTCGATCTCCGACTTGACCTAATCACCGAAGCTGCCATCGCTGTTGGTGACATGTCATACCATCAGGCGTCCACGTACCCATCGAGTGACGTAGACCTAGCCTTTCTCGTCGACGACGCTGTGCAGGCTTCCGCTATTGAAGACACATTGCGCGAAGCCGCAGGCAAAGAACTTCAAGGGTTGGCGCTGTTCGACGTATTCCGCAGTAATCAGCTAGAAAAAGGCGCGCGTTCCCTAGCGTTTTCGCTACGGCTTCAAGCGGCTGACCGAACACTCACAGACGAAGAAGTCGGTGTCATTCGCCAACGCTGTATAGACGCCGTCGAATCATCACATTCTGCCACCCTGCGCTAGCGAGCAACTCGTCCATCAATAACCAAGGGTCACATTGACTGGACCCAACAACGGTAATCCAGCAACGTAACGCCGAACGTTCGCAGTCACTCTCTCAGCGAGTAATGGAAGACCCATCTCGGGCGTATTTCCGATGTGGGGAGTGATAATGCAATTATCGAGCGACCACAGAGAATGCCCATCTGGAAGAGGTTCAGGATCAGTCACATCAAGAGCCGCTCCGCCAATAGAACCACTTTGCAACGCGTCCACTAGGTCTGAAGTCACGATGTGTCCACCGCGCGCGACATTGACCACCCAAGCATTCTTGGGAAGCAACGAAAGTTCCTTCTCAGCAATGATGCCTGAGGTTTCAGGTGTCAGGGCGAGAGCCAGCACTAACAAATCGGTATTCGGAAGAACATCGTGCAGGTGGTGCGATCCAACGACCTCGTTTGCGCCTTCCATAGGAAGCACCTGGTTACGAACAACGGTCACATGACAACGAAACGGCGAGAGAAGAGGCAGCAGCTCTTCAGTTATTCCTCCCCCTCCGAGAATAGTGACCCTCGCGTCAAGCAAATTTTGCCCCTCTGGCGCTAACCACTTCTCGGCCCGACCAAAGGTGCCGAGTCCTCTGAAGCCCGCCAGAGCGAGCATTAGAGCGTGCTCGGCTACCGGTGCTGCATAAACACCTTTGCCGCAGGTCCATTCGAGATTCGGTCGAGCGCGAAGCATGTCGAGAAACGGTTCGATGCCAGCGTATGGAAGCTGCACCCATTGGATATTGGGGTTCGCATCGAGCATCGGAGGAAGTAGATCGGCGCGAGCTGGTTCGGCCCAAACCAATGCCTCAGCAACATCCGGGTCAACTAACTCACCGCCGCCGGCCCTCACGGCAGCAACTAGCGCCTCGCGTCGTGAACATTCAGGTTCCACAGCAATTTTGGCCATATCGATGAAACTAGACGGCGGTCGGCGATTTGTAGACTTTTAAATAGATCATCCTCCGGTGTAAGTTCCAAAACTCCACACGTTGCCCTCGGGGTCAGACGCTGTGAAACCGCGTGACCCGTAGCCCTCATCCGTTAAAACTCGGATGACATTTGGTCCGCTTTCGACTGCTCGTTGGTATAGCTCATCGGGTTGATCGGTGACGACGTAGACGCTGGATGGCCCATTAGGGACCTCACGATGGGCTGGATTGTCAGGTGCTTCGTCGCCAAGCATGACCCCACCACCTCCGGGCCACCTAAGTTGGGCATGGACCACGCCGTCTCCCATTTCATTTGATACAACCAACTGCTCGTGAAAGCCGAAAGTTGTGGTGAGGAAGTCAATGACGAGACGTGTGTCCTTGCAGCGAATCGTGGGCCAGACTGTCGGATTTGGCACGCCGGACCTCATCTAGGCGCGACTGTCGGCGATCAGCCCGCCATCGGGGAAGATAATTTCTCCCGTCACGAAACTTGCTTCGTCGCTGCAAAGATAAAGGCAGGCGTTCGCTATGTCGGATGGCTCTCCGAGCCGACGCAGAGGCGTTTCTTTCACGCGTGCTTCTACCCACTTTTCGTTGCTTGTCGCAGCGCCGCTCATAGAAGTCTTTATATACCCAGGACCAACGGCGTTGACCCGTATGCCGTGTCGGGCAAGTTCAATCGCTCCACACTTGGTGAGCATCCAGACTCCCGCTTTAGAGACGCAATAATCGGAGGCACCCATGAGAGCTGTCTTGGCCGCGACTGACGCAATATTGACGATCGCACCACCCCCCGACTCAGCCATTCGTTTCGCTACAAACTGGTTGGTAAGCATGACGCCTGTGAGATTCACATCTATTACTCGTTGCCAACTTGCCAGTGACTTATCGATAAGCATCATGTCGTGTTGGTCAAATCGATCAGCGGCTTTTTGTTCATCGGCTTCGCGACTCACATAGTCCGCATGAGATATGCCGGCCGCAGCTACACATGCGTCGATGGTTCCGAAAGCATCAACCGCAGCTGAAGCCATCGCTTCCACCTCTTCGGGAAGTGAGGTGTCAACTTCCACAGGGATCGAATCAACACCAAGAGCGGCGACTTGACCTGACACGGAACGGGCGCGTTCCATATTTAAGTCCGCTACGACAACGCTCGCCCCCTCTTGGGCGAAGCGCAGACAACAACCCATCCCAATTCCTGAGGCTCCTCCCGTAACAAGAACTACCTTCCCATCCATACGTGCAGCCATTGATTCCCTCCCGGTTTCTGAGGACAGCGTAGAGACCTAAACCGAAACTTGCCTGTGGCAGTCTGGAGCAGACTGCTATTGAAAGGACGAGACGCGGCCGCGGTGGGATCCGAACTTGACTTGACCTACTGGACAATCATGCAAGAACTGGTTGCAACTGGAGCCGCTCCTCACTGTGTGGAATTAGCTCCACAACTTGGGATCTCCCCAGATGAAACGTTACGACGGATAGAACGGATCATGGAGTTAACACCCGGTTGGCTGCATCCAGGTAGGGATTACATCGCATCATTCCACCTTTCAATAAGCAGCCAACCCCATACCGAATCGCAGTTGATGGTCGACAACGTTGGTTTGCCCAATGTGGTTTCGAAGGACTGGCATGCTGCTGGCTTTCCCGAGACAGGTTGTACACATTGACGCTCTTTGCCTGCTCGGCGATGCGCCCCAGCATCTCGAAATGCGGGACGGTGAATTGCTTTTGGCGGAACCTGAAACCATCGTCGGATACACCCGAAGTTGATTGGAAATGGAGGAACCCAATCATCCGTTTCGGTGAGCTGGCATGAATTTGTTCAGGTCTGAGCAACATGCACGAAATTGGCGTGAATGGAATGAGGAACTTAACTGGACCCTTCAGTCAGGGGCCTGGTGGGCTGAGACTTTCAGTATGCCTATATTCCGTAATCGCGCTCGCACCGACTTTGTGTCATGGCTCGCACAGGAGGGAGGCGCCGAGCGATGATTCAACTTCGCGCCCGGGTATCGGAATAGTTATTCGAGCACGCCTGCGATCACTAGGTCGGCTATGTGATCAGCGTCGTACCCCAGCATGTCGCTGAGAATTTCGAAGTTGTGTTCACCCCAAAGAGGTCCTGCGCGCTCCGGCGTTCCGTCGCTGCGAGAGAGACGGAAGCCATATTGTTCGACCCAACTGGAGCCGTACACTTCGTGAGGTACCTCGACGAAGTGATTGCGGTGAAGCAATTGAGGGTCCGCGGCAACTTCGGGGCTGTTCTGAACCCGATGTGACGGAACCCCATTTGCCTGAAGGAGGTGGGTAGCAACGTCCGCGTCTTGTTCGACACACCAGTCACTGAGTAGTTGGTCCAGCTCTTCTTCTCGATTAAGACGTTCAGCCAACTTCAGATCAGCGAGATCTTCTCGTCCTAAGGTATGAGCAAGCGCCGCCCACTGGTCATCGCTTTCGCAGGCTATTGCCAGCCATTGATCTTCGCTGGTTTCTCCGCATCGATAAACCGAATGTGGTGCTCGCCAACGATCAGCATTGCCAATTCGAGTTTGAGCGAATCCATTGATTTGTTGATCGAGGATTGCTTCCGTCAGGAAATGTATTCCTCCTTCGGCCTGTGAAAAATCAAGGATCATTCCTTCGCCGGTCCGCTCCCTATGGTCCAGTGCTGCTATGAGGAGCGCTGCGGTGAGTCGAGGAGAGGTCGCATCCGTGTAAGCAAGAAACGGGCCAGATGGAAGCCGATCAGCCCACCCAGTTAATTCGTAATAACCGCCCGTGGCCGCGCCCATATTTCCGAATCCAGGTATCGGCGACAATGGACCGGTTTGCCCGAATAGCGTGGTGGAGCAGATGATTAAACGAGGGTTGACCTCCAAGAGATCGGCTGAGCTTAAACCAATCCGTTCGAGCACTCCCGCTGAGAAGGCGTTGATTGCGATGTCGGATTGGGCCGCTAAATCCAAAATGACTTGCCGTGCCTCAGGAGCCTTTAGGTTGATTTGCAGGCTCTCCTTGTTTGCGTTGATGGAATGCCATTGCTGGCTGTTCTCCGGCCCATCGGGATCGGTGGGGTCTCGGGTTAGTCCTGAGGTTCTGACTTGGTCAGGTCGCGTTTGGGATTCGATTCGAATGACACGCGCCCCGTAGTAACCCAACATTCGGGTCGCAAAGGGACCTGCATACACCCAAGTGAAGTCGAGAACGGTTACCCCTTCGAACGGTTTTCGAGGCGTTGAGGTCTGAGCTCCGGAGGTACTCAATGGACGGGTTTCGGCAAGTACCTCAGCCGTGTGTTCACCCAGTGTGGGAGGCCTATCTAGACGTCGTAAACCGGTAGGGGAGCCGTGTGCCCATGGTCCTGGGAATTTCACAATTCCCTCAACTCCGTCCATAGCAACTTCATCCCAAAAGCCGCGCTCGGAATAGTGAGGTGTTTCGAGAACATCAGCGGGTGTGATGACTGGAACCATAAGCAGTTTGTCTCGCTGGGCCATCTCAAACAGGTCTTTTTTTGAATAGGCGGCGAGAGCATTCGCTAGACATGCCGCTGTTCGCTCGACAATCGATGCAACTTCCTCCAACTCGTGCTCGCCGAGTAAGTCCGTCCAGTCGATCCCGCAAAGGTCATCATCTAAATGACCTTCGCTCTGCACCCACTCAAGCAGGCGGTTCATGAATGAACCGACGAGTATGCCAGGTAAGAACGTGACCGTTACGTGCCCGTCGAGGCATTCGTAGACGAAACGGAATTTGAGTATTCCTAATAGTTCGAATCCACCGCCGGTTCGTTGGGCGGAGGGATTGTCACAAAGGGCAGTTGCTAGCCAACCTTGCGCAGTGAGGATCATTGCTTCCTGGGCAGATACATCGATGTGTTGGCCGATTCCGCTTTGTCTGCGATCCGAAAGTCCGATGAGTGCTGCGCATGCAGCTTCTGAGGCGGCATTGACCCAAACTTGTGGAGCTGAAATCCGTACTGGAGCGCGGTCTTTGTAGCCGTTTAATGACATCGGGCCTGCGGCTGCATTCAGTGTGAGGTCAGTACCGATCCAGTCTGACTTTGGTCCATCCGCGCCAAAATTTGTCATCGACACTGTTACCAATGACGGATTCAGCTCCCGAAGCTCGGAAAGATCGACGTCTAACGCTCCGCACTCGATGAGCACGTCTGCGGTCAGGGCTAAGTCCTTCAGGATCGTTTGATTCGCCATCACTACTGAACGTTTGCCCCTGTTGTACGCCCAATGTTGAAGTGAACGCTCCGGGTCCGCTTCGTTGCCAGCAAACGGAGGAAGGTGGCGTGAGCGTTGCCCTCCAGGAGGTTCAACTGCGATCACGTCTGCACCTAACTGCGCAAGAAGCAGACCAGCAAAATGCCCTCGATCATCGGTTAGATCGAGCACACGATAAGGCGACAGCATTGTTCTCCCTGGCCGTAGGTTCCCATCATAGAGAACAAGTAAGTCGCCTTTAGCGGAGATCGTCAGAACGTGATGAACTATCGGCTTACCCCGAGGATCTCATGAGTGAAGATAACGAAGAAGCCCAAGCCGACCCAGTTGCCGATCTTTATGACCGGCAGCGACGTATCCGCGAAGAGATGGGTGGGGCCGAGCGAGTTGCGCAGATGCGGGCCGATGGAATTCCGACGATTCGCGACCATATCGATGGATTGCTCGACGACGGAACTTTTCGCGAGTTGGGCACCCACAGTCGCTCGATGCGCCTCGAAGACCGCCACAACACCCCAGGAGATGGGAAGGTCGGCGGCGAAGGAGAAATTGAAGGGCAGTCAGTAGCTATCGGGGGAGACGACATCACAGTAAAGAAGGGCTCAAGCGCGATTGTCGGAAGTCGCCGCCTCCACCGGCTTTACGAAAGAGCGATTGAGCGCGGTATGCCCTATGTCTATGTCGGAGAAACTGGAGGGGGTCGAATTCCCGACCTGATCGGCGCAGAGGGAATCGCTGAGATAGCACCGGACCCAGAGCTAGCGCGAAGAAGGCGCCAGATACCGATGGCGACAGTCATCGTGGGACAAAGTTTCGGAGGGTCCTCATTCCAGTCGGCATTCTCAGACTTTGTTGTCCAAGTTCGGGGTTCAGTTCTAGCCGTTACTTCGCCCCGGGTTTTCGAGATTGCGACCGGCGAAATCATCGGATTTGAAGAGTTAGGAGGCGTGGATGTTCATTCGAGGATCACAGGCCAGATCGACCTTGGTGTTGAGACCTTCGAAGAAAGCTATCGAGCCGTTCGCCGGTGGCTTTCCTACCTGCCGCCCAATGCATGGACACCAGCGCCTCGAAGCGAAGCGAGGGCCGACCTTGAACCAGACGAATCTCTCGCGGCGATGGTGCCAGCGAAACGAACTCGCGGATATGACATGCGTCGATTTAGCGCAGCCCTTTGCGACCCCGGCTCCTTTATGGAACTCCAGCCCGGATACGCCCGGAACCTCACCACAGGGCTCGGCAAACTCGATGGTTTCTCTGTCGGAATCATTGGTAACAACCCGATGTTCAATGCTGGTGTTTTGGACCCTGAGTCTTGCCGAAAGGCGATCCGATTGATGTGTCTCTGTGACGCATTCAATATCCCTGTCATCTTCTTGATGGACGTACCAGGTTTCATGGTCGGTAAGGCAGTTGAGCACGATCGAATTTTGGCTCTCGCGATTCGCTTCGTGGAAGCGTTAGGCAACATGTCGACCCCAACATTGACCGTGGTTCTCCGAAAAGGCTTCGGTCTGGCCTACCCAGCTATGAACGGATCCGGACTCGGATCCTCAGGTCTTTATTCTTGGCCAGGCGCCGAAATTGGTTTCATGGACCCCCAAGTTGGAGTCAATGTTGCGTACTCGGCTCGTCTAGATCAAATGGATCCAGCGGAAGCAGAGATCGAACGCGACCGAATGATTTCCGATATTTCGTTAGCGACCTCCCCATATGAGGCTGCCGGGACACTCCGTATCGACGAAGTGATCGATCCTGCGGACACCAGACGAGTCTTGGTGAACGATCTCCGACAACTCGACGGTCGGCGCGTTCCCGCACCAGAAGAACGGCCCCTTAGCTACTGGCCCACAGTCTGAAGAGGCGAGATTAGAGTGGCCCTAATGGACTATCACATCACCGAAGAAGAACGTGATACTTGTCGCAGAGACGGCGCAGTTCCCCTACGCCGTGTCGTTGACGGCGATTGGTTAAAAGTACTGGAGGCCGGAATCGAGCGAGATATCAGCGACCCAGGCCCGTTCGTTCACGGCTACGTCCCAGACAACGGAATCGGAAAGTTCCACGGAAACATTCGAATGTGGGAAACCGATTCAGAGATGGGAAGATTCTGCACTAACGGCCCCCTCATCTCCCTCGCAGCCCAGTTTTTTCAGTCATCAAAAGTCAACCTGTTTTACGACCAACTCTTTGTTAAGGAACCGGGGACTGAGAATCGGACTCGTTGGCACAACGACTTGCCCTATTGGCCGCTAAGAGGAACCCAAGTTATGTCGTTCTGGGTTGCCATAGATGCAGTGACCATCGAAAGCGGCGGGCTCGAATTCGTGAAGGGCTCACACCTTTGGGACATCTGGTACCAGCCGGAGACCTTCGGAAAAACCTCTGGACATGGTGAGTATGAACGAAACCCCGACTACATCGACATACCTGACATCGAAGCGACTCGCGATGACTACGAAATCATTACTTGGGATCTCGAACCTGGCGATGCCTACGCGTTCCATGCGATGACGGTTCACGGAGCTGGAGGAAATCTACGTTCCGATGTACGCCGTCGCGGCTACACCGTTCGATACTGCGGGGACGACGCGGTGTACGACTCTCGTAAAGGAACGCAAGGCCACCTTCAATCCGATGAACATCGCGATGGCGACTCACTTGATAGTGACCAATTCCCCCTGGTGTGGGAGTCGAACTAATTCTTCGTCGCTATTCAAGTACTTCCGACGCCGCTAGATCAGCAATTTTGTCAACTGAATAGCCCAATAATTCGCTGAGTACTTCGAAGTTGTCTTCCCCAAGACAGGGTCCTCCCCGTGTCAGGACTGCTGGTGTTCGCGACATTTTTGTTCTACATGAATGGGTCCACATCGATCCAGCGTGACTCTGTGGAACCTGGATTTGGTGTTGGCGGTGTCTTAGCTGAGGGTCGGTGTTAGTTCCAGCTGCATCGTGGACTGGGTACGCGGCAACACCCGCGTTCTGAAGTTCCTCAGCTGCAGAATCGTTATCTCGTGCGGAACTCCATACAGTGACTGCCGCATCGATCAGAGCGCTCTGCTCGCGACGCTCCAATTGGTTGATGTCTGTCAAACTATCGAGACCAATTACTGCGGCTAACGCGGGCCAACTCTCGTCCGAACACGCGACCGCCACCCAGGAATCTTCGCCTCTCGAGGAGAACACACCATGGGGGAACATATGGGGGTCATAGTTGCCCTGTCGCTGAATGGTTCGCCCATTTACGCTTTGATCCAATATCGCTGGGGCCAAGTAATGGAGTGCGCACTCAGTTTGAGAAAGGTCGATATGGTCTCCCTTTCCGGTGGTTTTTCGGTTCTCTAATGCCGCCATCAAGGTCGCAACAACGATACGTGGTGCCAAGAAATCTGTGTACGGGCCATATGGCCCCGCAGGCGGACGATCAGACCAGCCCGTTAACTCGTAATAGCCGGCAATAGCGGCAGCCATGAACCCATATCCAGCGAGGCGTGAGTGAGGACCTGTCTGCCCCAGGAGCGAGCTAGAGAGCATTATCAGCCCTGGATTGATTTCCGACAGGACGTCGTAGCCGTAACCCAAACGGCCCATCGCCCCTGGAGCAAACGACTCGGTAACAATGTCAGCCCATCGGATGAGATCGAACACGATTTCTCGAGATTCAGGCTTACTTAGATCTAGGCTGAGGCTCCGCTTTCCAGCGTTGTAGACGCCATACCCGACACTGTTGTCGGGGTGAGGGTCTTCATTAACGAAGGGGTTCACCGTTCGCATGGTGTCGGGTCGGCTCGCCGTTTCAACCTTGACTACATCGGCCCCATAATCGCTGAGTATTCGTACCGCGGAGGGCGTTGCAATCACCCAAGAGAACTCGACAACCTTCAACCCTTCGAGAGGCAACGAGTCTTTAGTTGTTGGCTTCGCACCGAACTTGAGTTTTCGGTCGACGGTTACCGTTTTGTTGTGTTCGCCCAGCTTGGGTGGAGAGCCTCTGACTTCGGTGGGGGTGTTATGAAACTTCACCAGTGCACCCGGGTGCTGAGCGTTGTTTCCATTTTTTACCGATTGGAAATCCCAAAAGTTTCGAGCATGGAGATGTTCGTAGTCCACCAGATCGGCGATCGTCATAGAAGGCGTGATAAGGAGGTTCCGGCTTAGGGCTGCCTCCCAGAGTTGGGCCTTTGATTTTGTTGCGAGAAACTTGCCATAAGTCTCAAACGCCTCGAGGAGAACAGAGAAACTCACTTCCCCCGCAAAGAGTTGTACTCCAATGTTGTCCCAGTCGATAGTGAGGAGATTTTCGTCAGCGGCCCCTTCGTCATTGAGCCACTCGGTTAGGCGACGCGAAAACGGAGCGAACGCGACGCCGGGCAAAATGACGCAAATGGCGTAACCATCGCTGCATGAAAACAACAGTGGGATATCCATGCCGCCCAGGCTTATTCCCCCGGCGATCCGGTCCGCTGCCAAGGCATTTTCCATCGGAGCGACATTTTGAGGGAAACCAATTGTGACCGACTCTTGCGCCGAGACGTCTATGTGCTGACCAACACCGCTTCGGTCCCGCTCTTGTAGGGCGATCAGACTTGCTGCTGCAGCATCGGCGGACGCGTGCAAAAAACTGTGGGGCAAGCCGATACGAAGGGGAGCTCGATCAGCGTCGCCACTGGCATACATGAAAGCACTGCCAGCCACCGCTGTGAGGTCAGTCCCCAGCCAACGCGATCTGGGGCCCTCTGATCCGTAGGGAGTAATCGAAGCATGAATGAGGCCCGGGTTAATTTCAGCTAGGTCCGCGTAAGAGAGCTCAAGAGATGCGAGATAACCCGGACGGCAGTCTTCTAAGAGGATGTCTGCACCAGCAATCAAGGTGCGGAACTTGTCGCGATCTTCTGACGACTCGACGTTTAGAGCCAGAGAATGCTTTCCTCTGTTGTACGCCCAATGAGTAAGGCTGGCGTCTGGGTCGGGTTCATCGTCAACAAATGGACCCATATGTCGTGTGGCTACGCCAACAGTGGGTTCAACCGCTATCACCTCTGCTCCCAGATGCACCAGCATGTGACCGGCGAACTGACTTATGCCATCACAGAGATCAACTACTCGAATGTGCTCTAACACCTAGCCCCCCCGTTGAATATGAGAGCTTAGAGGGGGGAATTTACCGCCGGGACATTCCAACCTTGTTCTCAGCTACCTCAGGAGAGTTTGATTCGTAAAGGCTGTTGGATCGACGAAATAACAGTCCCTTCGATTGGCGGTACGGGCCCGACTGGTTCGAAAGTTCGGTATCTCCTGAGTAAAGCCTTGAGAGCCAAGCGGACCTCAAGGCGCGCTAGGTGAGCTCCGAGGCAGTGATGCAAGCCCCATCCAAAGGTTAGATGCGGATTCGGATCGCGGTCCAACTTCAGGAGGCCTGGCTCATCGAAAATATCGGGGTCGTGATTGGCGGCCGCAACACAAAGTAAGACGTTGTCGTCCACAGCGAGCGCTTGTCCGCCTCTCTCATGGGCAACCGCTACTTTTCGATACATGCTCCGCGTGGGTCCGAGGACGCGAAGAAATTCCTCAAGAGCGGTATCTAAGTCCCGAACACGTAATTCTTCGACCAGGTCAGGGCGAGTGGCCAACAAGCCCATTGTGTTCATCAGCAAAGAAGTTGTGGTTTCGTGACCGGCGAACAATATGAGAGTGCATGCTCCCACGAGCTCAAGGTCAGACAGTTGGTCGCCGGCACCGTTTACTAATGCAGTCATCAAAGTTTCTGAGGGGGCAACACGTTCGCGGTCAATTAGGGCCTGAAAAAAATCACTGAACTCTCCGGCCGCCGCAGTGGCTTGCTCTGGCGCCGTGGTGTGCGGATCGGTTGCAAACACAATCGTCGCCAGATCATCCGACCAACCTTGAAAACGATCTCTGTCGATGGCCTCCACTCCGAGGACCGCAGCGATTGCCCACGCTGGCAGTGGTCCAGCAAAGTCCTCACGGACGTCGATTACATCATCCAACCCGTCAACGATTTCGTCGACCACTTGAGAGACCATCTCCTCAAGCGTCGCGACTCGCCTAGGCGTAAACACGTTGCGCATAGGATCCCGAAGATGAGTGTGTAAAGGCGGATCGCGGAAAACCATCCACCCACCCAATAGTTCTACAACCTTGGCGAAGCTCAGAGGACGGTGCGCGGCGACCCGCTCCAAGGGTGTGACCCGATCGGCTGAAAGAAGATGCCCCTCGCGGAAAGCCTCGCTGAGCTCGGTGTGACCAAGCACGACCCATGCGCGGTGAGCATCGCTCCATTGCACTGGTCCCATGTCGCGATAACGAGACCAATAGCTATCTGGGTCATCAATACTCGCCGGGTTGTTCAGATCTATATCCGTCACCGCTCTTGACGGTAGCTGGAAGGGCATCACCTGTGTTGATCTGCGAATAACCTCATGACATGGGAAAGGTCTTTACCGAAGAGCAGATCAAGCAATACGAGACCGATGGGTGGGTGTCTCCAGTCGACCTCCTCACCTCAGAGCAGGCTGATGAGTGTCGAAGCCAGCTAGAAGCCTGGGAGCTACTTCGAGGTGGTTCCTTACCTGCGCATGAACGGTCAGGGGGACATATCTTGTTCCCGTGGATTGATGAGCTGATGCGCGCCGACAGAATCTTGGATGCAGTCGAGGATCTGATTGGCCCAAACATTCTTTGTTGGAACTCAGTGTTCTGGATAAAAGAAGCGCAAAGCCCTAGCTATGTGGGCTGGCATCAAGACCTCCAGTATTGGGGCTTGTCTAATTCTGATGTGGTGTCAATCTGGATAGCGCTCAGTAATGCAGGCGAGGACGCAGGCTGCATGAATGTGATTCCTGGCAGCCACAAGGAGACCATGGAACATGCCGAGACCTACGCCAAGAACAATCTCCTGAGTAGAGGTCAAGAACTCGAGATCGACATTTCGCAACGTAAGACGGTTCCAATGGCGCTGAAAGCCGGACAGGTTTCATTCCATAATGTTCGAACAGCTCATGGATCGGGACCAAACAAAACAAATGACCGGCGGATCGGACTCTCCCTTCACTACATGCCGCCGCATACAGAACAAACACTTAGCGAGTGGGACAGCGCCTCGTTAGTGCGTGGCACAGATCCATACCAACATTTTGAGCATTGCCCACAGCCCTCGGCTGACTTAGAGGCAAATGCCGTGGACTTTCATAAACGTGCCTCTGATGCGATGAGAGAAATCATTTACAAAGGCTCGAGCACTGACAGGCGAACCCTTTAGGTATTCGTGATGCTTGACCTCCATCACATTCATATTTTCGCATCCGATGCAGCCCTCACCGTTGATTGGTGGGAAAGAAACCTTGGGGCAGTAGTGAGCCACGACGGTGATTTCGGCGGATCCCGAAACATTTTCATGAAAGTCGGGCAGGGGCGCCTCAATATTTATGACCAACTACCGCGCGGTGACTCCACTGGCGCCTACCACCACATAGGAATACGGGTAGATAATCTCAAAGATTTGCGTGACCGGATGGCTTCTAACGGAGTTGAGTTCAGATCCGACATTAGAGAGTTCGGTAATTGGCGATACTTAATGTGCGCCGCTCCTGACCAAGTGCTCCTGGAGCTCTTTGAAATCGATATCGACGACATGCCAACGAATCTCGCTGAATTCTTCAATCTCGGCTAACCAGACCATGAATGTGTCAGGCTTGCGCTATGGCAACTGAACATCTTGAGGTAGAACACCTCTTCACGTTGGATCTACAGGTCGCAGAAGGGGTACAAGTCGTAAAGGGTGGGCCGCACGGTACCCGCATAATTGCGGAGGTTGAGGGGGGCTCCTTTACTGGCGAACGAATGAGCGGACGCGTGGTATCTCCCGGCGGTGACTGGGTGACCGCCCGAAGTGACCGGAGCCTCCAGCTTGATGTTCGCCTGACTTTGGTAACCGACGACGACGCAGTCATCTTGATGCAGTACAAAGGCATAGGAGACCCCAATCTCGGAGTTGCTCGCTCGGCTCCTCAATTCGAAACCGGTGATGACCGCTACGGCTGGATCAACAACGTTCAAGGAGTTGGGGTGGGCACATTGCATCCCGGGGGCGGCGTCACCTACGAAGTGTATTCGCTTACCCAAATGCCTTAACGGCGAGAGACCAGCCAAACAGTTGGTTGAGATAGGAAGGAACGCGCGACTATTTCAGACGGCGTGCCATCACCAAGTCGCCAGAGCGGAAGAACAGCGAGGGTTGCGGCCGCCGACACAATGATCGCCGCAACTATGGCGACGGTGTAAGAGCCAGTGGCATCGATTACTGCCCCGGCGCTAATTGGCCCTATGAGGGCACCAACACCAGCCGAGGTGTATTGAACCCCAAGAATTCCGCCTAAACCTTCTAGACCGAAGATGCCTGCTGACGCAACAGGGCTTAGCGCAACAAAGCCCCCATAGCCCACACCCAACAAGGCGGCGAAGAGAAGCAGCAGAACGTAGTTCGACCCGGCGACGAGCCAAACTATGTACGAGACGGGTTGAATGGCGAACGACATGATGACCAACGGCAGCACACCAAAGCGCATCCCAAGGACGCCAAGCCCAAGTCGACCGATAACGCTTCCCAACCCGAGCGAAGTGATGAGGAATGCGGCAGTGCTGGACGCGATGCCTTGTTCCTTGGCGTATTGCACCAAGAAGACAAAGGGAACGAATAAGGCAACCGACATCAAGAACCCGGCTAAGTAAAGGCGCCAAAATTCGGATCTTCGTACCGCTTGTCGTGCGGCCAAAATGCTTGCCGCGACCGATGCGGGAGGGGTAGGAGGCTTAAAGCAGGCTAAGGCCACGACCCCATAAACAATTACGCTGCCAATCCCCATCAACTCGAAAGCAGTCCGCCATCCAGCAGTTCGGATGAGCCACTCTGCTACCGGAACCAAAATCAGAGTCCCAAGCCCAATTCCTACAGTGTTAACGCCCAGAGCGACGGTCCGGTGTTTCTCGAACCACGCACCGGTCGCAACGCTGAGTGGAACCAGGTAGCACCCGATTCCCAAACCGACGCCCAGCCCATAGACCACAATGCCGGTAAACAGCGACTCGACCTGAGCGGTGAACCACAATCCGCCACCCATTAGGAACGCGCCGAGAGCGACGAGCCGGCGAGCACCGAAACGATCGGCTAAAGGACCAGCGACGATCCCAACCGCGAAAAACAGAAACGTGGTGACCGAAAAGAACGCAGCGATGCCCGATAGGCCAGCGTCGAACTCGTCAGCCATTTGTTCCAGAGCGGTTGCGAAGGCGTAGAAAACTCCAAAAGTCCAAGTGTTAATCGCGCAACCTGCAAAGGCTACGACCCAGCCTCGACCACTATCTACTTGGTGCTCGCCGGACATCGACTCACCATAGGGCAGTATCTATTATCTGAGATGGTGTTCGTGACAGGATGATGAGATGGAAATAGGTACGGGACTCGACTACGTGCGTGACAACTCGCGAGCCGTTCTGGCTACCCGAAGCAGAGACGGATCTCCGCAAATGTCGCCGGTGACGCTGGCGGTGGTTCACGACACGGTCGTTATGAGCACTCGCGAGACGGCCGTGAAGACTCGGAACATACGACGTGACCCGATTGTTTGGATCTGTGTGTTTCCTGACAAGTGGCTAGGCCGATGGGTGCAATTGCGATGCCGGGGGGAGGTAGTAAGTCTGCCTGAGGCATTGGACCATCTTGTCGAGTACTACCAGACCTTGAGCGGGGACCATCCCGATTGGAATGACTACAAGCGTGCGATGAACGAAGATCAGAGGTGTGTCGTGCGGTTCGAGATCGAAGCGGCTGGACCAGACTTCCACGGTTAACGAAACATGATCGAAAAGGTCGTTAGCGACTACTTAGTCGTCGGTGCAGGTGCCATGGGCATGGCATTCACCGACGTTCTCATGACTGAAACCGACGCAACTGTCACCATCGTTGATCGACACTCTCATCCTGGTGGTCACTGGAATGATTCCTACCCATTCGTGCGACTTCACCAACCCTCGTCGTTCTACGGGGTTAATTCGCGGGAGCTCGGAAACGACACTAAAGACCTGGTGGGCGGAAACGCTGGTTTATACGAGCTGGCGTCGGGGACCGAGGTAGTCACCTACTTCGACCAAGTGATGAATCAACAGTTCTTGCCAACCGGTCGAGTCCGTTACATACCAACATCGGAATACCTCGGTGATGGGCTAATTCGTGACCTCATTTCGGGCATCGAGGTCGTGGTAGACGCGCGAACGATTGTCAACGCCACGTATATGAATGTGACTGTTCCCGCCGTCACCACCCCGAGCTATGACGTCCTGGAGGGAGTTCAATGTATTCCCCCCAATGAACTTCCGAGCATCACAACTACCCCGGATGGCTACGTCGTAATTGGCGGAGGGAAAACAGCCATCGATTCGTGCCTTTGGTTACTCAGCAACGATGTGAATCCAGAGGTAATTCGATGGGTGGTACCCCGCGACCAGTGGATGTTAGATCGGGCATATATCCAACCTGGACCTGAGTTCGCGGACCGTGTCATGCTCCGCCAGGTCGAAACGATGGAGATCGTTGCAGCCTCCACATCGTTGGATCAAATGTTTGATCGGTTACTCGAAAACGGCGCCCTACTGCAACTGGATGCTGCTGTGCGTCCGACAATGTACCGATGCTGCACAGTTACATCGGTCGAGTTGCATGAATTACAACGAATACCGAACGTTATTCGTCTTGGCCGCGTGCGGCAGATCGGGTTGCGCTACATCGACCTTGACGATGCAACCATCTCCACGAGCCCTCATACCATCCATGTGGATTGCACTGCCGATGGTCTGGCCCGGAGACCCATTCGGCCAGTCTTTGAAGATGATCTTTTGACCCTGCAAACGGTGCGCACTTGCCAACAAGTTTTTAGCGCCGCGTTCATCGCTCATGTTGAGGCGACCTATGAAGACGAAGCCATTAAGAATGAACTATGCACCGTTGTGCCACATCCCGATGACACGTTGGACTGGGTGCGAACCACGATGGAAAATGCGCTCAACTCGATTAAGTGGAATGCCGATCCGGGACTTAAGACCTGGCTTTCTAATGCCCGGCTGGACGGCTTCGCTGGCAGGGGAGCACCCCGCCAAAGCGCCGGCCCTAGCGGCGATGATTTGTTGCGGCGGATCCGCGAAGTGACTCCCAGCGCACTCGAAAAACTCGCGGCCTATTTAGATGAAGGCAGAAAAGTCAACTGAGAAAAACACGTGTACGCCATTAGTGAGCAGCACCCGTATTCTCGTCTGCTAGAAGGAGGACTGTCCGAAGAATTACTTCTGCCCCAGCCGTCGAATGTGCTTGAGAGATACTCTCAGCTTCGTTATGTGACAGACCTTCTTTGCAAGGAATAAACAGCATTCCTGTGGGAGCCACTGCGCTTAGGTACACAGCATCATGACCTGCGCCGGAAACAATATCTACCGGCTGGTGACCCGCCGCAGAAGCGCTCTCACGAATTCTTGTGACGATCCGCTCATCAAACCTGATGGGTGGCGAGTACCAGATTTCCTCAACTAAGGCAGCCGGACTGAGAGTCTCAGCGGCATCAAGTAATTCGTTGCTCATTTGGCGTAGCTCATCGGCATCGGGATGGCGAAGGTCGACGGATAAATTGACGGAGCCCGCCACAGTGTTACGCGAACCCGGGGTGGAGGTAAGAACGCCAACGGTTGAGCGACCATCGGCGCGACGTTTCGCAATTTGGTTTACCGCGGTCACTAACTCAGCGGCACTCAACATGGCATCAGACCGCCGATCCATTGGCGTTGTGCCCGCGTGCGCCTCGGTGCCGTTGATCGACACGTCGTACCATCTGATGCCCTGAACACCAGTCACGACACCGATTGCGCGCTCTGAAGCTTCCAGGATGGGCCCCTGTTCTATGTGAGGCTCAAGGTAATAGCCGACGGGTCTACCACCGCAAAGTTGGGGGCCCGAATAGCCAATTCGTAGCAGTTCATCGCCGAGGGTGGTGCCATTTGGGTCCACAGCCCCTAAGCCACTTTCCAGTGAAAACGCACCACCAAATACACCCGATCCCAGCATTGCTGGTGGAAAGCGTGCGCCCTCCTCGTTAGTCCACGACACCACTTCAATTGGTGCAAGCGTTCGATAATCAGCCTCGTGCAGGACTCGTAGCACCTCTAAACCGACCATAACTCCGTAGGCGCCGTCAAATTTTCCACCCGTAGGTTGGGTGTCAAGATGGCTCCCGATAATCACGGGTTTTCGGTCAACCTCTGCCCCCTCGCGTCGGGCGAACAGGTTACCCATTTGATCTACATGCACGCTGCATCCGACTTCAGTCACCCACTCCACGAACTGGTCGCGTCCCAACTTATCTAGGTCTGTTAACGCAACCCGAGCGACACCACCGGCTTCTGTTGCACCGATCTCAGCGAGCTGGTGAAGGGTCCTCCAAAGGCGCTCTTCGTCAACGTGTAAGTCGTTCATGAATTCTTTTCATCAAAGTAACGGTCGGTCTGTGGGCGTCACCGGAGACATTAATGAAGTCGAACCTGTCAGTGAAGCATCAACGGCCGCAGCGCATGACCGGCCCTCGGCTATGGCCCAAACGATGAGGCTCTGTCCTCGTCCCATATCGCCGCACACCCACACGTTGTCTTTATTCGTTGCGAAATTATCGTCGCGAGCGACGTTCGCGCGTTCGTCTAGCTCGACGTCTAGCTGTTCGAGTAAACCGCCCTGTTCGGGACCAGTGAAACCCATTGCTAAAAAGACCAGATCAACCGCTAGTTCAAAATCTGTGCCCTCGACCTTTTTGAAACGACCATCCGTCATCTCCACTTCATGAGCTGCCAGCCCGCGTAAATTACCAACCTCATCACCGAGAAATTTGTCAGTATTGACCGAGTAAACCCGTTCTCCGCCCTCCTCGTGAGCTGCCGTGGTTTTGAATGTCATTGGGAATGTTGGCCAAGGATTGCCTACAGACCGCTCATCAGGGGGACAGGGCATAATTTCGAATTGGTGAACCGAAGTCGCGCCTTGCCTATGTGCTGTGCCTAGGCAATCGGCGCCGGTGTCGCCTCCTCCAATGATCACCACTTTCTTTCCGGCAGCTGAGATAGGCGCCTCTTCAACCGTGAAGTCGCCTTGCTGAGCGCGATTAGCCCAAGGAAGGTATTCCATTGCCTGATGAACTCCGGTGAGTTCTCTACCTTCGATCGGGAGATCTCGCCATTGGGTTGCACCACCGGCGAGTACAACAGCATCAAATTGTTCGCGAAGTTCACTGGCGCTTATATCGACACCAACGTTGACCCCCGTCCGAAATTCTGTCCCTTCCTGTTCCATCTGTTGGATTCTGCGATCGATGTGACGCTTTTCCATTTTGAATTCTGGAATGCCGTAACGAAGCAAACCACCAATTCGGTCGGCTCTTTCGAAAACGACAACTGTGTGACCTGCGCGTGTCAACTGTTGTGCAGCTGCCAGGCCGGCTGGCCCGCTGCCGACGACGGCGACAGACTTATCGGAGAGAACAGTCGGAAGAACTGGTTCCACCCACCCCATTTCAAAGGCATGATCGATAATTGTCACTTCAATTTGTTTTATAGCCACCGGATCTTGATTGATTCCGAGTACGCATGCACCCTCGCAGGGAGCCGGACAAAGTCGTCCGGTGAACTCGGGGAAATTGTTTGTGGCGTGCAGGCGATCGATTGCGTCTCGCCAGCGGTCCCGGTACACGAGGTCATTCCAATCCGGGATGATATTTCCGAGAGGGCATCCGTTGTTGCAAAATGGAATTCCACAGTCCATGCATCTGCTTGCTTGGTTCCGCAAACTGCCTTGGTCAAACCCCTCGTACACCTCATGCCAATCCAAGAGACGCACGGGAACAGGCCGCCGGGAAGGTGTTTCGCGGTCATGTTTTAGGAACCCTCGGATATCAGCCATGTCGAATTTGGTCCCTTTGCCCGCACAACGTTCTTGTCGCGAATTGGTTAACCGTCACCCATTGGAACATAGCGATCACCCCTTCGCCGCAGCCATCACGGCCTCTTCGACGTCTTGGCCGTGTTCCTCCGCCGTAGCGATGGCCTCCATGACACGTTTGTAGTCCTTGGGCATGACCTTCTTGAAATACCGCACCTGTTGGTGCCAACGATCGAGAATCGCCGAAGCGACTTCGGACCCCGTTTCGTCATGGTGACGACGAATGACGTCACGAAGAAAGTCGGCATCCTCGTCATCGAGAGAGGTCTCTAAGTCCACCATTTCGGTGTTCAAACTTCGATGAAATTCATCTTCGGGATCGTAGATGAACGCAACGCCTCCAGACATACCAGCTCCAAAGTTCCTGCCTGTCGGTCCCAGAACGACAACCTGGCCTCCAGTCATGTATTCACAAGCATGGTCCCCGACTCCCTCAACAACAGATGTTGCTCCGGAGTTACGAACGCAGAAGCGTTCCCCCACGGTCCCTCTTATAAAGACCTCGCCACTTGTTGCTCCGTAGAGGATCACGTTGCCGGCGATCACGTTTTCCTCTGCAACGAACTCGGGTGCTGAATCAATCGGCGGGCGAAGCACGATTCGTCCCCCTGAGAGGCCTTTGCCGAGATAGTCGTTCGCGTCTCCAGACAAGCGCAACGTAATTCCACTCGGAACGAAAGCACCAAAACTCTGACCTGCGGAACCGGTCATGAGCACTGTGATGGTGTCTTTTGGCAGTCCCTGGCCCCCATGAGCTTTAGTCACGTGGTGACCAAGGAGCGTGCCGACAGTGCGGTTCACATTGGAGACAGGGGATGTTATCTCTACCGGAGATCCACTTTCGATGGCCTCTTGGGCTTGTTCTATTAACTGCTGATCAAGGGCTTTTTGCAAGCCGTGCTCTTGTTGTTTGGAACAGAACCGGTCTTGTTCCCAGGGTGAAGTGGGTATATGGAGGATGGGACTGAGATCAAGACCATCAGCCTTCCAGTGATCGACAGCTCGATCGATGTCCAAGCAATCGACACGACCGATGGCTTCTTCAATCGAACGAAAGCCAAGCTCAGCAAGGTATTCACGGACCTCGTGGGCGATGTATTCAAAGAAGTTGACCACGAACTCTGCTTTGCCGGCGTAGCGAGAACGCAACTCCTTATTTTGGGTCGCGACTCCGACGGGACACGTGTCTAGATGGCAGACCCGCATCATTATGCATCCAGAGACAACTAGGGGAGCTGTCGCAAATCCGAACTCTTCGGCGCCTAGGAGCATGGCGACCATGACATCGCGACCGGTCTTAAGTTGACCGTCAGTCTGCACGACGATCCGGTCTCTCAACCCGTTGATAAGAAGAGTTTGTTGGGTCTCAGCTAATCCAAGTTCCCAAGGACCGCCCGCGTGTTTGAGCGACGTAAGTGGGGAGGCGCCTGTTCCGCCATCATGCCCCGAGATAAGGACAACATCTGCTTTTGCTTTGGATACCCCGGCGGCAACAGTACCTACGCCTACCTCGGCAACAAGTTTGACGTGGATACGAGCCTCAGGATTCGAATTCTTGAGATCGTGTATCAGTTGTTTGAGGTCTTCGATTGAGTAAATGTCGTGATGCGGAGGAGGAGAGATCAATCCAACTCCAGGCGTGGAATGGCGGGTCTTAGCGATCCACGGCCAGACCTTTGGGCCTGGGAGCTGGCCGCCTTCGCCCGGTTTCGCACCTTGGGCCATTTTGATCTGGATGTCGTCGGAGTTCACCAGGTACTCCGAGGTGACCCCAAAGCGGCCAGACGCCACCTGTTTAATCGCTGATCGTCGGGAGTCACCGTTGCTATCTGGGATAAAGCGCTCCGGGTCTTCGCCTCCCTCGCCAGTATTTGATTTACCCCCCAGACGGTTCATTGCTATGGCCAGAGTTTCATGCGCTTCAGCGGAAATGGAGCCATAGCTCATCGCACCCGTGGAGAAACGCTTCACTATTTCGCTAACAGGTTCAACTTCGTCAAGCGCTATAGAGCCAGTTTTGGAGGGAGTGAGGTTGAAGAGTCCGCGGATCGTGGCTAGTTGTTCGGAATGGTCGTTGACCAGCTTCGTATATTCCTTGAAGACCTCGTATTGGCCGGTTTGTGTGGCGTGCTGCAGCTTGTACACGGTTTCTGGATTGAACAGGTGATATTCGCCCTCGCGTCTCCATTGGTACTCTCCCCCTGACCACAGATCTCGATGCGCCATTTCTTCGGGGTTTTTTAAGTAGGCAAAGCGGTGACGAAGAGCGACCTCTTCGGCAATGATGTCGAGCCCGATTCCTCCGAGTTTCGACGCCGTACCCGTGAAGTAATCATCAATTACTTGGTTAGACAGCCCAACGCATTCAAAAACCTGCGCTCCCGTATAGCTGGCCACGGTGGAGATGCCCATTTTGGACATAATCTTGAGGACGCCTTTTGAACAGGCCTTGATGTAGTTGCGAACGGCGGTCTTTGCGCCAACTTCGTTGATGACTCCCTGCTCGACGAAATCCTCAATGGATTCGATAGCGAGATACGGATTGATTGCGCCGGCGCCATAGCCGAGAAGTAGGGCCATGTGATGGACCTCTCGAGCATCGCCGCATTCGACGATGAGGCCGACCTTGGTGCGAGTCCGTTCCCTCACTAAATGGTGGTGGACTGCACCGGTCAACAGAAGTGAAGGAATGGGGGCGTTTTGCTCATTGCTGTATCGATCCGATAAGACAATAATTTTGGCGCCGTTGGCTATTGCGTCAGAAACCTTGGTCCTGATGTCTTCTATGGCACTACGCATGCCATCGCCACCTTCGGCGATTGGGTAAAGGCCGTCTATAGCGAAGGATTTGAACTGGGGGTAATCGCCGCTCTCGTTGAGGTACAGGATTTTGGCAAGGTCTTCGTTGGAAAGTACAGGGTGGGGAACCACGATTTGCTTACACGATTCTGGACCTGGTTCAAGCAAGTTGCTTTCTGGTCCCAAAAACGAGGAGGTCGACGTCACCAGTTCTTCGCGGATCGCGTCAAGAGGGGGGTTCGTGACTTGTGCGAACAATTGGGAGAAGTAGTCAAATATCAAACGTGATCGTTTGGAAAGCACAGCAATAGGAGTGTCGGTGCCCATGGAGCCGATCGGTTCGGCTGCAGTGCGAGCCATTGGTGCCAGGAGAATTCTGAGTTCCTCCTCAGTGAAACCAAAGGTGCGTTGCCTCTTTACGACGGATGAATGTTGTGGCGTCAGTAGGTAACGGTGCGGAAGGTCATCCAAATGTACGAGTCCGTCTTGGAGCCACTCTCCGTACGGCTCAGCATCGGCGAGCGTTTGCTTAATTTCCTCATCGCCGACGATTCTTCCTGCAGCAGTATCAACAAGAAACATTTTGCCGGGCTGAAGTCGCCCTTTCTGAATCACTGTGCTTTGGTCAAGATCGAGCACCCCGACCTCGGATGCCATGACTACGAGGCCTTCCTCGGTCACCCAAAAACGGGATGGTCGAAGCCCGTTTCGGTCAAGGACGGCGCCGATAACGGTCCCGTCAGTGAAAGCAATTGACGCCGGTCCATCCCAGGGTTCAATCAAAGACGCATGAAATTCGTAAAAATCACGCTTCCACTGGGGTAGGCGCTCGTGGTTCTCCCACGCTTCGGGCACCATCATGAGCACCGCGTGAGGGAGACTGCGCCCGCCAAGTTGGATCAATTCGAGCGCTTCGTCGAAGCTGGCAGTATCGGACGCGTCGGGTGTCATTATCGGAAGAGCGCGCCCCAAAGATTCACCGAAGGCATCAGTGGCTAGTGTCCCTTCCCTGGCGTGCATCCAGTTTCGATTCCCCATCACAGTGTTAATTTCGCCGTTGTGAGCGATCAGTCGATAAGGGTGAGCTAGAGGCCAAGAGGGAAAGGTGTTTGTGCTGAATCGGGAGTGGACTAGCGCGAGTGCACTCGTCAATCTTTCGTCCGTGAGATCAGGAAAGAAAACTGGGAGTTGATCGCATGTCAGCATTCCCTTGTAAACGAACGTGCGAGACGAAAGCGAAGGGAAATATACCGAAGGCTGAATTTCGTGTTCGATGCGTTTGCGTAGAACAAAGGTCATGCGCTCGAGTTCTAAGCCCGCGACTGGTTCGTCTTTCGGGCCCGCGATAAAGAGGATTCGAAAATCTGGCATAGCGTCAGTGGCGAATGTTCCTAACGAGGAGCTGACCGTCGGGACGTTTCTCCAGCCGATAGTTCGGAGTCCCTCCTCTTGCACCAACGATTCGATCGATGACACTGCAGCGTCGGGGTCTTCGGGAGGGAGAAAAGCCATACCGGCTGCGTAGCAGCCCGCATCGGGAAGGTCGAGATCGGATACTTGGCGGAAAAAAGAGTCGGGAAGCTGAATAAGAATTCCTGCTCCGTCTCCGACGTTTTCTTCGGCTCCTGTGGCACCACGGTGGTCTAATTTGTACAAGCAGGCGAGACCGCGTTCCACCATTTCGTGCGTAGCGCGACCGTGCATGTCGACCACGAATGCCACACCGCAAGCGTCATGCTCATATCTGGGGTCGTAGAGACCTTGAGCTGCGGGTAGCCCTCGTTGATTTAGGGAAATTTCATGCATTGGTGACGTCCGGGAGTTTCGAGCGTTCGATCGACTATTGGCGCTGAAGGGACGTCGTTGGCCCAAGCAGAACGACTCTAAGAGTACTCAACGCGCCGGCCATCACAACCCTCGAGGCAACTAACTACCGATTTCCGACTCAATGAGTGCGAGGTTTGCCCTGTAGGAGCATCGCAGCGACGAGCAGGCTACACACCGTCATCCAGACCGTGGGCGACTGACTGTCGGAAAGGTCAGCAGCGACCCCTGCAGCGATTGGCCCGGCAGCGCCTGCCAATGCAAAAACCGAATGTTGAAGGCCCATCAACAATCCGAGGTCTTCAGGTTCAAAAGTGTTCTGTGCATGAATTGCTTGAAGCGGAGTAGAGGCCCCCAAGCTGGCACCCACTAATGCGCCGTACACGATTCCCAGTCCGATGTTTCCGCCCAAAACAAACAGCGAGCCTGAAGCCGCCATCAGGTACCCGATCCGTAACGCGCGAGCCGCCTCTTGTCTGGCTAGGGCTGCGATAACACCCACCCGTCCAAATAGTTGACAAAAGCCGCGGAACCCGGCGACGGCGGCCGCGGTGCTTAACGTAAGGCCTTGATCGATCATGATTGGGACTTGGTATACGAGCAGGGTGCTAAATGAGAAGCCAGCGAATGCGTATGCCAACAACATTCTCCGAACCGCTGGCCGACCTATCGCAGTTTTTAGGGCTTTAAGGGCCTTAGGTGAGGGTCCTCCGGTCTGTTCTGAAGCTCCGTTACGGGCAAAATATGCTGCTTGGAGTGCTCCGACAAATGCCAACACAGCAAATACTCGAACTGTGACTCGCCACCCGGCGGAGTTGATCAGCAGAGCGCCTACCGGAAGGTAGATCGGACTGCAAAATGCTCCGATTACTGTCAATACGGTGATGGATTTGGCGGGAGTGGAGGGCCCCACACGACCTGCTATGGCGGTCGACACGTGGTAGAAGCCTGTGGCCGCCATTATTCCAAGAGAGCTTGAAATAAGGATCGCAAATAACGCTTGAGAGTTTGTCCAACTTCCTGCGAACAGAAGTAGTGAGGCGAGTCCTTGGATGTTGAAAAGAAGCTTGCCGCCCCAACGGTCAAGTAGTCGCCCAGCGATCGAAGCACCAAATCCAGTCAAGAGTTGGGCGACAGCGAAAACAGCTCCCAAAAATGTTAACGACCATCCGAGTTCATTGTGAATGGGATCTATAAGTATGCCAAAGGCGTAAAAAGCTGCGCCGTAACACGTGCATGTCATCACGCCGAGGGAAATGACAGGACTCCAACCTCGGGTTAATCCTGTCGTCTTCGCCACCTCGCCACCTTACGTCTGCCTCATGGAAGACCGCTGACAGCACCGGACCCAATGCATAATTATTCATTAGAATGAATAATTATGCATTAATGACTGTGGGCTGTACCCTTAGCTGGATGTCCAGCAACGCAACACTTCGTGTCGGCATCGTGGGTGCCTCGGGCTATACGGGTGCCGAACTCATGAGGTTAATAGCCAGCCATCCCAACATGTCGCTTACGGTCGCCACTGGAGACACACAAGCAGGTACCAGCATTCGCTCCCTGTACCCCAGTTTGGCTTCGGACTTTGGCGAAATGGTGTATTCCGCCTACGATCCGTCGGATTTTCTGGGATTAGACGCGGTTTTCTTGGGGTTGCCGCATATGGCGAGTCAGCCGGTGGTTGGGGATTTATTTAAAGAGGTTGGTTGCATTCTTGACCTTGGATCAGACTTCCGACTCAAGGACCCCGCGCTATACCCCCAGTGGTACGGGGCCGAACACACCATGCCCGAATTATTGGCTGAGTTCGTCTACGGCTTGCCTGAGTTGTATCGAAAGGATCTCAAAGGCGCCCGTGCAATAGCGGTGCCTGGTTGCTATCCGACGTCAGCATCGTTAGCGCTGAGTCCGTTTGTTCGCGCTAAGAAGATTGAGACAACGGGAGTAATTGTGGACGCAGCGTCAGGGGTGAGCGGCGCGGGTAGAGGGCTAAAGCCGACCACGTCATTCGCGGCCGTAGATGAGAACTTCACCGCCTATGGCTTGCTAACTCACCGGCATACACCCGAAATCGAACAGGTAACAGGATGCGAGATTCTGTTCACCCCCCATCTTGCGCCCATGGTTCGCGGCATCCTCGCGACTTGCTACGCGCGGCCCAGCGACCCCTCTTTCTCAACCGCTCAAGCGCTCGAATTGTTAGCGCAAACCTATGAGGACGAACCATTCGTTGTTGTCGACGAAGCATCACCGTCGACTAAAGCAACTCTGGGCGCAAACACGGTGCACATGACCGCTCGAGTCGACGAACGAACAGGATGGCTTCTTACCATTAGCGCACTTGACAATTTAGTCAAGGGCGCCGCTGGTGGTGCCATCCAATGCGCCAACATTGCTTTAGGGCTTGACGAGACTGCTGGTTTACCGACCAGTGGCTTGATGCCCTGATCGGAGAAACCCAATGGACGACAACACTCCACCGCTTCGACTAGTAGAACCTGACGAAACCCCTGTAGAACGAGATACCAACTTGATGGAGCCTCGCTCAGTGGGGGACCATTTACACAACGCGGAGCTTTTAGTAGAGATATTGCCTTACATCCAACGCTGGCAGGGCAAGGTCGTTGTCATCAAATACGGCGGAAGTGCTATGACCGACGGCGCGCTGGGTAGACGTTTCGCCGAAGATGTTGTGCTCATGCACCAAGTAGGGATCTTGCCGCTCGTGGTCCATGGAGGTGGCCCTCAAATAGGTGAATTAATGCAACGGCTAGGAAAGGAACCAGAATTTCGTGACGGCCTGAGAGTCACTGACGCCGAGACCCTTGACATCGCCCGAATGGTTCTCGTTGGCAAAGTCAACCGAGACATCGTTGGATCAATCAATATCCACGGGCCGTTAGCTGTTGGAGTCAGTGGTGAGGATGGTGGACTTATTACCGCGGCCGCTCGCAACCCGGAACTCGGCTTCGTTGGTGACGTCGATTCCGTCGATCCGACACTACTTACTAAGCTTTTCGCTGAAGGTCTAATTCCCGTAATGTCCACCATCGGAACTGACGCCTCAGGTCAGGCGTACAACATAAACGCGGACACTGTTGCGGGCGCCGTAGCTGAGGCGACGTCGAAGGTCTCTACGAAGATTTAGACAACAAAGATTCGCTCATCGGCGAAATCAGCGCAGATGAGCTTCAGACCAAGCTCGAATCTGGACAAATCACCGATGGGATGATCCCCAAAATCGAGGCGTGTGTCCACGCAGTAAACAACGGCGTCACTAGCGCTCACCTGCTCGACGGAAGAATTCCCCATGTAGCTCTGCTCGAAATTTTCACCGACGCAGGCATCGGGACAATGATTACCGACTGAATTCTGACCCAAGAATCCCAACTAACCAGGACATTTTTCCAATGAATAGATCAACAATCGCAGCTGAAGATCCAGAGGCCTACCCACTTATGCCGACGTACGGGCAACCCCCCGTGCAGTTCGTCAGGGGTTCAGGCACAGAGCTTTATGACCGCGACGGCAAAAGGTATCTTGATTTTCTTTCCGGCTTAGCAGTGACGTCTATTGGCCATTCACATCCGGCGGTAGCTGAAGCTCTCGCCGAACAAGCACGGACTCTTCTGCATGTTTCGAACTTGTATGAAACCGTGCCGGGTTTAGAAGTCGCGGCGACGATCGACAGACTTCAAGGCGGAGGTGGACAGGTCTTTTTCTGTAATAGCGGAGCCGAATCCCTAGAAGGAGCCATCAAGCTTGCCCGAAAAAACGGTGGCCGGGGAAAGCATGTAGTCGTCAGCGCTCTTAGGTCATTCCACGGAAGAACCCTTGCCACTCTTCATGCCACTGGACAAATCGAAAAACATGAGACATTCCAACCTTTGCCCGAAGGTTTCAGACACGTCCCATATAACGATTTCGATGCTTTAGAAGCGATGATCGATCCTTCTTGCGCTGCTGTGTTGCTGGAAGTTGTCCAGGGAGAAGGGGGGGTAAATGTCGCAGACGGTCAGTACCTGAAGCAGGTTCGTCAATTGTGCGACGAGCGAGACATGCTGCTGATGTTCGACGAGGTCCAGACAGGGTTCGCCCGTACAGGGGAGTGGTTCGCGTGGCAACACCACTTCGATTCGACCAGTGAGACCCGACCAGACGTCGTCACAATGGCAAAAGCACTAGGAAATGGAGTTCCCATCGGTGCCATCTGGGCGAAGCGAGAAGTTGCTGCGGCCTTCGAGCCCGGTGATCACGCAACAACCTACGGAGGTCAACCTCTTGCGACGTCAGCGGCTCGCGCAGTCCTTCGAGTCATGGAAGCCATTGATGCCCCCAGCCGTGCGCGTGCGGTCGGCGATGACCTGATGGGCAGGCTATTGGAAGTCCCCAATGTCATCGACACGCGAGGTCTCGGACTTCTTATCGCTGCTGAAATTGATACCGAGGTAGTAGGTATGACTGGGCCTGAAATCGCGCTCTCATGCTTAGACGCGGGTCTAGTGGTCAATGGGATAACCCCGACAGCGATTCGTCTCACGCCACCGTTGACTGTTTCCTCTGAAGAGATCGATGAAGCACTGGAAATCTTGTCGGCTGTTCTTGGAGGAAGCTGATGCGGCATTTTCTTGAGGTTGACGACCTCAGCGTCGATGAACTTCGGCGAGTTCTTCAACTCTCGGGAGACTTGGCTACGCCCAAGGTGCTCAAGGGTCAAGGAGTGGCGCTGATATTTGAAAAACCATCAGGTAGAACTCGCAATTCGATGGAAATGGCGATTGTCCAACTCGGTGGCCATCCCATGTACATCAAACCCGAAGAACTAGGCATTGATAGTCGCGAAACAGCGGAAGATGTGGTTCGCGTCATGGCTGGATATCACGCCGTGTTAGCAGCGCGGGTCTTTGATCACGATCGTCTTGAACGCATGGCCGCTACCGACGCCATGCCCATCATCAATTTACTTTCTGATGTAGCGCATCCGATGCAAGCCCTAGCGGATTTACTCACAATCGAACAAGAAATTGGCCTTGCCGATGTCGGTCGAGTCGCCTACGTGGGAGATGCGAACAACGTCTGGCGCTCTCTGGCTATTGGTTGCTCGATGCTCGGGATTGACACCGCGGTCGCGTCTCCACCTGGCCATGGTCCTACTGCAATGGATACCGACCATGTCTTAGCGTCTGGAGGTTCGTTATTGGTGACCTCTGATCCACGAGAGGCGGTAAATGGCGCCGATGTGATTTATACCGATGTGTGGACATCGATGGGGCAAGAAAGCCAGAAGGAAGAAAGGGTAGACGCGTTCGAAAGATTCAGGGTTGATTCGACGCTGATGGGTGATGCAAGTGAGCGAGGGATTTTTATGCACTGTCTTCCCGCTCATCGTGGTGAAGAAGTCACGGATGAAGTAATGGAAAGCGAGCGAAGCAAGGTGTTCCTTCAGGCACACAATCGCATGCACAGCGCTCGTGGCCTGCTTTCGTGGCTGGTTGGGGAGGCGATGGAAGGATGACTAGTAAATCTCAGCGACAACACTTGATTGAGCGGCTTTTGGCGGAACGTTCCGTCGGTGACCACAGCGAACTGGTGGAGCTTCTGGCTGTGGAAGGAGTGGAAGCATCGCAGGCAAGTGTAAGCCGAGACCTTGACGAACTCGGCGCAGTGAAACTTCGAGCAGGGGGCCACACGGTCTATGCCATACCCGAGATAGCGACCCAAAGGGCTATTCCCATTGAAGCTCTTCGGCGAGTCTGCGGTGATTGGGTTGTAGGCGCTGAACATTCTGACAATCTGGTGGTTCTGACCACTCCTCCAGGCTCCGCTCATGTTGTCGCATCAGCGATCGACCGCAGCGACACCACCGATGTCATTGGTACCGTCGCGGGCGACGACACCATTCTTGTGATTGCTGCTCGACACACGAGCGGCGAGGCAGTGGCCAAACATTTCCGTGATTTAGCAGGGCTTTGAGGCCCGTTAATTCGAACCGACTTCATCAAACTTTCTGACAGGACTTACTTATGGCGGATGGCAACACCCTTTGGCACGGTCGCTTTGTTGGCGGCCCCAGCGAGGCTCTTCGGGCCCTTAACGACTCCCTGCCTTTCGATCAGCGCATGTTTCGAGAAGACATCGCGGGTTCTAGGGCACACGTTCGGATGCTCCAGGCGGTTGGGCTTCTAGACAACGCAGAACTTTCCGAGATTCTTGACGCGCTCGACACGGTTGAGGAGGAGATGGAACAAGAAACGTTCGATTGGGCGGAATCTGACGAAGATATCCACACTGCCGTCGAACGGCGTGCGACAGAACTAACTCCCGCTGCCGCAAAAATGCACACTGGCCGAAGTCGAAATGATCAGGTAGCCAATGATGTTCGTCTCGTCGCAATAGGCGAAATCGATTCACTCAAAACAGTGCTTGCGTCACTTATCAAAGCGCTACTAGACCGAGCGGAAGAGGCCCTCGAACAAGAGATCTATCTCCCGGGTTACACCCATTTACAACGAGCCCAACCCGTCGATCTTGCACACCACCTAGCTGCCTATTGTTGGATGTTTCTAAGAGACATAGACCGACTGAGCGATGCGCGTAGACGAGCGGATGTTTCGGTGTTAGGGGCCGGTGCATTAGCAGGTTCTTCTCTACCGATCGACCCACAAATGGTTGCCGACGAGCTCGGTTTCTCAAAACTATTCGCTAATTCTCTTGATGCAGTTTCAGACCGGGACTTTGTCGCAGATTTGCTCTACTCGTTAAGCGCAGTCGGAGTACACATGTCGAGAATGGGCGAAGAGCTGTGTTTGTGGGCCTCCAGCGAGTTCAATTTCATTGAACTTGACGACGCATTTTCGACTGGCTCTTCGATGATGCCGCAGAAGAAAAACCCAGATATTGCTGAGCTAGCTCGAGGCAAAGCTGGTCGGCTCATCGGGAATCTGACCGGTTTTCTAACGACCCAAAAAGGCCTTCCGCTTACCTACAATAAAGACCTGCAAGAAGACAAAGAACCGTTGTTCGATAGTTGCGACACGGTACGGCTAACACTTCTAGCTCTAACCGGCATGATCAACACGCTTCGTTTCAACATCGAGTCGATGCAATCCAGCGCTGATTCGCCATATGCAGCCGCGACCGACCTCGCCGATTTTCTTGTGGAGCGAGGAGTGGCCTTTCGGCAGGCCCACGCCACCATCGCGAGTTTGGTCCGCCAATCTCTAGCCGATGGAACCGAATTCACTGAACTAGTGGAGGCGCATAGCGATTTAGGCCCGGAAGCTGCCGAGCTTCTTCAGCCCGGGATTGGTCGAAACCGAAGAAATAGCCACGGCGGCAGTGGGGCTATTGCCGTTGCGGCGCAACTCAGTAACTTGCGTGAATTAGCGGACGCCTTGCCGTGACCCACGACGGCGCTCATTGGTGCAGCGCTAAAGACCAAACCATCGCTCCCGACCACCGCTTAGCGGCAGCTGTAGCAACCGTTGAAAACTTCATACCGAAAGAAGATAGCCAGAGGCGAGCGCAACAGACCGTCCTCGATTTTGCGGCAAAGCATCAAGACGCTCTGCATCGCTCGTGCCTAGATGGTCACTTCACCGGTTCAAGTTGGGTTGTTGATCACAGTGGCAGTTCGGGGCTTGTCCTATTACATACGAAGGTTGATAGATGGCTACAGCCTGGAGGCCATGCAGATGGCAATGGTTGCCTGGGATCAGTCGCTCTTCGTGAGGCGGCGGAGGAAACAGGAATAGCTGATCTCGAAATATGGACTGACCCCATCGATATTGACGTTCATCTTTTTATCAATCGATCGGCATCGGAACCTTCGCATTTACATTTAGATATTCGATATCTCGTCAAAGCTCCACCAAAAGCAGTAGTCCGCGGCAATGAAGAATCCCAGGCACTTAGATGGATCAAGAAAACGGACCTAACAGATTCCGAACTCTCTCTTGACGAAAGCACTCAAAGACTCGGCCATTGCGGTTTCGCGCTGGCTGAACAGGTCTTGGCTTGACGCTCATGTAGGTTCAATATGATGCGCTTTGTGGTGACTCAGCTAGAAAATTTGTTGTTGCTAGCAATGGGGTTCGCCCTCGGCTGGTACCTAGTCGCGTCGCTGCCTGGTCAGATAACCGTCGCTTCTTGTCCTCGTTGGCTGCCAGCAGTCGCTCTAGCAACCGTGCTCCTGGCACTTGGTGGACGGTTTGTTTTCGATGGCACATTCCAGGCCTTGGGAATTGGGCTTATGTTGTCCAGTTCAGCTGCTGCAACGCTCCTGATCTATGAGGTGATTCGCTGAATATTGCCGATAGATTCTGATCGTGCGCTCAGGCCCTGTCGTATGGATTTTGCTGGTCGTTGCAGCTGTTGTTGTTCTCTACGGAATTGCCTCTGTGTTTGCTGTTCCGCGCCTTGCGTGGACTGAGCTAAGTCGACGCAGAAGTAATTGGATCTGGCTGATGCTGCTCTTTGGGCCATTGGCAGTGCTGCTCTTTTTTGGCACCGTAAGACAACACCTCGTGCACCCCGAACGTTACGAAGTTATCGACGGTGTGGCCGAAGCGGATCAATAACTCATAAAAGTTCTTCACCCTTGACCTCGTGTCTTGGCACACTGTCGGTGTGGACATTCTTTCTGATCTCGAGGCCCGCGGGCTCATCCATGACACGACTGACCGCGACGCCTTGGCCGCTCAGCTCGATAAAGGACCGATTGTCCTTTACTGCGGCTTTGACCCAACGGCGGACAGTCTCCATGTCGGAAACCTCATTGGGCTGTTGACTCTCCGGCGATTTCAACTCGCCGGCCATCGCCCAATCAGCCTCGCGGGTGGTGCCACCGGCATGGTGGGAGACCCCAGCGGCAAAAGCGCCGAAAGAAACCTCCTGGACGATGAAGGTCTCGCCCATAATTTGACTGGGATTCTTCCCCAGCTACGTCAGTTTCTGGATTTTGAAGGAGACGCTCAAGCGAAGCTGCTCGACAACCGAGCGTGGACGGTAGGCATCGGAGTTTTGGACTTTCTTCGCGATGTAGGCAAGCACGTGACTGTGAACCAGATGATGGCAAAAGAGTCTGTTCGTAATCGCATGGCCGAAGGAGACGGTATTTCCTACACGGAGTTCAGCTACATGCTGTTGCAAGGGTATGACTACTTGTGGCTCGCAGAAAATGAACATTGCGAGTTACAGGTCGGCGGCTCAGACCAATGGGGCAACATTGTGCTGGGTGTTGACCTGATACGCAGAAAGCTTGGCCGGTCAGCCCATGCTTTGACCTGGCCGCTTCTTACTAAGCCCGATGGATCTAAATACGGCAAAACAGCGGGCGGTGAAACTATTTGGCTTAGCGCGGAAAAGATGAGCCCTTATCGCTTTTATCAAGCGTGGATAGGGGTAGACGATTCCGAGGTGCGCAAACTACTTCTCCAACTCACGTTCTTATCTCCTGAAGAAGTCGAAGAAGTGGTTACTCAACATGAAAGTGAGCCCCATCTTCGATTGGGCCAACGAAGGCTAGCTAGCGAGCTGACAGCGGTAGTTCATGGAGAATCCGCTGCGATGACCGCTATTGAGGCGTCGGAAGTGTTGTTCGAACTCGGCGCTGACCTCACCTCAGTCTCGGAGTCGGCGTTGGAGTTTGTGAGCGGAGAGATTCCCTCGACTCGGCGTTCAAAGCTCAACAACGGAATTGTTGATTTACTGGTAGAAACCCAGCTGTCACAGAGTCGTAAAGAAGCGAAACGGGCTATTTCCGAGGGTGGGGTTTACCTCAACGGCGATCGAGTGACCGATGCCGAGCTGTCACCGACAAGTGAAGATCTGCTCCATGGCAAATATCTGCTTCTGAGGCGAGGCAAGAAACTCTGGCATTTACTGGTTGTGGGCTGAGAACTGACAAGGTGTCAAATATCCCTAATTTCTAGGGTTAAAGGTTGTTTCGACCCCATCGCCGCCTGTAGGGTAGCCATTCGCCTCTTAGCGCTGGTCAAACAACGTTGAGGGGATTCGGTACCTCCGTTCTAACCCCTTTCAAAAGGGGCTGAGCGTGTGCCGGCATGCTGCCGCTATTCGTAGTCGCAGCGCTCCTTGACAACAGAACAGAGGACGATAAACGCCAGTGCGGGCGATCGGCTGTCACTTCGGTGACCGCTGGTCGAACCACACAATCGTGTCAGGTCACTCATGATCATGACACATCATTCGCAGCGTCGTTGATTGGCTCGCCAAGCAATGATGCTGCATCAATACCCGCAGCGTTGTTGATTGGCTCGCCAAGCAATGATGCTGCATCAATTCCAGCCAGCTGCTGCGTTTGGGGGTAATTCCACCCCTTTGAAGCGTAGTAGGGGCTTTCCGATCGTGTCAGGCAGGCCTTTGGTCAGCCTGGCGAGATCTTGACGGAGAGTTTGATCCTGGCTCAGGACGAACGCTGGCGGCGTGCTTAATACATGCAAGTCGAACGATCCCGGGACTTCGGTCCCAATGGGAGAGTGGCGAACGGGTGCGTAACACGTGAGAAACCTATCCCGGAGATGGGAATAGCCCAGGGAAACCTGGATTAATGCCCAATACCCTGAGAGCGCCGCATGGCGCATTCAGGAAAGGTTCCGGCGCTTTGGGAGGGTCTCGCGGCCTATCAGCTTGTTGGTGAGGTAAAGGCTCACCAAGGCATCGACGGGTAGCTGGTCTGAGAGGACGATCAGCCACACTGGGACTGAGACACGGCCCAGACTCCTACGGGAGGCAGCTGACGCAGCAACGCCGCGTGGGGGATGAAGGCCTTCGGGTCGTAAACCCCTTTCAGCAGGGACGAAATTGACGGTACCTGCAGAAGAAGCGCCGGCCAACTACGTGCCAGCAGCCGCGGTAATACGTAGGGCGCAAGCGTTGTCCGGATTTATTGGGCGTAAAGGGCTCGTAGGCGGTTCGGTAAGTCGGGTGTGAAAACTCAGGGCTCAACCCTGAGACGCCACTCGATACTGCCATGACTAGAGTCCGGTAGAGGAGTGCGGAATTCCTGGTGTAGCGGTGAAATGCGCAGATATCAGGAGGAACACCGACAGCGAAGGCAGCACTCTGGGCCGGTACTGACGCTGAGGAG
>LWDU01038691.1_pt2 | contig 163992 bp, 169 predicted proteins | sample 727161 | NCBI WGS metagenome assembly LWDU01 (sample SAMN04566230, study PRJNA314399) | hydrothermal vent metagenome | isolation source: deep sea hydrothermal plume seawater | place: Mexico: Gulf of California, Guaymas Basin | collected 2004-07-11
ATTCAAGACTCCGCCTCCTCGGCCACCCTGTGCGCCATTTTGGCGGCCCGCCATCGAGCCGGCGGCGCGGCGGCACTCCCAAACTTAAGGGCCTATACCTCGGCCCAAGCACACTCTTCGGCCGAAAAAGGCTGCCTAGTGGCTGGCTTAGCCGCCGACCAACTGCGGCTCATCGACACCGACGAAAACTTTGCCATGAACCCCCAAGCCTTGTCGGCCGCCATAGCTCAAGATCAATCCGACGGACTGGTGCCATTTTTTGTCATGGCCACCGTGGGCACCACCTCGTCGGGAGCGGTTGACCCCTTGCCAAAAATAGCCCCCCTAGCCAAGGCCGCCGGGGCCTGGCTGCACGTAGACGCCGCCTGGGCCGGATCGGCCGGCGTATGCCCCGAATACCGTGAGATCTTCACCGGCCTTGACCAAGCCGACAGTTATGTCTTTAACCCGCACAAATGGTTGCTCACCAACTTTGACTGCTCGCTGTTTTGGGTCGCCGACGCTGGGCCGCTCACCGAAGCGCTATCTATCGTGCCCGAATACCTGCGCAACCCAGCCAGCGAGGCCGGTGCCGTCATTGACTACCGAGACTGGCAAGTGCCACTTGGCCGTCGCTTCCGGTCGCTAAAACTATGGTTTGTGCTGCGCAGTTACGGGGTAGAAGGCCTGCAAGCGCACATTCGTCGCCACGTAGACGCTGCCCAAGACTTAGCCCGACAAGTGGCCCAACACCCGAAGCTGGAATTAGTTGCCCCACCTACCTTGGCCCTAGTGTGTTTTCGCCATCTTGATGGAGACCAAGCCTCAGAAGATCTTCTCCAAGCCCTCAACGCCACCGGAGAGGTGCTGCTGACCCACACCAAACTCAATGACCATTACACCCTGCGGGTCGCCGTGGGAGCCACCCAGACCACCCAAAGCCACGTTCAGCACCTAATGGACCTCATCGCAGAGCAACTTTCTTCTTAAGTCTTTAGTGTCCCCCTAAGAAGAGAAATAGCACGGTAAACTCAGCGCTTCTACTCACTAAAAAGGGGTTTGTACCCATGGCAGAGATCGAAATCGGCATGGGCAAGAGTGGTCGCCGAGCCTACGGGTTTGACGACATCGCCATCGTGCCCAGCCGACGCACCCGCGACCCAGAAGATGTAGACATTTCTTGGAAGATAGACGCCTACCAATTTGACCTGCCCCTCATGGCCTCGGCCATGGACGGAGTAGTTAGCCCCGCAACGGCCATTGAAGTTGGTCGCTTGGGTGGCGTCGGAGTATTAAACCTCGAAGGGCTGTGGTGCCGTTACCAAGATGCCGACGCCGTGTTGGCCGAAATCGCCGAACTGCCGGTAGAAAAAGCCACCCGCCGCATGCAAGAGCTTTACCAAGAGCCGCTGAAGCTCGAGTTAGTGTCCCAACGCATTGCCGAAATAAAGGCCGCTGGGGTGGTTTCCTGCGCCTCGGTAACCCCTCAACGCACCGAAGCATTGCTGCCCGCCATTTTAGAAGGCGACCTAGACATGCTGGTTATTCAAGGCACCGTGGTTTCTGCCGAACACGTATCGAGCACCGTGGAACCTTTGAACCTCAAAACGTTTATTCGCAAACTCGATATGCCGGTCATCGTGGGAGGCTGCGCCACCTACCGTGCCGCTTTGCACCTCATGCGCACCGGCGCCGCCGGCATTTTGGTAGGGGTAGGTCCCGGCCATGCTTGTACCACCCGCGGCGTGTTGGGCTTAGGCGTGCCCCAAGCCACGGCCATTGCTGATGTGCGCGCCGCCCGGATGCGCCACCTCGACGAAACCGGCGTCTACTGCCAGGTCATCGCCGACGGCGGCATGGCTACCGGCGGAGACATTTCTAAAGCCATCGTGTGTGGCGCCGATGCGGTAATGATCGGCTCACCATTAGCGGCCGCTGCGGAAGCCCCGGGACGCGGCCACCACTGGGGTATGGCCACCTTTCATCCCACCTTGCCTCGTGGCGCCCGGGTTACTACGGCGGTACGCGGCACCTTAGAAGAAGTACTGCTGGGCCCAGCCAACGAAAACGACGGGAAACTCAACCTCTTTGGTGGCCTACGCACCTCTATGGCTACCTGCGGTTACCTCGATATCAAAGAGTTTCAAAAAGCCGAAGTCATGGTGGCTCCCGCTTTGCAAACCGAAGGCAAGTCGCTGCAAAAAGCTCAAGGCGTAGGTATGGGTCACTAGGCCCAAAACTCCATGGCTGAAGAAACACCCGGAGGCGCTGCCGGATCCACCGACCGAGTGCTGGTGGTGGACTTCGGGGCGCAATACGCTCAACTCATTGCTCGCCGGGTACGTGAATGCCGGGTCTACAGCGAGATCGTGCCCCACAATCTTTCGGCTCAAGAGTTTGCTGACCGAAAACCTACGGCCATTATTTTTAGCGGCGGCCCGGCTTCGGTGCACGTAGACGGAGCACCAAAAATAGACCCCGGGGTGTACGACCTTGGGGTACCGATTTTGGGTATTTGTTATGGAGCGCAAATGGTGGCCCAACAATGTGGTGGCATGGTGGGCCGCAACGAACGGGGAGAATACGGCCGCACCGAGTTGACCATCACCGACCCCGGAACCTTGCTGGTCGATGTTGAGCCCGGCCCCCAAAGCGTGTGGATGAGCCACTTTGATGCCATCACCGAACCGCCCACCGGAGCCTTAACCACCGCTTCATCCCCTGATGCCCCGGTCGCAGCCTTTGAGGCGCCAGAGCGAGGCCTCTACGGCGTGCAATTCCACCCCGAGGTGCTCCACACCCCTTGCGGCCCTGACCTGCTGAAACGCTTTCTCATTGATGTCTGTGGCTGCGCTGGGGATTGGACCATGACCTCAGTAATCGAGTCATCGGTGGCAGCCATTCAGGCCCAAGTGGGTTCCGGCCGAGCCATTTGTGGCCTCTCGGGCGGGGTGGATTCCGCCGTAGCCGCCGCGCTGGTTCATAAAGCCATTGGCGACCAGTTGACCTGCGTGTTTGTGGACACTGGTTTGATGCGCTCCGGCGAAGGCGAACAGGTAGTAGAAACCTTCGACCGCCACCAAGGCATTGAGCTCATCCACGTAAAAGCCGCTGACCGTTTCTTCACCGCTCTGGCGGGCCTCACCGAACCGGAAGCCAAACGCAAAGCCATCGGCGAACTGTTCATTCGGGTGTTCGAAGACGCTGAGCGCGAAATCGAAGACGCCGCATTCTTGGTGCAAGGCACCTTGTACCCCGACGTCATTGAGTCGGGCACCAAAGATGCCGCCAAAATAAAAAGCCACCACAACGTGGGTGGCCTGCCCGACGACATGGAGTTCGCCCTCGTCGAACCGCTACGCAACTTGTTTAAAGACGAAGTGCGGGCCGTCGGTTCAGAACTGGGCCTCCCCGACGAAATCGTGTGGCGCCAACCCTTCCCCGGGCCCGGCCTTGGGGTGCGCATCATCGGCGAAGTAACTCCGGACAAGGTGGCCACCTTGCAAGCAGCCGACCTGATCGTGCGCCAAGAAATACACGATGCAGGCCTGGATCGAGAAATTTGGCAAGCCTTCGCCGTGCTGCCTGACATTCGCTCGGTGGGGGTCATGGGCGATGAACGCACCTACGGGTGGCCCATTATTATTCGTGCGGTAACTAGCGAAGATGCCATGACCGCCGACTGGGCCCGCCTGCCTTACGACCTTTTAGAAACCATGTCGAGTCGCATCATCAACGAAGTAGACGGCGTAAATCGGGTGGCCTACGACATAACGTCGAAGCCTCCGGGCACCATTGAGTGGGAATAACGGTATGCCGACCCACGAAGATTACGTAACAGCCAGCACGCTTTTTGGCCGCCAACTCATGGAACTCACTGACGAGCAGTGGTACGCCGCCACCCCGTGCGACGAATGGGACGTACAAGCGTTAGTGGCCCACCTGGTGCTCGGGGAAGCCATGATGCTGGACTTGTTGTCTGGTAATCGGATAGAACCGGTGACCGAAATGGATGTCTCGATCCTAGGCCCCAACCCACTTGCTACTTGGCGAGGCACGGCCATTGCCGCTATGGAAGCCGCCTCCGCTCAAGAGGTGGAAGAAAAAATCTATACCCACCCCATGGGCGAAGTACCGGGGTCCATAGTTTTGGGTTTCCGCATAACCGAAAACCTTATTCACGCATGGGACTTAGCCCAAGCGCGTAACCAACCGCTGGAACTGCCCGACGACCTGGCTGAACGATGTCTGGAGTTCTGGCTACCGTTGGCCGACTCACTGGTAGCCAGCGGCATGGTGGGGGCGCCGGTTCACCCACCAGAAGACGCAGCGGCTGGGGTACGCCTGCTGGCCCTCTTCGGCCGGACTGTTTAGCGCTAAACCCCGGCCAGCGCTTCGACTACCGGAGCAAAATCTACCAACGAGTCTTCGTTGATGCCGATGTAAGTAATGCCCCAACGTTCTCGCCAAGCCAACAACGTTTCGACACATTCGCCTACCGAACCGACCAGCACATGAGGCGAAGCCAAGGCCTCTTCGGCGCTTAGCCCCAAAGCGGGGGCCATCAACTCAGCGATGCCCATGGGGTCGTTGGTGATGGCCGACATGTGCACCCTGGTTTGCAATTCCAAGCCGCTAAAACGGTCGCCCGCCGCCTCGCGAATCCAAGAAAGTTTTAAATCGGTGGCGTCAGCGGTGGCCGACGCTCCGGCCCGCTGATCGATAATCCCGGCGGCCATGCTGGCGTTGACCCCCACGATGTCGCCCTGTTGGGCAGCCAAGGTCAACATTTTTTTGCCGCCTCCGCCCAAAATAAGCGGAGGATGAGGGTTTTGTAGGCAACTTGGTTGCCCATCAAGATCTTTAATGGTGTAGAACTCGCCGTCAAAGCTAAAAGGTCCTTCGGCAAAGCAGCCTTTAAGCACGGTGATGGCTTCCGCTAAGCGGGCAATGCGGATGCTCGGCGAGTCAAAAGAAATACCGGAGTGGTGGTAGTCGCTGGATTTCCAGCCCGCGCCGATGCCCAGTTCTAACCGGCCTTCAGAAAGTAAGTCGAGGGTGGCTGCCTCTTTGGCTAAAAATACTGGGTGGCGAAAATCGTTGCCTAATACCAAGGTAGCTAAGCGGAGTTCACGGGTTACTTCGGCAATAACGGTTAGGGCCACAAAAGGTGCCATCTCTGCATCTAGGTGATCGGAAACACTCAACGTGGAATAACCCAGATCTTCGATACGGCGCCCTAATTCGCGCCACTCGGTGACCGGTCGAGGAGCGTTGGCGGTGATGCTGAAACGAAAAGGATTTTGCATAGGGGGCGAACAATAGCCCAGACCCCGAGGCCCGTCACACCTCAGCGGTAGGGTGAACGCAATGGCTTCCTCTCAAGAACATTCACTGTTTTCTCCCCCCGAAAATCAACTCGCCGACCTGGGCCTCAACCCGGCGCAAGAAGACGCCGTAATCCACCCTGTCGGCCCGCTTTTAGTAGTAGCCGGGGCTGGGTCGGGAAAAACCCGGGTACTGACTCGCCGCATCGCCCATTTAATTACCGAAGGCCAAGTCTCGCCTTTCGAAATATTGGCCATCACGTTCACTAACAAAGCGGCCGCCGAAATGAAACACCGGGTAGGTGAATTAGTGGGGCCGGTAGCCCAAAAAATGTGGGTCTCAACCTTCCACTCGGCCTGTGTACGCATCTTGCGTCGTGACGCTGAACGCTTAGGGTTCCCCTCGCAATTCAGTATCTACGATCAAAGCGATGCGGTGCGTCTCACCGGCTATGTCATCAAAGACCTCAACTTGGACATCAAACGCTTTCCCCCGCGGTCCATTCATGCCTCAATTTCGGCCGCCAAGAATGAAGGAAAATCAGCTGCTCAATATGAAGAAGAAGCCGTAGGGCCTTTTCAAAAACGTATCGCCACGGTTTTTCATGAATACCAAAACCGGTTATTCAAAGCCGGCGCCATGGACTTCGACGACCTCTTGGGCAACACGGTGACCTTGTTTAAAAAACACCCCGATGTGCTGGCCTCTTACCGTCAACGTTTTAAACATGTACTGGTTGACGAATATCAAGACACCAACCCGGTACAAAACGAGTTGGTTATGTTGCTCTCCCAAGAGCACCGCAACATTTGCGTGGTCGGTGACAGCGACCAATCCATCTACCAATTTCGGGGCGCCGACGTGCGCAACATCTTGGGTTTCGAAAAAACGTTCCCCGACGCCACCGTGGTGGTGCTTGACCAAAACTACCGATCAACGCAAACTATTTTAGATGCGGCCAATGCGGTGATTTCTCGCAATAAGGGGCGCCGGCCCAAAGAACTCTGGACCGCCGAAGGCCCGGGCGACCCCATAACCCGCTACCAAGCCGAAGACGAAACCGATGAGGCCCGCTGGGTAGTGGACCGTTTAGCCACCTTGCACGACGGTGGCCACCACCAATGGGCCGACATGGCAGTTTTTTACCGCACCAATGCGCAAAGCCGAGCGGTGGAAGAACAGCTGGTACGCCGCGGCGTGCCCTACCGGGTACTGGGAGGCACTCGGTTCTACGATCGCCGTGAAGTACGTGATGCGCTGGCTTACCTACGTTTAGCTGCCAACCCCATCGATGAAGTAGCGGCCAAACGGGTGCTCAACGTGCCCAAACGAGGCATCGGAGCTACCTCGATCAGCAAAATAGATGCTTGGGCCACCCACGCCGGTACAGGATTCATGGTGGCGCTATCACAAGCCGAAGAAGCCGGGGTGGGGGGCCGTGCTTTGCCCGGCATACGGGGTTTCCTTGACCTCCACGACACCTTGCGCGGCGACATAGACAACGGCCCCGGCCCGGTATTAGAAACCGCTCTTGAAGCTTCGGGCTATTTAGAAGAACTCCGGGCAGAACGCACCATCGAATCAGAGGGCCGTTTAGAAAACTTGGCCGAACTGATCGGGGTAGCGGACGAGTTCAACACCGTGGACGAATTTTTAGAACAAGTAGGCCTGGTGGCCGACACCGATGCGTTGCCCGACCCAGCGGCGGAAGAAGCCGGCATGGTCACCTTGATGACCTTGCATGCCGCTAAAGGTTTGGAGTTCCCGGTGGTGTTCTTGCTGGGGCTCGAAGACGGGGTGTTTCCTCATGTGCGTTCTTTGGGCGATGAAACCCAGTTAGAAGAAGAACGCCGCTTGGCTTACGTGGGCATTACCCGAGCTCGAGAAAAACTTTTTGTTACCCACGCTTGGTGTCGCATGTTGCATGGCACCACCCAGTACAACCCGCCGAGCCGTTTCCTCGACGAAATACCGGAAGACCTGTTGAGCGAAGCGGAGGACAGTAGAAAGCATCGCCCTCGCCGTGACGCCGGATGGGGCTCCAGTACCCGCAGCGAATCGTGGGCCAGTAAAAAACCAGCAGGGTCAGAAAGCGGCTGGTTCCCCTCTACTCCCTCCTCGGACCACGAACCGGCCGGCTCGGTAATCGGCACCGGAAAGAAAAAAGACTCCACCCCGCCGGGTCACGGTGCTCATCTACTCAACCTGCAACCCGGTGAAGAAGTAATGCATGCTGCATGGGGCCCGGGAACCGTGCTGGAAGTATCAGGAGAAGGCGACCGTGCCGAAGCGGTAGTGCGCTTCACCCAAAAAGGCGAAAAACGCTTGTTGCTGGCCTGGGCACCCATAGAACGCCCCTGAACATGGCCAAAAAGGTTCGTGCCTTGAGAGTAGGCCGCTACGCTTGCCCCGCACCGCCCGTGTAGCTCAGTTGGAAGAGCAGCTCATTCGTAATGAGCAGGTCCGGGGTTCAATTCCCCGCGCGGGCTCATTATTTAAAGAAATAAAAGAAAACCACAACCTCAACCCTCTAGGATCAACCCCATGAACGTGCTTTCAGGAGTCATCTGGCATTACTGGCTTGCCGTACCTTTGGTAGGCGGCGGCGTGGCTCTTTGCGTGGCCACCATGGTGGGGTACTTTACAAAAGTATCCTCCACCCGTTACCCAAAGAAGTAACGCAACCCCGTGGGGCCCACCGCAGTCGATTGGGCCTTGGCCGAACGAGTAGCAGTAAAGGTCGCCCAACGGGCCCCTTTTGCTGACGCTCACCTCCACGGCAACCTGATTGAAGAGTTCACAGAACACACGGCGCTGGCCGAAGGTTTGGTAGCCGCCACCACCGGTTTGGCCTCTGACCAAGGCTCCGCCCGGGCCCGAGTAGTAGACCGCTCCGACTGGATTCGCGCCAACCTGGCTTCGCTGCAACGCCTGCTGCGTCCGCTATTTGAGCGCATGGGCGATCAACCAGAAACCGCTTGGACCAAAGTAACGGCCCAAGTAACGGCGGTTGAGATGGGTGCCGTGTTGGGCTGGATGTCTACCCGAGTGCTGGGCCAATACGACCTCCTGGTTATTGAAGACGAACAAGCCGAAGACCAAGATTTGGTGTACTACGTCGGCCCCAACATCGTGGCCCTAGAACGCCGCTCAGCGTTTCCCCCCACTGACTTTCGTCTCTGGCTGGCCCTCCACGAAGTAACCCACCGGGCGCAGTTCACCGGAGTGCCATGGATGCGCGGCCACTACCTGGGTTTAGTAGAAACCTTGTTAGATCAAGCCGAACCAGAACCCCAACAGTTGGCCGACCGCCTGCGGTCTTTCACCAAAGGCAAAAGCGACAACAACGATTCCATGCTCTCTGCCATAGCTACCCCCGAACAAAAACTCGCTCTTGATGGGATCGCCGGTTTAATGAGCCTGCTCGAAGGCCACGGCGACGTCACCATGGACCGGGCCGGTATCGGCCTGGTAGAACACGCCGACCGCTACGCACGGGTTATGCGCCATCGCCGCCAGTCGGCCACCGGCCTTACCCGGTTGATTCAAAAAGCCATTGGTCTCGAAGCCAAGTTGGCGCAGTACATCCAAGGCGAAGAATTTATTGCGGCCGTAGAAACCGCCGGAGGCGCCGACCTCTTTAACCGTGTGTGGGAAAAACCAGCGCACCTACCAAGTTCAGCCGAGATTCAAGACCCTCAACTGTGGGTGACTCGCATGACCGAACCGGCGGCATGATCGAAATCTCGCTTTCAGAACTCTTGGAGCGATGCAACTTCCCTTCGCCCGGAACCCCCATAGATTGCGCTGTTTCTGGAGGCGCCGACTCGTTAGCGTTGCTGGTACTGGCCATACAAGCAGGTTGCACGGTGACGGCTTGGCACGTGGACCACGGCTTGCGCCAAGGCTCCGACCAAGAAGGGGCAGCGGTGGCCCAAGTAGCGACCAGCCTCGGGGCCAGCGTCGAGTTGGTGACCGCCTCGGTAAACCCTGGCCCCAACCTTGAAGCCCGAGCACGTCAGGCCCGTCGCGAGCTATTGCCTGCTGGGGTGCTCACCGGCCACACCGCAGACGACCAAGCAGAAACAGTGCTACTTAATTTGCTTCGCGGCGCTGGTTTGCCCGGGGTGGCAGGCATTGGAAGCCCTCAACGGCGACCCATCTTGAACCTACGCCGCCACGAAACCCAATGGGTATGCCAAAACCAAGGCCTTGAGCCGCTGGATGATCCCATGAATGCTGACCCACGGTTCACTCGTAACCGGGTGCGGCACGAAGTACTGCCGCTACTCGCTGAAGTATTCCAACGCGACCCGGTGCCTCTATTAGCCCGCCACGCCGAACACGCCGGACAAGGGGTGGCTTTGTTGCAAGAGTTGCTAGCTGACCTTGACCCCACCGATACCCGAACCCTGGCCCAACAAGATCCCGCCCTGATGCGGCTCAGCGTGCACCGTTGGCTCACCGAACAACGAAATGGGTTAGCCCCCGACGCCGCAGCGGTAGATCGGGTGTGTGCGGTGGTCGCTCACTCCAGCCAAGCGGCCGAAGTGGGCGGAGGCGACCGAGTAGAACGCACCGATGGACGCCTGCGTTTTTTGCCGGGTCGCCAACCAACCAAATCATCCCGCTAAGGTCAGGTCATGAGCGCTTACCAGTCAAACAACCCAGACATCCCCGCCCCCGGAAGGGTTTTGGTTTCGGCTGAAGACCTCGCCAAACGAGTAACGGTTTTAGGTCGAGAGATCACCGCCGACTACGCCGGCCGTTCCCCGTTGCTGGTCGGCGTGCTCAAAGGGGCGTTCATGTTTATGAGCGATCTGGCACGAGCCATCGACCTACCGGTAGAACTCGACTTCATGGCGGTGTCTTCTTATGGGCATTCCACCCGGTCCTCTGGGGTGGTGCGCATCGTTAAAGACCTCGACCTTGACCTCGCCGGGCGCGACGTGATCATTGTTGAAGACATCGTAGATAGCGGCCTGACCTTGAGTTATCTGCGCAAAAACCTTTTGGCCCGCAACCCGGCCAGCCTCGAAGTTTGCGCCTTGTTAGTGCATAACGACCACCAACTTGATGAGTCAATCCTGCGCTACGAAGGCTTTCGTATCCCCCCAGAATTTGTGGTCGGCTACGGCCTTGATGTAGCCCAGCACTACCGCAACCTCTCCGATATTCGGGTTATCGAAACCGAAACCGACGAGTAATGAGCGAACCAGTAGACCTTCCGCGTATCGAAGCAGCGGTAAAAGAAATTTTGGCCGCGCTGGGCGAAGACCCACAGCGCGACGGGCTTATCGACACCCCGGCCCGCGTGGCTTGCATGTATGCCGAAGTGTGTAAAGGCATCGCCGAAAACCCGGCCGACCAGCTAAGCAAAACCTTCGACGTAGACCACGACGAAATGGTCATGGTTAAAGACATTCCATTTTACTCGCTGTGCGAACACCACATGGTTCCCTTTTTTGGGAACGCCCACGTGGCTTACATCCCGAAAAAAGAAGGACGCATCGCTGGGCTGTCTAAGTTGGCTCGCTTAGTAGACGGTTTCGCCAGCCGCCTTCAAGTACAAGAACGCTTAACTTCGCAAATAGCGGAAGCCATTCAAACAACGCTGGACCCCCAAGGGACTCTGGTAGTCATTGAAGCCGAACATTTATGTATGTCTATGCGAGGCGTAAAAAAACCAGGAGCGGTGACCGTAACGTCGGCAGTACGAGGAATATTCCGCACCGACATGGCGACCCGCTCCGAAGCGATGCGTTTTATTGAGCCTTTGCGGCGCTGACGGTCATCGCTCAGGTATTGAGATACGCATGACCAAAGTAATGGGAGTAGTGAACGTAACCCCGGATTCTTTTTCTGACGGCGGACAGTTCCTGGATCACCAGGCCGCTCTTTCTCATGCCAAAAAACTTGTTGCAGAAGGAGCCGACATTATTGACGTAGGCGGAGAGTCCACCCGCCCGGGCGCTAACCCGGTAGGGGCCGACGAAGAAATAAAACGCGTGTTACCGGTCATCGCCGGACTGGTTAGCCAAGTAAAAGTGTCGGTCGATACCCGTCATAGCGAGGTGGCGCGAGCCGCTGTGGATGCTGGAGCGACGCTCATTAACGATGTCAGCGCCTCTTTAGGTGAGCTCGCAGGCCAACTAAAAGTGGGCTGGGTAGCCATGCACATGCAGGGCGACCCACGCACCATGCAGAAAGAACCGCAATACGACGATGTGGTGCAAGAAGTAAGGGACTACCTAGTGCAGCGAGCCGAGGCGGCGCAAGCGGCCGGAGCCACCGAAGTTTGGATCGACCCCGGTTTGGGTTTCGGCAAAACAACCGCCCACAACCTGACCTTGCTGGCTCACCTTGACTGTTTGGTAGAAACCGGTTGGCCAGTGGTGGTAGGAGCCAGCAGAAAACGCTTCTTAGGAGAAATCTTAGGAAAGAGCGACGGCCTTCTCGGCCCGACCGAACCAGCTGATCGAAAAGAAGGATCGGTAGCGGTCGCTACCTGGGCCTTCCATAAAGGGGCAGCCATGGTGCGGGCCCATGAGGTAGCAATCACTGTTCAAGCAGCAAAAATGGTTGGTTAAGTTGCCGTACGGGTTTTGTTGGTACAAGATGGGCGAGATAATTCATGGCTTCTGGTATTTGCCGGAATCCCCGTCTGAACGAGGGAGGAACCAATGAGAGGTAAATGGGCACAAGGCATTGTGCCACGCGGCTTTTGCTGGATCATTAAAGACCACCTCGCGGTTTGTGAACGCCCCGGAGGGTGCGGGGTAAGCCATAGAAAAGTGCGTCGCCAAGAAGAAATTATTTGGATACGCGAAAATGATTTTGACGTTGTGGTGTCGTTGTTGTCCAGCGAACACAACTTGCATAACTACGATGATTTGGTAGTGCGCTGGGCCCACGAACCTTTTGGTGGGGCCGAAGAAGGCATTGGCCGTTTGCTTCAGGTCATCAACCGCTTGGCCACCTTAACGGCCAACGGGGGACGCATTTTGGTGCACCGGGAAGAACTCAACGAAACGGTCTGTGGCCTTATGGCCGCTTACCTGTTGGCCACCAAACTGATGACCACCGGCCCCCATGCCATCGGGGTGATCGAACAGATCATGGAACGGCCATTAGGTACCCCAGGCCGTCGTATCGTTGACCTTATTGTCCAGCATCTTGACGAGAATCAAGATGCTGAATGACCGTATTGAGTTACGGGGATTAACCATGCTGGCCCTTTGTGGGCTTCTCCCTGAAGAACTCAAACGGCGCCAACCGTTGTCGTTTGACCTAGATGTATACCTCGATTTAGCAGCCGCTTCTTTAACCGACGACCTTCACGACACAGTGAACTATGGGGCTCTTTGTGAACTAGTGGAGAGCATTATCAAAGCCGAACGCTTTGACCTGCTTGAGCGTTGCGCCGGGCGCGTCGCCGAAAAAATTCTAGAATTTGAGCAAGTAAAAGAGGTCACGGTGACGGTGCATAAACTTCGCCCTCCGGTGCCTCAAGATCTCGCCACCAGCGGGGTGAGAATTCACCGACCGCTATGAAAAGGTTCGCCTACCTGGGTTTAGGGTCAAACCTTGGGGACCGGGCGGCTTTTCTTCAAGAAGCGGTGGCTGGCTTGCCCGATGTGGCAGGGGTTTCTGCGATTTACGAAACGGCTCCGGTAGGCGGACCCGAACAGGGCCCGTACCTAAACTGTGTGGCACAGTTGCTGACCGAACTCACCCCTCGGCAACTTTTGCAACTTTGCCAAGAAAGCGAAAAGGCCGCTCAGCGCGTGCGAGACGAACGCTGGGGCCCCCGCACCCTCGACGTTGATTTACTGTGGGTAGACGGCGAAGAAGTCAACGAACCCGACTTGGTAGTGCCGCACCCTCGGATGCATCAACGAGCTTTTGTGTTGATTCCCTTTTGTGACGTGGCCCCAGAAGTGGTGGCGTCACTGCCCGGGGCGGCAGAGGTTATGGCTGCTGATGCGGCCCAAGTGGTGGCCATCGGCCCGGTAAACCCTTAGGTAATGATGGCTGAAGAAACCCCGGTGGCCACGGTCACCACCGCCGAGGACCTTCAAGTGCAACTTGTTTTGGCCCGCCAAGAGGGCCAAAAAGTGGGTTTTGTGCCCACCATGGGAGGTTTGCACGCTGGGCACAGTTCGTTGATGAGAGCCTCTGTAGCGGCCTGTGACTTCACCGTAGTTTCGATCTACGTCAACCCGTTGCAGTTTGCCCCGAGTGAAGATCTCGCTACTTACCCAAGAGACTTTGCGGCAGATTCGGTTTTGTGCGCCACTCAAGGAGTTGATCTAATTTTTTGTCCCTCGGTTGAGGAAATGCAAAAAGCGCTCCTCGACACGTCGGCTCCGGCAAGTGAGATGGCTGGGCTTTGGGAAGGAGTAACCCGTCCCGACCATTTTGCAGGGGTCACTACCGTGGTGGCCGCTCTTTTTTCTTTGGTGGGCTCCTGCCAAGCATTTTTTGGAGAAAAAGATTTTCAACAACTGGCCGTGGTGCATCAATTAGTGCAAGATCTCAACCTCCCGGTGTCGATAGTGGGCTGCCCCACCTGGCGAGAAATAGATGGGTTGGCGCTCTCCAGCCGCAACGTTTACCTCACGGCGGCCCAACGAGCACAAGCCCCGGTTCTTTATCAAGCGTTAAAAGTGGGGGCTGATTTAATAACCAGCGGCGCAACGAAACGGCTCAAAGTAGAAGCGGCCATGACCGAGATCTTGAAAACCGCTGATGCGTTGGTTGTTGATTACTGTGCAGTGGTGGACCCACAGTCATTGCAGCCCGTCGAGGCCTTTAAAACAGATACTCGTTTGTTGGTGGCCGGGCGTTTTGGGGCAACCCGGCTGTTGGATAATCGTGCTGTTCAAGAAGGGGAGCGTTATGGCTCCTGTTGAGCAACCACTTGATTTATTGGTGATAGGAAGCGGAGTAGCGGGCCTCTCGGCGGCAATATTGGCCGCCGATCTAGGTTTAGCCGTCGGGGTGGTAACCAAAGGGCAATTAGAACAAACCACCACCCGTTGGGCGCAAGGAGGGGTAGCAGCCGTTTTGAGTGGCGACCCTGACTCCACCGACCTCCACCTGGCAGACACCCTGGCCGCCGGGGTCGGGCTATGTGACGAAAAAGCAGTCAGGATTTTAGTTGACGAAGGGCCCGGTCGGGTACTGGACCTCATCGCCCGAGGCGCAGTGTTCGACCGTGACGAAACAGGAAAACTTCTACTGGCCCAAGAGGGCGGGCACTCCACGGCCCGGGTGGTTCACGCGGGAGGAGCCGCCACCGGAGTAGAGATTGAACGAGCGCTGGTAGCGGCCGTCAAAGCCACCGCTACCGAATTACGCGAAAACCATTTCGTTACCGACTTGATTGTGGAAGACGGCCGGTGCGTGGGAGTACAAGTTCTTGACCAGCACGGAGAAAACCACCAGGTGAGGGCTCCTCAAGTTTTGTTAGCGGCCGGCGGGGCAGGGCAACTGTTCGCCGTCACCACCAACCCTTTGGAAGCCACCGGCGACGGGGTCGCTATGGCCCTTCGAGCAGGGGTGGCGGTGGCCGACGTAGAGTTTGTGCAGTTCCACCCCACGGCGCTTCACCACGACCGCATGCCGCGACCCTTGCTTTCTGAAGCACTGCGGGGCCACGGAGCACTGTTGCGAGACCGTGACGGAGAGTCGTTCGTCGACGAATTGGCGCCCCGAGATGTGGTGTCTCGGGCCATGACCCAGCGCATGTTTGACCAAGAAGTAGAACACCTCTGGCTAGACGCCACCGGGCTGGCCTCTTTTTCAACCCGTTTCCCGACCATTGCGGACGATCTCGAAAAACTCGGTTTAGACCCGGCAAAAGATTGGTTACCGGTGGCCCCGGCCGCGCATTACCTGTGTGGCGGGGTGTTAACCGATTTGCAAGGAGCCTCAAGCCTGCCCGGTCTTTGGGCGGCAGGCGAGGTGGCTTGCGTGGGGGTACACGGGGCAAACCGCTTGGCCTCAAACTCGCTACTGGACGGGATGGTTTATGGAGCCCGGGTCGTGGAGGCCGTGGCTGCCGGAAAAGGCGGCCCGGAAGCTACGGGCCCACTGGCCGCTCTTCTGACGCCCGAAGAGACGACTCGCCCCGGGGTAAAAAAATTGTCGGTGTGTTTTCCGGCCATGACGGGAAGCGACGACCCGCAAGGTCTACGAAAAGAACTACAACAAACCATGACCCGCTATGCCGGGGTAGTTCGTAACGAGAACTCACTGACCGAAGCAGTTTCCCGCATTAACGCTTTGGCTGTCCGTTGCCCCAAAGCCACCGACAGCCCGGCGGCCGCAGAAACAACAAACCTCATCACCTTGGCCACGGCTCTGGTGGCGGCCGCTTTGGCCCGCCAAGAATCACGAGGTGCCCACACCAGGCAAGATTTTTTGGCCACTGACCCCGCATTTACCCTCCGTTTAGTGGTCAACGCATGACCGGGTTGAAGGCCCGTGTTGGCAGCGGTGGCCGAGGGCGGCAGGCTTAGGGCATGGTTTTGTACTTGCACCCCCCACAGATCGAAGTAGAGGCCTCGGTGCGTCGCGCCCTGCAAGAAGATCTCACTCCCTTAGGCGACCTCACGGCTGCCTTAGTGCCCGCCGAAGCAAAAGCCCGCGGCGTCCTGGCGGCCCGCCAAGATGGAGTACTGGCCGGAACCGCTTGCGCCACCGAAGCGTTCCGTCAAATTGACGCCACCATTGCGGTGACCTGGGAAGTTGCCGAAGGTGACAAAATAGAAGTCGGCCAAGTGTTGGCTCGCCTCGAAGGCCCGCTGGCTACCGTGCTTACCGCCGAACGGACCGCACTGAACTATCTCAGTCACCTCTCAGGTATCGCCACCGTGGTGGCCCGCTGGGTAGCCGAAGCGGCAGGCGGCGCCGTGGTGTGGGACACCCGTAAAACCACCCCAGGGTTACGGGCACTAGAAAAAGCCGCAGTGCGAGCCGGCGGGGGAGCCAACCACCGAGCCAACCTCAGCGACTGGGTGATGCTTAAAGACAACCACCTCACCGGGACCGATATTTCGTCAGCGGTGGCCCAAGCCAAACAAAAATGGCCCGGACGGACGGTGCACGTGGAATGCGATTCTCCAGAACAGGCGCAAGAGGCGACGGCGGCCGGGGCCGACGCTTTGCTCCTAGACAACATGACTCCAGCGGTGGTGAAAGAATGTGTGGCCGCCGCTCAAGCCTTTGAACAACAGCACGGAAGGCGCCCACTTCTTGAAGCCTCCGGGGGAATCACCTTTGATGTTCTGGCCAACTACGCCGCCACCGGAGTGGACTGTATTTCCAGCGGGGCTTTAACCAACAGCGCCCCGGCTTTAGATATTGGGCTAGATCTTTAAAGTGGCCCGGAAGAAGCGTTCTGTCCGTCTAACCTCTTGGTATCCAACTGCTTAGTATCCAACCGCTTAGGCGGCCCCATTTTTCGACACGGCAAGGAGAACGTTGATGCTTTTGACCATTGACGTCGGCAACACCCAAACGGTCATCGGCCTCTACCAAGACGACGATGCTTCGGGCAACGGTGCCGGGGCGGGTTTGCTCGACCACTGGCGTATCGCCACCGATGCAGACCGCACCGCTGACGAACATGCAGTAATTATCCGCAACCTTTTAGAGGCATCGGACTTCGCCTTCGATGTAGATCACGTCGCCATGTGCGCCGGGGTGCCCCGAGTGTTGGCCAGTTTGCGCCAAATGATAGAACGCCACGGAAATCAAGAACCAGTGGTTATCGAACCCGGAGTACGCACCGGGATGCCCATCCTTTACGACAACCCTCGAGAAGTAGGAGCCGACCGTATTGCCAATGCGGTGGCCGCCTTCGACTTGTACGGCGGCCCACTGGTGGTGGTGGACTTCGGCACCGGCAACAACTTTGACGTGATTTCTGCCAAAGGTGAGTTCATGGGCGGCGCTATTGCCCCCGGTATTGAAATCAGTCTGGACGCCTTGTTCGGCAAGGCCGCTGCTCTGGGAGCTATTGAGTTGGTAGAGCCTCGAAACGTGATTGGGAAAAGCACCAAAGAGTCGCTGCAGTCGGGTGCCATTTACGGTTTCGCCGCACAAATAGATGGCATGGTGGAGCGCTTTCGGGCCGAACTTGACACCTGCACGGTGGTAGCTACCGGCGGCTTGGCTCATTTGATCGCTCCGGTGGCCCGCACTATTGAACACGTAGAACCATTTTTGACCCTGCATGGGCTGCGTCTCGTGTATCAACGCAACCAGGAGCTGAGTTGATGAGCGAACAAGCCATTCCGCACCGTTTTGACCCCACCGACCATGCGGGGGATTTACAAAAAACTTACGCCGAGTTGGCCGATGGAGAAAGCACCGGAGTAGAGGTCACGGTGGCCGGGCGGCTCATGCTTAAACGCGATCAAGGGCGCTTAGTTTTTGGCACCCTGCAAGACGCCACGGGACGCATTCAACTTTTCGCTCAAGAAAAAACCACTCCAGAGTTTCCTGACTTCAGTGCGCTGCATTTAGGTGACTGGGTGGGGGTGACCGGTGAGGTCATTAAAACCCGACGGGGAGAACTTTCGGTAAGGGTGGCCCAATGGGTGCGCCTCGCAGAGGCCCGTCGATCGTTCCCCGACAAGTGGCATGGCATTTCAGATACCGACACCCGTTACCGCCAACGCTACGTAGACCTGTGGGTGACCGAAGAGGCCCGCCAGACTTTTTTATTGCGCAGCAAAGTGATGTCGCTGACTCGCCGCTGGCTAGAAGAAAAAGATTTCTTAGAAGTAGAAACCCCAGTATTTCACCCCATCCCCGGGGGTGCGTTAGCGCGACCTTTTACCACTCATCACAACGCGTTAGATCTGGACCTTTACTTGCGCATCGCCCCCGAGCTTTACCTAAAGCGCCTGGTGGTGGGCGGCTTTGAACGAGTTTTTGAGATCGCTCGGGTTTTTCGCAACGAAGGACTCTCTACCCGACACAACCCTGAGTTCACCATGTTGGAGCTCTACCAGGCGTACGCCGACTACACCGACATCATGGTGCTGGTCGAAGAGTTGGTAGCCCACTTGGCCCAAGAAATTTTAGGAACCACCAGCCTCACCTACGACGGGCAAGAGCTTGACCTCTCTGTTCCCTGGCGACGAGCCACCATGCGAGAACTACTTTTAGAACATGCCGGCCTTGATGTTGATTTAGCTACCCCACGTGAAGAGTTGGTGGCTATGTGCGAGCAGCATGAGGTGCCAGTAAAAGATCATTACGGATCGGGCAAACTAATTTTGGAACTCTACGAAAAAACCACCGAGGCCAAGTTATGGGGCCCTATTTTTGTTACCGACTACCCGCAAGAAGTATCACCGCTGTCCCGAGACCACCGAGACCAACCCGGTTGGGTAGAACGCTTTGAAGGCATCGTGGCTGGGCGAGAACTCTGCAACGCTTTTAGCGAGTTAGTGGACCCCGAGGAACAACGCAACCGCTTCTCGGCCCAAGAATCAGAAAAAGCAGCCGGCGACGCCGAAGCCATGGTGGTCGACGAAGACTATTTGCGAGCTTTGGACTACGGCCTGCCTCCCACCGGTGGGTTAGGTATCGGCATGGACCGTTTGGTCATGTTGCTGGCCGACACTACCGCTATTCGCGACGTGATTCTTTTTCCTACGTTGCGGCCCGAACAGGGTCTCGCTGACTAAAAATGGGTGCCGGCCACGTCGTTGGCGCGATCAAGCAAGAGGTCACAGGTCATCTGCAACGTAGCGAGCGCCGGGGTGGGCGAGAGGTCGTTGAGCGCCGAACGGGCCCGGTTGGTGTAGTCCACTGCGGTAGCCATCGCTGAGCCCATGGCTTCATCTTGACGGACCAAGTCTCGGGCTTGGTCGCGAGCGGCTGCGTCAAGAGGACCACCCAAGAGGTGGCGGAGTTGTTGGCCCGCAGGCCCAGTCAGCGCACGGATAACCGGCAAAGTGTAAACCCCTTCAACAAGGTCGTTGCCTGCTGGTTTACCCAGTTGCTCATCGGTGGCCACCACGTCAAGTACGTCATCGATTACTTGGAAGGCCATCCCGTAGAAATGTCCAAAGGAGGTCACGGCCTCAATCAAGTGGCGGGGATGATCGGCCACGAGGGCTCCTACACGGCCCGCAGCAGCCAACAGCACCGCGGTTTTGCCGGAAATTGATTGAAAGTAGGCCTCTTCGCTGCGGTCAACATCGAAGGTGTGTTGCAGCTCACGGACTTGGCCTTCACAAAGCGAGGCAATGGTGTCAGCGAGCAACCCGGCGACCTCGGTGCCTAAATCGGCGGCGATCCCCGAAGCGCGAGCCAACAAAAAGTCGCCCGATAAAATGGCTTCTCGGTTTCCCCATTTGGCGTTGACGCTCTGCACATTGCGGCGCGTTTCAGCACCATCCATAACATCGTCGTGGTAAAGCGAACCTTGATGCACGAGCTCAATGGCTACCCCACCACGAATAACGTCGTGGTCGGCGGGCCCCGGGTCGCTGCTGGGCAAAAGTGAAGTAGTGATGGCTAAGGCAGGGCGCACCCGTTTGCCCCCGGCGCTTATGAGATGCAAAGCCACCTCCGTCAAAAAGGCATCCGGTGATTGCACCGACCGGCGAAGCTCATCGTTTACGCGCTCAATGTCTCCGGCCATGCCGGGAAGCGCCAAGAGAGGTGAAGGAGAGGCCACGGGGTGAGGATACGCCCACATCTGGCCGCGAAAAACCATTATTTAGTTCAGAGCAGAAAAAATCTGAGAAAGGCTGCCCGTGGGTCGTCACAGTAGAGCGGTACACTTAGGAACTACAAGATTCAGAGGAGAACCGGTTGTTCGAACGTTTTACTGACAGGGCCCGCAGGGTGGTGGTGTTAGCGCAAGAAGAGGCGCGCACCCTTAACCACAATTACATCGGAACCGAGCATATTTTGCTTGGTTTGATACATGAAGGCGAAGGGGTAGCAGCGCGTTCGCTGGACTCTCTTGGTGTGTCCCTTGAAGCAGTACGCGAACAGGTTGAAGAGATCATTGGCCAAGGCGGCCAAGCGCCCAGCGGCCACATCCCGTTTACTCCGCGAGCAAAAAAAGTTTTAGAACTTTCGTTGCGTGAAGCCCTTCAATTGGGCCACAACTACATCGGCACCGAACATATTTTGTTGGGCCTTATTCGCGAAGGCGAAGGGGTAGCCGCTCAGGTACTCAGCAAACTCGGCGCTGACCTTTCTCGGGTGCGCCAACAAGTTATTCAACTTTTGTCAGGATATTCCGGCAGCGGGAGCGGCCCGGGTTCCGATGCGCAAGAAAAAAGTGGCGCAACTTCTGGTGGCAGTGGCGGCGATGCTTCGTCAGGATCGGTCATCCTGGATCAATTCGGCCGCAACATGACGCAGCTGGCTCGCGACAATAAACTTGACCCGGTCATTGGCCGATCGCGTGAATCTGAGCGGATCATGCAAGTGCTTTCTCGACGTACAAAAAATAACCCAGTGCTGATTGGTGAACCAGGGGTCGGCAAGACAGCAATCGTGGAGGGCTTGGCGCAACTCATCGCTAACGATGAGGTCCCTGAAACCATTCACAACAAACAGCTCTACACCCTTGATTTAGGCGCCCTGGTAGCCGGAAGCCGCTACCGCGGAGACTTCGAAGAGCGGTTGAAGAAAGTATTGAAAGAAATCACCACCCGCGGCGACATCATTTTGTTCATCGACGAAATCCATACTTTGGTGGGCGCCGGTGCGGCTGAAGGAGCCATCGACGCAGCGTCCATTTTGAAGCCCATGTTGGCACGCGGAGAATTGCAAACCATCGGGGCCACCACTCTAGATGAATACCGTAAACATTTTGAAAAAGACGCCGCTCTGGAACGTCGTTTTCAACCGGTCAAGGTAGATGAACCTTCGGTGGCTCACACCATCGAAATTCTTAAAGGCCTGCGGGAACGTTACGAAAGCCATCATCGGGTAACCATTACCGATCAAGCGTTGGTGGCGGCCGCCAACTTGGCTGATCGCTATATTTCTGACCGCTTTTTGCCCGATAAGGCCATTGACCTTATTGATGAAGCAGGCTCACGTATGCGCATTAAGCGCATGCGTACCCCAGAAGACTTACGAGAACTTGAAAGCTCCCTCGCTGAGGTTACGCAGAAAAAGAAATCAGCGGTCGAAGCGCAAGACTTTGAAGAAGCAGGCCAACTCCGTGACCGCGAAAAAGAACTCCAAGCAGAAAAAGAAGAACGAGAAGGAGAAATTCGTGAAACCGGCGTCGACTTATTTGACGAGGTAGACGAAGAATCTATTGCAGAAGTTCTTTCCGTATGGACTGGCATACCGGTGTACAAGTTGACCGAAGAAGAGACACAGAAACTTCTTCGCATGGAAGACGAACTACATAAACGAGTCATCGGTCAAGAAGATGCCATTAAGGCAGTTAGCCAAGCGATCCGCCGCACTCGAGCGGGGTTAAAAGATCCGAAACGGCCTTCTGGTTCGTTTATTTTCTTAGGCCCTTCCGGGGTAGGCAAAACTGAGTTGTCTAAAGCATTGGCAGAGTTTTTGTTCGGCGATGAAACGGCCCTTATTGCGCTCGACATGTCGGAATACATGGAAAAACACACGGTAAGCCGTTTGGTTGGTTCCCCTCCGGGTTACGTGGGTTACGACGAAGGCGGCCAGTTGACCGAAGCGGTGCGCCGCCGCCCCTTCTCGGTGGTGTTGTTCGACGAGGTAGAAAAAGCTCACCCCGATGTGTTCAACACGCTGTTGCAGATCCTCGAAGAAGGCCGACTTACCGATGCGCAAGGAAGGTCGGTGGACTTCCGCAACACGGTACTCATCATGACCTCTAACTTGGGTACGGCCGACTTGCGCAAAGCCAACTTGGGCTTTACCAAAAATGATGAAGCGGTGAGCTACGAACGAATGAAAGCCAAAGTGCAAGATGCTTTGAAAGATCACTTCCGGCCAGAGTTCTTAAACCGTATTGACGACACCATTGTTTTCCATGAACTCAGCGTTGAAGAAGTCACCCGCATTGTGGACCTCATGGTCAAGCGTTTAGCCAAGCAATTGGCGGGCCAGGGCATGGGCCTTGAACTCACCGACGCCGCTAAAGCGCACTTGGCTGTCCAAGGCTATGACCCCTCAATGGGAGCCCGCCCCTTGCGGCGTGCTCTGCAACGATTGGTCGAGGACCCGCTCTCGGAGCGCCTTTTGCATAAAGAGTTCAGGGCCGGAGAAATAGTGATCGTCGATGTCGAAGATGACGAAGAAAACGCCGGTAAACAAAAAATCGCCTTCCGTACCATCGAAGGCTTCGAGCCCCCAACGGTCGAGATGGCAGTTGAGGGAGCGGAATAACCCCTCGGTGGATGTTCTGCCGAGGCAACCCCTCGTTGGTGATCTAGCGTTACTCATTATGCGACGCCTTCTTCCTCTCTGGATTTTTGGGGCCTTGCTGGGTTTAACGGCATGCCAAGTGGACACCACGGTGACCATCAACGTGACCCCCGATGGTTCGGGCGTCGTTGAGGTAGCGGTGGCCCTTGATGAAGAAGCGCTTCAAGTCGTAGGGAATCTTGAAGACCAGTTGCGGTTGAGCGATTTAACCGACGCCGGGTGGACCATAGAGGGACCCGAACAAGCAGCAACAGGCGGGACGACCCGACTGTACGCCAGTAAACCCTTTGCTGTGCCTGAGCGGCTTCCTGCGGTGCTGCGTGATATTGCCGGTCCGGGAGTATTTACCGACGTGACCTTGACCAGAGAGCGCTCGTTTGCGCGCACCTCTTGGGCACTAACCGGGTCGGTGGACCTCACCACAGGGCTGGCTTTGTTTAGCGATGCTGAACTTGATGCCACGCTGTCGGGGCTTACCCTGGGGCACACCGAAGAAGAAATCCGTGAGTTAACGGGCTGTGCAGAAGAAAATTGTTCTGCCGAAGATGCCTTTGCTTTTGACCTTCAGGTGGTTCTACCAGAAACCGGGGCCACCAACGGGTTAATGCAAGATGGGGTGGCCCACTGGGAATTAGGTTTAGGCGAAGAACTCGCTGAGCCGTTTACTTTGTCTTGGACACTTGAAGACCGAACACCGCGTATGTGGCGAACCGTGGCGGCGATAGCGGCCGCGCTTTTTGTGTTGGTGGTGGTTTTGCAAATCGTGCGACTGGTGATGGGCCGCCAAGCGGGTCCGACACTTCCTAGACCTTCGGTACCCACCCGTCGAGCAAAAAAAGGCACGCCACTTCCCGTGGCGGAACCACAGGAATCTGGGGAGCGCACCCTAGAGCTTTTGGTGCTGGGCGGAGTTGGGGTCATTTGGGACGTGGGTACCGACCCTGAAGGTTTGTTAGTGCCTTTCGTGCGCCAACGTGGCGGGATCGCCAACCCTCAAGAAATCGCTGAGCGCTATCGGGCGGCAAGTTTAGGACACGTTTCTGCTAACGATTTTTGGTCCTCGGTGGGGATCACCGGGATAGAAGCCGACTTGGATGCGGAATATCTTTCGCAGGTAGGAATTCGCTCGGATGTCGTACCTTTCTTGGACCGTATGAAAGAGCGCAACCTTCAGGTGGCTTGTTTGACCAATGCGGTTTTGCCGTGGTCGGTGCAGCTAAAGAACCGTTTCGGGCTCGATGACTTGATTCAACATTGGGTGGTCAGCGGCGAAGTAGGGGCGCGTAAACCTAGCCAAGCAATGTTCGAAGCATTACGCCGCATGACCGGTGTTTCGTTTCACAATATGTTGTTGATTGATTCTGATTCAGCCACGCTAGAAGCAGCGCGCGGCATGGGGTTATCTACGGTTTTGTTACGCGGCACGGCACTTATTCCTGAAGGTTTCCCTCACCCGGTAATAGATGGGTTCGCCGAGTTGTTCAAGCCCAGCACTCCCGCCCCGCCCCCAGAGCCGACTCCTATTGAAGCCGATGTGCTCCCTGATGAGCCGCCAGAAGAGTCGGCCGATTCTTAGCTCCTTTGGGACTGTCACAGGTCACGCCTAAGGTCTCCCTATGGCTTCATCTACATCACTTGGTTCGGCTCGCCCTCGGCGGGTATATGTATGTTCATCGTGTGGGCACTCCTACCCCAAGTGGACAGGAAATTGCGCACAGTGTCGCGAGTGGAACACCCTTGAAGAAACGGTGGTAGCGGGAGGTAACGCTTCCGTCCAGGTGGTGGTCTCCCGAGGAAAAGCAGTACCGCTAACCGAGGTAGAGCGGGTCACCGCTACCGCCCAAACTACCGGGGTGGCAGAACTCGACCGAGCACTGTCAGGTGGTTTAGTGCCCGGGTCGGTCACCTTGTTGGGTGGCGAGCCAGGTATCGGCAAATCTACGTTGACCATGCAACTGGCCGCCTCGTGGGCCAGCCAAGGGCGCCGAGTGTTGTTGGTGAGCGCAGAAGAATCAGCGGCTCAAGTAGGGCAAAGGGCAGAACGTCTCAACGCTTTACATGACGACCTTTGGCTCGCTACCGATGCGGCGGTAGAAGCGGTAGTAGAGCAACTCGACGAACTGGCTCCCGAGTTGCTGATCGTGGACTCTATCCAGACGGTGCATATCGAAGGAGCGGGGGCCACCCCGGGCACACCCGGGCAAGTACGCGCTTGTGCCCACCGGTTGGTGGCTGAAGCCAAAACAAGAAACATGGCCACTATTTTGGTGGGGCACTTGGTGAAAGACGGGTCGCTAGCCGGGCCCAAAGTCCTCGAACACGTTGTAGATACGGTGGTGGAGCTTTCTGGCGATCGCCACCATGCCTTACGACTGTTGCGGGTGGCCAAAAATCGTTTTGGTCCCACCGACGCTTTGGGGGTGTTCGAAATGAGCATGGAGGGTTTGAGTTCCGTAAAAGACCCCAGCCGACTCTTTTTGGTTGATCGGGCCACCGAATCACCGGGGTCGGTGGTTTTCCCTGCTTTAGAGGGCCACCGCCCGCTGCTCGTTGAGTTGCAAGCCTTGGTGGTACCTTCAACCACCCCGCATCCGCGACGCTCCTCACAGGGGATCGACGCTCGTCGGTTGGCGTTGTTGTTGGCTGTGTTAGAGCGGTGGGCCGGGCTGCCTTTAGGTTCGGTAGATGTTTTTGTGGGAGCGGTAGGCGGAGTAGCGGTCACCGAGCCCGGGGCCGATCTGCCGTTGGCTTTGGCGGTGGCTTCTGCGGCCACCGGCCGGCCGCTTAACCCGGACACGGTGGCTTGTGGCGAGGTCGGCCTGGGCGGAGAAATTCGTCAAGTAAGCCGTAGTGAGCAACGTTTAGGAGAAGCCCACCGGTTGGGGTTTCGTACCGCAGTGATTCCTCTGTCGGCCCCCGAACCGCCGGAAGGCATGCGGGCGATTCGGGTAGCCACGGTGGCCGAAGCAGTAAAAGTCGCTCTACAAGCAGACCGCTCTTTCCCCGAAGAGATTTCTCGGCAATAATGGCTTTATGAAAATTGAACTTCCCTCGGGGACTCTCGCTGAACTTGCCCATCCAAAGACGGGCCCCGCTAAGCGAGGTGTGGTGTTAATCCCCGACATCATGGGCATGCGCCCGTTGTTTGTTGACTTGGTGGCTGACTTGGCACAAAAATACCAGTGGTCGGTTTGTGCTTTTGAGCTGTACCCCGGCCAGGAACACCTTGAGGTGGCTGACCGTTTGACGGCCGGAAACCTGCTTACCGACCAAAGGGTATTAGGTGATGCCGTGGCGGCGGCCGAGGCCACCGGCGTCGAACCAGTAGGTATTCTCGGCTTCTGCATGGGCGGAATGTATGCCCTCAAGGCAGTGGCTACCGGACGTTTTGATCGCCATTGCCCGTTCTACGGGATGATCCAAGTTCCTGAACAATGGAAAAACAACGACTCTCTTGAACCATTGGCGGCGTTAAATCAAGGTGACGCCGCCTCGGTGTTGGCCATTGTGGGGTCGCTTGATTCGTGGACACCCGAAGATGAAGTAAAATTGTTGGCCGCTACCGGTGCCCAGGTAGTGCGCTACCCCGAAGCAGATCACGGGTTTGTTCACGATGCTTCGCGGCCTGCCCATCGACCCGATGATGCCGCCGATGCATGGCAACGGGTAGCGCAATGGATGGAAATAAGCGACTAAAACCGAGTGGCTAGTGAGAGCGAATGACCAGTTGTTCGCGGTTAGTAATGCGGTAGGTGCGGTCAATCTGTTCAATCCACCCCAAACGAATAAACGAGGCAATGGCTTTGTTGACCCGTTCGCGTGAGGCCCCTACCATGCCCGCTAATTCTTCTTGAGTAATGGGGAGAGAAAACTCATCACTTTGGCCAGCTAATTCCAACAAGCGTTTTGCGGTACGACCGGTGACATCTAAAAACACAGAATCCGCTAAGGCTTCGTCCATGTTGCGTAGTCGCCCGGCCAGCATGTCAACCACTCGCCACAAAAGGCGGGGATCATTTTCGTAGAGGGCCCGCACCGGGGCGTAAGGAATGCAGGTCACGATAGAGGTCTCAAGGGCCCGAGCTTCCGCAGACCGTCCATGGCCATCGAAGAGGCCCATTTCTCCGAAAAGGTCACCCGATTCCATTAATGCCACCATTGATTCCCGTCCATCAATGGACTTATTGGCAATGGCAATGCGCCCAGAATGAACAATGTAGAGCTCGTCGGGTTTGTCATTTTCGCGAAAAATCACGTCGCCGCGAAGCAGCTCGCGGTCAACTGACTGGTCAACAATCGGTGCGAGCGCGGACGGGTCAAGTCCAGCGAACAGCAAAGTCTCTTGGAAAAAGGTGGTGTCTGGCATATTCAACGACCATGCTAGTTGATATGAGTGGTAGCCATGCCGGATACGGCCCTTTGTCTTCGTTGAATGTTTGGACCGTGGTGGTATCTGCGGGCCACGGGGAGCGCTTTGGTGCCGACAAGTCGGTGGCCTCTTTGGGCGGAAAAACGGTACTTGAGCATTCGGTGGCCGCCGCCCAGACCGTGGGAACGGTGGTGGTGGTGACGGCCGCTGATCGTTGCCAGGCAGTGGAACACCTGCTTGAGGGTTTTGAAAAAGTAGCAGCGGTGGTGGCCGGGGGAGCAACACGATCGGCTTCAGTACGGGCTGGGCTGGCTGCTGTGCCGACTAGCGCAGAGATTTTGTTAGTCCACGATGGGGCCCGCCCGCTGGCTTCACCCGCTCTTTTTGCTGCGGTAGTTGAAGCAGTGCGTCAAGGAGCAGATGCGGTGGTCCCGGGTCTCACGGCCACTGATTCGCTGCGTTGGCGGCAAGGCGGAGCGCTGGATCGCCAGCAAGTGGTCATAGTGCAAACTCCTCAAGGTTTTTCTGCTCAAGCGTTGCGCCAGGCGCATAAAGAACAGGGGGAAACGACCGACGATGCCTCGCTGGTGGAAGCTCATGGGGGCCAAGTAGAGGTAGTGGCCGGGGAAACTGGCAATATAAAGGTCACCCATGTGGAAGATTTAGCCATACTCAACCACCATCTGAAATTAAGGAACACCGATGCCTGAAATAAGAGTAGGTCAAGGCTTTGATGTGCATCCTTTTAGCAAAGACGCAGAGCGGGTCATGATTTTGGGGGGCGTACGTTTTGATGGTCCGGGTTTGGCGGGCCACAGCGATGCCGACGTTATTGCTCATGCTTGCATTGATGCATTACTCGGGGCGGCGGGTTTGGGCGATATTGGGGAGCGCTACCCAGACACCGAAGTAAAATGGGCCGGAGCGGACAGCATGGCTTTGCTTAGCGACACCGTGGAGGCGGTAAACGCTGCGCAGTGGAAAGTGGCTAACGTGGACTGCACAGTGATTCTAGAAACCCCCCACTTGGCCCCCCACCGAGCAGAAATGCAAAAAAAATTAACTGCGGCAATTGGCGCACCGGTAACGGTGAAAGGTCGTCGCGCCGAAGGCCTGGGGGCCTTAGGCCGCCAAGAAGGCGTGGCCTGTTTTGCCGTAACACTATTGGAGCGAACATGAGTCGAACATCAGGTGGCAATCAACGCAAGGGAAAGCCGTCTCGCGGCAGACCGGCGGAACGCACCGGTAAAGGTGGGCGGGGCGGCCCGGCGCGCCGCAATAGCAACGCCAAAGGTCGCGGCTCAAGCCAGCGGGGAGCCACCCCAGTGCGCCGCCGTAGCGAGGGTGCGGTTAAGGGGCTCGGTGGCGACCAAGTAGAAGGTCGCCAAGCAGTGCGCGAGTTGCTCTTAGCGGGGCACCGCCGTACTCGTGAAGTAGTGCTGGCCGGCGATCTGGACCCAGCAGCAATCTTGGACGACATTATTGATCTGGCCGATGAAGCACGGGTGACTATCCGAGAGGTGCCGCGGGGCAAGTTTGAGTCCATGGCCAAAACTGAGGCCCCTCAAGGGGTGCTCGCTTTGGCTGCCCCGTTGCAGGACTATGAACTCGAAGACCTCTTGATCCCGGGCCCTAAAGGCGAGTTGCCTTTTTTATTGATGCTCGACGGGGTCACCGACCCAGGAAACTTAGGAGCCATCTTGCGTTCTGCAGAATGCGCCGGAGTCACCGGGGTCATTTTGCCTAAGCATCGTGCGGCACGCATTACTGCTACCGCCGCCAAGTCGGCCGCCGGATCTATTGAACACTTGCGTCTTTGCACAGTGTCGGGGCTACCTAAAGCTTTGAGGCGACTTGCTGAAGTGGGAGTTTGGTCGGTGGGTTTGGATGCTGGTGGGCAAGCGGCTATCGGTGACGTCCGGGTCGAAGATGGTGGTGTGGCTTTGGTGATGGGAGCAGAAGGCACCGGGCTTTCTCGCCTGGTTTCTGAGCGCTGTGACACCTTGGCCTACATTCCCATGCAAGGGGTTTTGGCCTCCATGAACGTGTCGGCCGCTGCGGCAGTAGCGCTCTTTGATGTAGCGGGGCGCCGAACGTTGATTGGAAAAAGCGAGCCCGAGGTCGGATTCGAACCGACGACCTGACGCTTACAAGGCGCCTGCTCTGGCCAACTGAGCTACTCGGGCGGGCGGTGTTTGTGGCAAAAGCTACGAGACACAATCCCAGTAACTCTAAGGTTAGCGAGGCGACCCACCTGGCCGGTCATGAAAAGCCTGACAGTTTTACGCATCGCAGTATTTATAAGGGAAGCGACGCGAGCCACAGGTTGAGTAGCGAATCTAAATGTTAAGCGAACGCTGCTCAACGGTGCTGGTCATGCCATACTCTGGCTCACGGCAAGAACCCAATGGCTGCATTTTGGAAAATGAGGGACCCGATGCTCAACTTGTTCGACGACTACCCGATTCATCAGACGCCCGAACCGTTGGCCTACCCGGGAACTTCTGACCCGAACTTTTATGACCGATCGTGGTTCAATGGGTACAATCAAGATGCTTCCTGCTATTTCAGTTTCGGCATGGCGGTGTACCCCCACCGAGGGATCATTGATGGTGCCTTTAGCGTGGTAGAGGCCGGTGGCCGCCAGCATTGCTTCTACGGGTCGGGTCGAGCCCCTCAAGAACGCACCAACACGAGCGTTGGGCCGTTGCGGCTTGAAATTATCGAACCCTTACGTCGGGCTCGAATCATTCTTGACGAAAACGACTCCGGCCTAGCTTGTGATTTAACTTTTTCGGCACGGACTTCGGCCATTGAAGAGGCACGACAAACGATCTGGACCGGGACGCGGCGGTTTATGGATGCCACTCGGTTTGATCAGTTTGGGCGCTGGACCGGAACGGTAAGCCACCCCGACGGTGAGTTCAAAGTTAATGAAGAGTCCTGGCTGGGCACCAAGGATCGCTCTTGGGGTGTTCGACGGGTAGGTGAGCGGGTTCCCCTTGGTGCTCCCGGCCCAAGCCCAAGTTTGTTTTTTCTGTGGGCTCCGCTTATTTGGGAAGATCACATCACCCATGCAATATTTTTTGATGGACCCGAAGGTGAAGCCTTGGTTCGTGAGGGGTTGGTTTCCCCGCTCTATGCCTCAGAGGCAGACATACCCGACGAACTCGATTTAACCGCTACTCGCATGGCCACGGCGGTACATCGAGTGGACTACCACCCCGAGACCCGGTTGGCCGCACGGGCCGCCCTCGACTTGATTGACCTTTATGGTCAGGTACGCACTATTGAACTTGAACCACAACTTAGATTCCAGATGAAGGGTCTCGGCTACGGGCATCAGGAGTGGGGGCAGGGAGTATGGAAAGGTGAGTTGGCGTTAGGTGGAGAAAGCTTTGACCCAGCAGGCCTCGACCTTTTGGCCCCAGATAACGTGCACGTCCAGCAAGTGGTGGTGGCCTCTGATGGCCAGCACCAGGGCATAGGTGTCTTAGAGCAACTCGTGTTTGGGCCTTATGGGCCGGCCGGATTTCGCAGTTTGCTAGATGGCGCCCGATGAGAAGGTCAAGACCATAAACCCGGACCATGTGAGTAAAAGTTGGTTAACCGACCGCCTTCAGGCCTGTGGAGCGGCTGCTGAGTCGGCGACGGTCACCGGGTTTACCACTCAGCCCATCGGTGCGGGAAAAATGGGAGACACTTTTCGCTATCAACTCACTTGGGGCGGGCCACCGGGGCCGGCCACCGTGGTAGGAAAGTTTGCCTCCGCCGACGAAGAGAGTCGTGCTGCGGCTCTCCTCACCGGTATTTATCAGCGTGAAGTTAATTTTTTTAGTGAGTTAGCGAGTCATGTAGACATTCGGATTCCTAACTGTCATTACTCCGAGATAGATGCCAAAACTGGTGAGTTTGTCGTGTTAATGGCAGATCTTGCGCCGGCCACCGTGGGAGACCAGATCACTGGCTGTTCACCAGATGAAGCAAACGCTGCCTTGAAAGAGTTGGTCGGGCTTCACGGGGTAGAAATTCCCGGTTTGGCTTCCCGGGATTGGTTGGGTTCCAAATGCCCAGAGGCTGCTGAAAATATGGGGCTGGTGTACGCAACCCTCCTCCCAACTTTTCTTGAGCGGTACGCAGATCGACTGCCCGCTGAAACGATTCGCGTCGCAGAACGGTTCGAGGGGTGTGCCAAGAAATGGCTGACTCTGTCCTCTGCCCCCTACCGGCTTCTTCATGGCGATTACCGCCTGGACAACCTAATGTTTGGCCCTGAGGGGGTCACTGCGGTGGATTGGCAGACCGTCTGCTACGGGCCTCCGGTAGCAGACGTTTCTTATTTTTGTGGTGCGGGGCTTTTAACCGAAGACCGTCGGGTCCACGAAGAGGATCTGGTGCGTTCCTACCATGAGCAACTTGAACACCGCTCCGGTGGATTGATCTCGTGGGACCGTTGCTGGGCAGATTACCGACTGCATGCGGTCGCTGGTTTACATATGGCGGTGGTGGCCGCGGCGCTAGTAACTGAAGATGAACGCGGGATCGCTTTGTTTAGCGCTATGGCAGAACGTCACGCGGCCCATGTCGTTGACTTGGAGACGCTTGATCTTCTTGAATCCTGCAGTTAGAGAGCGCTTTGGGTGGACGCATAATCTGTGGCCGGTGCGGGTTGACCGGTGGCCAACAAAGCCTTATTTCTTCTTTGAAAACTGAAGAAAACATGACCTCAAGAGAGCTAAGAGAGGGGGTGCTTGAATCGCGGTCTTTGAGCGGGCAGACTCACATGGTGGAACTTACTGAACGTGACCGAGCGATATTAGATTTTGAACGATCCTGGTGGACTAACGATGCCCCCAAAGATCAACAGGTACAGGAGCGGTTTGAACTTTCCTTAACCCGCTACTACCAGTTGTTGGTTGAATTGTTAGACATGCCCGAGGCTGCGCTTTACGATCCGCTGGTGGTTCGTCGTTTGCAGCGGCAACGAGATCGGCGCCGCCAAGCCCGGCGTGAGTCAATGATTGATGAAACGGTGACCCCCACCGGGTCTACAGGAGATGAAACATGAGCAACGGTCGCCGAAGTAAAGGTGGGGGTTTAGGTCCCAGCAATGCGGCAGCTGCCCCGCGTGGGGTGCTGCTTATTGTGGTTGCCGTAGCACTAGGTGTGCTGCTGCTATGGAAAGGTCTCGGTGCTTCAGAGTTTGCCGTGGCCCCAACGCCGGAAGAAACAGCAACCACCACCACGGAGGGTGTCACCACCGACACGACGGATGGCCCCGAGGCACCGACCGAGACGGGCATTGATGGCGAGCCGCTGGACACCACCACCACTACTATTTTTCCGGTGGCCACCCTTCCGCCGAACGAGGTAACGGTGTTGGTGGCTAACGGGGCACGGATTTCTCGAGCGGCCACCAGCGTCACTGACCGCATTACGCCCGCCGGGTACACCCTTTTGGCACCGGCTAATGCTGACGTCACGACACAAACCACCATTTTTTACCGCAGTGGCTTTTTGAATGAGGCCAAAGGTTTGATGGACTTCTTGGAATTAGACGACCCCAACTTGCTGGTAAGCATGCCGGCACGCGGTTTGGCGGTGCCCGAGGGTTCGGTTGAACGAGTGGGTCAAGCGGACATCGTGGTTATTTTGGGCAGCGACGGCTTGATTATCTCTGAGTAGGAGAAGAGGGTGCGGGTAGTTGCCGCTCCAGACAAGTTTAGATCTTCGGCTTCGGCTCAAGAAGTTGCGGCGGCCATTGGTCGAGCGGTGGTTTCTTGGGGAGGCGATGTTGATTTAGCGCCGATGGCCGATGGGGGCGAAGGAACGCTCGAAGCCTTGGGGGGTGCAAACCGCACCATGGTGGTGCAGGGGCCATTAGGCGAACCGGTAGAGGCCGGGTGGCGCCTTAGCGGAGAAACCGCAGTGATCGAAATGGCCCAAGCGTCGGGCCTTTTGTTGGCCGGGGGAGCGGAAGGCAACGAGCCCCTTGACGCTTCGACCGCAGGAACCGGACAACTTATTTTGCAAGCGGTTGAACAGGGAGCAAAAAAGATAATTGTGGCGGTGGGTGGATCGGCCACCACCGATGGCGGGCTTGGTGCCTTAGAAGCGATGGGCTCGCTGGTTCGTTACCGTGGGGTGGAGTTGTTGGTTGCTTGTGATGTGCGCACCCGTTTCGTGGATGCCGCATCGGTGTTTGGCCCGCAAAAGGGCGCTTCGTTGGCTCAGATTTCTTTGTTGAGCCGCCGCCTGAATCGTTTAGCGCAGGTCTACCAGGAGCGGTTTGGCTTCGATGTCTTGGCGCTTGATCGGGCCGGAGCGGCGGGCGGTTTAGCCGGTGCCTTGGCGGCGGTCGGCGGGCAACTGGTAGATGGCGCTGACCTGGTAGCGGATGAACTTTTGTTGGATGAGCTGCTGGTAGGGGCAGATTTACTGGTCACCGGCGAGGGTTGTTTAGATGAGTCTTCGTTTGAGGGGAAGGTGGTGGGCGGGGTAGCGGCCTATGCCGCTGCGGTAGGGGTAGGGCTTTTGGTGGTGGCTGGCCGCATTGACGAGAAGGTGGTGGGCCGAGTGCCCGCGGTTTCTTTGGTAAACGAGTTTGGGGAGGAAACAGCAATGGCGAAAACCGGGGAATGTGTAGAAGCGGTGGTGGGTTCCTACTTAAGAGAGCACTTTTAGCCCACTGGTTGCGTTAATCCCGACTACTTAGGTAGGCTTTTGAGGTTCTTGCGTTTATTCACCAGTCAGGAAGATCTCTCATGCCAGTTACCGTTCGAGTCCCCACCACCTTGCGCCCCCTAACCGGTGGCTCTCCCGACGTATCGGTAGAAGCCACGACCGTTGGGGAAGCCATGACGGCGCTGGAATCAGCCCACCCTGGATTCCGTGAACGCATTTTTGACGACCAAGGCGTACTACGCCGCTTTGTTAATGTTTTTGTGAGCGACGAAGACATTCGTTTTCTTGAAGGTCTTGACACCTCGGTACCCGAGGGTGCCACGGTGGCCATCATCCCCGCAGTCGCTGGCGGCTGATTTTCTTACCGCAGCGACGAGTAAATGCTAAATCTCGGGTTGTGATTTAAGGCCCACGCTGATTGGATTAGCACTCGGACACTTCGAGTGCCAAACATGTAAACATCGGTAACTCACCGGTGAACGCCCAAGAAAGGCAACCAATCTCATGGCGAAAATTATTAGTTTTAACGAAGAAGCACGACGCTCCTTAGAACGAGGAATGAACCAACTGGCGGACGCCGTTCGGGTAACCCTTGGCCCCAAAGGCCGCAACGTAGTGTTGGACAAAAAGTGGGGCGCCCCCACCATCACCAACGACGGTGTTTCCATTGCTAAAGAGATCGAGCTCGAAGACCCCTTTGAACGCATCGGTGCTGAATTAGTAAAAGAAGTGGCCAAAAAAACCGACGATGTGGCCGGCGATGGCACCACCACCGCCACCGTATTGGCCTCCGCCATGGTTACAGAAGGCCTCCGCAACGTAGCTGCCGGCGCCAACCCCATGGCCATCAAAAAAGGCATGGAAGCTGCGGTGGCAGCCAGCGTTGAATACATTTTGGACAACGCAATGGACGTCTCCAGCAATAAAGAACAAATTGCTAACGTGGCCGCTATTTCCTCAGCCGACCAAGAAATCGGAGTAATGATCTCCGAAGCCATCGAAAAAGTCGGCAAAGACGGCGTCATTACCGTTGAAGAAGGCCAAACCTTCGGTATGGAAATGGACCTCGTAGAAGGTATGCGCTTCGACAAGGGCTACACCTCTCCTTACTTCGTTACCGACCCTGACCGCATGGAAGCGGTGCTCGACGACCCTTACCTTTTGTTGGTAAGCGGAAAAATTTCAGCCATCCGTGACTTGGTTCCAGTGTTGGAAAAAGTTATGCAAACCTCACGCCCCATGGTCATCATCTCGGAAGACGTAGAAGGTGAAGCACTCTCCACCCTGGTGGTTAACAAAATTAGAGGAACCTTCACCTCGGTGGCCATTAAGGCCCCCGGCTTTGGAGATCGCCGTAAAGCCATGTTGCAAGACATCGCCATCTTGACCGGCGGGCAAGTTATTGCCGAAGAGGTAGGCCTCAAGATCGAAAACGTAACCCTAGAAATGTTGGGTCAAGCCCGCAAAGTAGTGGTCACCAAAGATGAAACATTGGTGGTCGAAGGGAGCGGCGAAGATGCTGAAATCTCGGGCCGCATTGCGCAAATCAAAGCCGAAATTGAAAGCACTGACTCTGACTACGACCAAGAAAAATTGCAAGAACGTTTAGCAAAACTCTCCGGAGGCGTAGCGGTCTTAAAAGTTGGCGCAGCAACCGAAGTTGAGCTTAAAGAAAAGAAACACCGCATTGAAGATGCGGTAAGCACCACCAAAGCGGCTATTGAAGAAGGTGTAGTAGCAGGGGGTGGCGTCACTTTGCTGCGGGCCCAAGCAGTAGCTGAAGCAGTGGGAGAAAGCCTCAACCATGATGAAGCAACCGGCGCCCGTATTGTGGCGAAAGCGCTAGAAGCACCCCTCAACCAGATCGCCGTAAACGCTGGCCTCGAAGGCGGCGTGGTCGTCGACAAAGTACGCAACCTTGAAGGAAGCAACGGGTTAAACGCGGCAAGTGGCGAGTACGAAGACCTTCTGGCTGTCGGTATTATCGATGCTGCCAAAGTAACTCGTTCAGCGTTACAAAACGCCGGCTCCATCGCCGCACTGTTCTTAACCACTGAAGCAGCAATCGTTGATGCTCCAGCAGAAGACGGTGCCGGTGGCGGTATGCCCGACATGGGCTTCTAGCCCACAAGTACGTTTTGGCCGGGGCGCCTTCGGGCGCCTCGACTGCGTTTAGGCCATTTTTTCTTCTAAAAGGTTGACTAATGAAGAAGAATGCGAAAGGTTTAACAACATGAGCCGAGGGCGAACCCAGCGAGTGCTAACTCGCCGCATTGATGCGGAAGGTAGTCGACGCATGCCCGACCAACTCATCGTAGAAGAGCCCATGTCGATCCGCCTCGACGGGACACTGGTCGCCACCACCATGCGCACCCCAGGCGAAGATTTTGAACTCGCGGTCGGCTTTTGTGTAACCGAAGGGCTCTTAGGGGAAGCCGAAGTACGGACCGTGCGTTACTGCGGCCAAGGTTCCGCTATGCAATCAGAATTCAACGATGTCACGGTAGAAACCGGTGGCCAGGCTCCGCCCCCAACCCCACGTTTGGGGCCAGCATCGTCATCTTGTGGCCTCTGCGGAACGGTAGCGATCGATACGCTGGCCGAACGCCTCTCGGTGCTCAACACCCAACCCTTTGACCCCGAGCAACTCATGGCGGTAGCTGCCGAAGTAGGGAGCGATCAAGCGCTGTTCGCCGCCACCGGGACCGTCCATGCGGCCATGGCTTTTGACCGAACCGGCCAAGCGTTGATAATGCGTGAAGACATCGGCCGCCATAATGCGGTTGACAAAATTGTGGGCCGGCTTTACCTCGATGGCCAACTGCCGGCCACCGACTTAGGGCTCTGGGTAAGCAGCAGGGCATCATTTGAAATGGTGCAAAAAGCATGGGCCGCGGGCTTTGCCTGTCTGATGGCAGTGAGCGGACCTTCCGCGCTGGCTGTCGAAACGGCGCAACGCTCAGGTCTGCAGCTGGCTGGGTTCGCTCGTGAGGGCCGGATAAACATTTACACCGATTGAGAGCGGCGTTCACGTCGGAGCAGAATGCTCCCTACACTTACCCCCATGACCGAACCAGTTTCCCCCAGCGACGGCCTCGCCGTTCTTCACCTCTTTTGTAAAATTTCCCCTGCTTCGCAAGGCCCAGCAATTCGTTCTGCGGTAGCCGGTGCACGAGAATCTGGAAACCAGGTAGTGACCGCCGCACTGCTGGGGCATAAAGCCGATATCGGGTTTATGATTTTAGGTCGAGACCTGTGGCAACTCCGAAACTTGCAGACTGCTTTAATGGGTGCCGGTCTTGAAATCGTTGACAGTTTTGTTTCGCTTACCGAGATCTCTGAATACGCCGCAGGGTTGCCTGAAGCGATGAAAGAAACCCGCCTCCGCCCCCAATTGCCGCCCGAAGGCAAACCCGCTTTCTGCTTCTACCCCATGTCGAAACGTCGTGGAGAAAAAGACAACTGGTTCACTTTGCCTGCTGATGAGCGGTCCGCTCTAATGCATGAACACGGAACATCCGGACGGGCTTTCGCCGGCCGCATCCTCCAAGTAATCACCGGCTCTACCGGGTTAGACGATTACGAATGGGGGGTAAGCCTTTTTGGCCAACACCCCGACGACCTTAAAGAAGTGGTCTACACCCTCCGGTTCGATCAGGCCTCAGCCGTTTACGCAGAATTCGGGCCCTTCTACGTAGGGATGATTGAAGATCTCGACGTGGTGTTGTCCCAACTGGGCTGCGGTTAGTAACCGGTTGGCCCATGCAAGAATCAACCAAACTCGCTCGCCTGCAAGAAAACCTGCAGAGCTATGAACGGGTGGTAGTTGCCTTCTCCGGAGGGGTCGACTCGTCCTTGCTGGCCCACGTGGCCCACGACACTCTCGGCCCCGAACGCTGCCATGTGGTCACCGCAGTGTCTCCATCGTTGGCTGGCCAAGAACGGCAAGAAGCTGGTGACCTCGCTACGGAATGGGGGCTGCGCTGGACCACCGTCGATACCGATGAGATGGACTCTGCTGCCTACCGAGCCAACGATGCCGACCGTTGTGGATATTGTAAAGATGCTTTGATGGATGCCCTTGACCCCTTGGCCAAAAGAGAAAAAGCTACCGTTTTGCTGGGAGTAAACGTTGATGACCTCGGCGATCACCGCCCGGGTCAAGAAGTTGCTGTCCAACGCGGGGCCCAGTTTCCTCTGGTTGATGCGGGGTTCACCAAAGAGACCGTACGCAGTATTTCTAAAAAACTCGGGCTGCGCACCTGGGATAAACCAGCCGCCGCCTGCCTGGCCTCGCGCTTGCCCTACGGGACCCCGGTTTCAGTAACCGTTCTTTCTTCGGTGGAGCGTGCCGAAGCAGCATTAAAAGAATTGGGTTTCGTCGACCTTCGGGTACGGCACTACGCCGATACGGCACGCTTAGAGATCCCGCTAAAGCAGTTACCTGAGGTATTGACTCAGCGAGAAGCGATCGTTGAGGCGCTCCATTACGTGGGCTACCGCTATGTGACCTTGGATCTTGAAGGATTTCGGTCGGGGAACCTTAACCAAGCCCTCGGAGACTGAGATGGCTACCCATGCGCAAGATGTTGTGGCCAACCAGTCGCTAATCGGTTGGGAACTCTGCGAAGCGTTAACGGCCCGCACTGATGCTTTTCTTGCGACATTGTTCGCCGATGCTCAGGCTCCAGACGGTACCGCTCTGCTGGCCGTGGGAGGGTACGGGCGTGGCGAACTCTGTCCGGAAAGCGATATTGATGTGGTGCTGGTCCACCACCCTGATGTTGAAGTAGCAGAGTTGGCGGAACACCTCTGGTACCCCCTTTGGGATGCCGGGCTAAAACTTGGTCAACAAGTTGGCACGGTGGAACAAATTTTAGAAGTCGGCCAAGAAAACCTTGAGGTGGCGACCAGTTTGTTGGCGGGCCGCTTGCTCGCTGGCCAAGAAACTCTTGCTGAGGAACTCGTTGACAGAGCACGGGAGCAATGGTCGGTCCGGGCCGATCACTATCTCAAAGAATTAGCCGAAGCGGTAGACGCTCGCCACCAAAAATTTGGTGAAGTGGCCTTTTTGTTGGAGCCCGATTTAAAAGAAGCACGAGGCGGGCTCCGTGACGTGCACACTTTGCAATGGGTAGAAAATACATCACCCATCTTGCGTGACTCCGAAGTAGAGGGGTTGTCGATGGCTTTCACCACCCTGCTAACGGTACGGGTAGAACTTCACCGCCTTACCGGACGCCATGCTGACCGGTTGTTGCTGGAACTCCAAGATGAGGTCGCCGACCGGCTTGGCTATAGAGATGCCGACCAATTGATGGCGTCGGTGGCCGCCGCCGCTCGAGTCATTGCTTGGACTGGTGATGGGGTACATCGAAGGATCTCTCGGGTGTTAGACGAGCGAAGCTCGCAAGCCGAGAAAACCCCTTTGCCTTCTCAAGAGTTAAGCCGAGGAGTTTCTCTGGTCGGTTCACGGATTGAGGTCTCTGCTGAGGCGCTTGATGACCCGATGGTGGTTTTACGCTGCGCTTTGTTGGCTGCCCAAAATGAAGCTTATTTAGATCGCCCATCGCTTGAATTGCTGGCCAAAGAAGCAATTGCTCTGCCCAATCCTTGGCCCGACGAGGCACGGCATTTGTTTGAAGAGATCTTGTTTACCGGCTGGCCTGCGGTCTCTGTTTTTGAAGATCTTGACCAAAGTGGGCTCTTAGTGGGGTTGATCTCTGAATGGGCGCCCTGCCAGTCGCGGCCCCAACGCAACGCTTACCACCGCTTTACCGTAGACCGCCATTTGCTAGAAACTGCTGCGCAGGCTGCCCAACTGGTGGGCCGGGTAGAACGCCCCGACCTCCTGGTGGTTGGGGCCATGCTGCACGATATTGGCAAGGGCTACCCCGGCGACCACACGGAGGTCGGCATTGACCTTATGGTGACCATCGCCGGGCGCATGGGTTACCCCACTGACGATGTGGCGATGTTGGTGTCAATGGTGGAACTTCACTTACTGCTTCCCGATGTGGCTACTCGCCGCGACCTTGATGATGACGGAACGATCCGTTCGGTAGCGGCCACCGCCGGCAGCACTCGCCTGTTGCATCTGCTGGGTGCCCTCACCGAAGCCGATTCCATCGCTACCGGCCCCTCCGCGTGGAGCTCTTGGAAAGCGGGGTTGGTTCATGAGTTGGTGATGCGGGCCTCTCACGTGCTGGAAGGCGGAGATGTTTTAGACGTCATCGGAGGGTCGTTCCCCAACCACGAACAACAAGACCTTTTGGCTTCTGATCAAGAAGTAGTGCGAGGAGAAGGCTCCACCCTTACCGTGGTAGCCAACAACCGGCCGGGGGCTTTTTCAAAGGTTGCGGGGGTTTTAGCTCTCAACGGGTTGGGGGTCTTTGGTGCCATGGCCCACACCGAAGGGCACCGAGCAATTTCGGTATTTCGCGTGGATCGAAAAGCCCAACAAGACATCGACTGGGATCGAATCGCTCAAGAAGTCAAACGAGCATTAAGCGGACGTTTGGCGGTCGCCGCTCGTCTCGGTGAACGCTCACGAACCGAACGAACGGTAACCACCACCGCTCGACCTGTCGCCCCACGGTTGACCGTAGATAATGAAACCTCACAGGCCTTAACGGTGCTTGAAGTCAGTTGCCCCGACGGCATAGGGGTGCTGTACCGCATAACCCGAGGGTTCGCCGAACTCGATCTTGACATCATGAGCGCTCGAGTGCAGACCTTAGGTTCTGATGTGATCGATGCGTTCTATGTTCGGGACTCTCAAGGAAACAAAATCATGGACCAAGAACATTTGGCAGAAATCGAATTAGCCGTGCTGCGCTGGATTCGAGTCGAACTATGAGCCAGGCTCCTTCTCAACGAGATTTGCTGCGCTGGGCGGAAGCTTTGGCGGGCACGGCCCGCACCGGTTTGGGGTTTACCGAGAGCCTGTACGAAAAAGAACGCTACGAAGAGATTCTTCACGTAGCGGCCGAAATCCGTCACCGAGCCGACCAACTTTCGGGTCATGATTTTGATGTGGAGACCCTGGTAAATGAATGGCTTGGGACGGTAGGCCAAGGGGTACCCGGTTACGTGACCCCCAAAGTGACGGTGGCGGCCGTAGTGGGTAACGAAGCGGGAGAACTGCTGCTGGTTCAACGAGCCGGCTCGGAGGTCTGGCTGTACCCCACGGGTTGGGCTGATGTGGGGTACTCGCCCGCCGAAGTAGTAGTAAAAGAAGTACAAGAAGAAACAGGAATTGAATGTGAGGTAGTGCGCCCCATCGCTATTTTGGATGGCATGCGGCTGGGTTTTACCGGAATCCCTTTATATTCACTGGTTTTCCATTGCCGCATGACCGGAGGGGAACTTCAAGCGCATCCTTTAGAGTGCGCCGACGTCGGATTTTTTGCGGAAGGACATTTACCAGCAAAGACCGCTCTTCCGGAGCAATGGGCTCAAGAGGCATTTGCGGCGATTCGTGAAGAAGACCTAGAAGTACGCTTCGATGCCCCGCGAGACCCGCTTTGGGAAGGTCAAGAAAATGTGCTGAGCTTTCTTGAAGACCCTGAAGAAAAAGAGTCGCCTTAGGGGCGCCCGTTTTGATCGCGTAGAAAGTCTTCTACCTCGGATACCAAGCGATCCGGGTCATCTTGAAAGTCTTGTTCTTGCGCATCAAAGTCTTCTTCGAGTTGCTCAACGTAGGTGGCAGTGCTTTCGTCTTCGGCCACGATGTCGCTGACCTGACGTTCGTAAGCCGCAGCAGATATTTCAAGGTCGGTGCAAGTAAATGAAGTATCAAAGGCTTGGCAGACTCGGTTAACCAGCGCTAAGGCCGCTTTGGGAGAAGGAGCATTCGACACGTAGGCCGGTACCCCTGCCCAAAAAGAAGCGGTGGGAATCCCGTGTTCGCGTAGGCGAGAAGCCAGCACCCCGACAATGCCGGTGGGCCCCTGGTATGCCGAAGGGGAAATGGCTAAGCGTTGAGCAAGTTCTTGGTCATCGCTGCTGCCATAAATTTGCACAGGGCGGGTGTGGGGGACATCAACCAGCAGCGAGCCCAAGGTAATGATCTGCACTGCCCCCAAGGCTTGTGCCGCTTCAAACACCTGGTCAGCAAAGGTGCGCCAACGTAACTGTGGTTCGTGGCCGATTAAGGTCACCAAGTCGTGGGTAGACCCGGCAATTTCTGCCACCGAAACAACCGTTGAGGGCCATTTGATGGTTCGTTTCTCTTGATGGTCTAACTGCACCATGGGGCGAGCCACGGTGAAGTCAAAAAAGTCTTCCGCATCAATGGTGGCCACCGGCCGGGCCTCGAAGTGATCACGCAAATACCGCACGGCGGTGCTGGATGCTTCGCCGGCATCGTTCCATCCTTCAAAAGCAGCCAGCAGAATCGGTGCCTTTAAGGTGGCCTTATCTGTCCAACGAAGATGCGGGGGAGGGGTGCTCATTAAGCCGAGGTTACCGGCGGACGCTCACAAGATGCGCTGCTGCCCCCAGCAGCGGTGCCTCGGGCCGTACACTCTGCAACGTGCTTGAAATACATGAGGCCGTGGAGGTCACCGACGAACTGGTAGCGGCCATGGAACGCTTGGTGCCCCAACTGTCACGGTCGAACCCGCCCCCCGACGCCACTGCTTTAACAGCCATTACGGTCAGCGACTCTTCGGTACTTTTTATGGCATCTCTCAATGGGTTGATGGTGGGAAGTTTGACCTTGGCGCTCTTTCGCATACCTACCGGGTTACGGGCCTGGATCGAAGACGTGGTGGTTGATGAGTCTGCTCGCGGCCAGGGGGTAGGCGCTGCTTTAAACGAAGCGGCTATTGACCGGGCTCGCCAAGAAGGTGCCACCACGGTGGATCTCACCTCTCGCCCGTCACGGGAGGCTGCCAACCGGCTTTATCAGCGCTTAGGTTTCGAAGAACGGTCCACCAACGTGTACCGGCTCAACCTCGGACACTAAGAGTCTTTAAGCCGTTCGGCGAGGCGTCGATCGTTGTGATCCACTGCGGCGCGGGCCGCCGTCATCATCAGTTGCACAGCCACAAAAATGGCCGACAAGGCCACCAGCACCGGCCAGTTAATAAGCCAACCAATGATCAAAGCGGCAATGCCGGTAAGGGTCATGATGAACATAAAGAGCACCCTAGAGCGGCTAGGCACCTCAGGGGTGTTAACTCCTACAGGATTTTAAGCAAAAATCTAAAAAATCTGTTCGTGCCTTGGTTCAGACGGTAAGCGTCTTAAGGGAATGTGACCCCGAACCGGCGGCATATACCGGTCAACTACCCCCTAACCGGTAGGCTGTATGTTTATGGCCGAGACCTTCTTTGCGCACTTGTCGCGCCTCCGTCGCCAGTACGGGCAAAAATTGTTGCGTTTCGCTGGGGTATCTATGGTCAACGTGTTGACCGGGCAAACGCTTCTGGTCATTTGCTTTGATTATTTTAAATGGCCCGGAATGTTGGCCAATGCGATGGCTGTGGTGGCCGGCAGCATCCCGTCGTACCTTTTGAGCCGTCACTTTGTGTGGGAGCGCGACAAAGGCGGCCACAAAGTAGTGAGCGAAATCGTGCCCTTCTGGGGGCTAGCTTTTGTTGGTCTGGTGTTGTCCACCATTTTTGTGGGTATCGCCGATAACTATTCCGACCACATCCTGGCTATGCAAGCCGGAAACGCTGCGGCCTTCGCTCTGCTCTGGATGGTGCGTTTCGCCGTACTAGAGCACTTGCTCTGGGGCAACAAAAGCGATGAAGAACTGGTTGGTTCCTCTTCCTGATTATGGAAGAACATCTTCTTAGCCAAGCAAAACTTGCCCGGGGTTTTATGCCGCCTGATGAAGGGCTAGCGCTCTATCAGCATGCATGTGCGGTGAGCATTGCGGGGCCTTTTCTCGAAGTAGGGAGTTACTGCGGTAAGTCAGCGATCTACCTTGGGGCAGCTGCGCAAAAGTCTGATCGGCTACTTTTTGCTTTAGACCACCATCGCGGGTCGGAAGAAAACCAGCCGGGCTGGGAATGGCACGAACCCGACCTCGTCGACCCCGACCTGGAGAAAATGGACACCCTCCCGCATTTTCGTCGAGCGGTGCATGATGCTGGTTTAGAAGGCACAGTGGTGGCATTGGTGGGAGAATCGGCACCGGTGGCTGCTGCTTGGCAAACCCCGTTGGCTTTGCTTTTTATTGACGGCGGGCATGGCAAAGAGCCCGCCCACCGCGATTATCAAGGATGGGTGCCTCAGGTGGCGCTCGGTGGGGTGTTGTTGATTCACGACGTGTTCCCAAACCCCGAAGACGGCGGCCGGCCACCTTTTGAAATCTGGGAGCGAGCGATGAACTCAGGGGCCTTTAAAGAAATAGGAGCCACCGGTTCGCTGCGAGCATTGCAACGCACGGGGCTGGGTATTTAACGTTTAATCGGAGCGGGGAACCGGTGCTTGGGTTTCGATGATGTCGGGCAGCCCAGCATGGTTTACGAACAGCGCCGATGCAGGGCTGGAACCAGAGAGCGCATCGGCGGCCAAAATGATGGCTGCAGCGGTGTAGGTGGAGCACTCTTGATCCGGGTAACTGATGTTGCCGGGTTGCACCAATCCGGTAAGGCAGTGGCCAGATTCTTGGCGTAGGCGCAAAGCTTCAGTGAAAAGTTTCAGGGCGGTGCTTTGGTCGCCGGCCAACTGGTAGGCCATAGCGCATTCACAGGTTTCGGCGGCCGTTACCCAATCTTGGTCGCTCACACAGCGCACTCCGTGGCCGGCCAAAATAAACTTGTCGGCTTGGCGGTCGAGGTGGGCACGCCCGTCTGCATAGTCGAAGGCCCCGGATAACACTGGGTAGTACCAGTCCATGGCCCATCGTTCTTTGGGGGCGAAGGCCCCTACCGGTTGGGTGCGTACGGCGTGGGCCAAGTTGGCTAAAGAAAGTTCCCACCCGGGGCGTTCGTGGCCCAACTCTTCGCCCACTGCCACGGCACAGCGCAGGCTGTGGCAAATACTTGACGACCCGGTAAGCAACGCATAATCAAAGGCAGTTCCGTCGGCTTGGCGCGCCCACTTAATGCCCCCGATAGGGGTTTGCAGTTGAAGAACAAAGGTGATGGCTGCTTCCACGGTGGGCCAAAGGGTTTCTAAAAATCCTCGGTCTCCGGTCATCAACCAGTGATGCCAAACTCCGGTAGCGATGTAGGCAATAACGTTGGCATCAAATTTAGGGTCCTCAACACCGTCGGCGAGGTAGTACTGGTGCCAACCTCCGGTTCCGGGTCCTTCTTGGTGTTGGGTGTCTATTAGCCACTGGTAGGCGGCTTCTGCCTGATCTAAGTTGCCGGTCGCCGCTAAGGCCATAGCGGCTTCAATATGGTTCCAGGGGTCGCTGTGGCCGCCGGGGAACCAAGGGATCATGCCATTAGGGAGTTGCCATTCTGCAATGGTTGATGCGGTGAGTTGAAGTTGATCAGCGCTTACTAATCCGGGGAGTTCAGGCAGCGACACGAGCGGCCTCCTCGGGGCGAGCGGCGTAGACCACTTGGCTTTTTCCCAGCACCGGGTTGAGTAAACGTTCGCTCCAACGGGTGAGTTTTGGGGCCTTGACGATATCCCAAGCCAGCAACCGGTGGTAAGCCCGGACTAGGCGGTGGTCGTCGATGGGGCGGTCGGGGCCCACGGCGCAACGGAGCCACCAGTAAGGGCTGTGCAAGGCATGCGCTCGGTGAGAACCGGTTGGTTGCAGGCCCGCGCTGCGCATTTTATTGGGGAGTTCTTGGCGGCCGTAAATGCGAACGTGCCCGCCGACCACGTGGGGGGCGTGGTATTCATCGGATAAAGCCCAGCAGACTTTTTCGGGGAGGCGAGCCGGAATGGTAATGGCCATAATCCCGCCCGGACGTAGCACGCGGGTTAGTTCGGCTAAAGCGGCTTCGTCATTTTCGATGTGTTCCATGACCTCCGAAGCGATGATGCGATCAAAGGAACCATCGGCGAAAGGCAGGCAGGTGGCGTCACCGACGGAGGTTTCCAGCATGGTGCCTTCGGGTATTTCTCCGTCGTCCCACATGACGGCACTGGTGCTGCGTACCTGCACGAGTTCGTCATGCCCGAGGTCGCAGGCCACCACATGGGCACCGCGGCGTAGTGCTTCGTAGGCATGGCGGCCAAACCCGCATCCCAAGTCAAGCACTCGGTCGCCGGGTTGGAGCCCCAGTTGGTCGTAGCGCACGGTAAGCATTTAACGACCTGGGTGTTCAGAAAGAAGGATGCGGTATTGCTCAACGGTGCGTTCGGCGGTGTGGCGCCAACTCCAGTGGTCAATTACCCGTTGGCGGCCTTGGTGGCCGATGCGGGCTCGGGCCGCCGGGTCGTCGAGGGCGGTGCGGATCATGGAGGCCAGCGCTTCGGAGTCTCCGGGTGGCACTTGAAAACAGGTCTCGTTGTGGGTGCCGGTTACCTCAGGTAGTGCCCCGCCGGTGGTGGCTATTAAGGGAACGCCGCAAGACATGGCTTCGATGGCTGGTAAAGAAAAACCTTCATAAAGTGAGGGCACTACGGCTAATTCGGCTTCGCTGTAGAGCTCAACGATGCGTTCGTCGGGCACCCCATGTACCCAGGTTACGCAGTCGGTGAGGCCGAGTTCTTCAAAGACGTTGACGCTGGCGCTGTCCTCTTTGGGTTTGCCAATGATGACCAGTTCAATGGGTCGTTCGGTGCGGAGTTTGGCCACGGCCTCTAAAAGGTATTTGAGGCCTTTCATAGCCACATCGGCGCTGGCTGTGGTGACGATACGACCCGGCACGCTTTGTACATGGTCTACCGGTTGAAAAAGTTCTGGGTCAACGCCTACCGGCACCACGTGGATGCGTGATGGGTCTACTTTGTGGTCGGCGGCAATGTCTGATTTCGAGGACTCTGAAACGGTCATTACTCGGGCCATGCGTTTCGCTACTTGGGTTTGCATGCGGGTAAAGGCGTACCACCGGCGTTTGCCGAGGCGCTCCATAATGGTGCGGGCGTGTTCAATCTCTAAGCGTCGATCCACGGTAATGGGGTGATGAATGGTGGAAAGTACCGGCAGTTTTAACCGGTTTTGCATGAGCAGCAGCCCCCAACCTAAACACTGGTTGTCGTGGACCAGATCAAATTCGTTCGGGCGTTGGGCGAGGTGGCTCCAGGCCCGCATGCTAAAAGCCATGGGTTCAGAGAAGTTTCCGGTGTTAAAGGACAGGGCTTCGGCGACATCCCATTTGGTTTTTAACTCCCAAATGCGGGCTTTACGCATAGGGAAGTGATCGTTGTAGAGGTCGAGGCTAGGGAGAGAAACCAAGGGAACTTCTGTGTCAAGTACCGGGTAAGGCTGGCCGGCCAGCACTTCAACATGGTGGCCTAAATCGGTTAAGGCTTTGGTGAGGTGGCGGGTGTAGACCCCTTGGCCTCCGCAGTGGGGCTTTCCTCGGTAAGCCAAAAAAGCGATACGCAGCGAAGCCTCGTCGCTATTTTTGGGGGCAGGTAAAGAAGTCATCCGTTAAGTGTGGCGGGACTTTGACCCGATTACTCCCCGGTAACTGGGTACCGTTGGTCACATGCGAGCATTAGTGCAACGGGTAGAACAAGCATCGGTCACGGTAGGTACTGAAATTGTGGGAGCCATCGAAGCGGGCCTCTGTGTCTTGGTGGGAGTAACCCACGATGATGGCCCAGACCAAGCAAACCGTTTGGTAGAGAAATTGGCTGGTTTACGTATTTTTGATGACCCGCAAGGGGTCATGAACCTTTCGGTTGTTGACACTCAAGGGGCGTTATTAGTGGTTAGTCAGTTCACCCTTTATGGCGATGTGCAAAAAGGAAAACGCCCTTCGTGGATGGCCGCCGCCCGGCCTGATCAAGCTGAACCATTAATTGAACAGGTGGTTGAGGGGCTCACTCAGCGAGGACTTGAGGTAGCGACCGGTCGGTTTCGGGCCGATATGAAGGTGGCGATTTTAAATAATGGTCCGGTTACTTTAATGATTGAGGTGTGAGATGCCGGGAGTAGATGGCGACCGTTTTGGACAAGCCGCAGATGACTATGTAAAATATCGAAAAGGTTTCCCCCCGGAAACTTTGACGGCCCTCGCTCAGACCGGAATTGGCGGGCCGGGGCAACGAGTGCTTGACGTGGGCTGTGGTACCGGTACGTTGGCTCGTCAGTTCGCCGCTCAGGGCTGTGTAGTCACCGGTTTAGATGTTGATCAACGCATGCTGGCCGCGGCGGCGCAACTGGCCCAAGAAGAGGGACTCTCCATCGATTGGGTTAACGCTTCGGCAGAAGACACCGGGCTAACCGAGGGGACTTTTACCACCGTTACTGCTGGACAATGCTGGCACTGGTTCGATGCACAAAGGGCCGGCGCCGAGGCCTATCGTTTGTTGCGGCCCGGGGGGCAACTCGCTATTTGTGGTTTTGACTGGTTGCCACAGGCCGACTCGGTATCCGGAGACACCGAGTCTTTGATCCAGACCCATAACCCGGCTTGGGATTTAGGCGGGGTCCGAGACTACGAGACCTCTATTCGCGAAATGTTCGCCGCCTCTGGGTTTGTTTTTGTCGACTCGTTTAGCTTTGACCTTGATGTAGTTTATGCTCCCGCATCGTGGCGTCGCCGGGTGGCGGCCAGCGCCGGGATTGTGAACCTCGCTGCAGAAGCAGCTGAGGAGTTCGACCAGCAACTGGCTACTTTACTGGCTGAGAAATACCCGGGCCCTCAGGTGGTAACTCCCCACCGGGTCTACGGATTTATTGCTCAGCGCCCGTCGGCGTAGCTTCTGGTTTTCGGTGCCCCCACAGAATCAAAAATACGCTCAAGATCAACAGAGGCCAGACCCCGACTTGAGTTGCCCAGGTTTGGCCTTGGCGAAGTTCCACCGTGGAATGGAGCACTGCTTGTTCAGACACTGCGGTGCGTTGCTGTACTTGGCCTTGCGGATTGATGATGGCGCTAAACCCAGTGGGAGCGGCTTGAAGAACCCACCGGCCGGTTTCTAAGGCCCGCAGTTGACTGGAGGCCACTTGTTGGGTTTGCACCAAGGTAAGCCAGTAACTGGCCCCGTTGGTGGGGTTCAACAAAATCTGGCCCCCGTTTCCTATAGCGTCACGGGCTCGGTGAGCGAAGAAAATTTCCCACGAAACAGAAATCCCCAAGCGACCCAGCGAGGTATCGAGAATTGCGGGGTCTCGGCCGGGGTGTACATCTCGGGTCGGCAACATGTTGGCTGCCAAGGGTTCAATGAGCGACCGGAGGGGCACGAATTCGCCAAAAGGTACGGTGCGAACTTTGTCGTATCGGTCGGCTATCGTCCCGTCGTTTTCTACGGCCGTGGAGTAATTCAAGTTGGCGTCTGGGCGGCCGGGGTCCTGGTGAAACCACCCCGGGATCAGCACCGCATTGAGGCGTTGCGCTTCGGCGGTTAGCGCTTGATGCGCTTCATCTTGGTAGAGCCGGCTGGCTAGGCGTGACCCGTCCCCAGGGTCGGGAGAAGGGTTCACCACGTTTTCTGGCCACAGCACTAAATCAACCGGGGTGGCGACTTGTTGGTTAGCGGCCAACTGATTGGCAAAAACCACCGCAGCACCGGTAGCGGTAGCTCTGGTGCGCTGCGGGCCTCCCCCCTGCACCACGGCTACTTCAATGGTTCGCAGCACCTCGCCCCGAGGAGCCAAGGCAGCCAAGGAGCCAACGAACAGCAGCGCACCAAAGGCCACCACTACGGTCAGGGCAGAACCCCGGGTTGCCTTTTTTCCATCAAAAAGAGAACTCAGGGCCACCCCAACAACGACCACTGTGGCTACCAGCAACAGCGATCCGCCCACCCGAACCACCGGGGCCAGCGGCCCGTTGGCTTGGCCAAGAGCCACGGTCGCTAACGGAACCCCACCAAAGGGGACGCTCCACCGAACGAATTCGGCCAAAGTGAATGCCCCGACCAAAGCAGGGCGTCGGCCTGACCCGGAAGGAACCACCAACGCAGCGACCCCAAACAAAGTGGCGTGCAAGCCAACCACCACCAGCCACCCACCGGGAGATAAATCCACCATCCATAACGTACCGATGGCTGTCCAAACAAGACCAAGAGCCAAGCCGCACCAGAAACGAACCCGCCTGGGTTGATTAGCGAGCAGTTGGTCAAAAAGCGCAAACCCGGCAAATGCTGCCGGCCACCAACCCCAGGGAGGGAGAGCAGCCACCACCAGCACCCCAGACAACAAACAAAAAAGGAGCCTCCGCCGCAATGAAAAAATGTCCATAGGACTTAGTTGGTTAACCCCAACCGTTGAATGCCGCCGACCGGCCCAACGCCCCGGATGTCCACTTCGATTTCTTCAATCACTCGAAGCCACGAAGGTAAATCGGCGACATCGCAGTGCGCTAAAATTTGGCCTGGTTCGGCAATGGCGCAAAGTTTGGCCGCCAAATTGACCGGTTCGCCGATGTAATCATCGCCTTCGTAGAGCAAAGCGGCGCCGGTAGCCAAGCCGATACGTACTTTGAAACCGGCGTCGGCAAAGTGTGCGATCAGGTGCCCGCCCCAAGCAATGGTTGGTGTGGGTTCGGTGCTGACCACCATGACCCCGTCACCCAACCATTTAGCTACTCGTACCCCGCGTTTGGCGGCCACATCTCGAGATATTTTGCGAAACTCGTCGAGCCATTCCACGGCAGCCAAGGGACCGTTATCTCGAGTAAATGCGGTAAACCCGGTGAGGTCAGCAAAACAAAAGGTGCGTTCAACACTCAGATACGAGGCATCGGGGAGTTGTCCTGGGGGCTCGGTGCCGCTTCCGGTGCGGAGCCCTGCCCATTCCCGGGCTGGGGTCATTTCTTGGTCCATAAGTCAATAGAACCACGCCGGTCACTGTTTCTGGCGGTTAAGCCAAGTTTTTCTTCAAAAAAGTTAAGAAATAAAATTTTTGGCTGCTTGAAAACCTGAATTAATACAAGCGGGTACCCCGACTCCGTGGTGAGCGGCCCCGGTAACCACCAGACCGGGGGCAGATTCCGCCAGGTCGCCGGCCAACTGCGCCATCTGATCGGCGTGACCAACCGGAAATTGCGGCAAAGAATCCGGCCAAGGTGAGCAGCGTGTTTCGCAAGGTGGAGCTTCGACCCCCAACGTGGTGGCCAGGTCTTTGCGCAACCCGTCGATGAGCGCTTGGTCGTCTAAAGCAAGATGTCGTTGGTCGTTGATGCGCCCGGCGGAGACACGCAAGATTTCTTTTTCCGGATGATGCAAATGCGCCCACTTGCTTCCTGAGTAGGAACAAGCGGTCATAAGCAGCCCGGCCGACTGAGGAACCAAAAAACCGCTTTGATCGACTGCTACCTGAAGGTCTCGCCGATGGTAAGCAAAGGTAACCAAGGTGGCTGAAGCGTGTTCAATGCCGGCCAAAGTTTGGGCACTGGGTTGATGCAAAGGAGCGACTAGAGGGGCCGCCGCAAAAGAAGGAACGGTGAGGATCACCCCATCAGCTCGAAAGTCTTCACCTGGGGTATGTATCGTCCATCCTTTATCACCGGCGGTGAGCGCCGTAACGGGGGTGCTGAGTCGTAAGCGATCACCAAGTTGATCCACCAACGCCGAAACCACCCGTTGCATGCCTTCGGGGTGAGCGTTAAAAACCGCAGCGCCTGGTTTTGCTTGGGCAAGTTGTTGGCGAAAACTGGCCAACATGCCTTCTGGGTGACGCCCCGCGACCAGCAACTGCGGTGCCATAGCGGCGCAACTCATGGCATCGGCTTCACCGGCGTTGATCCCCCCGAGCAAAGGGGCCACCAATCGTTCGAACACGGCATCGCCCACACAGGAGCGCACGACGGCACCGATGCTGAGATCGCCTTCGGGAAGGGGTTGGTCAGGCAGGCCAGGCCCCGACAAACGGGCTAAATCGTCGTCGGGTAGAATTCCCGGAGCCACCGCCTCGGGATCAAGAGGAACACCTAACACGTTGGGCGAAGGGATAGGCCGCAAGGCTTGGCCCAGCCATAACGAGGCGTGCCGGGCCGCCGGAGCCACCAGTTCATCTGCCAAGCCAAGTTCATTACACAACTGCGTACCCCACGGCACTCGCACTAAAAAAGAGTCGGCCCCTTCGTCTACCGGTAGCCCAGCGAATGTATTGGTTATGAGTTTGCCTCCGGCCCGGTCAGCAGTTTCTAAAACGGTGACCTCTACGTCGGGGGCGTCGTGAAGGAGGCGATGAGCAGCCGATAATCCGGTGATGCCAGCACCGACAATCACCACCCGGCGGGTCACGAGGCTACGGGCGGGTTCAAAGGAAAGCGATGCACCTGATCGATAACTCGCTCTAACACGGCGGGGTCGGTATCGGGCATAACCCCGTGACCTAAGTTAAAAATATGACCCGGGTGATGGTTGTTTTGTTCAAGGACTTCAGTGACCGCTTGTTCCACCACCTCTGGTGGGGCAAAACAAATTGCTGGGTCAAGGTTGCCTTGCAAAATAGATTGCGGTCCTAAACGCCGCCGAGCTTCGCCCAGCGGCACTCGCCAATCCACTCCCATTACGGTGGACCCGGCTTGAGCCATCAAAGGGAGGATCTCGCCGGTACCCACCCCAAAGTGAATGGTCGGCACATCAAGGTCGTCCAGGGCGGCAAAAACTCGTTTGCTGTAAGGCAAAACATGAGTCTGGTAATCCTTTGGGCTTAAGGCCCCGGCCCAACTGTCAAAGAGTTGGATGGCCGCGGCGCCCGCGTTTATCTGCGAGCGTAAAGAAACGACGGCGAGGTCTACCAAACGGCTCATGAGGGCATCCCAAAGGGCGGGTTGCCCCAGCATGAGCGCCTTGGTGCGGGTGTAGGTGCGGGAGGGGGCACCTTCGATGAGGTAAGAGGCCACGGTAAAGGGGGCACCAGCGAAGCCAATAAGCGGTACCGAAAGTTCTTCAACTAAAAGACGCACCGTTTCTAAAACATGAGGGGTGTCGGCTTCGGGGTCTAAGGGGCGCAGGCGTTGGAGGTCGCTTTCTGAAGCAAACGGTTGGGCCACCACGGGGCCTAAACCCGGTTGAACCTCTACCCCAAAACCGATGGCTTGGGCCGGTACCACAATGTCAGAATACAAAATGGCGGCGTCGGTGCCGTATCGGCGTACCGGCTGCAAGGTGATTTCGGCGGAGAGTTCCGGGTCGGCAATGGCCTCTAAAATGCTGCCCGGGCCCCGTACTTTCCGGTATTCGGGGAGCGACCGGCCGGCTTGACGCATGAACCACACCGGGGTATGGGCATGGGGTTCGCCACGGCAAGCGGCCAGAAATACTGAATCAGGGTAAGAGGTCATGATGAATGATTTTCTAAAAGCGTTCGCCCGGTGGCTGAACGAGGGTGAGCCAGATGGGCCAGAGTAGAGATACGGGCCGCCGAACAGACGGCCGCGGCATTATGGGTGGCTAAGTTGCTGGCTTCCCTTACCGCAAGGTCGTCAGCGGTGGGCTGAAAAACTAGTACCGGGGTGCCGCTGGCTCGAATAGCTTCAACCTCGCGGCGCAAGGTGCGGCTATGCCAAGCACGCCCTAACGGCCCGCCGGGCCACGACGACTGCTGCGCCACGGCGGTCATGGAAGAAGAAATGACGACTAGATCAAACCCCAAACCCGCCACCAGGCTGGCGTTGGTGGTTGAGTGCACCCCACCATCTACGTAACGCTGCCCGTTAATGACGGCGGGTTCGAAGTAACCCGGAATAGCAGAAGAGGCTTGAACAGCAGGTCCGAGGTCGGCCGAAATATCGTCCCGCCCAAAAACCACTCTTTGCCCAGACTTCAGGTTCACTGCGCAAATCCATGTAGCAGCATCCGGCCAAGGCTCGGGGTGCGACTCACTTACCCGAGCGGCTAAGGCCGAACCTTCAACGGTGCCTTCATGAAGTACCCCGGTTAAAGAAACTATGGGGCGTGGCCTGCCTCGCCCAAAAATGCCGCGTACCAGAAGGGTCGGGTTAGCGGGCCGTCGGTTGGTTGGCGGGGGAGGGTTTTCGGGGAGATCTAAACGAGTGGTGACTCGATCGCTTATGGCTTGACCTTGGGCGCTTAACGGCGTCTTGTTGTAGTAGGCGGCATGGTCGATAGCGGAAAGACCAGCACGCAAGGTGGCGGCGGTGCTGGCCCCTGCAGAGGTGCCCACCAGAAGGTCGGCGCTTCGAGCATCCCACCCAGTGGCCTCTTCTAAAGCCGCCAACACCCCGGCATGATGGGCTGCTCCGGAGGTTCCTCCGGCGCTTAAGACGAGTCCGATAGTGGTCATGTAAACATCGTGGCAGGACAAAACAAAAAAATGACGCCTCAGACACCGGATTGCCAAGATATTCCGCCGATAGACTCAATCTTCGGTCAAAACAGGTCTTCTTCGATGAAGAAATGCCGTTTATTTTCCGGTGAGAGGGCCCATGCATCCAGAACTCAAAGCAGAACAGGAGTACGTCGATGCGGCGTATCAACTCCTTGAAGCGGCGCGTCAACGGGCCTTGAAACTTACCGACATGGTTGAGGTAGGCCGAGGCGGCACAAACCAGGCTCGCTTTGAGCGAGAGTCAATTTGGGAGTCAGTGGCTAACCGACTGAACGAACTTGAGCTGGGCGAAGCGGCGCTAATTTTTGGCCGCATCGACCAAGAAGACGAAGCCGAACAGGGCCGTTTTTATATCGGCCGAGTCGGGGTATGGGATGAAAAACAAGATCCGATCGTGGTGGACTGGCGGGCCCCCATTGCTGAGGCTTTCTATCGAGCGACCGGCCCCACGCCTATGGGTTTGCAGCGCCGTCGGCATTTCATTAGCCGCCGCCGCCAGTTGCTGGGCATAGAGGACGAACTGTTTGGCGATTTAGAGCGGTTCCGTACCGACGACGGCCAAGGGTTACGGGGTGAAGGTGCGCTTATTGCCGCCTTAGAAACCGAGCGCACGGGCCGTTTGGGCGACATCGTAGGCACCATCCAAGCCGAACAAGACGCCATTATTCGCGCCCCTTTGCCAGGAGTGTTGGCCGTTCAAGGGGGCCCAGGTACCGGCAAAACGGTGGTGGCTCTGCATCGGGCGGCCTATTTGCTTTATACCCACCGGTTTCCTCTGGATGGCCAAGGGGTGCTGGTGGTGGGACCCAATCGGCTATTTTTGGCTTACATAGAACAAGTTTTGCCCTCCTTGGGGGAGGCCGGTATTGAAATGGCTTCGGTGGCCGACTTGGTGGGCCGCACTTGGGTAGACGACCGCCGAGACCCTGAAGCGGTGGCCTTACTCAAAGGCGACTTGCGGATGATTCGTTTTATTACTCGAGCGGTACGAACCCGCCAGCGCCCCTTAAGGACAGACCTTCGCTTGGGTTTTGGACTGCAATGGTTAACGGTTTCTGTTGAGCAGTCGGCGGCCATGGTGGCTGAAGCGCAGCGCCGTTTTCGCACCCATAACGCCGGACGGAAATACATAGTGGCCGAACTGTTTGCTGCGTTGGCGGCCAGCAGCAACGAGGACCTCGACCCGGAAGGTTTAGCGGAGCGTTTGGGATCCAACCTGTTGGTACGGGAAGCTTTGGAATGGATGTGGCCGGTGCTTACTCCGGCTCAATTATTGAACGATTGTTTCGGCTCCCGGGCTCTGATTCAAGCCGCCGATCGGCAACTCAATAAAGATCAAGTTGAAGCGCTGTTTTGTCCTCGCCGACCAAATGCAGCAGAGATCCGCTGGTCGGCTTCAGATGCGCCGCTACTTGACGAAGCCCGGGCTGCCCTTGGGCCTCGTCCGGGCCGTCGCTCTACAGATTCAGTTCGCACTTACGGGCACATTGTGGTCGATGAGGTGCAAGACCTTTCGCCAATGGATCTACGCATGTTGAAGCGGCGTTCGTTAAATGGGTCAATGACCGTGGTCGGCGACATTGCCCAGGCCACCGGAGCTTGGGCGCAAGATAATTGGGACAATATCTTGCAGCATTTGCCCAATAAAGAACCGGTGCGGCGCTATGAACTAACGGTGGGTTATCGCATTCCGGCGCCCCTTATGGAAATGCCCAACCGAGTATTAGCGGCCGTGGCCCCGAATTTATCCCTGCCTCGGGCGGTACGTAGTGAGGGTGCGCTCCCTCGGGTGATAGCGGCCCGGTTTGATGACCCGACGCAGGGTTTGGTGGCCACGGTGGCAGAGGAGTCTGCGGCAGCGGGGGCCGGCAACGTTGCGGTAATCGTGGCTGCTTCGCAGGTGGAGGAAGTTGAAGCCTTGCTTGAAGCGGCGGGGGTTTCGTTTGGCCGCCCGACTCGTCAGGGGCTGGATTCTTCGGTGGCCGTGGTGCCGGTTAATTTGGTAAAAGGCTTGGAAGTTGATGCTGCAGTAGTGGTGGAACCGGCTCGAATAGTGGCCGAACAAACCCAGGGCCTGCGGTCTCTATTTGTGGCGCTTACTCGAGCGACCCAACGAGTGGCTATTTTGCATGAAGAGCCGTTACCTGCCCCCCTTGGGAAATAGTTCTCTGGTGCTTGTCACATGGCCTGTTGCCCGTTAGCGGTGAGATATTTAGTGATGAGAGATGGCTTCCAGCACATTGAGACGAGCCGCTCGTCGAGCGGGCAAAATGGCGGCCAACAAGCCGAATACTGCGGCGATGACTAAGTATTGCAGGAGTTTGGCCATCGGCACCGACACCACGTCAACGAAGGTCTCGGGAATAGCGGCAATAGCGGCTAATCCAAAGAGCACACCCATCGCTACCCCCAGCACACCGCCGAAGAGAGCAATGATTACGGCTTCCCAGCGCACCATGCGTCGGAGTTGTCGGCGGGTCATGCCGACGGCCCGCAGTAACCCCAGTTCTCGGGTGCGTTCATAAACCGAGAGAGCCAAGGTGTTGGTGATGCCCAGCACCGCGATGAGCAACGAGAGACCTAAGAAAACGGTGATGATGGCCAAAAGTTGGTCAAGTTGGGCCTCCATGGATTGACGCAACTCCAAAGAGTTTTCTACGGTGGCTTGTGGAAACTCGTTGCTGATCGTCTCTACTGCAAAACGCGCCTGCTCAACATTGGCTACCTCGTTGAAGGCCACCGACATGGAGTTATCAATAGACCGAGGGAGGTATCGATCGAAAGTGCCGTTGTCGACCACCCAGTTGCCCAACATAGAGGAGTCTTCAAAAATGGCGCCCACCGAAAAAGTGACCGACCGTTCGCCAGGGAACTCTGCCACCACCAGAGAGCCTATTTCTAGGTTGAGGTCGCCCGCCGGGTCAACATGCACCAGCAGACTTTCGGTAGCCCCGTTTACCGGAGGGTTAGCGGAGAGTCCAGAAACAAGCTGTAAATCAAGGTGGTCATCCAAGTAGGCGAGGTCAGCACTAAAGACGTCTTTGACGCTGTCTTCTATGCTCATGGCCCCTATGCCGCCGCGGTAAACCACCAGCGAGTCAATGAGTTCTGGTTGGTTTTGGGTGAGGTCTCTAAGACCCAAAGCCAAGTTGTCGGGGAGACCCGACATTGGGTCAAAACTGCCGGTGTAAATAAAGAGGTCCGAGCGAACGCTTTCGTCCATTGCCCCCACGAAGGTGGCTTTCATGGAATCGCTGACCACGGCGGCCAAAGAAACAAGCGCTAAACCAACGGTGAGCGCTGCGGCGGTGGCGGCGGTGCGCCGTGGCGAACGGCGAGCGTTTTCTCGGGCTAAACGGCCCGGGATTTTGAAAAGTTTTTCAATAGGCCAACCCAGAAGGTCGGCAATAGGGCGAGCGATAACCGGGCTAAGCAGGTAAACGCCGAAAAAGATGCCCAATGCGCCGAGCCCCAAAGAAAGAAGCAGCGGACGAGTGGCAAGATCACCAGCCATGCCGAGCGCTAAAAGGGCCACCCCAGATAAGGCCATGAGTCCACCCACTTGCAGGCGGCGACGTAAACCAGTGGGGGTAAGGCGCACGTCGTCTCGTAGGGCGGCTACCGGCGAGATGGTGCGTACTTTACGGGAAGGCCCAATGGCGGAGCCTAAGGTAGCCCCGACCCCCACCAGGGTTGCCACCACGATGGTGCGGGGGCGAATCGGAAGGACCCCGGGGAGGTTGCCAAAATCTAAAGCGACCAAAAGAAACCGCAAGAAGGTAGCTAAGAAGTAACCAACGACCAGCCCGATAACGGTGGCGACAGCGCCGATAATCACCGCTTCACCACGTACCGACCGGCTGACTTGGCGGCCGGTGGCCCCTAGCGCTCGAAGTAACGCCAACTCCCGCACTCGTTGGCCCAAGACGATAGAAAAAGTGTTGTTGATGATGAAGGTTGAAACCACTACGGCGATGATGGCGAAGGCCAACAACACGCTAGAGATGATGGAGACAAACTGATCGAAGTCTTCTTGGGTTTCGTCAACGATGGTTTCGAAGGTGACTACCTCAAGGGTGGCGCCAAAATAAGGGGCTAAAAGTTCTTGGATTTCCGGTGAGTAGGTAGGTAGGTCAAGAAGGAATTGCCCCATGGCTTGGTCAAGTCCGGTTTGAATTTCGGCCATTACTTGGTGGGCGTCGGCGCCCTCATCAAGCAGAATGTCTACTTGGCTAAGCAAGCCTTCCATGTTGAGGAACTCTTGGGCGGTGCGCAGCTCAAAAGTGGAGATAGAGGCCCCAACAGTTTTGTTTTCGTCAGGGGCACCAAAGTTAAACTGCCCCACCAAGGTGAAGTCTCGGTTTCCGGTGGAACTACTTACCGAATAAACCTGCCCCAAAACCATGTTGTTTATGGTCACACTGCGGTTATCAAGAGCGAACTCTCCGATTAGCGTGGGGTCGTCTTTTAACGAACCCAACCATTGAGGAGCCCGGCCACCGGTGAGGTAGGTCTGCGTAAGTTCTGGTATTTCACCGTGGTTGCCGCCAAATTGTGGGCCGTTACCAGGAATGGGTGCGGCTACTCCGTCGACACCCACCACGATGGGTGCTACTTGTGGAACAAGAATTCCCGGGGATACAGCGGCTACTCCGTCTATGTCGGAGGTAACAAACTTCAGTACGCCTTCGGGCACCGGGAGGCGGTTCATGCGGCTGCCTTCACCGACCGAGGTGCGGATGGTTAGGTCACTTTTTCCACTAATGTCGCTAGCTAATTCGTCAAAGGTGTCGCGAATGTGGTCGGTCAGGAAAAAAGAAGTGGACAGAAAAGCCACCCCCAAAACCACGGCCAGCGTGGTGAGGGCGTAACGCAATTTGCGGCGCAAAATATTACGCAGGGTAAGACGAAACACGGGTTAACTCTCGAGGTCTTTGATCTTGTCAAAAATGGCGTCCGAGGTGGGGTTGGCCATTTCATCAACAATGCACCCATCGGCCAGAAACAGCACGCGGTCGGAGCGGCTGGCGGCTCCCGCATCGTGGGTCACCATGACCAGTGTTTGGCCCAGATCGTCTACCGCCGAACGCAAAAAGTTCAGCATTTCGGACCCAGTGGTGGAATCTAAATTGCCGGTCGGTTCGTCAGCAAAAATAATGGAAGGCTGAGAGACCAAAGCCCGAGCTACGGCCACCCGTTGTTGCTGCCCGCCGGAAAGTTGGTCAGGACGGTGATCTAGGCGGTCGCCGATGCTTACCGCTGAAATAACTTGTTCTAGCCACTCCGGGTCGGGTTTTTCCCCAGCCAGATCTAAAGGCAAAGTCAGGTTCTCTAGAGCATTAAGGGTGGGTAAAAGATTGAAAGATTGAAAAATGAAGCCCACCTCGTGGCGCCGCAACAAGGTCAACTGGCGTTCCGAAAGCGACCCTAAATCGGTGTCGCCTAAAAAGACTTGGCCGCTGGTCAAAGTGTCAAGACCGGCCACACAATGCATAAGGGTGGACTTCCCCGATCCCGACGGGCCCATGATGGCCGTGAATTGGCCGGTAGTGAAATCGACGGTCACCTCGTCAAGGGCACGCACCTCGGTGGTCCCATCGCCGTAAATTTTGGTACCGCCAACAACCCGAGCGGCTGACCGTTGATGTTCAGTTTCGTTCATAAGAGGAAGGTTACGAGATGAATAAAATAATAAATGCTGAGGCCGAGATAGTTTTACGCCCCGCCCCACCCACAGACCTCTTTGACGTGTTAGCTCTTAACAACGAAGCAGTCCCGGCTGTGAACCTTTTAGAAATCGCAGACCTGGAAAGGTTCGCCGAGGTTGCGCACACTTTTTTAGTAGGAGAAATCGAAAGCCGCATTCAGGGGTTTTAATTGGGTTGGAAGGCGCTGGCTTGGCTTATCCCAGCGCAAACTACCAATGGTTCAGCAGTCGTTACGACCGTTTCCTTTATGTCGATCGAGTGGTGGTGGCTCCACCAGCATTCGGGCGAGGCATGGGCCAAGCGTTCTATTGGGCATTTATTAACCAAGCCGCCGACCACCCGGTGCTTTGTGCGGAGGTAAATACCCGGCCCCGCAACGAACGGTCTCTGGCCTTTCACACCGCCTTCGGGTTTGAACCAGTGGGGAGCCAAGACACCGAAGGAGACACCAAAACGGTGCAAATGTTGGCGCGAGATTTAGCAGTGCCTAACAAGGAATAAGGCGTGTGCCAGACGGCCGGTGGCCTTGGATGCCGCACGACCAGCAGGGGTCACCAACATGGCCGCGCCATCTGACCTCGCAGGAACGGCAAGCTAGCCCAACCCAGTCGGCAGTGTCTTGAAAACCGGTCGGCGGGTTAGCGGCCCATTGGAGAGCCAAAACAGGTTGCGGTGCGGGCCAAGAAGCCATGATGGCACCCTAATAAAGCATTGAAGCCCATTGGGTGACCCTGAGGGTTTGGCTTGGCTTTTCGGCCTCTAGCCTCTTGGGTGCGCCGCTAAACGGTGGCGACGAGAATTTCAGGAGAATACTGTGAACGATCAGACCAGCGACATCCCAGAAGTAGACGGGTCCAGCCCACGACGAACCGACTTTGTCGGCCAGCCGCCCATGATCATTGATCCAGAAAAAACCTACACAGCAGAAATGGTGACCAACGCCGGCACCATGACCATTCACCTCAATGCAGCGTTGGCCCCCAAAACAGTAAACAACTTTGTTTACTTGGCTCGCTGGCATTACTACGACGGCATTATTTTTCACCGGGTAATCAACGGGTTCATGATTCAAGGTGGCGACCCCACTGGTACGGGCCGCGGCGGACCGGGCTACCAGTTTGCTGACGAACTCCCTGCACCAGGCCGCTACGAGATCGGTTCCCTCGCTATGGCTAACGCCGGGCCCAACACCAACGGCAGTCAATTCTTTATCGTGACCGGCGCGAGCGGTTGTGGCCTACCGCCGCAGTACTCCTTGTTTGGGCAAGTCCTCAAAGGGCTCGAAGTTGCCGAAGCCATTCAAAATGTAGCCACCGCTACCGGTGACCGCCCGTTGGCTGATGTGGTCATTGAATCCATAACCATCACTGAGTCCGAGGCTTCTTAAATGGCTGCAGCATTTGGCATTGAACGGGTCGGCGTCGTAGGCGGCGGCCAAATGGGCGGCGGCGTGGCTGAGGTTATGGCCAAAGCCGGGCTCCCTACCGTGGTGCGAGAAATCAGTGCCGAAGCTGCCGAAAAAAGCCAAGCAGGTATCGAACGTTCTTTAGCAAAAGCTTTAGAACGCGGAAAACTTGACGAAGATGCTCATGGGGCGACCCTGGCCAACTTGTCTTACACCACCGAAATGGCCGACCTCGCTCATTGTGATTTGGTAGTAGAGGCCGTGGTGGAATCTTTCGACCTCAAGGCGAAAATATTTGCTGACCTCGATGCGGTGCTGGCCTCGTCGGAAGCCATATTGGCTACCAACACTTCGTCAATACCCATTATCGATATTGCCATGAGTACGGCTCGCCCGGAACAAGTTATTGGGATGCATTTTTTCAACCCAGCTACCATCATGAAACTGGTAGAGGTTATTCCATCGGTGCGCACCGATGCTTCGGTGACCGAACGCATCACCGGCTTCACCACCGAGGTCATCAACAAAACGGTAGTGGCCGCCCAAGATCGGGCCGGTTTTGTGGTCAACATGTTGTTGGTCCCTTACCTGTTGGCGGCCATGAAAATGTACGAAGCGGGATACGCCACCGCCGAAGACATTGATGCCGGCATGAAACTCGGTGCAGCGCACCCGATGGGCCCCCTAGAACTCAGTGACATGATCGGCCTCGACACCATGATGCTGGTCGGAGAAACCTTGTTCGAAGAATACGGCGACGCCTCTTACCTTCCGCCACCATTGTTGAAACGCATGGTGGCTGCTGGGCATCTCGGACGAAAATCTGGCCAAGGGTTTTACGACTACCGCTAAACCGGTGTCGGTTGGTCCACGATACGGGTAGCGAGCAGAGCGGCCACGATGGCCACGGCCGCAGCACCCAGATGCAAAAATAAGAACCAAGTGCCATCTACGTGATCGCCCATGAGGGCGGTAAGCACGGTGATGCCTAAGGCAGCCCCCACTTGCTGCACCATATTGATGGTTCCCCCGGCGATGCCCAAGTCTTGGTCGCCCACTGCGGTGGTCACGGCGTTGGTAACAGCGGCTCGGATGTAACCGCTGCCTGCCCCGGCCAATGCGGCACCAGAAATAAAGAGAAAAAGCCAATGCTGTTGGGCGCCTATCCCGGCGATCACCATGGCTCCGGCAAAAACCAGCATGCCGGTGACCGCAACTTTTTTAGCGCCCCGTAGTGGGTCATGATGGCCCCCTAAGCGAGCTGCTAACGCAAAGGTGAGGGGGCGAGGCAGCATAAGTAATCCGATAATGGTGGGGCGAAACCCCCAAAGGCGCGCCAGTAAAAAAGGCGCCATAACCATGGCCCCCATGTAGCCCGCTTGCATAACTGCTTGAGACAAAATTGGGTAGGTGAAGTTGGGGCGGCGAAGGAATTCCGGGGGAAGCAACGGAGAAGAGGTGCGACGCTCAATGATGGTAAAAGCGGCGAGCGAAAGTGGAGCCACCACGAGGCAGGCCAACACGATGGGGTGCCCCCAGCCCCAGGCGATACCGCGGTTGATGCCTAAAAGTAGGCCGCTGACCCCAACGCCCAAAGCAAACGAGCCGGGGAGATCAAATCGCACACCGGGTCGCGTGGGGGTTTCTGGGACCACCAGCAGGGCTAAGCAGAGGGCAATCAGCACGGCGCTCCCTTGAACTACGAACAAGGCCCGCCACCCCAGCCATTCAATAAGTGGCCCGCCGGTGACTACGCCCACTGCGGGGGAAAGTGCCACCACGGCGGCCCATGTACCGAGTGCTTTCGAACGGTCGCGGCGAGGGAAAATACTGACGATCATGGCCATGGTGGAAGGCCCGGCCGAGGCCATGGCAGCTTGGGCCAGGGTACGTAAAACGATGAGCGAGGTAATGTCCCAAGCCAGTGAGGTGGCTAAAGAAAGCACGGCACCCAAGGAGAAGCTTAAAAGAAAAATACGACGGTGTCCGTAAAGGTCGCCAAGTTTGCCGGCGATGGGGGTGACGACGGCAAAAGCCAACAGGGGGGCGGCGATCACCCAAATGATGGTGTCATCGGTGGTGCCGATTTGGGTAGCGATACGGGGCAAGGACGCTGAAAGCACGGTGACCGGGTAGCTACCGGTAGCTGTGCTGAACAAAGCAACGTAAAGCACCCACTGCCGGTAGTTGGGTCGTTGTTTAATGTGGTTGCGGCGAGCGGTCAGTCCACGGCCGCCATGGTCGCCTTTATTCATGTGGGTTTACCTTAGATCAGCAAAGAATTTACTACAGCATGGGGCGTCCGGTCAGGTGTCACCGCGGAGAGCCTATTACGGTCAAGCTATGGAAAAAGATGGTCAAAAAAATGTTGCCCCTATCGGCTTGGTGGTTAACCCTCGGTCGGGGACAGATGTGCGGCGCGCTATCGCCGCTGCAGGAAGCGTCACGGTGGCCGACAAAGCCAACATTGTGCGACGGGTGGTGTTGGGGGCAGTTGAAACAGGAGCGCACCGTTTTGTTGTTCACGGTGACCCGCACGGCATTGTGCGCCGGGCTACCGAAACCATTAAAGGTCTTGACCTGGATTGGGTGGGTACGGAGTTGACGTTCACTGAACGCGACACCTACCACGCCGTGGAGTGGATGCGCAATGCTGGTTGTGCGGTGATTTTGGTACTGGGGGGCGATGGGACGAATCGGGTGGCCGCTCAATCCTGGCCGGATATCCCGGTGATCCCCGTATCTACTGGCACCAATAATGCTTTCCCGGTTTTTGTGGAAGCCACGGTGGCCGGTGCCGCCGCAGGGCATGTAGCAACCGGCCGAGTAGCTATCGGTGAGGTGGCGGGGCCGGCGAAGGTCGTTCGCCTAGATGTTTGGGATGACCAAGGGAACCTTGAAGAACCAGACTTGGCCTTAATCGATGCGGTGTCGGTAGATGACCGTTACGTCGGTTCGTTGGAGCTTTTTGACCCGAAAACTTTAGGGATTGCGGTGTTGACTCGAGCAGACCCGGCTTCGGTTGGTTTTGCGGGGGTTGGTGGATTGGTGGAAGAGATCACCGCCGACGACGATGCAGGGTTGTTGATTCGTTTTGCCCCGCCTGCAGCAAGCGAACGAGTATTGCGAGGTCCGACAGCCCCCGGCCATTACGACGACCTCGGGCTTCAGGAAGTGCGACGCCTCAAACTTGGTGAACGGGTGAGGGTAGAGGGCCCAATCTTGTTGGCTTTTGATGGCGAACGCAAAAGGCGTTTAGCGGAAGGCGCCCAGGCCGAATTATGGGTTGAACGCAACGGGCCTTGGGTCATTGATGTGGCAACCGCTATGCGCCAAGCGGCCGCTCAAGGTAGTTACCTAAGAAATAAATCGCTCGGCTAATAGGGCAGGGAGTTCACTAAAAGAGTCCAATACCGGAAAGTCCACTCCGACTAAAGATGCATCGTCGGCGTGTTCATGCCCCCAAGTGGTGTGGTGAGGTATATGTATGGCTTGGGCCCCCAAAGAAATAACCGGGAGTACATCGGAAGGCACGGAGTTGCCGACCATGGTGAACTGGTTGGGTTCAACTCGGTGTTGCCGCAAAAGAGCGCCATAGGTGTGAGGGTCTTTTTCTCGCACTACCTCAACAGCCCAAAAATGATCCACGATGCCGCTGTTTAAAATTTTGCGATGCTGGTCGGCGGGGTCTCCTTTGGTGATGAGCATCAAGCGGTGGCTTTCCCCAAGAAGGTGCAGGGTGTCGGCCACTGTCGGTAAAAGCTCAACCGGGTGATCAATGAGGGCTTGACCGGTAGACAATATTCGAGAAATCTGTTGGGCATCAATAGCGCCTTCGGTCAGGTTGATGGCCGTCTCGATGCAAGAAAGGGTGAAGCTTTTTACGCCGTACCCGTAGCGTTCAATATTGACTCGTTCAAGAGCGAGGAGAGAAGCATCAACTTGTTCTCCGTCGGCCCAAGGGGAAAGCAATTGACGAAATTCGCCTTGGGCCGTATCGAAACGTGCCTGGTTTTCCCAAAGGGTGTCGTCGGCATCGAGACCGAGTACGGGGCGGTTAATCATGCGCTGAGCATAGAGGGCGAAGGTGTGGGCTGGGGTGTCCCCGATTGAGGTCGGCGCCGAGGCTAGCGTTTCCCTTATGCGCCACCTATGTATGCGACCAGCTTGTAACGGCCCCGCCATTGTGTTGGTCATCATGAACCACAACAATTTGACTTTTACCGTTCGCGACCCGGGGGAAATTGACGGCCCGGGCCGGGTTGCTCTTTGTGAGGTCCATTTGGATCGTATGAAGGCCCCACAGGGTTGGGATATTTTGGATGAACGCCCGGGCGGCGATGTGGTGGCTTTTGTACGGCCTGCCTCGTCGGTGGGACGTCTGGTTGACCCGACACCAACTGCGCCTCGTCCGGTTGTTGAAGCCACCCACCCTTTGCGTAACCGTTTGACAGAAGAAAACGACGGCGAAACGCTTGACCCCGCTCCGGAGCCGACTCGTACCCCGTTACTGGCTCGAGCATTTTTGGGGGTAGATCGCCATCCAGCATCGCCCATTGGTTCGGCCGATGATTTTGATTGGGATCAACGAGATTTGCTTGGCGAAGACGACGACGAGCAAATGTCTTTAGATGATTTTGACCCCGATGGGTTAGACCTCGCTTAAGCTCTTGTGAGACGGCATTGATTATGCGCCGCATTTTTACGGTGCTGATGCTTCTGGCTGGGGCGGTGGTCGGAGTTGTTGGATTTTTAACAAGCGACGTTGATGAAGCAGCTATCGAGCCGCTTCCAGTTCTGTCCATTGCCACCAGTGCGCCGCCGACTACGAGTTCTCCGCCGCCGGTTCTTACCGTACCGGTGGTGCTCGCTACGACGACTACCACCACGCTGCCGCCTTTTTCTGGGTGGGTTGACCCGTTAAGTATCGGCCAACCGTGGGGCAACACGGTGTCGGGGGTCTTGACTTTTCGCGGTTCACCGACCCGTCGGTGGCATGGCGAGGGCCCGGTGCCTCAAGAGCCAGAAAGAGCGTGGCGTTTTCCTGCTGGTCAGGCCATGTGTTCAATGAGCAGCGTCTTTGGGGTAGATGAACAGTGGTGCGGTATGGGCTGGACTGGCCAACCGGCGATTTTTGAACGTGGGGAAATCACTTGGCTGGTTTTTGGGGCCTATGACGCCAAGGTGCATTTTTTGAATGCGGAAACCGGTGAGCGACTGCTGCCAGATTTCGTTACTGGGGACATAATTAAGGGTTCGGTAACTGTGGATCCGGATGGTTTTCCGCTGGTCTATACCGGTTCGCGAGACAACTATCTGCGTGTATTGGGTATCGAAGGGGACGAAGCGGTGGAGTTGTGGCGGTTGCATGCCTATGACGTGTCGCCCACCAAGTGGAACAACGACTGGGATTCTGCACCTTTGGTCATCGACGACTATTTATTTGCTGGGGGAGAGAACAGCCGGTTTCATATCATTAAGTTGAATCGGGGTTATGACGATTTGGGGCAGGTCACGGTGGAGCCAGAGTTGTTGTGGGATTTTGCTGGTTGGGATGAGCAGCTTCTTTCGGCGGTGGGATCCAACGTGTCTATCGAAATGTCGCCGTTGATTTTGGGCGATGTGCTTTACTTTGCTAATTCTGGTGGGTTGGTGCAGGGGTGGGACATCGGCGGGCTTAAAGATGGGGTGGAGCCGCATCGGGTGTTTCGTTTTTGGGCCGGCGACGATGTAGATGCCAGCATTGTTCCTGATGATGAAGGGTTTCTCTATGTAGGGGTGGAGTACGAGCGCAGCACCGAGAGGTCTAAAGAGGTGGGTCAGATCATAAAGTTGGATCCTGGCAACCCAGATGATCCGGTGGTGTGGTCGGTGCATGACCGGCCTTATGTGAATTCGGGGGTGTGGGCTACCCCGGCCATTTATGAGGATTTGGTTATTGTGCCTACTGACCAAGGGTTGGTTCATGGCATTGATCGGGCGACCGGGGAGATCCGTTGGTCGTTGGATTTGCCTGGTCCGACGTGGTCGTCGCCCACCATTGTGGATGGGGTAATGGTTATGGGCGATTGCTCGGGCAGGGTGCGCGCTTTTGATGTTTCGGATACGTCAGTAAGCCCGCCGGAGTTGTGGCAGGTGACGACGGGCGCTTGTGTGGAGTCTTCGGTAACGGTGTGGAAGGGCTCGGTTTATTCGGGTTCGCGAGATGGTTTTCTTTATGCGTGGCGCGATTTAGTTTTGGCTGACGAACCGGGCTAGGTTCTGTTCGGCTTGAGGCACCGTGTCTTGGGTTTAAGAGAGGTTGTTATGGCTGAAGTTACCGAAGCGGAGATTCGCGAGTTGACGGCCCAGTTTTTGGCTGAAGTTGACCACACGCAAGTCGACCAGTTCACTTTTCGCGGTGAGCAATTTGACCGAGGTTTGGCTTTGGTGCAGTTTCCTGAAGGCTTGGGGGGCTTGGGTTTGTCGAGTCGCCGGCTACAAACGGTGGTTGACGCTGAGTTGCGGGCCGCTGGGGTGCCTTACCACGATTTGTTGATCAACCCCATTGGTATCGGTATGGGTGGCCCGGTGGTGCTTACTTATGCGACGCCGGAGCAGCAAAAACGCTTGTTGCGACCCATGTTTACTGGCGAAGAAATTTGGTGTCAGATGTTTTCTGAGCCGGGGGCGGGGTCGGATGTGGCTGGTTTAGCCACTCGGGCGGTGCGTGATGGCGATGAATGGATTGTTAATGGGCAAAAAGTGTGGACTACTTTGGCTCATGTTTCGCGCTGGGGCATGTTGGTGGCTCGTAGCGACCCGGATCAGCCGAAGCACAAGGGTTTAACGTACTTCTTGTTGGATATGGAGTCTCCCGGGGTGGAGGTGCGTCCGTTACATCAAATTACCGGTGAGGCGGAGTTCAACGAAGTGTTTTTTGATGATGTGCGTATTCCTCATGACCGGGTGTTTGGCGAAGTGGGCGGCGGCTGGGCGGCGGCGGTCACGACGTTGATGAACGAGCGGGTTGCTTTGGGCGGCACGGTGCAAAAGGGTTCGGGCGCTATTGCTGACCTGATGCGTTTGTGGAAAGATCGGCGCGAAGCGTTGGCTTCTTCTGAAGCGGAAGTTATGCGCGACCGGGTGTCTGCTTTGTGGATTGAGGCTGAGGCGCTGCGTTTGACGAACTGGCGGGCTCGAGAGAATTCCAAGGCGGGGAATCCTGGGCCGGAAGGATCGGTGGGCAAGGTCAAGTCGGCTGAGCTGAATCAGCGTATTTACGAAACCTGTATGGATCTTTTGGGCGCTGAAGGTTTACTTTACGAAGAGGGCTATGAGCGCCGCCGTCCGGCTCATGGGGAACGCCATGATGCGACACGCACCCATTACGCCTTTTTGCGGGCTCGTGCCAACACCATCGAGGGCGGCACGTCTGAGGTGATGCGCAACATTTTGGGTGAACGGGTTTTGGGTCTTCCCGGTGATGTGCGGGTCGACAAAAAGATCCCTTGGATAGACGTTCCCCGTAACTAGATCTCCCCGAGATGAAACATGGGGCCAGGCCCTATGTTTCATCTCAAGGTTCGGGGATGTTCGATTCCACCAGAACGGTGAGTTTGATTTGGCGTTAGGAGCGGTGCCAGGTGGTGCCGGTGGTGCTGTCTTCTAACACGATGCCCAAGCTGGTGAGTTCTTTGCGGATCTGGTCGGCTAGGTCGTAATCTTTGGCTTCTTTGGCGGCGCTGCGGGCGGCTACCAGGGCGTCGACTTCTGCTCGGTCGCCTTGGTCGGGTCGGGCTTGGTCGCCCAGCTCAAGACCTAGAGCAGAGGTGAGTTCTAAAGCAGCGGCGGTTAAGGCAGCAGCCGAATCGTGGTCTTCGGCGTCGAGGGCTCGGTTAGCGTCACGCACGGCATCAAAGATGGCCGCTAATGCTCCGGCGGTGCCCAGGTCGTCGTCCATTGCGATGCGAAAGCGTTCCACGGTGGCCGGGTCGCTGGGGAGGTCGGGAAGGTCGGCGGTTTCCATGCGTCGAGTGAAAGCATCAAGGCGATCTAAGGCGGCGGCCGCCGTGGTTAACGTGATTTCGGTTATTTCCATGGTTTTGCGGTAATGAGTTTGCAAAACCAACAACCGTAAGGCCCGAGGGTCCCAGTTGTCTAAAAGGTCGGCCAAGGTTTGAAAGTTGCCCAACGATTTGGACATTTTTTCGCTGCCTACCTGCACCATGCCGTTGTGCACCCAGGTGCGGGCGAAGGGGCGGCCGCACCCCAAGCATTCGGCTCGTTCGTTTTCGTGGTGGGGGAACATTAGGTCGTCGCCGCCGCCGTGAATGTCAAAGTCTTCGCCCAGAAGGTCGAGTGCCATGGCCACGCATTCGATATGCCAGCCGGGGCGGCCCGGGCCCCAAGGGGAGTCCCAGGTGGGTTCACCCTCTTTGGCGGCTTTCCATAAGGCAAAGTCCAGTGGGTCTTTTTTGTCGCTGTCGACCTCCACGCGGGCGCCGGCGTTTTCTCGCAGTTGTTCGAGGTCTTGTTTTGCTAGTGCCCCGTAACCGTCGAGGTTATTGACGGCGTAGTAAACCCCGGAGTCGGTGGCGTAGGCCATGTCTCGAGAAACCAGGTCGCTAATGACGGCAATCATTTGGTCAATGTATTCGGTGGCTCGCGGGCGGTGGTCGGGGTGCAAGATGTTGAGGCGATCCATCTCGGACACAAATACTTCTTCGAAGCGTTGCGCTAATTCGGGTTCGGTGGTGCCTTCGGCGGCGGCCCGGTTGATGATCTTGTCGTCAATGTCGGTGACGTTCGACGCCGAGGTGACGTCGTAGCCCGACCACTTGAGGTAACGAACTAACACGTCAAAAGCCAGGGTGGAACGAGCGTGCCCCAGGTGGGGGGCGTCGTAGACGGTGGGCCCGCACCAGTAGACCGAGGCTTTGCCGGGGTCGCGGGGAGCGAAGTCTGTTTTTTGGCCGGTCAGGCTGTCAGTAAAGCGAAGCACCCGAACAGGATACGGGCTAAGGAGCGAGGTGGGTGAGGTGAATACCTAAAAGCTCGGCGGCTTGGGTTAAGCCGGCAGCCGCATCGGGGTGATCGCCGGTGCCGGCCAGTAGCCCGATAGCTAAGGCATCGAGAGCATTTCGAGCGGTGATGGTGTCTAAATCGTTGTCAAGGGCGGCCCGTACAGCAGCCAAGGTGGGGGCGGGGTCGGGGCCGAGTGGGCAATTCACGGCTCGTTCTAGTCGCTCTAACCGGGCTACCCCGTCTTCGATATCGCCATCGAACCATTCGAAGCCTTCGTGGTAATGGTGGGCCAGCAAAGCTAAGCGAGTGGCTCGTGGGTCGTATTGTTGGCGCAGGTCACGCACGAAAACCAGGTTGCCTAGCGACTTAGACATTTTGGTGCCTTGGTAGGCCACCATGCCCACATGCATCCAATGGTCGGCTAAAGGCTGGCCGGTGGCGGCTCGGCTTTGGGCGTCTTCGCATTCGTGGTGGGGGAACACCAGGTCGTTGCCACCGCCGTGCAGGTCGATGGTTTCGCCTAATTCGTCCATAACCATGGCAGAACATTCAATGTGCCACCCGGGCCGGCCGGGCCCAAAAGGGGAGTCCCAGGTGGGTTCGCCGTCGGCCGAGGGCTGCCACAGTACAAAGTCCAACGGGTTGCGTTGTCGTGGGTCGTCGGGGCGGCCGCCGCGTTCGGCGGCGTAGGCCTCCATGACCGAGGTGTCGTAGCCAGAGAGCGAGCCGAAACTGCTTTGGGTAGCCACATCAAAAAAGGTGATGCCTTCCACTTGGTAAGTGTGACCACCTGTTTCCAAGCGGCTTACCAGGTTGATGATGGCCGTAATGGATTCAGTGGCTCGTGGTTCGGCGACGGCCGGCCGCATATTAAGAGCCTCCATGTCGGCATCAAAGAAAGCCATTTCTTGGGCAGCTAACTCAAGGTAGTCAATGCCCAGTTCTTTAGCTTTGGGCAAGATGGAGTCGTCTACATCGGTGACGTTGCGCACCATGCGCACGTGGTGGCCGAGGTCTTCTAAGCGGCGGATGATCAGGTCAAAGGTGAGGTAGGTAAAGGCGTGGCCAAGGTGGGTGGCGTCGTAGGGGGTGATGCCGCAGACATACATGGTGACGTCGGGCCCGGGGGCAAAAGGCACTACGGCGCCTTTGGTGGTGTCAAAAAGGTGCATGGTTCCGGCGCTGGTCATTTGCTTACGGTACTCGCTTTGGTGCCCTCGGCAGGAATCGAACCTGCGGCCTACCACTTAGGAGGCGGTCGCTCTATCCAACTGAGCTACGAGGGCATGGCGCTTAGGCTACAAGGCCTCGGTCGGTCATCTACCAAGGCGAGCTAAGGCTTCAAGTTCGGTGAGCCCTTCGATGCGAAAACGTTTGTGTCGAGCGGTGGCTCCTGAAGCCAGAAGTACTTGACTTCGTTTTAGGCCTAGGGCTCGAGCCAGCGCCTGTCGGGCTGCTTCGGTGGCTCGACCATCTACGGGTGCTTCGGTTACGCGTATTTTGATTTCCCCGTTTTCGTAGTGCGCATCGGTCCGACTGGACCGGGGGGCTACCTTGACTTTGAGCAGACAGTGGGTTGGGTCAGTCACTGCTGAAAAGCGGGGCGAGGGTTTGGCCGGCTAAGGCCACTATTTCTGGGTGGTGGCCGTTGGCGGGCATGTTCAGGGTCAGACCGTCTATGCCGAGGGCAAGGATCTTTTGTACCTGTTGGCGTACTTCGTCGGGTCCGCCCATGATGATGCGGCGCATGAGTTTGGCTTGGAAGCCTTGGTCGAGGGAGTCCCAGTCGAAGCCGCGGCGAGCCAGTAGGGCGGTGCGTTCGGCTTCTGCCTCAGCCAGGGTGGGGGCAATGATTACCGTGCTTTGCCAGGACACGCTGATTTCGCTGCGTGCCCGCCCGAGTTGCTGGCAGTGTTGGTCGAGTGCGTCAAGTTTGCGTGAAATTTCGTCAGGATTACAGATCAGGTTGGAGGCATCGGCGTATTGGGCCACCATGCGGAGGGTTTTCTTTTCGCCGCCTCCGCCGATCATGAGGGGGATTTTTCCGATGGGAGGGGGTTGGTTGATGGCGTCGGTTACCGAGTAGTGCTGACCAGAAAAAGTGGGGCGTTGGCCGGCCAGCATGGGGGGAATGATTTGTAAGGCTTCTTCGAGTTTTTCGAAGCGTTCGGTGAAGGTGTTAAAAGTAAAACCTAGGGAGTCGTGTTCCAACTCAAACCATCCGGCTCCGATGCCTAAAATGGCTCGGCCTTGGGAGACGACGTCGAGGGTGGTGATAATTTTGGCCAGCAGGGCAGGGTTGCGGTAGGTGTTGCCGGTGACTAGCGAGCCCAGTTTTATGGTGGAGGTGCGGGCGGCCAGAGCGCCCAGCAGGGTGTAGCACTCCATCATGTAGTCCTCGGGGTCGCCGAGGCCGGGGAGTTGGTACAAGTGGTCCATGACCATCACCGTGTCGAAGCCATGGGCTTCGGCGGCTAGGGCTTGGGCGGCTACGCTTTCAAAAAGTGTTTCGGGGGTGCCGTTGGGGTAGGTAAAGAGAGGTATTTGGTAGCCAAGTTTGATCATGAGACGAGGATAGTCGCTGCGCTGAAACTTTAGGAAAGAAAATATTGACAAAGGTTTGATTATATTGCATAATAGAGGTTTACGAGGAGGCAACATGGGACGCACTTGGGCATCACTAGACGAGTTTGAAGTATTTCTTAACGAAGGCGGCATTGTTGAGCCCGACGATGCCATGCCCGATGAGTACCGCCAAGCAGTCTTTAACTTTTTAGAAATGCACGCCAACAGCGAACTCATGGGTGGCCTCACCGAACGTGACTGGATACCCATGGCCCCCGGACTGCGTTACAAAATGGCCGCCATCGCCAAAACCCAAGATGAAATCGGCCACGCCCACTTGCTCTACATGGTGGCCGCCGATTTGGGGCTTAAAACGCGACAAGAAATGATGGAAGACCTTTTCGCTGGGAAAAGCAAATTTCACAACGTCTTTCACTACCGCGTCAACTCCTGGGGCGACCAAGTAGCGATCGCTTTCCTGGTAGATGCCGCCGCCGTGGTGAGCCAACAAGCAGTATTTAAAAATTGTTCCTACGGGCCCTACAAACGCATTCTTAAGCGCATCATTGCCGAGGAAGGGTTCCACCTACGTTTTGGCGAAGAGTCAGTGTTGCGCATCTCCGAAGGCACCGATGTTCAGCGAGAAATGTTTCAAAAGTCCATTGATGCCTGGTGGTGGCCTGCGATGCAACTCTTCGGCCCTGACTCCAAACCTCACGATGTTCTTCTGCGGTGGCACATTAAATCCGAGCGCAACGAGGTGCTTCGTGACCGTTGGATACAAAAATTTGTGCCACTTATTCAAAGCTACGGGTTCACCATCCCCGATCCGGACCTGCGCTACGACGAAGAAACTCAGCGCTGGGAGATCGGCGAAATTGATTGGGAGCCTCTGAAAAAAACGCTGGCCATGGGCGGGCCAGACTCGTCTCGACGCATCGCTGATGCTGCAGGCAACTGGGAGCGCGCCCAGTGGGTACGCCAAGCACTTGACGAGGTAGCGGCATGATCGTCGCCACCTTGCCCACCCAACAAGATCTCCAGAATGCGGTAGCCACCGTAGATGACCCAGAATACCCCGGGGTGTCTATCGTGGATCTTGGCCTCTTTGAGGCCGCTCGCCTCAGCCCAGAAGGTGACGCTCAAATAGATTTGATCCCTACCTTTTCTGGTTGCCCCGCCTTGGCCATGATTGCTGATGAAGTGCAAAATGCCGTAGCCGCCCTCCCCGGGGTAAAGCAAGCACGAGTGCGTTGGTTGCCTGCCCCGGTATGGACCATTGAACGCGTAACCAATCAAGGACGTCAGGCGCTCGCCCAAGAGTTTACGGTGGCTGTACAAATTGGTTCCACCACCATTTGCCCCCGATGCGGTGAACCCACTACCGAAAAATCCCCCTTCGGGGCGAGCCGCTGTCGGGCTATCCACGTTTGTTCGGCTTGTGCCGAAGTCGTAGAAGTTCTGCGAGGTTAATCATGCGCATCTACGAAGTGTTCCTCAAGCGTGACGGCAAAGACGAGTTTCGCCACGCTGGCAGCATCGAAGCCGCCAACGACGAGTTGGCTTTAGTAATGGCGAGAGAAAATTACACCCGGCGAGCCGAAGGAAACCGCATGTGGTTGGTTGACCGAGAACACTTGGTGTTCGGCGACGATCAGTTCATCACCCCCAACGAAGACAAACCCCATCGCCACAACGACGGGAGCCGGGTGGCCACGCATCGGCGATCTCAACGAGAGGCGCAACAATGACCACCCCAGCCATCCATAATTACCTGCTGGCTCTGGCTGATGATGAACACTTCATGGGGCAGCAACACACCGAATGGATAGGCGTCGCCCCATTTTTAGAAGAAGACATGGCTTTCGCCAGCATCGGCCAAGACGAACTGGGCCACGCCGCACTGCTCTACGCTCTTATTGCCAACGACGAGAGTGCGGTGGATGATCTGGCTTTCCATCGCCTCCCCGGCGAGTACCGGTCTTGCCAGTTAGTAGAGGCAAACCTCACTGATTGGGCAGACACGCTTATTCGTCACTGGCTCTATGACCAAGCCGAAGAACTCCGGTGGTCAGTGCTGGCAGGATCTTCTTGGACAGAACTAGCGAATATCGCCGCTCGAGCTCAACGCGAAGAGGCCTACCACCTGCGTCATGCCGAAGCCTTGCTGGAGAGTTTGTTGCAAACCACAAAAGGGTCCGAGCGACTCGATGCTGCCTTAAAGCGTGTGATGCCGCTTACCGCCGGTCTTTTTGCCGCCCCCCAAGGCGAAGAAGAAGCCTTGGCGGCAGGGGTGGCCAGCGATTCTTTCGCCAACTTGTTCCCCCAGTGGCAGCAAAAGATAAGCGAACGCTTTCCCCAGGTGGAGTGGCCAGAAGACACTGCTCAGCGCACCGACCGCCACCCAGATTTCGCCGCGCTCCATAATCGCATTCGCACCGTGCTGGCCCTCGACCTCACGGCAGTTTGGTAGAACTTTCCCAGAGAGCGGTCACGGCGGCTGGTTTACGAAACACCAACCCTCGAGCGGGGGTGGAATTTTGTTGATCAAAAACTAAACCGGGTAAATGATCCAACACGGCGTTAAGAGCAATCTGTGTTTCTAAACGAGCGAGGTGCATGCCTAAACACCGGTGTGGGCCTTGCACAAAGGTGACGTGTTGGCGAAGGTTGTGGCGGTGAATATCAAACTGATCAGGGAGGTCAAACACGGCCGGGTCACGGTTAGCGGCCGCTAACGACACCGAGACGAGATCCCCCTCAGCAATAGCTACCCCGGCAAGTTCGGTAGCCGTAGTGGCGTAACGATCAACCAAAGTAACTGAGGGTTCTAGGCGTAAAGTTTCATCGATGGCTGCGCTCACCAACGAGCGGTCATTTTGTACTTGAGCTAGTTGTTCTGGGTGTTGCAGTAAATGCAGCAAGGTGCCGGCGGTGGTGCCTTCAGAGGTCTCAATAGCACCGAACATCATGACCGCTGCGTTGGCAAAAATCTCTTCTTCGGTAAGTGTTGTCACCGCTTGCCCGAGGAGAGAGTTTCCGTTTTGTACTGCCTCGTCAATATGGTGGCGAAGTTGCGCTAAAGACTGTTGGGCGGAGGCATCAACGGCTCTCCCGGCGTTTATGCCTTCAATGGCCTCTCCGATAAAGCGATACCACGCCAAGACCTCATCAACCTCGGCGTCAACCAACCCCAGCACCTCAATAATAGTGGCCACGGCTAGTGGGGCGGCTAAAGCACTGCGTAGTTCGGCCGTACCGTGGGGTTTGAAACTCTCAACCAGACGGCGAGCTTCAACGGCGATCCATTCACCAAAGTGCGGCCCCACTGCCGATGATTTAAAAGATTCCACAAAGGGTTCTCGGTGGCGACCGTGTTGTGCGCCATCAACGGACAGCATCGAAATACCTATTACTTGGGTGGTCGAAAACCGCGGGTCGTCAACGGTAAAGGTAGAAAAATCACGCATTACTGCCAGGGCGGTAGCGCGATCGGTCACCAACCAACCGCCTAAAGATTCGACCCAAGCCACTGGGTTTTTGCTGCGCAAGGCCGCCAGGTGTGGGTGCAAAGACCCCTCAAGGTCGGCCAGTGAAGGGGAAAGGGGGTCTAGCACCGCGCTCGACCGAAAGAGGCCAATGAATTGACGCCACCTTGCAGGCCACGAAGTTGGTGGTTGAGGATCTGTTGGGCCGACACCGGGAGTTCTTCAACGGCCACCCAATCAAATTGTTCGGCCTGAAGTGCTTGGGTTTCAACGGCGTGAAGGTAATCCCACACAGCCCCTTCTATTTGGCGAGGAGCCACCCGGGTAAGGTTGCGAGCCAAACTTACGTGACGCCCCCAAGAAATTTGGTTTGTTTCGGGAGAACTGCTGTTGTGGCTAAATCTCTGCGTGTTTAGATACATGGCGCAAAAAACCGCTTCGCTCTCGGCGGCCGTGGTGGTGTCGGGCGGAAGGTTTAACGAACTGGCGCTACAGGCGGCAAGTAACAAAACGGCAAAAACCCAAAGGCCGGTTTTGAACATAACTAACCCAACACCGTGCCGGTGCTTGAGATCGGCGTTCGGTTTCGTGAAAAAGTTCCGAGGTCGAGGGCCAAACCTGTTTGGATGCACGGAACCTGCACCGGTTCGTGGTCATGATTTTGTCCATTTTCACAAGCAGTAATTAAGGTCTCCATCATGATTCCAATGAGTGGAGCGTTTTTAAACTGATTTCCACTGGTGCCACAAGCTAAGTAAAAACCGTCAAGGCAGGTGCGGTCATAAATGGGTGTCCAGTCGGGGGTGACGTCATAGAGGCTAGCTAGCCCGACTGGCCGGTTGGGGACGGCCAACGAAGGAAGGCGTCGAGCAGATCGCCAAACTTGTGCTTCCCATAAATCAACGGTTGTGGTTTCAAGGAATTCATCTGGGTCGTCTACCCATACTTTAGGGTCACAGTCAGCCTCCACTCCGCCGACGATCATCGTGCCTCCGGATTGTGGACGCATGTAGAAACCAAGGTCAAGGTCAGCGACCATGAGCCCGTTATTTTCAAGTGAGAAATCGTCAGAAGCAGGCACGATATGCACCTCTTGGCGCAGCGCCTGAGGGGTCATCGCTACATCGTCACTTACCCCAGCTAAAAGGTTTATTTGCGAGCTCCAAGGGCCAGCGGCATTGACGACAACCGAAGAAGTAAGAGAAGTGCCATTGGCCAGCTTTACCCCAGTGACTTGGTTCCCCTGGCGCAGAATGCCGGCTACTTCACTACGCAGCCGAACAATGGTGCCGTGGCGACGAGCCGCATCCATAAGGTTGGAGGCTGCTAATTGAGGATCGTCAATAAAGCCAGCTTGGGGGGTGTAGAAGGCTCCCGTTAACCCGGCCGGGTCAGCAAAAAATTGGTCTTGGTCTGGGCGCACCGGTGGCCAAAAGCGTCCGGTCTCTAAGGAAGGGAACCGGTCCGCCAATGCTTGATTATCAAGTTCTTCGTAGTCGATGCCGAGGGCATCAAAGTTCTTTCGATACGGTGCCCGATCAAACTCTGGGGGTTCTATTAATAGCATCCCTGTCTGAAGAAAAGAAACTAAAGGGCCTTCAATAGGCCCTAAATGTTCAGCCCATTGTTTCCAAAGGTGTAGAGACTCCCAAGCGGCCACCACCCCAGAACGGGTGGAGTAGTTAAAGCGAATAAGCGCAGAACTTGCACTGGTTGATCCACCGCCGACCGCTTCACCTTTATCAACCACGGTGACTGATCGGCCCGCACGTTGCAACTCTAAAGCGATGGAAGCACCGACAACCCCTGCGCCGATAATCACTACATCTGGGTTACTTGGTTCCATGAAGGGAAATGTTACGTCCAATGGGCAAGTTTCCACTAACGGGTCACTCCCTCGGTGGAACGAATTCGTTTTCCTTTCACCCGGGGGTGTCCGCAGCGATCTAAGGCGGCTCCCCACGCTGGCGAATAGCCCATGGCTCGGCGGAGAACTTTAATGAGCATCCGGCCTACATTTTTGGCTCCTCGTCGCGGTGTCACCCCAATGGCTTGACAGATTTCCGGTGGCAAGGTCGCTACGGCTGCTTGGAATAAGACGCGGTACGCCAGCGCAGTAAAAAGCGGCAAAGGCGGGCGAGCGACAAAACGCAGTGCATCGCGGCCTGCCGGGGAGTCGCTTAGCGAAGGGTGGCTGGCTAGCCAGCGGCTGAGTTCATCCGCCGTGTCCGGTAAGGGACGGGCGTTCATCCGGTTACCCAACCGGGTTTGTTCGGCCACGTAGGCATCGGCTTGGGCCGGCGAAAGGGGCGCTGGTCCGTATGTTTGGTGTGCGACTAAAAACGAATCAATCAAAGCATTGTGCACCCAAGCAGCCATCTCTGGTGCGGCCGCCGAGTAGTGAAGGCCCCGGTGAGAAGTCCCAGAAACGGGCACGTGGGCTAGACGTACTGCGGAGAGCGCTTGATCAATTTCTGGCAACGCTCCGTAAGAAGTTGCGGTCACGTATGAAGCGGTTCGAGAGAGTCGCCCCAACGGGTCGGCGTGATAGTTGGAGTGGTCGCCTACCCCGGCGGCTACTTCCGGGTGAGCGGCTTGTACCAGCAACGAACGGATGCCTCCGATAAAGGTAGAGACATCGCTCATGATGGTCCAGGTCGGTGAGCCGGGGCCGAAGAGGCCCGGGTCGTCCGGATAGTTAAAGGTGCCGGACAGTGGGTCGGGGGCGTGGCTAAAGAGTTCCGCTGTTTGGTTGGTGACGCGTTCTCGCCAAATGGAGCGCTTTTTCATTACTCCCCAAGAGTGGTGGTGGCCGAGGGTTCGGTGGTGGTGGGGGCGGGCATGCCGTCGTTGCCTTCGGGGAGCACCAGAAATTCGATGCGCCGGTTGCGGGCTTTGCCGACTTGGGTGACGTTGTCGGCGATGGGGTCGTATTCACCCATGCCGAGAGGCAACAACCGTTCGGCATCTATTCCTCGGGCGATGAGTTGAGAGCGCACTGCCTCAGCCCGCAAAGTAGACAGGGTGAGGTTTTCTCCTTCGTCGCCTTCGCTATCGGTATGGCCAATAATTTGTACCCGTACCGCAGTGTTGCTGGTTAAAAAAGTAGCGATCATCTCCAAAACGGGTAGAGAATCTTCAGCCAGACGGTCGCTGCCGCTTTCGAACTGTATGGGGGTATAGGCCGCGGTGGCGCTCAGGCGGGCTTGCAACAGGAGGTCTTCCATAGCGGCGGGTAAGTCGGGTTGTTGCGAAATGTCGGTTTCAATTTCTACTGGTTCGGGGACAATAAGACGATTGTCTACACCGACGACCCCGTTTTGTGCTTGGGCAACTCGGGTGGCGGCTTCTTTTAGTTCGGTGGTGGCGATGCGGCCTTCTAAAACAATGGTCCAGTCAATGTTGCGCACTTCTACGGTGGGGAGCCCCGCTTGAACCATGGCGCCTTGCACGGTGGCGGCTAAACCGAGTTGTTCTTCTTCTGGGTTTTGCCGTCCGTCGGCTCCAAAGGCAATAACTATGAAAAATACCAGCACAACGAGACCGACGAGGAGTCCTCGGCGTTCGGCTATGAGGTCGCTAAAAAACCCACCACGCCGAGACGGCATTGGTTGGCGCGGGCCACCAAACGCTGGTCCGAAACTTTGTGATCCCTTTTGGCGTGGGTCGCGCATCCAGTTGTTCATCGAAACCTTAAGTATTGCTCTCTTGACGGTACACGCCACGGGCCGGCCCGGTTGATCTCTAGACTCAAGAACATGTCTGGAGCAGAACGTTTATCGGCCATTCTTTTAGAAAAAGACTGTGCGCCCGGTTTGTGGGCCTCGGTGGAGTCGGGAGAAATGGATCTCTTGGTACCTGAACTTCCTTTGTTGCTTATGGAGCAAGATCCGATTCATAAGCACAAAGATGTGTTGGCTCACACCATTGCGGTGGTTAATAAAACGGAGCCGGAGATTACTGTGCGCTTGGGGGCGCTTTTCCACGACATAGCGAAGCCCCGGACCCGGTCGTTTCAACACGGTGGGGTGACTTTTCGTCACCATGAGATTGTGGGGTCGCGTATGGCAGAGAAACGTTTGAAGGCTTTGGGGTACGAAGAACCTTTGGTGGAACAAGTTGTTGAGCTGGTGCGTTTATCGGGTCGTTTTAAGGGGTACGCCGATGGCTGGTCAGATACGGCGGTTCGTCGTTATGCCCGTGACGCTGGCCCGTTGTTGGGGAAACTGAATCACATGATTCGTTGCGACTGCACCACTCGCAATAAAGCAAAAGCAGCGGGGGTGCAAGCGGCCATGGATGATCTGGAGCACCGCATTGGGGTGTTGGCAGAACAAGACCGTAAGGCAGCCGAACGTCCTGGTATTGATGGTGCGGCGGTGATGATTCATCTTGATCTTTCTCCGGGCCCAGAGGTGGGCCAAGCTTTGGCATTTTTGTTGGCGTTAAAACGCACCGAGGGCGACCTTGGAACAGAAGAACTGCATGGGCGTCTTGATGCGTGGTGGGCGGAGCAAAACTAAACGCCGATAAGCGCCACGGTAACGAAGTGGGCCATGATGGAGAGATGAGTGAACGCACTGATTCTTTATTAACCGCTTTGACTTTGGAAGAGAAAGTTTCCCTCATGACGGGGGAAGGCTTGTGGCATGGCCATGGGGTCAAACGCCTGGGTATTCCGGGTTTGAAGGTGAGCGATGGCCCCAATGGGGCGCGTGGGTCTGGCTTGTTGGGTACGGGTATTCCTGCTTTGTGTATCCCGTGTGGCTCGGCGTTGGGCGCTACCTGGAACCCCATGCTGGTTGAACAATTGGGTGAAGTTTTGGCGCTCGAAACCCACGCTCGGGCTTGCCATGTGTTGCTGGCTCCTACGGTAAACATTCATCGGACTCCTTTGGGGGGTCGTAATTTTGAGTGCTATGCCGAAGACCCGTACCTGACTGGCCGTATAGCGGTGGGGTTTATTCGGGGCGTGCAAGGGGGTGGCGTGGGCACCACTATTAAGCATTTTGTGGCTAACGATTCTGAGTTTGAGCGCCACAGTATTGATGTGCAGGTGCCAGAGCGGGCCTTGCGGGAGATCTATTTACGGCCTTTCGAGATGGCGGTCGCGGAGGCTGAGCCTTGGGGAATCATGTCGGCTTATAACCAGATTAATGGGGAGTTTGCTGGGGAAAATAGTCGGCTACTTTCTGAAATTTTACGTAAAGAGTGGGGCTTCACGGGGGTGGTGGTCACCGATTGGTATGCGGCAAAGTCCACGGTGGCTATGGCTCATGCAGGGTTGGATTTAGAGATGCCTGGGCCAGGGATTTTTTATGGTGAAAAATTGGTGGCTGCCGTCCAGTCTGGCGAGGTACAAGAGTCGGTACTTGATGAAGCGGTGCAGCGTTTGCTTTTGTTGTTGGAACGCACCAATGCTTTTGAAAACCCGTTGGACCAACCCGAGGCAGAACTTGAGGTACCGGCGCACCGGGCCTTAGCGCGACGGGCGGCTACCGAAGCCATGGTGTTGCTGAAAAATGATGACGTGTTGCCGCTTGATATGACGACTATTTCTTCTCTGGCGGTGATTGGCCCGAATGCAGCAACGGCCATGTTGATGGGCGGTGGTTCGGCGGCGCTGGTGCCTCAGCGTGCGGTTACTCCGTTGGAGGCTTTGCAGACCCGTTTGGATGGTCGCTGCAGGGTACGTCACGAGGTGGGGGCGGTGACCGATCGCTCTACGCGGCCGGTGCCTCGACGGTTGTTGGTTGGTTCCGATGGCTCGCCGGGGTTTGAGGTCAAGTACTACAACGGCACCAATTGGGAGGGCGACCCGTATGTGGTTGCTGCGGGCAAAGGGGGCCGGTTGCTTACTCCGGAGGACCAGTCGGGTTCAGAGGAACCGGGGGTGTTTTCGTTTCGGGCGGTGGGGCAACTTACTGCTGAGTTGGATGGACCGCATGTGGTCACGCTTATTCAGGCTGGTGATGCGCGGGTGTTTATCAACGGCCAGGTGGTGCTCGATGGGGTGACGGAAACCTTGCCTCGGGGGGAAGCTTTTTTTGGTCGAGGCAGTATTGAGATTGAAGCCACCGTAGAGCTGACCGCTGGGCAGCCGGTGGAGATGGTGGTGGAGTTCGCTAGCGATAAGGGCTCTTTTTTACAGGGCGTGCAGGTTGGTTTGCGGCCCCCTCTGGTGGATGATTTGATGGAACGAGCGGTGGCCGTGGCTCAAGAGTGTGATGCCGTGGTGTTGGTGGTGGGTACGAACCTTGATTGGGAAACCGAAGGCCGGGACCGCGAGTTTATGGAACTCCCGGGGGCTCAACCTGAGTTGATTCGGCGGGTGTGTGCAGCTAACCCCAATACTGTGGTGGTGCTTAATACGGGTTCGGCGGTGACCACCGACTGGGCGGAGGATGCCCCGGCGGTGCTGCAAACCTGGTTTGGTGGCCAAGAGATGTCTGAGGCTTTGGTTGATGTGTTGGTGGGAGATAACGAGCCATCGGGTCGGCTGCCTAACTCGTGGCCTCACCGGTTGGAAGACACTCCGGCATTTTTGAACTATCCAGGTGAGGCCGGGGTAGTGCGTTACGGCGAAGGGGTGTTTGTGGGGTACCGCTGGTACCAAGCGAGAGACGTGCCGGTGGCTTTTCCGTTTGGGCATGGTTTGGGCTATACCGAATTTTCTTGGGGTGAAGCGGCATTGGGCAATACGATTTCTTTGGCCGATCTTGAAGCGGGTGCTTCGTTAACCGTGACGGTGCCCGTAACTAATGTTGGGGAGCGCCCGGGTTTTGAGGTGGTGCAGTGTTATGTGGCCTCGCAAGATCCTGAGTTGGCTCGCCCGCCGCAGGAACTCAAAGCTTTTGCCAAAGTGTGGTTAGCCCCCGGTGAAACAACCGAGGTGGCTTTGGTGTTGGATCACCGGGCGTTTGCTTATTACGACCCGGGTGACCCTACTTATGCTGAGCGTAATCATCGGGTACCGGTGGCTACTGGTGGGCATCATCGTGGGCATCGGGGTCAGCATGGTTGGTTTGTTGACCTCGGGGTTCATGAGATTCGTTTGGCTGTTTCGTCGGCGGTGGTTCGTCAAACTTTGACAGTGGACTTCGCGGGCTCTGAGGGTTAGTCTTTCAGTGATAACCAAACCGGGGAGCTCGGGCCTTGTGCCGGGCTGAGAGGGCAGAGGCTGTGGCGAGGCTGCAGGGGTACTGCCGACCCGCTAAACCTGAACTGGGTAATGCCAGCGGAGGGAGCGCTCATGAAACGTCTCATTTCTTTTTTCTTACTGGCTGGGTTAACGCTGGTGGCCTGTGGTGAAGAAGCATCTCAGCCCGTGCCGGAAGGTATCGATGGTCAAACTATTACCTTGCTAACTCACGGTTCTTTCTGGGTTTCTGAAGGAACCTTGCAGGCTTTCACTGATCAAACCGGAGTGCAGGTGGAGTTGTTGGAGGGCGGTGATGCGGGTGAAATGGTTGCTTCCGCTATTTTGACGGCTGGCAACCCGGTGGCCGATGTACTTTATGGTGTTGACAACACGTTTTTGCAAAGGGCGTTAGATGCCGATTTGTTCGAACCGTATGCGTCTCCGGCGTTAAGTAACGTCCCTTCGGCCTTGCAACTCGATGGCCAGCACCGGGTGACCCCTATTGATTTTGGTGATGTGTGTATCAACTATTGGGGTGATCGGTTTGACGAGACGTTGCCTCCGCCGGATTCCCTCGATGATTTGATTGATTCTCGTTACGCCGGTCAACTGGTGGTACAAAATCCGGAGACTTCTTCGCCGGGTCTGGCTTTTCTGTTGGCCACCATTGCCGAATATGGCGATGGGTGGGAAGAATATTGGGCGTCTTTGCGACGTAACGAGGTAGCGGTTACCACCGGTTGGGAGGAGGCCTACTATGGCCAGTTTGTTTCGGGTGGCGGTGACCGACCGTTGGTGGTTTCCTATGCTTCGAGCCCTCCGGCTGAGTTTATTTATGCCGATCCTCCAGTTGTGTCTCCGCCCACCGGGGTGTTGCTGGATACTTGTTTTCGACAAATTGAGTTTGCCGGGGTACTAAAGGGCACGCCTCATCAAGCGGCTGCCCAAGCACTTATTGACTTCATGTTGTCGGATACTTTTCAAGAGGATATTCCTTTGAACATGTTTGTTTTTCCTGCTTCTCAGACGGCGGCTTTGCCGGAAGCTTTTGTGAACTTTGCTCGTTTGGCAGAGGACCCGTATCAGCTTTCGCCGGCCGACATTGAGGCTCACCGCAATGAGTGGACTGAACGTTGGACACAGATCGTTTTACGTTGATGACCTTGCGCCGCCTCGCTTGGCCTGTGGTGGTACTGGTTCCTGTCGCCTTTTTGGGAGTGTTTTTTCTTTGGCCGGTGGCCAATATTTTGGTGAGAGGTTTTACTGGGGAGCGCCTTTGGGGCTTGCTTCGTGATGCGGTGTTTTGGCGGGTTTTGTGGTTCACGGTGTGGCAAGCGGCGGCTTCAACGGTGCTTGCTCTAGTTTTGGCTTTGCCGGGGGCGCATTTGTTGGCTCGCTTTCATTTTCGGGGGCGTTCTTTGTTGCGGGCTTTGGCTACGGTGCCGTTTGTTATGCCTACGGTGGTGGTGGCGGGTGCGTTCACTGCATTGTTTGAGCAGTTTGGGTTAAACGATGGGGCGTTTCGTATGCGTCACACGGTGTGGGCGTTGTTGGCCGCTCACGTATTTTTTAACTTAGCGATTGTTTTGCGTACCGTGGGGTCTTATTGGGAGGGTCTTGATGGTCGGGTTGAGGACCAGGCTCGGTTGTTGGGTGCTCGTCCGGGTCAAGTTTTTCTTCGGGTGACTTTGCCTCGTTTGGCGCCGGCGGTGGCTTCGGCCGCTTCGGTGGTTTTTCTTTTTTGTTTTACTTCGTTTGGGGTGATTTTACTTTTGGGTGGGCCTACCCGGGCGACGTTGGAAACAGAAATTTGGCGTCATGCGGTGTGGCGGGGCGATATGGCGTCGGCGTCGGCTTTGGCGGTGGTGCAGTTGGGGGCGGTGATGTCTTTGGTGTTGGTTAGTAACTTTTTGCAGCGTCGTCGGGGTGGCCGGGAGCAAACTCGTCTTGTTTCTCGTCCGGTGCCTTCTCGACGGTTGTTGGGAGCCAACTTGGGGTTGTTGTTGGTGGCGCTTGGGCTTCCGATGTTGGTGCTGGTGGAGCGGTCGCTGGCTACTGGTTACGGGTATTCGCTGGGCAACTACCGGGCGCTGACTGATCGGGTGACGTTACTTCCGGTTTCGGCCATGACTGCTTTGGGTAATTCGTTGCTTTTTGCTGTGGTGGCTACGGCGTTGGCTGTGGTGGTAGGTGGTTTTGCTTCGTTGGTGGTGGTGTATGGCCGCCGTTCTCTGAGTCATTTTTTTGATTTCGGCATGATGTTGCCTTTAGGGGTCTCGGCGGTGACTTTGGGTTTCGGCATGTTGGTGGCTCTTGATGCCCCTCCGTTGGATTTTCGGTCGTGGCGTTGGTTGGTGCCGGTGGCTCATGCTTTGATTGGTATTCCTTTTGTCTTGCGTACGGTGGTGCCTACTTTGCGTCGTATTGACCCCAAGGTGCGGGAGGCTGCCCGGTTGTTAGGTGCTTCGTCTTTTCAGGTGGGTCGTTTGGTGGATTTTCCTTTGGCGGGTCGGGCTTTGGCGGTGGGGGCGGCTTTTGCTTTTGCTGTTTCGGTGGGGGAGTTTGGGGCGACTTCTTTTTTGCCTCGCCATCCCGACCGTTTGACGGCGCCCTTGGCTCTTTTTCGGTTGTTGGGTACCCCGGGTGACGTGTTGCGGGGCCAGGCCATGGCTTTGGCGGTGGTTCTTATGGTGTTGACCGGTTTGGCGGTGCTGGTGATTGAAGGGCGTCCCCGTGGTCGAGGCGTGGTACGGGGTGATTTCTAATGCTGCGTCTTGAGGGAGTCAGCGTGTGTTTTGGTCGAAATCATGTGCTGAATCAAGTCGATTTGTCGGTGGCGGCGGGGGAAGTGTTGGTGTTGTTGGGTCCTTCGGGGTGCGGTAAGTCCACCTTGTTGCGCACCATTGCTGGGTTAGAAACGCCTAGCGAAGGCCAATTATTTTGGGGGGCGCAAGATTTAACCGGTTTGCCGGCGCATCAACGGGGTTTTGGCATGATGTTTCAAGATCATGCTTTGTTTGGCCATTTGTCGGTAGCCGACAACGTGGCTTTTGGTTTGCGTATTGCTGGTTGGGGGGCCGAACTGCGTCAGAAAAAGGTTGCTGAGTTGATGGCTTTAGTCGGTTTGGTCGGTTTTGAAGGCCGCTCGGTTGACGCTTTGTCGGGCGGGGAGGCTCAGCGGGTGGCTTTGGCTCGCTCTTTGGCTCCGGATCCTCGTTTGTTGATGCTGGATGAGCCGTTGGCTTCGTTGGATCGTGCTTTGCGGGATCGGCTGGTCAGCGACTTGGGCCAGCTTTTGCGTGAGTTGGGCCAGTCGGCTATTTACGTTACGCACGATCATGGTGAGGCGTTTGCTTTAGCGGATCGCATTGCGGTGATGGATGGTGGCCAGATTGCTCGTTGTGGCCGGCCGGTTGAGGTTTGGGCTGATCCGCGGACGGAAGCGGTGGCTCGCAGCATTGGTCATCAAAATATTTTGTCGCTTGATGATCAAGGCCATTGTGTGTTGGGGCGGTTGGGTGGCCAGGCTGGTTTGGTGTTGGTGCGTTCCGATGGCTTGCGTTTGGCGCCTACTGGGGTGGCGGCTCGGGTAGTTGGGTCGGTGTTTTCGCAAGGCCGCTACGATCTTCAAGTTGAAGCCGGTGGTCAACTTTTGCAGTTAAGCGCTGTTGAGTCGGTGGGTCTTGGCGACTTGGTGTATTTGGCTTGGTCTGATGATGCGGTGGTGCCGTTGAGGTCTTCGACTACTTAGTTAAAGAGTTCGGCCACCTGAGCGCGTATTACTTTGCCCATGGTGTTGCGTTCAAAGCGTTGAACAATGTGCCAAGCGTCGGGCACTTTGTAGGCGGCGAGTTTTTGGTGAGTGAACTTGGCCAGGTCGTCTAAGTCAAGGTCGGGATGGGCGACGAGGGCGGCGGCTACTCGTTGGCCGAGACGTTCATCGGGGAGGCCCAGCACGATTGCTTGGTTGACGCCCGGGTAGGTCAACAGCACACGTTCTACTTCGGAGGGGTACACGTTGGCGCCGCCGCGCAGAATCAGGTCGCTGCGTCGTCCCCGCAAGGTGAGGAGCCCGTCTTGGTCTAGGTAACCCAAGTCGCCGGTGTGGAGTAACCCGCCGCGTAAAGCTTGTTGGGTTGCTTGGGGTTGGTTCCAGTAGCCCAGCATGGGGGTCCATACTCCGGCCCAGGGGCCAGTGGTTTGTGGGCCGATACAAACTTCGCCAGTTTGGTCGGCGGCCAGCGGCAGGTCGTCTGGGTCCAGAATGTGCAAGACCACGGGGTCGAGGGCTTGGCCGGCACCGTTTTCGTCGGTTTGAGGGGCATCGTGGCGTTGGCGTACTACCCCTGAGGGGGCTTCAGAAAGCCCATAGCCCATGGTGCAGGGGAAGCCGAACTTGTCTTGCCAGGCTTGGCGTAGTTCTGGCGGGGTGGGCCCGGCGCCCACGATGACTTGGCTGAGTGAGGAGAGTTGTTTGGCAGTAATTTTTGGGTCGTGGACCATGTCGTGTATTTGGGTGGGCACCATGAGCATCCGGTTGACCTTGGTTTTTTCTATGGCTTGGGCGATGCTGGCGGTTGGGCCAGGGTTCAAAATGACGGTGGCGGTGCCGCGGACAAAGGCTGAGATGGGCCCCAAGATCATCATGTTGAGTACGGTTAGGGCCAGAGCGGTGCCGTTGCGTTCGTTGGACAGTGGGGGGTATAGGGTGCGGGTGCTGACCCCGGGCCATAACAGGTTGTGTTGGCTGTGTACTGCTCCTTTGGGGCGCCCGGTGGTGCCGCTGGTGTAGGCAATGGCCGCTGGTGCGTGGGGGTCGATAAGAGTTTCTGGTGCTGGGTGTCCGGCGGCCAGGAGGTCTTGCCACTCGGAGAGGTTCAGGTTGGGTCGGTTGCCTACGGGACGGTCGGGGTCGGTGAGAACTAGCGAGGCTCGGGCGTCGTCCATCATCCAGCAGGCTTCGTCGTCGCTAAGGTTGGGGTTTATGCCGAGCCATAGGGCGCCGAGTTGTTGGGTGGCTAAGAAGGCTTCAACGAGCGCTGGGCCGTTGGCTATGCGGGCTACCACTCGGTCGCCGGGGCGGATGCCCAGAGAGGCCAACCCACCGGCCGCCGCTTCGGCTTGGGCCGCTAAGGCTTGCCAAGAATATTCGATTTTGTCGTGTACGAGAGCCAGTCGCTCGGGGTGATGAGCCAACCCGTAGTTCAAGAGGCCGGCAGTGGTGAAGGGCCCTTGGGGGGCGGGGTTGGGGGCGGGGCGTACCACCAGTCCTCGGTGGTCCAGCGTGAGAGCCGGAGGGTTCATCGCAGATGCTGCCAGAGTTCACGTTCTTGTGGTTCGGGGTCGCTCAACAGGGTGTGTTGGTCATCGAACTCCATGACGTGGCGGTCTTGTGGGGTGTAGGTGGGCCAGGTGCCGAGGGTTTCCGTGGAGGGGTTTCCGGTGGCAATGAATGCCCCCCAGGCCTGGTGCATGGCTTGGGCTACGGCGTCGGGGCGTTCCACGTCGCCCAAAAAGTCGCTGACCCCGGGCCGGTCTAAGGTATTGAAGGTAAAAGGAATCTCTAAAGCGTGAGAGGCCCCTAAGAGGCCGTCGAGGGCTTGGGAGTCCCAGGAGAATTGGTACATAAAGGTGGTGGCTTGGTGGGCGTGCCGGTTGTCGGCTAAACGAATAGCGGGAATGCGGAAGACCCAGTCGGTCGAGATGGCGCACGCTAACCAGCCGGGGTCAAGGTGCCCTAAGCGTTGCCGGTAAATCGTTAAAAGATCTTCGGGGTTGTCCACCATGCGGCCTACATAGCGTTCGGCTTGGTTTTCGTCGAGGCTGGTAATGCCCCATAAAGCCATTTCGTCTTGGTTGGTGCCGATGAGCAGGGCAACGCCAGCGGCCGCTCCTTGCGCCAAGAGGTCTGCGGGGGGTTGAGGTAAGGCGGCGTTGCCCCACACGGGGTAAAAGGCGTCGACCCCCTGGGTTCGGTTGTGGTCGTTTTCGATTACTCGTTGTTGGGCTTCCAAAATGTCTAAAACGGGCAGGGTGCGTAATTCTTGGGCGGTGGGGTGGCCTAATTCGGTCAGCAGTTCACCGGCGATGGCCGTGCCGTCTTCTGGGGGGTGAATATGGTGGGCGGCTCCGCTTTGGGCAATGGCTTGATGAAAAAGTCCGGAGGTTTCCGGGGAGGCCATGAGGTTGCAGACGCTAAAAGCGCCGGCTGATTCTCCGCCGATGGTGACGCGGTTGGGGTCGCCGCCAAAGTTGGCGATGTTTTCTTTTACCCAACGCAGGGCGGCAATTTGGTCCAGTGTTCCGTTGAGGCCGGCGGTTGATAACTGAGGGTCTTGAGGAAAATGTGGTCCCAAATTACAAAAACCTAAGGCACCTAACCGGTAGTTAATGGTGACCACCACAATGTCGTTGGTCAACGCAAACGAAGTGCCGTCGTACCAGGGCACAGCACCTTGGCCATGGAGATAGCCGCCGCCGTGAATCCACACATAGACCGGTCGCTGCTGGTCATCTACTGCTGGGGTGACCACGTTGAGAGTGAGGCAGTCTTCGTCCCAGTCCACCGGTATGCGGTTGGTGAGTCCTTCGCCGGGGAGTTGCGGGGCAGCGGGCCCGGAGCGCCGAGCGTCTCGTTGACCGTCCCAAGGCTCGGGTGGGGCTGGCGGGGCGAAGCGCAGGTCACCCACTGGTGGGGCGGCGTAGGGCAGGCCTGAAAAACGGTGGACGCCATGGCGGGTACGGCCGACTACTTGGCCTTGGGCGGTGGTTGCTTGGGGGTTCTCGGTGGTTTCCATCAGACTTTTATTATCAAGGCTTCGCCTTGTCCTCCGCCGCCGCAGAGGGCGGCGGCTCCGAGGCCTCCGCCTTGGCGTTTGAGTTGGTAAGCCAAGGTCAGCGCTACCCGGGTTCCTGACATACCAATGGGGTGGCCTAAGGCTATGGCTCCTCCGTTTACGTTGACCACTGAATCGGGCACCCCGAGAGCCTCGGTAGAGGCAAGGGCCACGGCGGCGAACGCTTCGTTTATTTCAAAAAGGTCAAGGTCGGCGATGCTCAAGTCGGTGCTGGTGAGTGCTTTTTCTATGGCGTTGGAGGGCTGGTTTAACAAACTGGTGTCGGGGCCTGCTACTTGCCCGTGGGCCACGATTTCGGCCAGGGGCTCAATGCCTAATGCCTCGGCTCGTTCCATGGTGGTGACGATGACGGCGGCGGCTCCGTCAGATATTTGCGAGGCGTTGCCGGCGGTCAGGTTGCCGTCGGGGGAAAAAGCGGGGGCCAATCGACCCAAGGTTTCTTGGTCAATGTCAGGCCGAATACCTTCATCGTCGGTTACCAGCACGGGGTCGCCGCGTCGCTGGGCAATGCTGACCGGCACGATTTCTTGGGCCAGTAAACCAGCGGCTTGGGCGGCGGCTGCTCGTTGGTGTGAAGATACTGCGAGGGCATCTTGGGGGCTGCGTTCCATGCCGCGTTGGGCGGCGTAACGTTCGGTGGATTCACCCATGGCGCAGTGTTCAAGCGTGCAGGTCAGCCCGTCGTACATCATGGAGTCAACAAGTTTTCCGTCGCCGATGCGGTAGCCAGAACGGGCTTTGGTTAAGAGGTATGGGGCGTTGGTCATGGATTCCATCCCGCCGGCGATGATCATCTCTGCCTCACCGAGGCGAATCATTTGGCTGGCGAGGTGTATGGCGTGGAGGCCAGAGAGGCAGGCCCGGTTTAACAAGGTGGACGGGGTGGTCAGCGGGATTCCTGCGTCGGCGGCGGCTCGGCGGGCTGGTACTTGCCCTACGCCGGCTGCTACCACGTTGCCGAGGTAGGCGAAATCTATTTGCTCGGGGGTAACGCCTGCTCGCTTGAGGGCGCCTTTGATGGCCACCGCTCCGAGGTCGGTGGCGCTTTGGCTGGCTAGAGAGCCTTGGAGTTTGCCGATGGGGGTGCGGGCTCCGCTTAAAATTACTATGGGCGACATGGTTCTCCTTGATGGGTGGCCGGGTGCGGCGTGATGTTTAGGTTAATCGGTGGAATCCGTAGGGCTGTCGTCCGGGTCGGCTCCCACCAGGGTGGACCACAGGTCTTGGTAGAGGCCACCGGCTTTTCTGAGTTCTTGGTGGGTGCCGCGTTCAATTATTTGGCCTTGGTCGAGAACCACGATTTCGTCGGCGGCCATTACCGTAGAAAGACGGTGGGCGATAACTATGGAGGTTCGGTCGGCCAACACGTCAGCTAAAGCGGCTTGCACTAACGCCTCGTTTTCGGTATCGAGGTGGCTGGTTGCTTCGTCCAAAATAACGATGAGCGGGTCTTTAACCAGCAGGCGGGCAATAGCTAGGCGTTGTTTTTCTCCTCCGGAAAGCCGGTAGCCCCGTTCGCCTACCATGGTGTCAAACCCTTCGGGGAGGTCTTCAATGACGTGGAGAATACGAGCAGAACGGCAGGCCTCGATCAGGTCTTGATCGGTGGCTTCGGGGCGGGCGTAGCGCAGGTTTTCGCCTACTGATTCATGGAACAGGTGGGGGTCTTGGCTGACTACCCCGATGCGGGCTCGTAACCCGTCTTGAGTTAGCGACCGTACGTCATGCCCGTCGACGGTGATGGCTCCTTCGGTTACGTCGTACAGGCGAGGGATCAACGAGGCCATAGTGCTTTTACCGGCGCCTGAGGGGCCTACTATGGCTAACATTTTTCCGGGCTCGACCGAAATATTAATATTTTCCAGGACCAGTCGTTCTGGTTCGTTGGGGTCGGTCAGGATTTCAGTTTCTAGTGAGGCCACGGTGGTTTCCCCGGGTGAGGGGTAGCGAAACGACACGTTGTCAAAGCGTAGGCCGCCAGAGGTTAAGAGGTTTTGGGGGTCTTGGGCGTCGGGGGCGTCGGCTACTGGGTTTTGGGCGTCGAGTACTTCAAAGACTCGTTCAAACGAAACGAAGGCGGCCATGAGGTCAACGCGAGCGGTGGTGAGTTGGGTGAGGGGGCCAAAGAGTTGGGTAACCAGCACACCTAGCGAAGCGAGGGTGCCGATGGTGATGGCTCCTTCGATGGCCAGCGAGCCACCTAGCCAGTAAACGGCGGCGGTACCGAGGGCGCCTAGCAAGGTAAGAGCAATAACGAAGGTGCGGCTATAAAGAGCGTTACGGATGCCGATTTGTCGTACCCGGTCGGCCCGATTAGCGAACCCGTCGCGTTCTTCGTCGGGTCGGCCAAAGAGTTTGGCGAGCAGCGCACCGGACACGTTGAAGCGTTCGGTCATGGTGTTGTTCATGGAGGCATTGAGGTTCATGCCTTCTCGAGTGATGTCGGCCACTATTTGGCCAACTCTGCGGGCCGGGAAAACAAAAAGTGGCAGCATGACGAGCGCCAAAACGGTGATGCGCCATTCCAGGATCATCATGGTGGTGACGGTGACAATTGCGGTAATGGTGTTAGATACCACCGTGCCCAGCGTGCCGGTGAGCGCTCGTTGAGCGCCGATGACGTCGTTGTTGAGGCGGCTAACTAAGGCGCCGGTTTGGGTGCGGGTAAAAAAGGAGAGCGGCAAGCGTTGCACGTGGTCGAACAAAGCGACGCGTAGGTCAAAGATGAGTCCTTCGCCAATGGAGGCCGACCAGAATCGTTCCATGAAGGAAAGCACTGCTTGGGCAACGGCGGCTAGCACCACCATGCCGCCTAAAAAGGTGAGTTGGCGGCGGTCGCTGTTGGCGATGGCTCCGTCGATGATTTGGCGAAAGAGTAGTGGCGGTACTACCCCCAGTAAGGAAGCCGCTACCAGGGTGAGTAAAAACCCGGTGATGCGTGAGCGGTAGGGGCGGGCGAACCCCCACACTCGACGGCGGGTTTCTGGGCCGAGGTTTCCGGAGGCTGGTTGTTGATGCGCCATGGTGTGGAGCATGCGCATGGGTGAAGTCATGTGCGGAGCCTACGGAGTCAAAACGATGGCTACCCATCCATCTTGGTGGGTGCACTGAGTTTCGGTGAAGTGGCCGGAGTAAAGGGCCGTCGTGTTGTCGGCTTGGTCAGCCGGGATACCGCTTAGCACGAGGTGGCCTGAAACTAATCGACAAAGGTCGCTGGCAAATATTTTTTGTACGGAGGGCAAGACGTTGGCCACCACCAGATCAAAAGGTTTAGTGAAAGAAGAAAGAAGACAAGTGGAGGCCTCAACTTCTACTCGGTTGGCTTGGGCATTGAAATTGGCCCACGCCACCGCATCAGGGTCGTTGTCGATGCCGGTTACCGAGCCTGCTCCGGCGCAACTTGCGGCGATGCCCAGCACCCCTGAACCGCATCCGGCGTCTAACACTGTGTGCCCGGGTTTTATGAGACGATCTATTTCGGTCAACACCAACTGGGTGGTGGGGTGTGCGCCGTGGCCAAAGGTGGGCCCCGGGTCAATGCTCAGGGGAATCTCGCCCACCGGGTCACACCAAGGCGGTGAGACCCCGAAACGTCCTACTACCAAAGGTTTGAGGTGGGGGCGTTGGTTTTGCGCCCACTCGGGGAGGGCAGTGGGGCCGTCAACCACCGAAGGTTCAACCCTGGAAAAGGGTAAGGGAGTCGTAAAGCACCGAAGGCACCTCCACCCCTTCAACATGGATCGCTACTTGGGTGGCGATCAGGGTGCCCTTTTTGTGTTCGCGTACTTCTTTCATGCGGCTACGGGCTCGTAGTATCGACCCGGACGGTACGGGAGCCAGAAAGCGCAGGCCGTCGGCGCCGTAGTTAATGGCGTTGCGTACCCCGGTGAGTTTTACTGCGTCGTTGCGGTTAATGGAAGCCACCAAACTGAGGGTAAAAAACCCATGGGCGATGGTCCCACCGAAAGGGCCAGCGGCGGATTTTTCTTCGTCTACGTGAATCCATTGCTGATCACCGGTGAGGTCAGCGAAGGTATTAATTTTTTCTTGGGTCATGTGATATTCGGGTCCCCATTCGCCCCATTCTTCGGTGCAGGCGGCTTGTAATCCTTCAATATCGTTAAAAGCTATTTCGTTCATTGGTGGCTCCTTAGTAGCGGTTATCTCCTACGTTGCCCGCAAAACTGCCCGCCCGTCAAGGCGGGCGCCACATTTGCGCTCTATGGTCAAGGTTAACCGATCGAAAAAGAGGCAAATTTTTATGGCGAGCTCACCAGTTGACCAGCATTACCGTGCGGCATGGGACGAAATGACCGGGCCGGAAGGTCCCTTTGGTTGGTCAGTGACCGAGGTGCGTGGGGTGCCGACCCGGGTCTACAACAATGCGCCACCCAACATGGCCTTGGTTTGGGCGGGGTCAATTGCCCAAGGCGATAACGAATATCTGGTGTATGGCCAAGAGAGCCTGAGCTACGCCCAAGTGCATCAAAAGGTCGATGCTTTAGCGGCCCATCTTTCTTCGGTGGGGGTAGGCCACGGCGACCGGGTGGCGGTGTCCATGCGTAACTACCCAGAGTGGGTTGTTACCTATTGGGCCACCATAAAAATCGGTGCTGCTTTGGTCGGCATGAATGCTTGGTGGACCACCCCAGAAATGGAGTTCGGTATTGCCGACAGTACGCCGAAAGCTTTGGTAGTAGATGGTGAACGTTTGGAGCGAGTAGCGCCGGTGTTGAGTTCCTTGCGGGCTGAAAACCCGCTGCATGTGTTGGTGGTGCGTTCCGAAGGGGACCTCCCCGAAGACGCCCTCCATTGGGAAGTTGCCTTAGCGGCGGCCGCTGATTTGCCGCCTGCTCCGGCGCTGGATATTTCCCCCGAAGACGACATTTGTGTTTTTTACACTTCGGGTACTACGGGCCGCCCCAAGGGTGCGGTATTGACTCACCGGGGCGCCGTGTCGAACTTGATGAACTTGGCTTTCTGGCAAACTACGGCCGAGGCAGCGCAAAATAAAGCGGTAGCCGCCGGGGAAACTCCCGCTGGTTCACACAAAGAGCCCGGGGCGTCTGAGCCGGGCTCGGTGCTGGCTATCCCGTTGTTTCACGTAACGGGCTGCAACTGCTGTTTGCATCCGGTCACGGCGGTCGGAGGTCGGTTGATTCTGATGCACAAGTGGGATGCCGGGGTGGCGTTGGAACTCATTGAGCGCTATCGCCCCTCAACCTTTACTGGGGTACCCACCATGGCTCGAGAGATCATTAACCACCCAGATTTTGTTTCTCGGGATACGTCAAGCCTGGCGCATTTGGGCGGCGGCGGGGCACCGGTGCAGCCGGACCTGGTGCACAAAATTGAAGAGAAACTTGAGGGCCGCCCTTCTACGGGCTATGGCTTGACCGAGGTCAATGGGGTGATTTCTATGAACTCGGCTCATTTCTTTACCGCGCGGCCAGATTCGGCCGGCCCGGTGGTGCCGATTTTGGAATCACGCATTGTGGGCGAAGATGGCACCGACCAACCGGTTGGCGAACGGGGCGAACTCTGGGTGCGGGGCGGCAACGTGTTCCGCGGCTATTTAAACCGTCCAGAAGCCAACGCCGAGATCCTTACCGATGGTTGGTTCCATACCGGCGACATTGGTTACCTTGACGATGAAGGCTTTTTGTTTCTGGTGGATCGTGCCAAAGACATGGTTCTGCGGGGCGGAGAAAATGTGTATTCCGCCGAAGTAGAGGCCGCTATTTATGAGCACCCAGCTATTGCCGAGGCCGCCGTTTTTGCCGTGCCCGACGAACGATTGGGCGAAGCAGTGGGAGTAGCGATCTTGTTGCTGCCCGAGGCCACCCTTACCCCCGATGAGTTGCGGGACCATGTACGCGTTTTGATTGCCTCGTTTAAGGTGCCGGAACACATTTGGTTTATGGATGCTCCGTTGCCACGTAACGCCAACGGCAAGTTTGTTAAACGTGACCTCAAAGAAGCCCTCATCGGTACTCCTACCGCATGAACGCCGCACAGTGGGCGCAAGCAGAGCGCCAAGCCTTTGTTGACCTCGCACAAGAACTTGGCCCTGAGGCGGCTACTTTGTGTGAAGGGTGGACGGTCGCTGACTTGGCCGCTCATTTGGTGTTGCGGGAGCGGCACCCGTTGGCCATGCCGGGTATTTTGTTAGGCGGACCGTTCGCTCGCTATACCACTCGGGTTAATGATCGCTTGGCCACTGGCTCGTTTGATGAGTTGTTGCAAAAAATTCGTTCAGGCCCACCAAAGTTGCTGCGCCGTTTTGATGGCAAAATGAATGTGGCCGAGTTCGCTATCCACTTGGAAGACCTACGCCGGGCCAGACAAGGGTGGGAACCACGCACCGGTCTTGACGAACTCCAAGATTTACTGTGGGGCATACAAGGACGTTCGGCTCGTTTGATGACCCGCAAACTCAACGACATCAACTTAACGCTGGCCCGACCTTCCGGAGAAACCATTTCTGCCGGAAAAACCGGCCGGCCGGTGACCCTTACCGGGGAGCCCTTAGAGGTGGTGTTGTTTGTGGCCGGGCGCCGAGACCAAGCGCTGGTTGAACTAACCGGCGAACCGACCGCGGTCCAAGAAGTAAAAACCGGCCCTTTGGGTTATTGAGCATCGGCGATGGCCTTAGCGGTCACTTCAGGTCGGCCCGTGATGATGCCGTCTACACCGATAGTGAGCATTTCTGCATAAAAATCGGCTGCCTCTTGAGTGGTTTCGCTGGTCCAAACCCAGACCTCAACGGGCGCCAGGTTTGCGGCGTCGAAGAAGCTTTCGGTGAGTACCTCAATATCTCCGTAGAAAGGTGGCACTTGTACGACGAGGTGACCAACGAGAGGTTCGCCACCTAAGACCCATGCCACTAACTCGTCGGTTCCGGGGCTGGTGGCTACGTCGGGGGCGGCTGCTTTGAACTCGGCAATTATGTCGGAGGAAAATGAAGCAACAATGACCGAGTCTCGCCGGCCCAGGTCATCAAGGACAGTTATTAGGGCATCAATGGCTTGGGTGGCCAGCCCACCTTCGTCTTTGATTTCAATGTCTAGAGGCATTCCCGGAAAAGATTCGGCAATGGTTCGGAGCGTTTCAATACGAAAGTCGTCGGCGGTGTAACCCTCGGGTGGCGCTACTTCGCTGCTGCGTACCCCGCGGAAGGGGTATTGATCGTCGTCGAGTTCTCGACAAGGCCAGCAGGTGGGTGACCACCAGTAAGCGTTGTCGAGAGCCTGTAATTGGTCAAGGGTCAGGTCGGCCACGGTTTTTATGGACCCATCGGCCAAAGTGGTTTGGGTAATGGCTCCGCTCATTCCGGTGGTTCCTTCGGCGGTGGCATCGTGATGGACCACCAGTACTCCGTCAGCGGTGATGCGTACATCCATTTCCAACATGTCCGCCCCAGCGGCTACTGCTTGGGTAAAGGCGTACATGGTGGAGTGTGGGTAGTCCTGATCGCCACCGGCGTGGGCAATGTTGAGAGGCCGGTCCAGAGCTAAGAGTTCAACAATGGTGGGTGGCCGAGGCGGCAAAGTCGTGGTGGGCGCCACCGTAGTGGTGGGCGCTGCGGTGGTGGAAGGAGGAGCCGTGGTGGGTGCCGCGGTGGTGGAAGGAGGAGCCGTGGTGGGTGCCGCGGTGGTGGAAGGAGGAGCCGTGGTGGATGCTGTGGTTTGTGTGGCGTTACTGCTGGTGCTCTCTGATCCACAAGAAACACCCACCAATAAGAAACTAAGAAGAACGAAATATTTACTCATCTTCTTACCGTAGTAGGTCAGAGGCCCCCGTAACCTAAGAACATGGCTGAGTCACGATCTTCTTCACATGAGGTGCTGGTGGTATGCCCTCCCGGCCTAGAAGCTTTGGTAGTTGGTGAGCTCACCGACTTGGGGGTCAAACACACCCGCAGCGAAAAAGGCGGAGTGACCTGCTCGCTGACGACCCGCCAGTTGTATGCCGCTAACCGTTCGCTGCGCTGCGCTACCCGCATTTTGGTGCGGATTGCGCGGTTTACCGTACGGTCTTTCGCCGACTTGGAGCGCCGGGTAAACGAAATCGAATGGGATGACTACTTGCCGGCCGGTGTGCAAGCCCGATTTCGGGTAACGACCCGCCGATCAAAGTTGTGGCACGACAAAGCCGTTGAAGAACGTTTCATGCGGGCTTTTAAGCTGGTCAGCCCGCATGCTTCTGAACAACTTTTTGTGGTTCGTGGCAGCCACGATCGCTTTACGGTCAGCGTGGATTCCTCGGGAGCGCCGCTGCACGAACGAGGATGGCGTCAGGCCTTAGCCAAAGCTCCGCTACGTGAATCAGTAGCTGCCGGGTTATTAATGGCCTCCGAATGGGACCCCACGACACCTTTTATTGACCCATTTTGTGGGTCGGGGACGTTGGCTATTGAAGCAGCCTTGCGAGCCACCGGGCAGCCACCAGGAGGGCAGCGTCAGTTTGCTTTTAAACAATGGCCAGACTTCCAACCCGGCACTTGGGCCAGCGTTACCACGGCTCAGGCCGAGCCAACCTCGTCCGTACCAGCCATCGTGGCTACCGACCGAGACGCCGGAGCCATCGATGCAGCACAAGCGAACGCTGAGCGCGCCGGGGTGGCGGAACTCATTGATTTCCGGGTTGCCCCCATTGCTGATTTACAAACCCCAGAAGGTGGCCCCGGCCATTTGGTCACCAACCCGCCGTGGGGTGGGCGGGTTTCAGCGGAGCGAGACCTGCGTAATCTTTATGCCACCTTGGGCAATGTGGGCAAAAAAGAACTCAGGGGCTGGGGCTTGGGCGTGCTGCTCGCTGATCGAGATTTAGCTCGGCAAATACGGCCTGGATTAAATGAATCTTTGACTTTAGAATTGGGCGGCCAGCACGCTTGGTTTATGACGGGAAAGTTCGCCCAGTAGTTCGGTGGGTTGCGCCTAGTTGACGACCACGGTGGCTGTCATGTCGGGGTGCAAGACGCAAAACAGCGAGTAACTACCTGCTTGATCGGTGTTGAGTTGATAGTTGTCGCCGGGGCTCATAAAGCCAGAATCAAAAGACTCGAGGTCAGGAGCGTCGGCGGTGCCAGCGCTTACCGTATGAGGCACTGAGTCACTGTTGTTGAAGTAGACGCTTTGGCCGACTTTGGCTTCGATGACTGTTTCGAAAGCAAAGTTGGCAATGATGGACTGCCGGGCGCCTTCAGGGAAATCTGACCCCTGCACGTTGCGAGACGTGTAAATGTCGCCGCCGTTGGCCACCGGAGCGATGGTGGGGTTCCACATAGAGAACACCCCGAGTTGGCTGTCAAAGTCGGGAACAACCCAAGCGTGAAGCATCCAACCAATGGCGTCGCTCCAACTTCCGCCCGCCGCCGCACATTCGCCTTGGGTGACAAAAGAGTCGCTTCCGGTGTTTTTTCCTCGGCAAATATTGAAATGTGAATGCCAATTATCAAGGTCGCTGGCGTAGGCCTCTGGATGATCAAAACCAATCACCGAGGGGGGAATCACATAAGCGGTGCCGGTGAGGTAAACCGGAGGCCCGTTCCATACCCCATCCACGCACTGCCCTAAGGGCCCTTGGTGCAGTGACCCGTCGCTGGGGGCGTAAATAAGAACCTCTGGCCGGTCGGGAAAGAAGCCATCGTCTATCCAATCAGGGCGAAAGAGGTGAGAGCCCATGTTGGGGGTCTGAATTTGATCAGAGATAAAGCCCTCGGCGCAAGCGGTGTTCACGTCGGTGTGGTCGGCCGCAAATGCAGCGGTTTGGTTGAGTTGGTCAACCAGGGTGGCGAGTTCTTCGCTGGTCATGTTGAGGGCGTCGGGGATAGGTGCCCCAGAGGCCTGCAGTTCTACTAAATCAAGGTACGAGCAGGGGAGATCTGGTTTATCGCACCGGGTTTGCTTCCCCAACGGCCCTTCGATCAGCGAAGGGATTACTCCAGCGGAGGTTTCGCGAAACACGTAACGGGTGTAACCGGGGGCGCCACCGGCTTTGGGGTCAAGTTCCCCCGGGAGCAGCCAAGCCGCATCGGATTGGCTAAAAGATGCGGCTTGTGAAATGTAGGCCTCAAGTTGGGCGGTGGTTTTGATTGCTGAGGTATCCACCGTGGTGGTGGGGACTGCTGTGGTAGCTGGCGCAGATGTGGTGGTGGGTGCTGCTGAGGTATCCACCGTGGTGGTGGGGACTGCTGTGGTAGCTGGTGCAGATGTGGTGGTGGGTGCTGCTGTGGTAGCAGGGGATGCTTCTTGGTCTGACGGGTCGGTGGAACATGCGGCAGCAATTAAAGCTGCGGTCAAACCGAGGGCGATGGGGCGAAAGAGTTTCATGAAGAAAGCATAGGAGGAATGATGGTGTAACCCGAGTCGGCCCGTCGTGGAGTTAGTCGGCGCTGCAGTGCGGCAGCGATGGATTTTTCTAACCGAGCCGTTTTTTCTGCTTCTCGTTCGGTGTCACGCTGGGCAAATTCGGGCATGACTTCTTGGGCAAAGATTTCCATAGATTCACAAATGTGTTGATGCTGGTTGCGTCCTGCTTGGCTGACGAAAATAATTTGGTCAATGCCTGCTGCTTCGTATTGGCGCAGCAGTTTCCTTAACTGTTCAGGGGTGCCGATGGCGCCCCGCAGCGAGAGTCGTCCTTCCCCAATGGTGGCCGGGGTGCCTTCGAGACGGGCTCGTAGTTCCACCTCGGTTTGCGCAGCGGTAGCCCGGTCGAAACCGTAGGTGCTGCGGTTTTTTTCAAACTCGGCCCAAATGTCGGTAGTGCCGGGGTGGTGTTGACCAAAGGCGTAGTAGTGGCCTAGCGAGTAGCCGAAGAAGTGTGCCCCATCGATGCCCCGGTCAATGGCGGTGGCTTCGTCGTGGTGGCACATCATGGGGAGCACAGCAGCCACGTTGGCGTTAACGGCAAAACCTGCGGGCACGCATTCTGAAGAACCGATAATGCTGTAGTACTCGTCGACCCAATGCTTGGCTTCGTCGGCTTCTACGAAAGCAAAGGTTAAGGCTCCGACGCCTTTTTGGGCGGCTAACTGAATGGTTTCGCGTTGGCTGCAAGCTACCCAAAGCGGGGGGTGTGGTTTTTGGAAGGGTTTGGGCAGGATATTTCGGGGCGGCATCTTCAACCAGGGGCCGTCCCAACCGGCAAAGGGTTCTTCGACCATCATGGCGGTGGCTGCTTCAATGTGGTCTAGCCACTGGTCTCGCTTGGTTTCCCGCTCAACGCTGAAGGCTTCGAGTTCTGCGGTGGATGACGACTCACCGGTGCCGAAGTCCACCCGGCCGTCGGAAAGAATGTCCAGCGTGTTGAGGCGTTCAACTACTCGAGCGGTGTGGTTGTATTGGCCAGGGAGCAACACGATGCCGTGGCCGAGTCGTATTTGTTTGGTGCGTTGACTGGCTGCGGCGAGAAAGACTTCGGGGGCTGAGGAGTGGCTGTATTCCTCTAAAAAATGGTGTTCAACTTCCCAAATGTAGTCGTAGCCAAGGCGATCGGCCAACTCGATTTGATCAAGGGCGTCTTTAAATAAACGATGTTCGTCGCCGTCGTTCCAAGGGCGAGGCAGTTGATGCTCATAGAAGAAACCAAACTTCATGGCCCGAGGCTAGGGCCTTCGTTGTTGGGGCGACCCATCGGGCCAAACTTGTGTTTTGCTTTGTTAGTGTTTGATTAGGGTTGTTTATTTTGTTTTTTTCTAAAAATTTCTTCAGGAACGGTTTCGTTATGAAAAAAATTTGGAGCCTCAAAAAATATGACGGCCCGTTTCATGAGTTTGATGGTGGCGAGTGTTTTAGTTGCGAGCGCTTGTTCTGCCGAGACATTGACCACTGAGGTGGTACCCACCACTGTTGCGCCCACCAACACGGAGGCCGCAGCGGCCAGCGTTTTTTGTGAGGTGTTTGCCGGGATCCAAACCAGTACGGCTGAATCAGGCGGCGAGCTTTCTTCTGCAGCAGATTGGGAAACCAGAATTGGGTGGACAGCACAACTGGTCGCTGCTGCTCCTGAAGAGTTGGAAGACGAGGCAGTAATTTACTTGCAACTGGTAAAGGATCGAGCTGATTTGGTCGCCCCTTACGATTACGTGAGCGTTCAAGAACTTCCTCAAGAGGTGAAGTCAAGTTTCATAGCAGAAAATTTCGAGAACCAACAGGCTTCAAATAAATTGATTGACTACGCACATTCGTCTTGCGCCCTTGATGAAGGTGACGGTACCTCAGAGGCCAGCGTGCCTGCGGGCGATGAAGAGACAGATAGCCAAGCCCCCAACGGTTTGACGATTGAGGCGGCCATTTTTTCAAAGGCAGACCATGACGGCAACGCCCTAGTTTCTGTTGAGGAGATGATCCAACACATGGAAGAAAAGCGGGCCGCCGATGGAGAAGCACCGATGTCGGATCAAGTAGTGCAGCAGTTGAGTAACAAGTTTCTTGCCCACGATGAAGATGACAACGGCTCGTTACATTTTGAAGAATTTGAAGAATTTGAAGAGTTCGCAGCCTCATTCGGTTAACGAAATTTTTGTAAGGTCCTTTTCTGGATCAAGAAGAAAGGTATGGTTTGTTTATGAGGAAAAACGTAGTGATGGGCCTTGGTGGGCTTTTGGTGGCCGTTGTTGCTCTGTGGTTTTTTGTTCTACGTGATGATGCGCCTCCACCGCCGAGCGCTGCTTCGGCTGCTGCGGTAGCCATCGCTTCACAAAGCACCAGTGTTCCTCCAAGTACCACTGTCCCAAGCACCACAGCTCTAAGCACCACGGTGGCACCCACCACCACGTTGGCAACGACAACGACGGAAGCGCCTGCGGGCGTTTCTGGAATATGGGAAGCAGATCTCACTATTGGGTCGTTTGATGATTTCTCCAGTAGTTTCGTAGGTTTTCGGGTAAATGAAGAGTTGGGGCTCGGCATCGGCCACACCACAGCAGTAGGACGCACCCCGGAAGTAGCCGGTGAGTTCATCTTCGACGACTCTTCGTTGCTTTCTGCCACGGTTACGGCAGAACTTGGAGCAATAGTTACCGAGCAGACTCGGCGCGACGATGCGGTTTATGAAGCACTCGATGTCATCACCTACCCCGAGGCACTGTTTGTCCTACAGGGCCCGCTTCTTTTTGAAGCAGGAGCGGAAGGAGAGCAAACCCTCGCAACAACGGGAACGTTGACCATAAAAGGGGTAACGAACGAAGTCCAAATTGAGTTGGTTGCCCAACTCGTTGGAGAGGTCATAGCGGTGACTGGCCAATTCCCAGTGGTGTTTGCCGATTACGGCGTTGAAGTTCCGAGTGCGCCCATCGTGATTTCGGTTGAGGACGAAGGCATCGTTGAGATTCAACTCTTCCTTCGACGCCCTGCTGGGTAACCATTTGCGTAAAAGTAGAATCTGGGGGAGACTAGGAGGACACTAAGGAGTTCTCATGCCCCACGAAGCCTCAGAACGGCTGCTCGAAGCCATAGATGCGTTAGAAGACTTAGCGCGAGAAGTCACCCCAGGGCAAGCTGCCGATGATTTTGACGCATCGGTGTTGCAGACCTTTTGGCGAGAATGGCCACACGCCAGCGTGTGGGCGGGCACCCTTTGGCGCCAACTCAACCGAGATTTAGAACGCCCAGCTACTGCGTTGGCCGAAAATGGGTTAGATGAAACCGGCGGGGTGGGCTGATGGCCACCCTGCGAGACGTTATGTCAGACAACGTGGTCACCCTGGCTTCGGATTCCACCATGTGTGATGCCGCTCAAGTCATGGTGCGTGGCGGGTTCGGGTCGGTAGTGGTTATGCAGGGCCGCATGCTGGTAGGTATTTTGACCGAACGTGACGTGCTGCGATCGGCCGCCGAAGAAGCTGATTTGCGGGCCGCGGCGGTTGAGAAGTGGATGACCCCTGACCCCGATACGGCCAGCCCAGATTTAGACACTGAGGAAGCAGCGGGGCTCATGCTTTCTCGAGGCTTCCGGCACCTTCCAATAATGGAAAACGGTGAGTTGGTGGGCATGGTGAGTTTGCGTGATGTTTTGAGTGCCCGTATTGGGCAGCATTAGCTTTTCTCAATAAAGTTTCTTTATGGCTACCGACCTTCAGGAGCGAGCCCGGCGAACCAGCGCAGCATGGACGGCGGATCCTTTTTACGCTTTGGTGCGTACGTTGATCCGGTTTATTCTGTGGCCGTTTTTTCGGGTTAAAGCTTCGGGCCAACAAAATATTCCCGTGGGAGGGCCGGTTATTTTGGCCCCGGTGCATCGCTCGAACCTTGACTCGTTGTTGATGTCGCCTCTGACCAAACGGCCGATTCGTGCCTTAGCGAAAGAGAGCCTTTTTAAAATTCGCCCCTTGGGTTGGGCCTTGGCTTCCTTGGGGGCTTTCCCGGTGCGGCGTGGCGGTGCTGATCGAGAATCTATGCGGGTAGCGCGGGAACTTTTAAAAGAAGACAACATGGTGTTGGTGTTCCCCGAAGGCACCCGTCACCAGGGCAGCCAAATTGCTGAACTTTTTGACGGCACGGCTTACTTGGCTGCTAAGTCTGGTGCTCAAGTAGTGCCAGTAGGCATTGCCGGCACTGAAGAAGCCATGCCTTCGGGTTCGCGTTTTCCTCGCCCAAAACGGGTGCGGGTAGTAGTTGGTGCCCCCTTGGACCCGCCTGATCCGAAAGCGCCACGCAGTGCGTTGGCGGCTTGGACCGAGGCCTTAACGTTTAGTTTGCAACGAGTGCAAGATGCGGCTCAGGAAGTTAATCGTTCAAGCTGATCGGGTCAAAAAGGTTCGTATCCACGACCCGATGACTGACCGGTCGGAGTTTTTCGCCAACGACTTAGCCGCTTGAACCCGGGTAGTTTCATCGAAAAGGTGGCCCCATTCTTCATGGAGCTGGTGGGTGAAACCAGCGGAGAATTCTGGGTGGGGCTGCATACTCAGAAAATGATTGTCTATGGCCATCATGGCAAACGGACTGTGGTCAGCCTCAGCGATTGTTCTGCCGCCTGTAGGAAGTTGAGTTACTTCGTCGGTGTGGCAAAAAGAAATGATTGGTGCCTCGTGAAGAGGGTCCATCCACCATTCGGTGGCTTTTATTTCGGCGGGGAGCAGGCCGACGCCCCAATGGGCACGACGGCTTACTTGACCACCGAGGGCGTGGGCTATGGCTTGATGGCCGAAGCACACCCCGACGGTTGGTGCTTGTGCTGCGTTTAGGTTTTCAATGAAGCGAAAGAGGCCGGCCATCCAGGGCTCTGGTTCGGTGATTGAAGAACGAGACCCGCCGATGATCCACCCTTGTTGCTGGTCAGGGCTAGCGGGGAGTTGTCCGGCCGTCATATCGTAAACAGTGATCTCTGGCACAAAGTTTTCTGTGGTTAATAATGCGGTGAAGAGTTCTTGGTAACCACCAAAGTTTTGGTACAGCGCTCCATCAAACTCGTCGTTGCGAAGAAGGCCGATGCGCAGAGATGACATAGAGAGATCTTAGGTCCAAGGTTTCTCTCGGCGGGTAGTCAGGTGCGAGGTTCTTCGTGGCAGGGTGGGGGGATGGAACGGAAGGTAACGATCGGGCGGTCGGCGGCCGTGCTCTCGGTATTGATGTTGGCCACGGGTCCGAGCATCGTAAAGATTTCGGATTTACCCGAAATGACTTTTATTTTTTGGCGTTTGGCGGCGGCGGCTTTGGGCTACGCCGTTGCCTTGCGATTCAGCGGGAAACACTTTAGTTGGGAAGCCTGGCGCCGTTCGCTACTTGGTGGCTTAGTGTTTGGCGTCAACTTAGTATTTTTTGTTTTGAGTATGCGTCGTACCAGTGCTGCTAATGCGGTCATGATCGGTGCGCTGCAACCGGTGGTATTGATTGGGATTGCCGGGCCATTTTTTGGAGAACGACCGCGTCGTTCGATTTATCTTTGGTCGTTGGTTGCTATGGGTGGGGTGGCCCTCTCTATGGTTGCCTCCAGTGGCGATGGGGTGGCTAGTCGAACAGGAAACCTCTTGGCCCTCGCGGGCATGCTTTTGTTTAGCGCCTACTTTGTGGTCTCAAAAAAGGCTCGCCAAGTATTGGACTCCATGACCTACCAACTTGGCTTGACCCTGACGGCGGTGCTGGTGGTTATACCGTTTGCTTTGTTGATGGGCCAAAACTTGGCGCCCCCCTCGGGCGCCGAATGGGGGCCGGTGCTTTTAATGGCTGCTATCCCGGGGACCGGTCATTGGTTGACTAACTACGCCCACGGTCAGGTCACGCTGGTGGCGATTAGTTTGATTAATTTGCTTTTTACCGTGGTAGCCCCGTTGTATGCCTGGGTTTTGGTGGGTGAAAGTATCGGCGGTTGGCAAGCGGCCGGTATGGGGTTGGTTTTGGCGGCCTTAACCATGGTGGTTTCTCGCCCTATTGAGGCGGCTCCTCGATGAACCGTGGTATCGCAATGGGCATGACGGCCTACCTTTTTTGGGGGTTGGTTCCGGTTTTTTGGAAGCAACTTTCTCATCTGTCTTCGGTGGATGTGACCGGCCATCGCATGGTGTGGACGTTTCTTTTGCTGGCGGTTGTTCAAGCGGTCCGCCGCTCTTGGGGTGATTTTCGCCAGATGCTGGGTGACGGCCGCCAGCGGCGGTTGCAGTTGGCGGCCGCTGCTTTGCTGTCTAGCAACTGGCTGATTTTTGTATGGGCGATAGCCGATGATCGGGTGGTGGAAGCCAGTTTGGGTTACTTCATGAACCCATTGGTCAACGTGTTGTTGGGCGCAGTGTTTTTGGGTGAGACTTTCCGCCGGCTGCAAAAAGTTTCTATTGGCGTTGCTTTTGCCGGCGTGCTTTGGCTGGCGGTAGCAGTGGGGGCTGTGCCGGTGGTGTCGTTGTCTTTAGCTTTCACTTTTGCTTTTTATGGGTTAGTGAAAAAAACAGTGGGCCGCCCTGCCCTCGACACCTTGACCCTCGAGACCATGTTTATGGCTGTGCCGGCCTTGGGTTTTTTGGTGTGGCGTGCCGCAACCGGTCACGGGGTGATGGGAGTTTCTGTGCCGGGCGACAGTGTTTTGTTGATGGCCACGGCAGCGTTTACGGCAGCCCCGCTGTTGCTTTTTTCCGGGGCTGCGAAAAGAGTGACCTTAGGAACGTTAGGCATGATGCAGTATTTTGCCCCCACCCTGCAGTTGCTGTTGGGGGTACTGGTTTACGGCGAAACCATAAACGGTGGGCAACTGGTGGGCTACCTCGTGGTGTGGGTGGCGGTGCTTTTGTTCGCCGTCGACACGGTGGCGGTGATGCGCCGAAACCGTTTAAGCGTTTAAAGCAGCGAGAACGTCGGCGACAAAGGCGGGCGCTTCGGTTTCTAGATTGCGCCGGTTCATGGACCGAGCAGCAATGACGTCTGCGCCGTGTTCTTCGAGCAATGTAGAGAGTTTGTCGGCGGCTTTGCCGGGGTTGACGGCGTGGGTCATAAATGCGGCAACTTTTTTGTTCCAGAGTTTCGGGATGCTTTGTACTTTGCTGGGTTCTCCCGGGCGGTGACCAAAAAGTATTAATCCATCTACCCAGGTGCCAACAAATACGAGGTCAGCGGCGGCTAACTCAGTGAGATCAATGTTGGTTACCGGTCGCACGGCCACGGTGGCTCCGGTGGCTTCGGCGGCGCCCCCGAGGAGTTCGGCGGCTCGTTTAGTGTTGCCGGTGCGGCTTTGATGGATGATCACAATGTTCATGTAAACAGTGTGCCTTCTCTGGCGACAGATTTCACCTTGGGGTTTGATCTAAAGCATTGAGATGCTGGTTGATTTCAGCGGGGGTGCAGCCCATTTCGCTCATTCCGGTGGCCAATACTGCTCGATAGGCCGGTCCGGGTGGCCCAGGATCCGGCGGGTTGGTTGACCCGAGGGTTACTGCCGATATTCCGTTGAGGTCCTCAAGGCTAATTAGCAGGTCTATCCACCCTTCTAAGGTGGAGACGGCTTGGCCAGCCGGGGGAAAGTCATCAGGCAGGAAAACGTCGCTGGTTTCTTGCTGGTTTTCTTGAGCCACCACATCGGCCAACTGTCCACGGGTAATGCGCCAAGCCCGCCCTATGGGCGGGAGGTCTTGTGGGGCTAAGGATTGATGCGGACACCAAGCCACCCCGCCGCCCCAGCGTTGACTATCTCCGCCGAAGCGCACCGGGTGGGGCACGGCGATTCTTTGGTCGGCGCTGGGTGGGGTGGGGTTGGCGGCGCCACGTTGGAAGCCCCAAAGTGCGTCTTGTTCGGCCCCGCGCAGGTAGGCCAACATGCGTTCGGCGCACAGGTTGGATCCATAGGCCACGTACCAAACGGGTTGGTCTGGGTTGGTGGTATTTGGCAAAGCTAAGAAAAAAGTTGTTTAAGAGCGGCGGCGGCAGGGTCATCCGGCGGTGGTGGCTCGGTGGGGATAGCCCCCAACCAGGTCAGGCTCACGTACCCGTTCATTACAGCGCCACCGTCGGTTTCGGGGGGCAGGGGGGTGGGTTCGCCCCAGTTCATATCGACGCCGTAACTGCCAGCATGACCGGGTTTGGGGACCATGGTGGCTTGGGCCAGCGCCCGCATGGGTACAAAACCAACGGTGGTGTGGCGCCAACCGGCCATTTCTTCAACGGGCAAGTTGGGCACGTTGACGTTGAGTACCGAGGCTTTGTCTGGTGGGTTGGCGATCACGCCGGCGGTGACGGTGCGAGCCACCTCGGCGGCCGATGACCAAATTTGTTGGTCAAGTACGTCGCTGGCTGCTTGGCCTTCTACACCCCAGTCGGTTACCGCTTGGCTTATGGCAATACCGGTGATGCCCCCGTTTCGGGCGGTGAGGGCCGCTCCCACGGTGCCCGAATGGTAGACCGAGCGCCCTACGTTGGTGCCGGGGTTTATGCCCGCCACCACCAGGTCAAAGGGGTCACCGAAGAGCCCCAAGCGGGCATAAATAATGCAAAGCCCCGGTGGGCCACTGACCGACCATGAAGTATCGATGCCTGCTACCTGTGCTTCATGTACTTCGGGGCGGATGAGGTGTACTGCTCCGAGGGCGGCTCCGGCTCCGGAGTACTCTTGATCGGGGGCGACCACGGTTACTTCACCAAGGTCAGTGAGCGATCGGGCCAGTTCGTGGAGGCCTAAAGAGTCAATGCCGTCGTCGTTGGTTACCAAAATGCGCATAGCTTGACGGTAGCCGCCAGCAACGGGTGTCTAAGGGTCAGAGGTTGGCTAATTCTGTGCTGAGTCGTTCCCACTCGGCCATAAGGCGGGCTGCTTCGTCTTTTGCGGTGTCGTGGTCGGCTACGGAGGCGGCGGCTTTTTCGGGGTCTTGGTAGAGGTCGGGGTCGGCCAAAACTTCTTGGGTGGTTAACACGTGGGCTTCGGCGGTTTCCCAGTCTTGTTCGGCTCGTTTAAGCCGGCGCTGAAGTTTGGTGGCTGGGTTTTTTTGGTGGTTTTTTTTGGGTTCTTTGGTTTTGGATTTTTGCGCTGCTTGACGGGCTTTTGGGTCGCTGGAAAGGGTGGCGCTTTGGGCGGGGTAAAGCACTCGTTCGGGTACTCCTTCGTGCCAGGTGGCGTGGCCGTCGCGGATTTCAACCAGTGAGTCGGCTACCGAACGGATGAGGTGCCGGTCGTGAGTAATGAGTACCACGCTGCCTGGGTAAGCATGGAGGGCGTCTTCGAGCACGTCGCAACTGGGGAGATCAAGGTGGTTGGTGGGCTCATCTAAAATAAGCAAGTTGACGGGTACGGCCAATACTTTCGCGAGAGCTAAGCGGGTTTGTTCTCCCCCCGAAAGGTCACCTACTCGACGGTCTACGGCGTCGCCGCGAAAGCCAAAGGAAGCCAGATAGGTACGGGGGTTGCGCCCGTCGGCGTCTACGGTGGGGATGGTTTTGAACTCTTCAATGACCGTGCGGCGAGGGTCGAGTACTTCGGCTTGGAGTTGATCAAAACTGGAGATATCTACGTTGGTGCCGATGGTTACTTCGCCCTCTAAGGGGGCGAGTTTTTTGGTGATGAGTTTGACCAACGTGGTTTTTCCGGCGCCGTTGGGCCCTACTAAAGCCACGGTGTGGCCTCGTTCAACAGAAAAACTGACGTCGCGGAGAATGATGTCGTCGTCGTAGCCAGCGGTGACGTCTTTGAGTTGGGTTACTAAGCGTGAGGAACGGCGGGGAGCGGGAAAGCCAAAACGGGTGGCGGCGGCTTCGGGTTCGTCTACGACTAAGCGGTCGAGTTTGTCGAGGGATTTGACGCGGCTTTGTACCTGCCGGGCTTTGGTGGCTTTGTAGCGAAAGCGTTCAATGAAGCGTTCTGTTTGCGCAATTTTTTTCGATTGTTGTGCGGCGGCCGCTCGTTGAGCGATGAGTAGTTCTTCGCGGGCTAAAACAAAATCGGCGAACCCGCCGACATATTCGGTGACGCGCCCGCCAGCTAGTTCGATTATCCGGTTAGCGACTACGTCGATGAAGTCTCGGTCGTGGCTAACGAACAATAAGCCGCTGTGCCAGTCGGCGAGGTGTTGCTCGAGCCACGAAACCGAGTCAATGTCTAAGTGGTTGGTGGGTTCGTCCATGACCAACAGGTCGGGGGCAGAAAGTAGTAAGCGGGCTAAAGCCACCCGCATGCGCCAACCGCCGGACATTTCGTCCATGGGGCGGTCGTGGTCGCCGGGGTCAAACCCAAGGCCGGAGAGTATGCGGTGAGCATCGGCTTCTACGGCGTATCCGCCGAGTTGTTCAAACCGGGATTGAGCTTCGCCGAAAGCATCAAGGGCTCGAGTTTGTTCTTCGCCTGAAGTGGTGGCTAGGAGTTGGCCAAGGCGTTCGATTTCGCCAGCGAGGTGGGTGACTTGTTCGGCTCCCAACATGACTTGTTGAAAAACTGAGCGCCCGGTTTCTACGGGAAGTTCTTGAGGGAGGTACCCGATGCGCAGATCTTTGGGGCGATGTACCTTGCCGTGGTCGGGGGCTTGAAGGCCCACTAAAACTTCTAACAAAGTGGTTTTGCCGGTGCCGTTTCCGCCGATTAGGGCGGTACGACGCCCCGGGCCGAGTTGCAGGGAAGCATCGGTGAACAGGGTGCGGGGCCCAAAGGAGCGGGATAACCCCGTAGCGGTCAACATGGGAAAGGTTAGTTCTGGGGTGGGTCCCACCGCACTACGGCGGCGGCTGAAGACATGCCAGCGCCGAAGCCCACCATCAGGATGAGATCTCCGGGGTTTATCTGGCTGTGGTCTAAGGCATCGACGAGGGCAAGAGGGATAGAGGCGGCAGAAGTGTTGCCGGTGTGTTCTAACACCATGGCTGCTTTTTCAAAAGGGATGCCGAGTCTTTTTAGGGCTGTTTCGATGATGCGTACGTTGGCTTGGTGGGGGACGACCAGCGAGATATCTTCGGCGCTGACCCCGGCCCGTTGCATGGCGTTTAGCGAGGCGCTTTCCATGGCTAAAACTGCTTTACGGAAAACTTCTTTGCCCAGCATGATGATTTTGCCGCCGTGATCGCAGTACAACAGGTCGGCGGCATCGCCGTTAGACATTAAGTCCCACCCCAGCAGGGAGGGTTGGTCGGCGCTGCGCTCAAGCACTATGGCCCCGGCCCCATCACCAAAAAGGATGCAGGTACCACGGTCTTCCCAGTTGACCATAGGGCTTAAAGCGTCGCTGCCGATAAGCAACACGTGTTCGAGCCCACCTTCGATGAACTGCATAGCGGTTACTAAACCGTAGACAAAACCTGAGCAGGCGGCGTTGAGGTCGAAAGCACCACAGGTCAAGCCGAGGTTGTCTTGGATTACCGAAGCACTGGCCGGCATTTGTTGGTCGGGGCTGGTGGTGGCGAGTACCAGGAGGTCTATCTGGTCAGCGGTGACGCCAGCCATGGCCATAGCGGCTTCGGCGGCGATTGTTGACATTTCGGTGACCTTGCCCCCGATATGGCGTGTCTTGATGCCGGTACGGGCGGTGATCCATTCATCAGAGGTATCTACCATGCTCGACAGTTCGTCATTGGTTAGCACCTGTTCGGGAAGGTTGCTGGCCCAGCCAGTTATACGTCCATGTGCCATTAAAAGTTCCTCAAGTGTTGTTGGTCAACACGCTAGCGGGGCGCGGGGACCGCTAGGGTCGCTTTCCCATGGATGATCACGAAGTTGCCGGGTTGCTGGCTCGAGAAACTGGCGAATTGTTGGTGAAAACCCGCGAGGAGGCGCAAACTGCGGGCCGGTCGGGCCGTGAGGTGCAAGCGCTTGGCGATCGGGTGGCTCACGAGTTTTTAATAGAGCGGCTTTCTGCTTTGTGCCCGGGTGATGCGGTTCTCTCTGAAGAGGGAGCCGATGATGGGTTGCGTTTAGGGGCGGAACGCACCTGGATTATTGATCCGTTGGATGGGACCCATGATTATGGCCGCCCGGGGAGCAGCGAATGGGCAGTACATGTGGCTTTGGTGGTGGGGGGCACATCAACGGCTGCCGCGGTCTCGTTGCCGGTAGATAACCAGGTTTTTGGTACGAACCAGAGCCCGTTAGGGAGGCCTTCGCTTCGTCAACAGCCCGTGGTGATCACCAGCCGCAGCCAGTGGGGCGAAGCCGAAGAGGTAGCCCGAGCCATTGGCGGAGTGGTACGGGCGTGCGGTTCGGCGGGGTATAAGGCCATGGCGGTGGTTTCGGGTCTGGTAGATGTTTATGTGCACCCCAGTGGCCTTTACGAGTGGGATGCTTGTGCACCGGCGGCGGTGGCGCAAGCTGCGGGTTTGTCAGTTTCTGGAGTAGATGGACAACCCCTGCATTTTAATAAGAGGCGCCCGGTGGTAGCGGGGTTGTTGATTAGCCGCCCAGAGTTTGCCGAGGTATCTCGCCAAGCCTTGGCTTGGGAGTAGCAGCGTTTTCGTGGTGAGGGCGATAGTCTGACCCCACCTTGTGGCGAGGCGAAGCCGGTGAGATTCCGGCGCTGTCCCGCAACTGTATGTTCGGTTTTTCCGAATGAGCCAGGCCGACCGGCCACCGGGTATCGACATCAACTCTCGAGGAAGAGTGGTCGTCGGCAGGTTTCCTGTCTGCGCCGTACCTCGACAGACAGGAGATAATTATGAAAATTGTTGAGTCTCGTCGGCTTGTCCGGCACTCGGCCGTTTTGGCTGCCTTGATATTTTTTGGAGCGGCTTGTGGGTCATCTGAAGGTATTTCTGGTTTATCAGTTTCTGGGGTGACCACTACGGCCGCCCCGACCACTACGGAGGTTCCGGCTCCGGAGTTTCCTGTGGCCATAATTTCGTTGTCGCCCACTGCTACTGAAATCTTGTTTGCCATCGGCGCCGGTGACCAAGTGGTCGCCGTAGATGACCAATCCACTTACCCAGCCGATGCGCCAATGAGCGATTTGTCGGGTTTCACCCCGAACGTAGAAGCCATTGCTGAATACAACCCAGACTTGGTGATCATTTCTTATGACCCAGGTGACTTGGTTTCGGGCTTAGAGGCTTTAGGTATTACGGTGCTTAGCCAGAGTGCGGCTTACTCCCTTGAAGACACCTACGTTCAGATCGTTGAGTTGGGTGATCTGACCGGCCATGTTGATGAAGCAACGGCTGTCAATACAGAGATAAAAGTTGGTTTGCTTGCTTTGGCAGAAAGCCAAGTTGGTGCTGGCCTTACTTACTTCCATGAGATTGACAGCACGCTGTATACCGCTACGTCGGTGACTTTCGTGGGGCAACTTTATGCTTTGTTGGGGCTAGAGAACATTGCTGACCTGGCTGACGAAGAGGGTTGGGGATATCCGCAGCTTTCGCCGGAATACATTCTTGACGCCGACCCCGACGTCATTTTTCTTAATGATGCGCAGTGGGGGGAGTCGCTGGAAACTCTGGCCGCTCGCCCGGCGTGGGGTTCATTGTCGGCCGTAATCAACGGTCAGGTGATTGACCTTGATGAAACTGCTGGTCGTTGGGGTCCGCGAGTGGTGGACTTTTTGGCCGGGGTGGCTTCGGCCTTAGAAGGCTTGACTGCTGAGTAGAAAATTTGTGACCAACCAAGATCGGAGTTCCGAGGCAATGCACCGGCGGCAGCCGGCGGGGCTCCGATCGTGGTGGGTGGCTACCGGGGTGGCGGCGGTGGTCGCTGCTTCGTTGGCTGGTTTGGTCATGGGCCCCGCTTCTTTAGGGGTGGGCGAGGTACTGCGAGAACTCTTTGATGGCTTGCCATTAGTGGATGTGGATTCTGGGTTAGGGGTGCGGCAAAAAGCTATTATTTGGGAGATTCGTTTGCCCCGAGTGGTTTTGGGTTTGATGGTGGGAGCCATGTTGGGCACGGCGGGTGGCGCTTACCAGGGAGTGTTTCGTAACCCGTTGGCTGACCCTTATCTGTTGGGGGTGGCGGCCGGTGCCGGGTTCGGGGCTACTACGGCCATTGTGGCGGGGTTAGGTGATGGCATCGGGGTATTCGATGCAGTTCCCATGATGGCGTTTGCGGGCGCATTGACGGCGGTGGCGTTGACTTATTTGGTTGGTTCTGCTGGTGGCCGGCTCGACCCGGTAACCAGTTTGGTGTTGGCAGGGGTGGCGGTGGCCAGTTTTTTCACGGCGGTACAGACCTTTGTGCAGCAAAGAAACTCAGAGACTATTCGTCAGGTGTACTTTTTTGTTTTAGGTCAATTGCGTACGGCGGGTTGGAACGAGGTTTTGCTCATTACTCCGTATGTGGTGGTCTGCTTGACGGTCATTTTGTTGGTTCGCCGCCGCATGGATGCTTTGGGGGTGGGCGATGAGGAAGCGGGTTCGTTGGGCCTTGATGTGCGACGGGTGCGTTTGGTTACTGTGTTGGCTGCTTCGTTGGGTACGGCGGCCGTGGTGTCGGTTAGCGGGTTGATTGGTTTTGTGGGCATCATTGTCCCGCACACCATTCGCTTGTTGTTCGGTTCGAGTTACCGAGTGATTTTGCCGTTGACGGTGTTGTTCGGTGGGGCTTTTATGGTGGCTGCTGATTTGGTGGCTCGATTGGCTTTGCAGCCGGCGGAAATCCCCATCGGGGTGGTTACGGCTTTTCTTGGGGCGCCATTCTTTGTTTTGATTTTGCGTTCCACTCGGGGGACTCGATGACTGCTGTCGTTTGCCGTGGGCTGCGTGTCTCGTATTCGGGGGTTCCGGTGCTCGATGGTGTTGACCTAGAGGTCCCCGCTGGCGGGTGGGTTACGGTGGTGGGGCCAAACGGGGCGGGAAAAAGCACGTTGTTGCGAGCCGTTGGCGGTTTGGTGTCGGCTTCGGGCAAAGTAGAGGTGCTGGGAGAATCGGTTGACTCTTTGGCTCGCCGGGTTTTGGCTCGCCGGGTGGCGCTGGTGCCGCAAGAGCCGGTAATCCCGTCAGGCATGCTGGCTCTTGACTATGTGTTGTTGGGTCGCACTGCGCATTTAGGGTTTTTTGAAGCAGAGAAAGAAGCGGACATTGTTTTCGCTACCTCAGCGTTAGAAGATCTCGATGCGGGCCCTTTGGCGGGTCGAGTGGTAGAGACTCTGTCGGGCGGGGAGCGTCAACGGGTGGTGGTGGCTCGGGCTTTGGCTCAAGGGTCGCCGGTGCTGTTGCTAGATGAGCCGACTACGGCGCTAGATATTGGCCATCAGCAAGAGATGCTGGATTTGGTTGATCGCCTGCGTGCCGAACGTGGGTTAACGGTGTTGGCCACCATGCATGATTTGACGTTGGCTGGCCAGTACGCCGACCAACTGGTCATGCTTGATGCGGGCCAGGTGGTGGCTGCTGGTTCTGCCACAGAGGTTTTGACTAATGAAAACGTGGGGCGTTTTTATGGAGCCCAGGTACGGGTTATTGATGACCCATCGGGCCCCATTGTGGTGCCGGTGCGGCGGGGTAACCTTGCTTAAACTGCTGGGGTTATGAGCCCGTAGTGCCCGTCGAAGCGTCGGTAAAGTACTTGGCTTCTTCCTTTGGCTGTTTCGGCAAAGAAGACGAAGGGTTCGTTTCCGTGGTCGAGAAGACGTTCGGCGTCTAGCAGCGGCAGGTGGTTTAAGACCAGCGGGCCAGAGTAGATGGAGGGCCGGGTGTCTCCGGGGAGGTTCTCGCCGTCTACGGCAGGTGCGACATGGAGTTCACCGTCGCCGTTGCGGTAGATGACCCGGTCAATGTCGTGATCCACATCGAGATAGAGGTAGAAGTCGTGGTCCAACTGGTCCATTTCGTCGGCTGCTTCTTCAAGGCTGACCGGGCGCATGGCTAAAGTTTTGTGGCGCACTACGTCTCGTTCGTCGTGGGGACGCTCAACGTACCCCGGGGTGTGGCCTCGGTTTTCTGGTTCAGCGTCGTGGCGGCGGTCTTCGAAACGCTTGCGGCGGCGGCGAAGGCGTCGCCCAAGTTTGTCATCGAGCAGGTCGATGGCTTCACCGATGGTTTGGCCGGCGGCGTGGGCTCGCACCAGGTCGCCATTGAGGTTGAGCGAGGCTTCGGCAATGGAGGGAAGTTCCAGTGTGGCCTTGGGACGGACTTTTAGTTTTACCACGGCGTCTAAGACCGGTTCGTGGCCCAACTCGCAAAGGGCTCGAATCTTATTCAGGGCAAGTTCTCGGTCTTGGGAAGAAACTCTTCCGGTGACTCGAAGTTCAACTTCGCTGATGGCATGTGGCTTGACCAAGTGACTCTCCCGCTTGAAGTAGTTGGTTGTGTGCTTGCACTTTCATCTTCGCGCATTAAAAAGCATTTGTCAGGTAAATAGGGCAGAATCTTTTTATGGCAGGAATTTTTACGCAAGCTTTGGCACTCGGCGAGTATGAAATGGTCTGTGTCGTAGGTGGCGGGGGTAAGACCACCTTGGTGTTTGCTTTGGCTAAAGAGGCGGTAGCGGCGGGGCGTCCGGCGGTGGTGACTACCACTACCAAGATGGGAGCGGAAGAGACCGGTGGTTTGTTTACGGTGGAGGGGTCAGAGCAGTTGCCTAATGATTTGGTGTTGCGTTGGGTGGGCGAGGTGCAAGGCCACCGAGTGGTGGGGCGCACTCCTGAAGACATTGATGCTCGCTTTGCCGAACGGGCCGGATGGATGTTGGTAGAGGCGGATGGTGCACGTCGGCATCCGGTAAAGGCACCGGCCGTTCACGAACCGGTGATCCCTCAGGCCGCCACAGTGGTGGTGCTCAGCATGGGCCTGGATGCCTTGGGTAAATCTTTGGCGGAGGCGGCGCATCGCCCAGAGGTGACGGCTGCCTTGTTGGGGGTAAGCCAAGAGGCAACGGTAACGCCAGAGTTGCTGGCAGTTTTAGCCACCGATGCTTTTGGGGGGCGAAAATGTTTGCCACCTGAGGCCCGGTTTGTGGTGGCTTTGACCAAGATGACCGAGGAGCGGCGAGCAGAGGCTGGGCGGTTGGCTGACCTCTTGTTGGCGGCTGATGGTGCCCCGGAACGAGTGCTCCTGGTGCCGCCGCCCGGTGGGGTGGTTGAGGTTCGTCAGGGTTAGCGAAGGGTGACGGCGGTGGTGACTTCGTTGTAGAAGTCGCCACCTTTGTCATCAACCACGATGAAGGCCGGAAAGTCTTCTACTTCGATGCGCCAAACGGCTTCCATGCCTAATTCTGGGTATTCCAGGACTTCTACTTTTTTGATGCAGTCTTTGGCGAGGCGGGCGGCGGGGCCACCGATAGAGCCGAGGTAGAAACCGCCGTAGCGGGCGCAGGCTTCGGTTACTTGGGCTGAGCGGTTGCCTTTGGCCAACATGACCAGGCTGCCTCCGGCGGCTTGAAAGCGTTCTACGTAGGCGTCCATGCGTCCGGCGGTGGTGGGGCCAAAGGAGCCTGAGGCGTATCCTGCGGGGGTTTTGGCGGGGCCGGCGTAATACACGGGATGGTTTTTTAGGTAGTCGGGCATGGGTTGGCCGTCTTCGAGGAGTTCAGAAATTTTGGCGTGGGCGATGTCGCGGGCCACGACCAAAGTGCCGGTTAGGGCGAGCCGGGTGGTTACGGGGTGGCGGGAGAGTTCGGCTCGAATGTCTTCCATTGGTTGGTCAAGGTTGATGGCCACTACTTGACTGGTCAGGTCTTGTTCGGTTACTTCGGGCAGGTAGTGGGCGGGGTTTTCTTCGAGTTGTTCAAGAAAGACGCCTTGGGCGGTGATTTTGCCCAGCACTTGGCGGTCGGCGGAGCATGACACGGCGATGGCTACCGGGTTGGAGGCGCCGTGGCGGGGTAGGCGAACTACCCGTACGTCGTGGCAGAAGTATTTGCCGCCGAATTGGGCACCGATGCCGAAGTTGTGGGTCATTTCTAATATGCGTTCTTCCCAGTCCAGGTCGCGGAAGGCGTGCCCGCTTTCGCTGCCTTGGGTGGGCAGGTGGTCGAGGTAATGGGTGGAAGCGTATTTGGCGGTTTTTAGGGTGTGTTCGGCTGAGGTGCCGCCGATTACTACGGCCAGGTGGTAGGGCGGGCAGGCAGAGGTGCCGAGGCTTTTGAGTTTTTCATCTAAAAACTTTTCTAGGTTTTCGGGGTTGAGGAGCGCTTTGGTTTCTTGGTAGAGAAAGCTTTTGTTGGCGGAGCCGCCGCCTTTGGCGATGAAAAGAAACTTGTAGGCCTCGCCGGGGACTGCTTCTATTTCTATTTGGGCGGGCAGATTGTTACTGGTGTTGCGTTCGGTGAACATGTCGAGGGGGGCCAACTGGGAGTAGCGCAAGTTGGAGGTTTGGTAGGTGTCGTAGACCCCGTGGGAGATGGCTTTTTTGTCGTCGCCGGTGGTGAGTATTTGTTGGCCTTTTTTGGCAGAGACAATGGCTGTACCGGTGTCTTGGCAAGAGGGGAGCACTCCGCCGGCGGCGATGCAGGCATTTTGGAGGAGTTCGGTGGCGACGAATCGATCGTTGGTGGAGGCTTCGGGGTCGGCGAGGATGGCCGCTACTTGGGCCAGGTGGGCAGGGCGCAGCAGGTGGGCCATGTCGCGCATGGCGGTGGCGGTGAGGAATCGTATGGCTTCGTCGTCTACTTCGAGGAAAGTGCGCCCGTTGGGGCCGGTTACTTGACGCACCCCGTCGGTGGTGAGTTGACGAAAGTTGGTGGTGTCGTAGGGGTCTACGTCGAGGGGTAAGAGGTCGGCGTAGTCAAAGGGGGCATCGCTCATAGTCTTTACGGTACCGCACCTTTTGGCGGGCCGGGGTGGTTAGTTGGTGAGGTCGTCCAAGATGGGTGCCCAAAATTCGTGGTCTTGAAAACTGCCGGCTTGGTAAAAGGACATGCGGTCAACGCAGTCGCCCCAGCGGGCGTTTATTTTGTCGGCTATTTGGTGGGGTTCGCCGACGATGGCAAAGGTGTCGAGCATTTCGTCGTCAATGAGTGCCCCCATCTCTGCCCATTGGCCGCGTTTGGTCATGGTGTTGAGTTCGCTTTGCAGGTCGCCCCATCCGTGCATTTCGAGTACGGGCCGATAAGCCGGGGTGGAGGCGTAGAAAGCGATTTGTCGGCGAACGCCTGTGGCGGATTTGTTTATTTCTTCTTCGTTTCGGCCGGTGACGACGAACCCGGGGCCCGATATTTCAAAGTCGGCGAGGCTGCGGCCGGCGGTGTCGAGGCCGCGTTGTAGGGCGGGGAGGGTGACTTGTCGGAGGTAGGCCTCGGTGGTGAAGGAGTGGCAGATGATGCCGTCGCAGACTTCGCCTGCTACTTCGGTCATGAGGGGTCCTACGGCGGAAATAAATATTTTGGGCGACCCGTAGGGGTTGGGGCCGGGATCAAAGAAGGGGGTCATGAGGGTGTGTTGGTAGAATTCGCCGCGAAATTTTAGGGGGGTGTTGTTGTCCCAACTTTCCCATATGGCTCGGATAGCTAAAACCATTTCGCGCATGCGGGCGGCGGGTCGGGACCATTCCATGGAGAAGCGTTTGGTGATGTGAGGTTTTATTTGGGTGCCGAGGCCCAGGATGAAGCGTCCTTGACTGTAGCGCTGAAGGTCGTGGCCAAGGTTGGCTAGCAGCATGGGGTTGCGGGCAAAACCGACGGCGATGGAGGTGCCGAGTTCGATGCGTTCGGTGTGTTCGGCGGCGATGGTGTGGGGGAGGAAGGGGTCGTGGGCTACTTCGGCGGTCCATGCGCCGGCGTAGCCGGAGGCCTCGATGGCTTGGGCGTCGCGGGCGATGTCTTGGAGGTCGCCGGGGTTATTTATGTTGATTCCGCTGTCTATTTTCATGCTGCGGATGTTAGTCCGGTAGTTCGGGGCGACTAGCGTTGGCGACTATGGAACTTTTGTTGGTGCGTCATGGTTTGCCGCTTCGAGTAGATAATTCGGCTTCTGGTTTGGAGGCTGACCCGGCGTTGTCGGTGTTGGGGGAGCGTCAGGCGGAGGCTTTGGCCGACTGGTTGGTTGGTGGTCCGGCGGCAACTCCTATTGCGGCGGTTTATGCCAGTCCGAAGTTGCGGGCGCAGGGCACGGTGGCTCCGTTGGCGCAACGTTTGGGTTTAGAAGTGATCATTGAGCCGCGGGTTATTGAGTATGACGTGGGGGAAAATGAGTACATCCCTATTGAGGAGTTGAAGGGCACGCCGGCTTGGGCAGAGATGTTGGCGGCTGGTATTCCGGATCCGGAGGTTTTTCAGGCGCAGGTGGTGGCGGGCATGGAGGCGATTATTGCGGCTCATCCGGGTGGCCGTGTGGTGGTGGGTTGCCATGGTGGGGTGGTGGCGGCTTATTTGGCGCATTTGTTGGGTATCTCTGAGCCCATGTTTTTTGAGGCGCATTACACCTCGGTGAATCGGGTGATGGCTGCTTCGTCGGGTCAGCGCAGCGTGGTTTCTATGAACGAACTTGCGCACCTTCAGGTAGCTAAAGTCCCCCTCTCCGATTACCAAAAATAACCACACTGGTTACTATCGCCTCTCACTTAACCTGCTTACCTCGGGTCTGACCCCAGGTAAGCAGGTTGGCTAATTAGGGCTGTCACACCCCTGGCGTAAGTTGACGGCATGGCCCGGAGATTTCGACATGATGCAGCAGGATTCATCCATCATGTGGTTAATCGCGGAGCATCCCGGGAGAATGTTTTTTGGGATCGCGAGGATCGGCTGCTTTTTTTGGGTTTGTTGGCTGGCTTGTCTAAAAAGCATGGCATTGACACCCTTGCCTATTGTCTTATGGGTAATCACTATCACCTAGTGTTGAGGTGCCCTTTGGGGAACTTGTCTGTGGGCGTTAAGTGGTTCGCCAGCATCTATTCTCAACGTTTTAATACAAACCATGGTTTTGATGGTTCGCCATTTCGTGGCCGGTTTCAGTCCAAACTTATTGACACCGACGCCTACTTGCTAAATGCCGTTCGTTATGTGCATAAAAATCCGTTGGCTCATGGTTTTGTCCCGTCTTTAAACGGTTTTGAGTGGTCAAGCCATGCCGCCTATTTAGGAGAGGCCCAAACTCCATCTTGGTTAGATAATCAAATGGTTTTAGGGATGGTTCATTCCGGTGGCGAGCAATATTCAACGTTTATAGATCAAACAGGCGAGGACCTTGACGAAAGTTACGAGTTTTCGCGCGAAAAAAATCTGGTTCCTATTGAACTTGTCGAGGCGGCAGTTCTGGTGGCAACCGGCGGCCAGTACGATAATTTTTTCCACTCAACTAATGGGGTAAGAAATAACGACCGGGCTTTACTCTTTTTAAATGCTCATGAAATGTCTGGGCTAAGGGACCGGCAGGTTGCTGAGCGTTATGGGGTGGCGAACGCTCCGACGGTAAAAGACATTCGGCGCCGAGCTCGCCTTAGTTTGGAACGCGACGAGTCTTTTAGGTTGGGTTTTGAGAGCGTGCAGACGGCCTTGACCTGCTTACCTGGGGTCAGACCCTAGGGGGGTGGGGTTGAAGGGCGGGGAGGTTTTGGAAGTGGGCGAGGGCTTCGGGGTTGGCGAGTGCTTGGGCGTTGGTTACGGGCCGATTTTCGACCACGTTGCGTACTGCCAGTTCGACCAGTTTGCCTGACCGAGTGTGAGGTAGGTCGGGTACTGCAATGACCACGGCGGGTACGTGACGGGGGGAGGCTCCGGTGCGTACCGCTGTCCGAAGCCGTTGAATCAGGTCGTCGTCCAAGGTTGCCTGGTTGGCGGTGACCACAAAGAGCACTACCCGTACATCGCCTTCCCATTGCTGGCCGATGACCAGGCTTTCGGTCACTTCGGTGAAGGCCTCTACGATGCGGTAGATCTCTGCGGTGCCCATGCGTACCCCGCCGGGGTTCAAGGTGGCGTCGGAGCGGCCGTGAATAATGAACCCGCCTTGAGGGGTTTGTTCGGCGAAGTCTCCCTGGTGCCAGTACCCCGGGAAACGGGCGAAATAGGTTTCGTGGTAACGCAGGTTTTCCGGGTCGTCCCAAAACCCCAGTGGCATGGTGGGAAACGGCGACCGGCAGACCAGTTCGCCTTGCTGTCCGGGAGCCACGCTGTGGCCTTCTTGGTCGACCACGGCCATGTCTTGGCCTAATACTGCTCCTTGGATTTGCCCAGCGAACACCGGGGCCGCGGGGTTGCCGCCGACCAGACAGCCGCAAAGGTCGGTGCCGCCCGAAATAGAGGCCACATGCAGGTCGGGTTTCCAGTCGGTATAAACGTGGCGGAACCCTTCGGCAGAAAGTGGGCTGCCGGTGGAGCAAACGGTGCGCAAAGATTCCAAACGGTGGGTAGTAATAGGCCGCAACTCGGCGCTGTTTACTGAGTCAATGAACTTGGCCGATACCCCGAGCAAGGTGATTTGGTGGGCGTCTACTAAGTCAAAAAGCCGTTGCCCGTCGGGGTAGAAAGGCGACCCGTCGTACAAAATTAAGGTCGCGTGGGCCGCTAACCCGGCGGCTAGCCAGTTCCACATCATCCACCCAGTGGTGGTGAAGTAAAAGACTCGGTCCAAGGGGCGCACATCGCAATGCAGTCGGTGCTCAACCAAGTGTTTTAACAAAAGGCCGCCCGCTCGGTGGATTATGCATTTGGGGGCGCCGGTGGTACCCGAGGAGTAGAGGATGTAGAGCGGGTGGTCGAAAGGTAGCGGGGTGAATGCCACTTCTTGGGCCGGGTGCGCTGCACAAAAATCGTCAAACGACAAGGCTTCTGCGGGAAGGTCACCTTGCGTGTCGGCCACCATCACTACCTGTCGCAGGCTGGGCAAGGCCGCTATTACTTGGCTTACTTTGTCGGTTACGTCGAAGCGTTTGCCTCCGTATTGGTAGCCGTTGGTGCAAAAAATCACTTTTGGTTCAATCTGCCCAAATCGGTCAATTACCGCATCGGTGCCAAAGTCGGGCGAGACCGAAGAGAACACGGCGCCCAGTGAAGCGCAGGCCAACATGACGGCGTAGGCCTCAGGAATGTTGGGTAGCCAGGCCGCTACTCGGTCACCTGGTTTTACCCCGGCGGCCGCTAACCCTTGTTGCAACTGTGACACCAGGTGGTGGAGTTGCGCCCAGGTAAGGGTGCGGGTGGCGTTGTCTTCGCCGCAAAAAATAAGTGCGGGGTGGTGGTCGTTGCGTTGCAACAGGTTTTCTGCGTAGTTCAAGGTGGCGTCGGGAAAAAACGTGGTGGCCGCTAGATCTGACTCAACCTGAATCATTGCGGGCCCGTCACCTCGGTGGCCCACTATGCCAAAGTGGCTCCACACTAAGTCCCAGAAGTCTTCTTGGTGGTTAACGGACCATTGGTGAAGTTCGTCAAGAGGGCATCCAGCGGCATCAGCGAAGGCCGCCATTTGGGTGGCGTGAGCTTGGCTGGGCGAGGGTGTCCAAAGAGGTGGTTCCATTGGTGAGGAGCGTAGCCAAGGTAAAGGCCCTCCGGTAAGACACAATGGGTATATGGACGAGACAACTTCTTCGACAACCGGTGGCCGATGGTTTGAACAACTTCCGGTGGGCTTGGTAATCAAACACGACTTGTTGCGCACTATCACCGAAGCCGATAACGAAGATTTTTGCGCTATGACCCATAACCCGCAGCCGCTGCATCTGGATGCCGAGTTTGCGGCGACCACGGTTTTTGGTCAACGTTTGGTGAACAGTTTGTTGACGCTTGGTTTGGCGGTGGGGGTTAGCGTGGCCGACACCACGTTGGGTACCACGGTGGCCAACCTAGGTTTTGAAGAAACGGATTTTCCGGCGCCGGTGTTTTTGAATGACACCTTGTCTTTTGAAACGGAGGTCGCGGCGGCTCGGCTTTCTGCATCAATGCCGGCCACGGGAATCGTTACTTTTGAGCATCGGGTACACAACCAGGATGGCGTGTTGGTGTGCCGGTGTCGAAGGAATGCTTTGATGCACCGAGATCCAAATCTTCTCACTGATTCTCAGTAAGGATTTTGGGTTAGGCTCTCTGGTTATGGGTCATCAGCATGCCACGGGCGAAGAACTTCATACCACGGTTGGTCGGCGTTTACGTGCGGCACAGATGCGTTATAGCCGGTCGCGTCATGCGGTGGTCGAGGTGCTAGCTGCTGCTGCTCGCCCGTTGACTTTGCCCGAAGTTTTGTCGGCGGGGCAACAACAAGATTTGGCACAAAGTTCGGCTTACCGCAACCTAAATGAACTCGCCGAAGCTGGTGTGGTGCGCCGAGTGACCGCAGGTGACGACCACACCCGGTTTGAACTTCACGAGTCGCTAACCGGGCATCATCATCATTTGGAATGCACGGCGTGTGGTCGCCTAGATGATTTTGAGGTGTCCGATGAGTTTGAGGCAGGCATCGAGGCACTGGTTGTTTCGGCTGCTCAAAGGGGTTTTGTAGTCGATGCTCACCGCTTCGATTTGTTGGGTCGTTGCGTGGCGTGTGCCCAATGATGGGCCGTAAACGCCCGGCTGCTCGGGTGGTGTTGCTAAACCGGTCGAACGAGATTTTTTTGGTCAACGCCGAAGACCCTTTGGATCCTTTTAAGCCGTCGTGGTGGGAAATCCCCGGGGGTGGTATTGATCTGGGTGAAGATTCAGCAGTGGCGGCGGCCCGAGAACTTTGGGAAGAAACCGGTATCGAAGCCGAAATGGGCCCGGTGGTGTGGACCCAACAAGTGCAGTTCACTTTTGGCGGGTACTTTTTTGATAGCGATGAGAAAATTCATGTGGCGTGGTGCGATGGTGGGGAGTATCGGCCGCAACATTTAGAAGCCTTAGAGGCGGCGGCTTTTTTGGGCGCCCGCTGGTGGGGGGTCGACGAGTTGTTGGCCAGTGATGTGCCGGTGTTGCCTACTCGGTTAAGAGAGTTTTTGCCCGAGGTGGCCGCCAACAACTTGCCAAACCCGCCGTTAGATATTTCGCCCCACCCGGAGGTCGGTTGACTAGGGGGGTAGTGCTGGCTGCTGAGGCTTAAGCCAAGCTTTTCATGCCGTCCCAAGCTAAGCGGGTGGCGAGGGCGGCCATTTCTTCGGCGCTGCGGCGGCGACCGTCGTGCATCCAGTTGCGAATCAGTCCTTCGATAAGACCGTTGAGGCCCCAAGCCATGATGATGGCTTCTTCGTGGTCTACCTCACTTATAAAGGTGGCCATACGGGCGGCAAATTCTTCTTGCACCCGCTGGGCGACGTGGCGGAGCTCTTGATCGTGGCCCAAGCTCGGCCCGTAAAGCACCGAAAAAGCGTCGGGTACGGCATCGAAGAAGCGGAAAAACCCGAGGTAGCCGGCTTCAATTTTGCTTCGAGTGTCTTCTGCCCCGAGGTCAAGGCGGGTTTGGGTAATGGCATCGGCTAAACGGTCGGCGGTAACCCGCAACAGGTCGGAATACATTTCTCGTTTTGAGGCGAAGTGTTGGTAGAGCACCGGTTTGGTTACCCCGGCTTCGTTGGCCACGGCGTTCATGGAGGTTTCGTGGTAACCCTGCCGAGCAAAGACCCGTAGTGCGGTGTCTAAGAGTTGTTTGCGGCGTTCAGGGCCCGGCAAACGGGGTGCGGTTATTACTTCGGTCATGGCTTCACCCTAGTAAACACTGCCCCTTGGGCTGGTATCGGGGTTAGGCGGAGTTTTCTGCGTCGAGGTCGTCGGCGGCTTTGACGGCATGGTGGAGCACGATAGATGGAGCTAAAATTATTGACCCGCAGATCAGCAGCGCTAATAAAATGGTGGCCACAGCGTCGGTAAAGCGGCCGATCATCCCGGCGGCGAAGAGAGCGAGCGCTACGCCGAAAGCCAGGTAACCAGAGCGTTGTCCGAGGCTAGCTAAGCGGCGCATCCGTTCTCGTTGTACCAGCACGGGGTCTTTAGCCGGGGTCTCCGATGAGTCACTCATGGTCGCCATCCTGCCTCAACAATGAAGTTCTCCAAACGTCGACCCATGCGTTCTATAGATAATTCGTTTTTGGCTACTTGTTGATTGTGGTCAAGCAGGGGGGCCAGCCCGCTGGGGTCGTCAAGGCGTTCGGCCATGGCATCGGTGTCTTGTGGCGCAAACCAGTGAAAGCCCAGGCCGCGTAGTTCGTCGGCTACCGGGTAGTGGCCGACGAATACGGGTTTGCGGTAGAGGGCGGCTTCTACCGGGGGGTTGCCGAAACCTTCCCAAGTGGAGGGGAAGGCCACCAGGTCGGCGGCCGCATAAATGTCGGCTCGGTTGGCGGCCGGGGCGTGGATTACTGGGCATCGGGCAGCGGCCAATTCGGTAGCCAGTTGTGGCCCGTAACCGTCTTCGGCCGGACCCAATAGCCAGTAGATGCCGCCTAAAGCGGTGGTTACTTCGAGGGCTTGAGTGATGTTTTTACGTTCTATAGCGCGCACCGGGTGGGCGACCAGCAGGGTGTGGTCGTCTACGCCTAGTCGGCGGCGTGTCGTCAAGCGGTTTCCGGTGGGCGGGTTGGGGTCAAAACCGTTGTAAATAGTTTCTGCGTAAATGCCTCGCTCGGCCATTTCTTTTTTGGTCAGGTCGTTGATGGTGACGTGGCGCCAGGCTGGGTCGTCGGCTGGGAGTTCGGTTAGGTGGGCAAAGCGTTTCCTTTGCCATGGCGGGTCGTGGTGATGTATTAACGCTGGTCGTCCGTTGAGCAAAGAAGCCACGGTTCGCGAAGCCGCCAAGTTGAGTGGGATGGAGAGCAGGTTTTCTACCACCACCAGGTCTTGGTCGGCGAGAGCGGATTCAAGTTGGTTGGGGTCGGGGGGTGCGGTGGCGTTGATGTTCAGCCCGGCCACTACGGTGGTTCTTCCGGGGGCATCCCACCCGGGTTCGAAGGCGCCCGCTACCCAAGACACGGTAAAGCCTTGTTTGGTCAGCATGCGGGCCCAGTTGCGGGCCACGACCGATACCCCGTCGGTGGGGCCGAAGCGAAAGGAGAGGAAGGTGCAGGTTGGCATGGGTCTAAGGCAAGAGGGTGCAGGGTTTGAGTCGGCGGTGGCTCAGATGATGAACAACCATTGGCAGCCTGAAGGTTATGCCGCTCCGAACGCTGTGGTCTATCCGTGGCAGTGGTTGTGGGATTCTTGTTTTCATGTGTTGATTTGGTTGTCTTTGAAAAACGTGGAGCGGGCGCAGGCTGAGTTGGCGCAGTTGTTTGGTCCGCAGTTGCCGTCGGGGTTTGTGCCGCACATCAACTATGTGCGCCAACCGGGTTTTCACCGAGAATTGTGGGGTAGTGATTTGGGTTCGTCGTTGACCCAACCGCCTATGTACGGCCATGCGGTGGCGGCGCTTTGCCGGGCCGGGCAGGCCCCGCCGGCGAGGGTTATAGAAGCGGCGGAAGCGGGTTTGTGGTTTTTGTTAAACGATCGCCGGCGTGATGCGGCGGGTCTTGTTTTGTTGGCTCATCCGTGGGAGTCGGGTGCTGATAACAGCCCGCGCTGGGATGATTTTTGCCCGGGAGGTTTTGCGGAAAACCAGTGGGTGGACGAAAAGAATCGTCTGGTGTCTACGGTGGAGCGAGGCCCGGATGGCGCTGCTTTGGCTAACCCGGAGTTTGTGGTGGGTTCGGTGGGGTTTAATGCGTTGGTGGCTTTCAATGCGCGAGAGATGGCCACAGTGACCGGCGATGAATCCATGGCTGAAGCGGCGAATCAGTTAGTAGCAGCGTTGGATCTCCGGTGGGTTGAGCCTTTGGCAACGTGGGTGGACACCGGGGCGGCGGTTGAGGGCTCAGGCCGGTGCCGTACTGCTGATGCGTTGTTGCCGTTGCTGGTAACCGAGGATGCATCTGTAGCGGCGCAAGCGTTAGCGCAGTTGGTGAATCCCAAGGCTTTGGGCAGCGAGTTTGGCTTGTGTGGGGTGCATCGGGGTGAACCTGTCTTTGATCCGGCGGCTTATTGGCGAGGCCCGGTGTGGCCTCAGTTGGCTTACTTGTTGACGTTGGCTGCCTCTCGGTTTGATGCTTTGGTGGCTCAACGTTTGCAGGTTGCTACTCGACGGGGAGCACAATGTTCGGGTTTAGCCGAATATTGGCACCCAGATTCTGGTCAGGGGTTGGGGGCTATCCCGCAATCATGGGCGGGGCTTTCGCTACTTGAGGCCGTTTAGCGTGTGCTCGGCTTCGGCCAGTAGTTGGCTCATTATGTCGGCGACTGTTTCTTGATTTTGTAGGTAGGCCACCCCTTGACCAGCCCCTTCGTGAAGGAGTGGCTCTATTTCGTGGCGCAGTATTTGCCCTAAGAGGTCGCCGATGAGGATGTCTTGGTGAGGCATTTTGAGTGGTTTGGGGGCATCGGCGGCGGACCATTCGTCACTCCATGCGGAGCGCAGCATGCGGAGGGTTTTTCCGCTTACGGAACGACTTATGACGGTGTCAGCGGCCTGGGCGGCGATAAGTTTTTTTAGCAAACCGGGGCTGGGTGCGGCTTCTGTGGAGCCTAAGAATGCGGTGCCTAACCAGACGCCTTGGGCTCCGAGGGCCAGTGAGGCGGTGAGGTGTCGTCCGGTAGCAACGCCGCCTGCGGCGAGTACGGGAACGCCTTGAGCCAGGTCAACTATTTGGGGTACCAGCGAGAAGGTTCCGATGCTTCCGGTGTGCCCTCCGGCGTCGGATCCCTGGGCGACTAAAATGTCGGCTCCGGCCCGTAGGGCGCTTTCGGCATGCCGGGGTTGACCCACCAAACTAAGGATGAGCGACCCATGCTCGTGGGCTTTTTCTACAGCCCAGGTTGGTGAGCCGATACCCAAAGCCAACACAGGTATTTGATGGTCCATGACCACGTTGAGTTGGGCGCGTGCGGTCTCTTCGCTCCGTACAAACCGTGAGCGGTATCCGGGGAGGCCGTCGTCGGGTACCCCGTATTTTTGTCGAAGCCCATCAACGAATCTGACGTGCTCTTCAGGCAGTTGGGCTTCGATGGTTTCTCGGTTGTTGTCTTCGGGCATTCCGTTGGGAATAACCAGGTCGACGCCCCAGGGGAGGTCACCGAGTTCTTTTTTCATTCGGGTGATCCCGGCTTCGATTTCGTCGGGGGTTCGGCGGGTGCATCCCCATACCCCTACGCCTCCGGCTTTTGATACGGCGATGGCTACGTCGGGTTCCCACCAACTGAAACCAAATATTGGGTTGGCATTTCCGAGTAGTTCGCGTAGTTGCTTGGCCATTTAATGAGGTTAGCCGAAGGCCTGTGACGACAAAAAGTGGGGCTTCGCTGGTTTAGCGTTGCGACCCACGTGATGACCCGATGAGTTCGCCGCCTTGGTCAAGGTAGAGGTAGCAGTGCACGCCGCGGAATTGCGCTATTTCGTGTTCGAAGTTTGAGCGGTTGGGGGTCAGGTAGTCGAGTTCCAGTTCGGAGAGTTCGTAGATGAGTCCTACGAATCCTTCGAAACTTTCGTAGCACTGGCTTATTGCGAAGGCCACCATTTCTTCGTCGCCAGGCCAGGGGGCGCCGTTGCGGGCCGGGTGTTGTACCAGTTTGTAAATTTCAAACTGGTGGGGGGCTTGGCAAGGCACTTTGGTGCTGAGTTCAATTTGCCGATCTTCGGTGGCCCAGGAGTATTGGTTGAAGCAGTCGCCGGCTTTGAGGTCGTGTAGGTTGACTGGTTCGCCTACCCAGTCTGGGGCATTTTCTTCGACCAAGGTGGGCCGGGTTTCTACCAGGGTGGTGGGGGCGACGGTGTCGGTGGTGGCGAGGTCTTCGGTGTCTTGGCTGCCGCAGGCGTTGGCCAGCAGAGCTAAAGCGAGGAAGGAAAAAAGTATTCGACGGCGGGCCACATGGTCAGGGTAGGCGGTAGACGCCGGTACCGTTACGGGGTGCCGGTAATTCAACTCTGTGACGTAGTGGCTCTGCTGGGCCGGTTTCCTGCTTTGGCGGGCGCCAGTTTGTCGGTAGAAGCCGGAGAAACGGTGTTGTTGCAGGGCCCTAACGGCGCTGGAAAGACCACGTTGTTGCGGTTGTGTGCGGGTTTGGTACGTCCCGAGTCGGGTCAGGCTCAAGTGTTGGGCCACGATTTAAGTGTAGATGGGCGGCCCGTCCGGAGGCAGGTGGCCATGTTGGGTCACGCCACGGGGCTTTACGAAGATTTGTCGGTGGCTGAAAACGTGAGTTTTTGGGCGCAGGCGGCCGGGCTCGATAAGTCGCTGGCCGCCCAACGGGCGACTGGTGCCTTGGGCCGCATGGGTTTGGATGAACGTTTGTTGTCTTTGCCGGTTTCTCGTTTGTCGGCGGGGCAGCGCCGGCGTACTTCGTTGGCTGTTTTGGCGGTGCGTCGACCTCAGTTGTGGTTGCTTGATGAACCGCATGCTGGTTTGGACCAGACGGGCCGCGATGTGGTTGATGAACTTATTTCGGATGCGGTGGCGGCGGGGGCCACGGTGCTGGTGGCTTCTCACGAACTGGATCGGGTGCGTTCTTTGAACCCTCGGGTGGTAACGGTGGCGGGCGGTTTGGTTGTTAAGGACACGGGGGGCCCGAAGTGAAATCTTTGTTGAGTGAAGCTTGGTTGGTGGCGAGTAAAGATTTGCGTATTGAGGCGCGTTCTCGGGTTTTGACCAACCAGGTGGCGCCTTTTGCTGTACTGGTGTTGGTGCTTTTCGGGTTTGCGTTAGATGCTGATCAGCGCACTTTGCGTATGTTCGCGCCGGGGCTTTTTTGGGTAGCGGTGTTGTTGTGTTTGTTGTTGGCGGTGCAGCGTTCGTCGGCGGTGGAGTCCGCTGATGATGCGGCCACTGGGTTACGTATGGCTGGTTTAGCACCGGTTGCCGTGTTTTTAGGAAAATCGGCAGCCATTTTTGTGCAGTTGTTGGTGCTGGAGTTGTTGCTGACGGCGGGCATTATTGTGTTTTATGGTTCCTCGGTGAAGAACTTGTTTTTGTGGCTAATTGCTGGGCTGGTGACGGCGTTGGCGGTGGCGGCTACCGGTACGCTCTATGGTGCGCTGGCCTCTGGGTTGGGGGTACGAGAAACGCTGTTGCCGATCTTGTTGCTTCCAGTTTTGGCTCCGGTGCTTATTGGTGCCACTCGGGCTTACGACGATGCTTTGGGTGCTGCTGCGGTAGATGGTTGGGCCTGGACGGGCTTGTTGGCCATGTTTGCTGTGGTGGCTTCAACGTTGGGTGCGTTGGCTTACGGCGCATTGGTTGAGGATTAAAAATATTATGACGAACCCCACTTCTTCTGTAGCGACCACCGGATCTCCGGGTTCGCGCGCTTTAGGTTTGGCTACGTTGCTGGGTTTGGTCGGGTTGTTGGTGTTGGCTTTTGTGTTGACCGAACCTGATGTGCGTATTCACCCCAGCACGGGCCAGGAGATTGGCCAGTTTGATGCGGTACGGCTTTTGTATTTGCATGTGCCCATGGCGGTTATTACTTATGTTGCTTATAGTTTGGCGGCTTTTGCGTCGGCGGGGTATTTGATTAAACGAACTCCTTGGTGGGATGTAACGGCTCATGCGGCGGCCGAGGTGGGCACAGTGTTTTGTTTCTTGGTGTTGGTTACGGGCTCTATTTGGGGCCGCCCGGTGTGGAACACCTGGTGGGAGTGGGGCGATGTGCGCTTAATGACCACGTTGATCTTATTTTTGATGTTTGTGGGTTACTTGGCTTTGCGTCGCACAGCGGCTGACCCGCGGGTGCAAGCTCGGCGGGCGGCGGTGGTGGCCTTGGTAGCTATTGTGGATTTGCCTTTGGTTAACCGTTCGGTGGAATGGTGGGAGAACCGCACCCTGCATCAGAAGTCCACGTTGGGTGAATTAAAAATTGAGGACCTCACTTTGTTTACGTTGATGGTTGGGTTTTTAGTATTTTTGATGGTTTTTGCTTGGTTGTTGTTGCACCGTTTTCGGGTGGGTTGGTTGACCTTGGCGGCTGGTGAGCATCAGGTGGCGGCCGCAATCAAGGAGCGTCGAGCGGAAGCCGATGGTTCAGAGGTGGCTTCCGCGGTGGGAGAAACTTCATGACGCATCTTGGTTATTTGCTGGGCGGTTGGGGAGTAGCGGCCGTGCTTTTGACGGTTTATGCCGTCTCGGTGGTACGTCGAGGCCGGGCGTTGAGTGTTTCGGTGCCCGAAGATCAGCGCCGGTGGTTGACTTCTCAGAACCCGACCGATGGCTGAGGACCTCACCCCGCAACCCAGTCGACCGCCGCGCCCGCCGCGCCGCCGTGGGTCGGTAGCGATCATTGTTTTGGTTTTGGCGGCTTTGATAGCGGTGTTGGCCGTTACTTTGGGTGACGCCACGCTGGTTTTTTATGAAGTTGATGAAGCAGTAGAAGAACGCCCTGAGTTGTTGGCCAGCCGCTTTCGGGTGGTAGGTACGCCGTTGCCGGGTTTGGTCGAAACTCGCCTTGATGGTGAGGCGGTGGTGGTCTTTACTTTTTGTGCTTCGGGGGTGTTTGCCGATGTAGCCCATGTGGGTGACCCGGCGGAGTTGTTTCAGCCGGGGGTGCCGGTGGTGTTGCAGGGTTCCTGGCAAGCGGGGAGCCCGCCGGGTTTAGCTGGCTTGCCGGCGGCCGCTAACGATGGATGGTTTTTGCGCACTGATCACATGGTGGTCAAGCACGACAATGATTACCGCACTGACGAGGAACGCACCGCCGATATTGATGCTTGCGGGGTTACTGGGTGAATGCTTCGTTAGGGGCTTTGTTTGTTGCCTTGGGTTTAGCGGCTTCGCTTTTGGGGGTTTTTTCGCTGGTTCGGGGGTTGGCTACCGGCGATGAGCGGTTTTTGTGGCGGGTGCGTTGGTTTGTAGCCGCGGTGTTGGTGGCCGCCGTGGGCCAGTTTGCGGTTATGGAACGGGCGCTTATTACTCGAGATTTTACGGTGGCTTTTGTGGCCGAACATGGCAGTCACCGCACACCGGCTTTGTTTAATTTCGCTACTTTGTGGTCGGCCCTTGAGGGTTCCATTTTGTTGTGGGTACTGATTTTGGCGGGCTATGTAGGCATGGTTGCTTGGCGTTTTCGCCAGCGCTTGAATGACAAAATGGTGGCTTGGGCGTTGCTGGTTTTGTTGGTGGTTTGTGTGTTCTTTTTCTTGTTGCTGGCCGGCCCGGCTTTTCCTTTTGCCAAGTTTGCGCCGTGGGCGGGTTATGACGGCCCGGGGCCCAACCCGTTGTTACAGAACCATTTGTTGATGGCCTTTCACCCACCGGTGCTTTATTTGGGCTATGTGGGTTTTACGGTGCCTTTTGCTTTCGCTTTGGCTTCGCTGATCACCGGCCGGTTGGGCGAGGGTTGGTTGTTAGAGACCCGCCGGTGGACGCTCATTGCTTGGGGTTGTTTGAGCGTGGGGATTTTGTTGGGGGCTTGGTGGGCCTATGAGGTGTTGGGGTGGGGCGGTTATTGGGGGTGGGACCCGGTGGAGAATGCTTCGTTGTTGCCTTGGCTGACTGGCACGGCGTATTTGCATTCGGTGATGGTCCAAGAGCGCCAGGGCATGTTGCGGGTGTGGAATCTTTCGTTGCTGTGCGCCACTTTTGCTTTGACTATTTTGGGTACGTTCCTTACCCGGTCGGGGGTTATTGAGTCGGTGCATGCTTTTACCGAGTCGGCCATCGGCCCTATGTTTTTGGCTTTCTTTGCCTTGATTGTGGTGGTAACGGTGGGTCTTATTGCTTGGCGGGGCGATGTTTTGCGGTCTGAGGGTCATATTGATTCTGTGGTGTCGCGCACTGGGGCTTTTTTAGTCAACAATTTGTTGTTTGCTGGTTTTGCTTTTGTGGTGTTGCTGGGCACTTTGTACCCCTTGTTGGTGGAGGCCGCCAACGGTGATCGCATTTCGGTAGGCAACCCTTATTTTGAACGCATGACCATGCCCATTGGTTTCATGTTGTTGTTTTTGATGGCTATGGCTCCGGCTTTGCCGTGGGGCCGTGCCGGGGCTGAGGTGCTTTCTCGCCGTTTGTGGTGGCCAGCGGTTACTGGGGTCACGGTTATGGTGACTGGAGTGGTGTTGGGGTTGCGTGGTTGGGCCCCGACGTTGGCTATTGGGCTGGCGGGGTTTGCTACCGGCGGGGCGCTGCGCCCATTGATTTTGGCGGTGCGTTCCCGGGGTTGGCGTGGTTTGGTGGGGCGAGCCAGCGGCGGCATGGTGGTCCACGTTGGGGTGGCCATTGTGGCGGTGGCCTTGGCCATATCGTCGTCGTACGTACGCCAAGCAGAGTTTAGTTTTGACGAACTTGGTCAAGAGGTTTCGTTTTCGGGGCACACGCTAACTTTCGAAGGGGTTGAGGTGCGGCAGTTGCCCGAGAAAACACAAACCCTGGTGCGTGTAGGTATCGATGGTCAAATTTTTACCCCGTCCATAAATATTTTTCCGTTTGGAGGGCAGCGTATTGGTACCCCTACTACTCGGTCTACCTGGTGGGACGATGTTCAGCTCTACGTGTTGAGGGTTCCTGACGAAGTTGACTCAACTACTTCGATTTGGGTCACCGTGCAGCCTTTGGTGTGGTGGCTTTGGGTAGGGGGAGCGGTCATGGCGGTCGGCACTTTGTTGGCCGTCGTACCAGAGGGTCGTCGTAAAAAAGACGAGCATCTTGCCGCATTGGTGGAGGCTTCGTCATGAGGTCGGTGAGGGTTAAAGCACTCTTGGTGGGGGCGGTGTTGTTGGTACTGGTGGGGGTGATGGCCACACGAGAGTCGGGCCTTGACCGCATGACTACCCATTTGGTGGGCCAAGGGGCGCCGCCCATTGAGGACACCACCATTGATGGTCAAGATTGGAGTTTGTCTTTGCAGCGAGGCCGTTGGGTGGTGGTGAACTTTTTTTCTACCACCTGTGTGCCTTGTGTGCGTGAGCACCCCGAGTTGGTGGCTTTTGCTGAGGCCCATGCGGCGGCCGACGATGTACGGGTGGTGACGGTGGCTTTCGCCGATTCGCCCAGTGCGGTGGAAGAGTTTTTCCGCACCAACGGGGGTGACTGGCCGGTGCTGGCCACCGACACGGGCCGCATTGCTGTGGATTGGGGCGTGGTGGCGGTTCCGGAGTCTTACCTGGTGTCGCCCGCTGGTTTCGTGGCCGCCAAGATTATTGGCGGAGTGGTAAAGGCCGATCTTGAAGCCATGTTGGCGGAGGCCCGAGGCACATGAAGCATTTTCGCTGGCTGGTTTTGGTGGCCCTCGTTCTTGGGGCGTTGGTGATTTCTGAGGTAGCCACGCAACCGGTGTTGACTAACGCCGATCGGGCGCACCAGTTGGCCGAGAATTTTGCTTGTCCGGTTTGTTCTGGTCAGTCGGTGGCGGAGTCTGATGTGCCTATTGCTCGGGCCATTCGCACCGAGATTGCTCGCATGGTCGACCAAGGAGCCACCGATGCCATGGTGCGCACCGAGTTGGTGGAGCGTTTTGGTGAAGACATTGACTACACCCCACAGGGTTCGGGTTTAACCGGGCTGGTGTGGGTTTTGCCGGTGCTGGTGGTGACGGCGGCGGGCACCGGATTGGTTTTGGCTTTGCGGCGCTGGTCGGGAGCAGGTTCTGGGGGTGGGGCGAGCGGGAAGTCTTCTAAAAAACTTTCTCGCCCCTTGGTGTTGGTAGGTATAGCGGTTCTGGCGCTGGGTGCTGGTTTGTTGGTGGCCCAAACATCGGGCAGTCGAGGCGCTGGCGAGACAGGGTCGGGGGAGATCCGCTCGTCGACGCGCACCTTGCTGGCCCAAGCAGGGGTGGCTGCACCACAAGAGGCCATTGATCTTTACACCGAGGTGTTGGAGCTTCAGCCATCTAACGTCGAGGCCTTGACTTACCGAGGTTGGGCGTTGTGGCGTTCGGGCGGTCAGGTGTTGGCTCGGTTGGATGTGAACGCGGCAGTGGAGTTTGACCCGGCATACCCTGATGCCCGCGTGTTCAGGGCTTCCATGTTGTTCGCTGATGGCGAGTCGGCTGCTGCGGCCGATGATTTGATGGTGCTCGACACGTTGGCCGCCCCCCCTATTGTGGACGATTTACTGGCGGCCAGCCATTTACGTGAACGCATTGCTGCAGATTTGGCGGCCCAAGGTGAGTTGTTGGCCGCCTTGACGTTGTTGGATTCCGGCATTGAGGTAACCGGCCAACCGGCACCGTTGTTGGCGGAACGCGGGTGGTTGTTGGCCGTTACCTTCGAACCGGATTTACTGGGTTTAGCACTTGAAGCGCTTGATGAAGCCTTGGCTTTAGACCCAGAACACCCTAATGCTTTGGCTTATCGGGCCTTGGTGCGCAGCGTGTTGTTAGATGACGCCGAAGGTGCGGCAGTTGATGCGGCGGCCTTCGCCACCTTGACTGACCCTCCGGAGGCCCTTGTTGAACTCTTGATCGCGGAAGGTTTGTTGGGTTAGTTCCTCTTTGAGAATGTTTAACGGAGGTTAAACCTGAAACTCGGCTGCCGTGGCGTAATAGTGGCCAGCGATGAGCTGGCCTTTGGTGGGGCTGAGCGCCCAGAGGGAAGCTTTGGCGCAGCCTCGACCACCGGAGATTTTTAACCCACCCATAATGAGGTCACGCAGTACTTCAGGGATGACATCGCCGTGGCTGCACAAAACGACCTGGTGGTTTTGGTCGACGGCCAAGTTTTTGACCAAGGCCGTGGCAGATTGATGAGCCCCTTCAAACAGGTCGGGCTCCACCCCGATGGTTAACCCGAGTTGATTGGCTAGTTGGCCTACCGTTTCTTGGCAACGTACGGCTCGGCTAGAAAGCACTTGGGTTATGGGCTGGCCACCTAGTGCCTCTGCTAAATCGGCGGCCTGTTGCTGGCCGCGGTCATCTAAGGGGCGGTCAACGTCGTCGCCGTCCCAGCGGTAACGGTCGCCGGCTGAGGCGTGGCGTATCAGGTAGATCATGGGCGTAACGCCCGGAGTTCGGCCAGCACCTGAGGTACGGCTTCCAAAACGTCCTCAACATCGTCGTCGGTGGTGGTCCACCCCACCGAAAGGCGCAGCGACCGGTGGGCATCGACCCCCATGGCTTCAAGCACCGGCGAGGGCTCGAGCCCTTCGGAGGCACAAGCGCTTCCCGAGTGGGCGGCAATACCTAAGCGGTCTAAGCCCAGTAACACCGCTTGAGGTTCAACGCCGTCAATGCCTAAACAAACCAGATGCGGCAACCGATAGTCGGGGTGGCCGTAAAGGGTGACCCCGTCAAGCGCCGATAATCCGGTAGCGAGCCGAATCGTTTGTTGGCGGGCCAGGGTTTCTTCGCTGGCCAGAACTTCGGGGGTCAAGGCGGCACAGACGGCTCCAAAACCGGCGATGGCCGGGGTGTTTTCTAACCCGGCGCGTCGGGCCCGTTCTTGCTCGCCGCCTAACAGCAAGGGAGCCAAGCGCAGGCCACGGCGAATAAGTAAAGCGCCGACTCCTCTCGGGCCACCAAACTTGTGGGCGCTCACCGAGACCAGGTCGGCGCCCAAGTTGGCAAAATCTAGGGCCATGCGGCCTCCGGCTTGGGCAGCATCAACGTGCAACAACACGTTGTGTTGACGGCAGGCTGCGACCACCGGGGTCAAGTCCTGGAGGGTGCCCACCTCGTGGTTTCCTAACTGCAAGTGCACGATGGCCGGTTGCTGGCTGAAGGTGGCCAAAAGTTGGTCAAGGTCTACTCGGCCCGTTTCATCAACAGAGATCAACTTCACGGGGCCATGGCGTTGGGCGTTGAGCCGCACCGCCGAATGTTCCATAGCGGAAAGCACGCTGGGTGCCCCCGGGTTGCGTTGGGCGACACCGAAACAAACCGCAGCGATAGATTCCGTAGCACCCGAAGTAAAAATAACTTCCCGACTGCGGGCCCCAAAAAAGTCGACGACTTGTTGGCGGGCTACTTCTACGGTGTGGCGACAGGCCATGCCTTCGCTATGAATGCGCCCCGGGTCGCCGGTTAAATCTAGGGCCTCGTTGAGGGCCGCTCGCCCAACGGGCCGCAGCGGAGAGGTTGAAGCATGATCAAAGTAGTGGCGGGTCATGGCGGGGTACTTGTCAAGCGGTGATGTCGGTAATGCACACTTCGTCACCCTTGGGTCGTGACGAAGATTGGTCGGTGGTGGTTTCGCCGTAAAGAGCAATCAGCATGCCTTTAACCAAGCCACGGTCTACCGCACAAATAACCGGGTGTTCAATGGCTGCCCCGCCAAATGGGCAGTGTTCGGCCACGATGCGCAAACCAGATGAGGTGTTGGACTGTTCAGCCCGGGCAGCAAACCCGTGGGCCGTCAGCGCATCAGCGACCATCTGCATGGAGGATTGAAAAGAATGCTGCACCTCGTCGGGGCTGATGGCCTCGGCCATGGCTTGGCCGACTTCTCGCCCGACTTCTTCTGCCATTTTTTCGGCCTGGTCGTTGGGTAACAAAGCCAAGGCTCGGCCCAGCAAACTGACCAGCACTGAATCTTGGCGAATGGGAAGTTCTAGGGGGGTGTTGGGGTCAGTTACTCGGTAGTGCTTGGAGGGCCGGCCAGCGCTGGCGCCTGCCGGGCGTTCAACGGCCACTTCGAGATACCCGCCGGCGGCCAGTTTGTCAAGGTGGTGGCGGGCCACGTTGGGGTGCAAGCCAAATTCTTGGGCGGCTGTGCTGGCGGTAACCCCTTGGTCGCTTTGGCGAGCCAGCAAATAGATGTCGCGGCGCGTGGGATCCCCGAAGGCGCCGGTTATCGCCGTAACAGCCGAGGCAAACTCGGTCGGCGTGAGGGGTGACCCATCCACACCGACAGCCTAGCCAACCGGACCTCGCTGCTTACGAAATATCGGCCAGAGTAGTAATCTTTGTTTTTTTAAGGGGGTTGATGAGAGAGAGGTAGACTCCGCCAAGATGAACGACCAGCAGGAAAAATCAGGACCATCCGGCATTTCGGTTCAAGCCGAAAGCCAAACGCCACCGACTTCGGGGGTGCCTTTTGGACGGCCCGGCAACAACACCCGGGTGCTGCTTATCGCCTCTGGCAAAGGTGGGGTAGGCAAGTCTTCGATAACCGCCAACCTTGCGGTGGCCTTAGCCCAGCGAGGAAAAGACGTTGCCGTGGTAGACGCCGACGTGTGGGGGTTCTCTATCCCGCGCATGCTGGGCATCGCTGAACCACCCACGGTGATCGACGACATGTTGATTCCGCCCGAAGCCCACGGGGTGCGTTGTATCTCTATGGGGTTTTTCGCTGATGAGGACCAACCGGTGGTGTGGCGAGGCCCCATGTTGCACAAGGCGTTAGAACAGTTTTTGACCGATGTTTCCTGGGGTGAACCGGACTACTTACTGGTTGATTTACCTCCCGGCACTGGTGACATTTCGATTTCGTTGGCCGGATTTTTACCAACCGCCGAAATGTTGGTGGTCACTACCCCGCAAGCCGTTGCTCAAAAAGTGGCGCAGCGAGCGGCCTACATGGCGGAAAAAATGAACATTGCCGTCACCGGGGTTATCGAAAACATGTCGTGGTTTATTGGCGACGACGGCACACGATACGAACTCTTTGGGGCAGGCGGCGGCCAAGCTTTGGCGACGCAACTCGAAGTACCTCTGGTTGGTCAAGTGCCGCTGTTGCCTGTTTTGCGGGTAGGTGCCGACACCGGAAACCCTGTTGCGGTTGATCAAACCAGTGAAGCCGGAACAATATTTGCCGCTATGGCCCGGGTCGTAGATGAAGACCTCAAACCCACCAAACGCTCCCACCCAGAACTCAACCTGGTGGACTAAGTTCATCAATAATCCGCAGCAACGCTGAAGAATCTAAGAGAAAGAAAAATCATGGACGTACGTATAGGGGTTTCGAATACTCCCAAAGAGATCACTTTGGAAATGCCAGAAGGCACCGATCACGAAGCCTTGCAAGCCGAAATTGAGGCAGCGCTCACCGGTGAGTCTGCCATGTTGTGGCTGACTGATGCCAAAGGCCGCCGGGTAGGGGTACCTACTGACAAGGTGGCGTACGTTGACTTGGGCAGCGAAGAGTTGGCGAGCCCGATGGGTTTTAATTAACCGAAATAACGGTCAACGGGCTGGTTGTTCTAGGCTTTTACTATGGCTACGTTGAGCGAACTTTGTCGTGAACACACGGCAATGGGTGAAGCAGAGATAGAGCATCTGCAAAACCTCACCAGTTTGTGGGGGTTGCTGGCCGACTTGTCGTTTGCTGACCTATTGCTTTACGCCCCCAAGGCTGGGGAGGCGCAAGCTGGTTTGGTGCTGTTGGGGCACATGCGCCCCACCACTGGTATGACCTTGTATCGCGCTGACTTGGTGGGGCAAACGTTTTCTTCTGATCGCCGCCCGGTAGTGGATGAGTGTTTTACTAACGGGGCCATAACCGAAGGTTTGGTGCAAATTGGTACGGACCGTGAGGTTTCTATTCGGGCGGTTCCGGTGCGGGTAGATGGCGAGATTGTGGCGGTGCTGGCGCGGGAGCGTTTGTTTAGCGAGGATCGTCCGGCCACGGTGCAGGAACGTACCTATCGTCGAGTGTTTCGCCGCTTTGTTGACATGATTGATCGGGGGGATTTTCCCTATCAAGAAGAGGAGCGCTTGCGTCACCGGACGCCACGGGTAGGGGACGGCTTGTTGTTGGTCGATAGCGAGGGGCGCATTGAGTTTGCTTCGCCTAATGCGGTGTCGGCTTTGCATCGTTTGGGTATGCGAAGGGCTGTGGTGGGTTCGCGCTTAGAAGACACCGGCTTGGAGGCCGTAATGCTGCGTCAAGCTTTTGCGCGCCGTGCGGCCGTTATCAGCGAGCCTGATGAGGGCCACGAGGTGGATTTGGTGTCCCATTGTTTTCCGTTGCTTGATGGCCGCACCGCTACGGGGGCCATTGTGTTGGTGCGCGATGTGACGGACCTGCGTCGCCGGGATCGCCAGTTGGTATCTAAGGACGCCACTATTCGTGAGGTCCATCACCGGGTAAAAAATAATTTGCAAACTATTTCGTCGCTGCTGCGTTTGCAGGGCCGCCGTTTGAAGTCGGTGGAGGCTCGAGCAGCTTTGGAGGAGTCGGTGCGCCGGGTGGCCGCTATTGCGGTGGTGCACGAAACGTTGGCCCAAAGTCCGGATGATGATGTGGCGTTTACTGATTTGGTGCGGCCGTTGGTGCGGGTCGTGGAGGAAAGTGTTTCGTCGCCGGAGCGGCCGTTGTCGTTTACGGTGGAGGGTGAGGCGGGGGTGTTGCCGTCGCAGATGACCACTACTTTGGCGGTGGTGCTCACCGAGTTATTACAAAATGCGGTGGATCATGCTTACCGGGGGGCGGCGGTTCCAGAAAGCGGTGAACCGGGGCGAGTGAACATTGTGTTGGACCGGCGTAGCGACAGGTTGTTGGTGCGGGTCACCGATGATGGGGTGGGTTTGCCTGAGGGGTTCAACCTGGCGGAGTCTGATGGTTTGGGTCTCACCATTGTGCGTACTTTTGTAGAAAGCCAGTTGGGGGGCACCATTACGTTGTCACCGGTGCAGCGAGGGACGGGCACGGTGGCTGAGGTGCGTATCCCGAGCAATCGTTTATCGGGGCCTTGGGATGACGCACAGGAGCCGGTTGCTTAGCCATCGGCTAGGTTCTCTCTAGATTCTTATGACTGATACTTCTTTGAACGCTTCTCCAGGACGGCCGTTGGTGATTGCTCACCGGGGGGCGTCTGCGGATCATCAGGAAAACACGTTGGAGGCTTTTGCGGGGGCGCTCCAGCAAGGTGCCGATTGGGTTGAGTTGGATGTGCGGCGTTCGGCTGATGGGGTGTTGATGGTGCACCATGATGCCCATTTGGCTGACGGCCAGCTTATTCGAGAGTTGGATGCAGAGGCGTTGCCGGGTTACATCCCGAGTTTGGCTGAGGCTTTTGAGGCGTTTGATGGCCTGGGGGTAAATATTGAGATTAAGAGTTTGCCTGGCGAGCCAGATCATGAGGACATGGTGATGGTGTGTGAGGCGGTGGTGGGTTTAGCTGCGGCGTATCGTCCGCCGGAGTTGGTGCGGGTGTCGTCGTTTAATATTGGTGCCGTTGACCGTATTCGTGAAACGGACCCCAATTTGCCGACCGGCTGGTTGACGGTGGAACGCATCGGTTCGCATTTGATTTTGGATCGCACGGTGGCTCATGGCCATGGGGCGGTGCATCCGTGGGACGAGTTGGTGGATCAATCTTTGGTGGATGATGCGCATCAGCGGGGGTTAAAGGTTTTGGTGTGGACGGTGGATGACGAGGACCGTATTGCTGAGTTGGCGTCTTGGAGCGTTGACGGCATTATCACCAATCGGCCGGGTGTAGCCCGCCGGATACTCGACGAGTTGGCCTGATCTCCGGATGTTGCAAGCCCTGAGTGATGCTTGTTAGCTAAACAGTTTGGCTGTTGCCGAGGGGTATAACTAAGTCCAGCACATCGGGTTCGTGGCGTAGATGAAATTCTTCGGCTTGACCGAGGTAGTCGCCGTCGACTTGCCAGGGCACGGGGTGGTAGGCGGTGATGGTGGCTTGGGTGACGTCGGTGTGGTGGTCTATGAACCCACTGTCGGCTACTTGGCCGCGGCCGAAACCTAGGGCGTTGGCAAATACTGGGCCGAGTCGGGTGGGCGACAGGGAGCGGAAGGTGACTACGGCTAGCGGGGTGTCGAGGGTGGTTTGGGGGGCGAAGGAGATGCCGCGGGTGCCGAGGTAGGTGTAGGGGTCGGTGTTGAGGCATACGGTGAACATGCCATCCACGCTGGGTTTTTCTTCTGGTTGATGGTCGCCTTCTTTTTGGTCAATGGTGACTTTGAATCCGGGGCGTCGGTGGTCGTAGTGGCGGAGCCAGGTGTTGAGGGTGGCGGCGACAAACAGTGGGTGCCCGGCGAAGCGTTTGAGTAACCCGCCACGGCGTTCTACTTGTTCGACTACGGCGGCGTCGAAACCGATGCCGGCGTTAAAGAGGAAGTAGCGGTCGTTGATGTTTCCGAGGCCGATGCGTTTGGTGGAGCCGGCTTCGATGGCGTCGAGGAGGGCGCCGGTGGCCTCGACGGGGTCGTCGGGGAGGCCGATGGTGCGGGCGAATACGTTGGTGGATCCTCCGGGGAGGGCGGCGAGGGCGGTTTCGCTGCCGGCGAGGCCGTTGGCTGCTTCGTTGAGGGTGCCGTCACCGCCGAGGACTACCACCATGTCGAAACCGTCGTTGGCGGCGCTTTGTGCCAGTCGGGTGGCGTGGCCGCGGCGGCTAGTGGCGGCGACTTCGAGCCGGTGGTCGGCCGATAATGCTTTTTGAATAACAATGCGCGTTCGTGCCGTTACCGACGACGCCGAAGGGTTCACCACAAGAAGCAATTTCATAACCCCCAAAGACTACCTCACCCCAAAGTCCGTGACGTGGGGCAGACCCCACGTCACGAAGTAGGGCGAGGGTTGGGGTGACGGATGACCGGGGGAGAAAAAGTGGGCTGAATTTGTTGGGAAAGGGTTAAGGGAAGGCAGAATACGAACCATGAACATAGTCGTATGTGTAAAACAGATTCCCGACCCAGCTGACCCTGGTGCTCTGGACCCCGAAACAAAAACCCTCAAGCGTGATGTCAAACTCATTCTGGACGAATCAGATTCGTACGGAGTAGAGATGGCTCTACAGCTCCTCGACGGATCCGACGAAGGCGAAGTGCGCTTGGTCTCCATGGCTCCCAATAACGAGGTCGGTGGTTTACGCACCGCTCTGGCCATGGGTGCGGCAAGCGCCGTGTTGGTAAGCGACGAAGCCCTAGCTGGCTCCGACTCCTTGTCTACCGCCAAAGTGCTGGTCGAAGCCATCAAACGCAGCGAACCGACTTTGATTTTGACCGCTACAGAATCCAGCGACGGCTACACCGGTACCGTCCCTGTGCAAATTGCTGAGCTGCTTGACCTGCCTTCGGTTACTTTCGCCAAGGAGATCACCATTAACGGCGACACGGTAACGGTAAAACGTCAAACCGAAGATGGCTACGACGAAGTTGAATGCCCACTGCCTTGCGTGGTGTCGGTAACTGCTGGTGTAGTTGAACCCCGCTACCCGTCTTTCAAAGGCATCATGGCCGCCAAAAACAAGCCAGTCGAAGAACTTGACTTGGCTGGTTTAGGGATTGACGTCAGCACTGTTGGTTGGGCTGGTGCTCGCCAAGAAATCACTGAGGTGACCGAGGCTGCGGCCCGGGAAGCCGGAGAAATTATTGTCGACGAAGGTGACGCTCACGAACGCATTGTGGCGTTCCTGGACGACCTCAAGGTTCTTTAGGAGATCATCATGGGAATTTCAACTATCTGGATTTACGGCGAAGCCGCCAACGGGTCTGCTTCGAGCACCACCCTTGAGTTACTGACCAAGGCCCGTGAGTTGGCCGACACCGTAGAGGTAATCGTTCACGGCGATGCCGCCGCTTTAGCGACTGAACTTGGTGCTCATGGAGCAACCAGTGTGCAATCCATCGGCGATCTGGCCGGCGGCTTAGCCGGTCCACAAATCGCTTCGGCTATTGCCGGAGCAATCGCTGCTGGCACCGGCCCTGACGTCGTGTTGTGTGCCACCACCTACGACGGGCGTGATATCGCCGGTCGTTTGTCGGCTAAACTTGATGCCCCAGTTGTTACCAACGTGGTTGACTTGGTTGCTGACGGTGACCGTTTGTTGGGTGTCGAACCAGTGTTTGGTGGCGTAGTAAACGTAACCACCGGCTTTACCAGTGACAGCACCGCAATTTTCTTGGTACGCCCCAAGTCGTTCGAAGCATCCTCTACCGGTGGCGCAGCGGCCGCCGTGGGCTCTTTGGCCGCCGGCGACACCGGCAACACCGGCACTTCGGTGGTTAAAGACCGTTTCGTAGAAGAAACCAGCGGCCCCAAACTTGATGAAGCAGCGGTTGTTGTTTCGGGCGGGCGTGGCCTGGGCGAAGCCGAAAAATACGAGATGATCGAAAGTCTGGCCAAACTTCTCAAAGGCGCCCCCGGCGCTTCTCGAGCAGTGGTGGACTCCGGTTGGGTGCCTTACTCCTACCAGGTCGGTCAAACCGGCAAGGTTGTAAAGCCAACCGTTTATTTGGCTTGCGGCATTTCTGGTGCCACCCAGCATTTGGTTGGGATGAAAGGCAGCGCCAACATCATCGCCATCAACAAAGACGAAGAAGCACCCATTTTTGGGGTAGCGGATCTCGGCATTGTGGGCGACGTGCACAAGGTGTTGCCCAAGCTGATTGAAGCACTCGAAGCCCGAGGCTAATCTCGCAGGTCGTGAGCGGCCAGGGCCCAAGCCAAACCATGGCTGGGGTCTTCGATTACCAAGTTGAGTTGCCACCCAGCTGTTTGTTGAGCGGTTTTCCATGTGCCCCAACGGAGTTCTTCTAAAGCCGTCCCTAATTCTTCTGGTTCGGGCGGCCAAGGGTCTTCGTCTTCGTTGAGCCCGGTAAGCGCTGCGGCGCACCACCAAGTGTCGAAACGTCCCCGAGCGCAACCGGGGCGCCGACCGTGGGCTCCTCCAGAGGCGGCGGCCCACGACATGGCTGTCCACGCTTGAGCCGCGGTGAGCCAAGATAGTTGCACTTGGTCGATGCCTAAGGCGGCGAGCGCCTCAGCGGCCGTGCCCGCGACGGTTACTGCTTTTGAGGCGCCGTTAGAATGGTCGGTCCAGATGCGCACCAGATCGCGTAGAGCCTCCGTTGCCGAGTCACTGCTTGCGGTACCCGATTCCGGCAAGGCCACGGTTTCAAACGCTCCGAAACTGGGTGCAGGGTCGTCAAGATCGTAGGCCTTGATGGTGGGCCCTTCGGTGGCTGGTTCCCACGAAGCGAGCTTGAGGGCAAGCCCTAACGGGTCGCCCGGAAGGTCAACTCCGGTGAGGTCTTGGCCACGGGCGATGCACTCATGAGCAACGAGGGCCCGCAAAGGGCCGGCGGGCAAATGAGGGTCCAGTTCTACCCAAAAGTGTTCCGAGGCTGTCACTTCGGCTAACGAAGCTATGCCGAAGCGTTGCTGGTCACGTAGTACGGCTCGGGCCGCAAACTCGGCGGGCCCTTGCTTGGCTAAGCGGTGTTCGGCGTGGTCGGCGGCGGGCCAAAGTTGGTGGCCTCGTTCGGTGGCTTGGCGGGCTCGTTGTGCGAGCGCCTCCAACGCTTCCCATTGGCCTTCGTCGCAAGTGTCGTCAATGAGTCGCAGTAACCCATCGAGGTCGCCGCTGTTGAGAAGGTCGTCTAAGCGCTGTTTTTGTGGATGGTTCATAGCAGCGGCCAGGGTACGGAACGCCCGCCGGTGTCGTGGGGAAGGCACCCGTTGGTAGCGAGGGCTCGTGACCGGGTGATCAAAGCATCGGTTTCGAAAGGGTCGAGTAAGGAGGCCAACGCTGGTGAAGGCCCGTCACCCACCAGGCGCCACAGATCGTTTAGGAGTTCTTCACTGAGGGGTTGGCCGGCCCAATCCCATATGACGGTGCGTACTTTGAATTGTTGATGGAAACTTAAAGCGTTATCTATGGCCCACATTTTTCCGTCGTCTCCGGCAAGGACATGCCCGCCTTTTCGGTCGGTGTTGTTGGACACGAGGTCAAAAGCGGCGAGTCGTTGTAGGGCCGAGTGGTGGTCGGGGTTTTCTCGCAGAGTAAAAAAGTGCTGTGCGTAGTCGCAGGGAATATAAAGCTGTACTGAGCCTTCGCCGTGCGGACCGTCACGCAAAACGGTGGGAGGAATCAACCCCCAACCCAGTTGTTTGGTGAGTTCCCAAGCAGCAACCTCACGCCGGTAGATGCCGAGGGGAAAGTCGTGGAGGGGGCGTTCGCCTTGGGCGGGTTTGTATACGCCCTGAATCAAAAGACCATCGTAAGAAATATCTACCAGGCAAGTGGCGTTTGATGACCAAGGCATTTGCCCTAACACGGTGAGGTCGCCGTGGGTGAGGGCGTTGAGCGCCCGGTCATCTTCTAAAGGCGCCCGGGGCCGAAACGGGCTTTCTGGTTCTGTGGGGTAACTGGTTTGCTCAGTTGGCACAGGGGCACCAACCGTCGTTGGTGGCTTCTAACGGTTCGTGACAAAGGGGGCAGGGAGGTCGGCCTTCAGAGACTAATTGCCGTGCTTGTTCAACAAATGCTACGACTTGGTGGCGGCTTAGGGGAAAGCGTGCTTGGGCGGGTTCGGTGTCTTCGTCTCGTATGAGTTCTTCGACAAAAAGTACGAGACGATCGGTGCTTTGTTGGTAGGTGACGCCCAGGCTGCCGATGACCCAAGCGGGTTCGCCGGGTTCGGTAAACGAGGCAGCAAGGCTCGTGGGGTCGGTTTCGGGTTGTTCAGCGGGCGGCAGGTCGTCGAGCATGCGGTTTAAAAATTCGGCGAGACCGGCCACTTGTTGTTTTTCCAGTTTGAGCGAAACGAGGTCGCTTGCTCGTTGGGCTTGGAGGTAAAAAACTCGTCTCCCTGAGGGCCCGGTGGTGCCGGTGGCGAAGACGTCGGTGTCGTCCCAGTTGATTTCTGGCCGGTTCATGAGAGGTTTAACCCGGTGAGTGGCCCGGAGTTGTTGATGGTGAGCACTACGGGTTTTTCGGCGGTGTAAAGCACAGCGCTTACCGAGCAGGGCCCTACCACGATGCGTTGAAAGAGGTCGAGGGGGGTGCCTAAGGCGGCGGCTAGGGCGGCTTTGATGGGGTCGGCATGAGAGACACAAACAATGGTTTGGCCGGGGTGTTGGGCCACTAAGTCGGCTACTTGGCCGGTTATGCGGGCTTGCATTTCGGCGAAAGATTCGCCGTCCGGAAAGCGAAACACGCTGGGTTGGCGTTGCACGGTGGCCCAGGCTTTGAGGCGAAAGAGTTCTTTTAAGCGCCGGCCGGTCCATTTGCCGAAGTCGCATTCGTTGAGGCCGGGTGCTTTGCGTACTCGTAGTTTGAGGGCTCGAGCAATGGGGGCGGCGGTTTCTTGGGTGCGTTCCATGGGCGAGGCGTAAACGGCGGCTACTGCTTTTTTGGATTTGCTGGTGGCGAGGCCGGCCAGGTGTTGGGCTGCTGTTTCGGCTTGGGCGGTTCCTTCGGCGGCGAGGTGCAGTCCGGGGGCTCGGCCGGGCAGGGTGGTGCCGGTGGTGGGGGTGCGTCCGTGGCGAACGTAAAGCACCAGGGTTGGTTGGGTAAAGGTGGAGGCCATGGGTTATTTAATCTACCCTGCCGGGATGGATGCTACGAGAACGCTGAAGGTGATTCATGACGAAGTGGTGGGTTGCCGGGCTTGTCCGCGTCTGGTGGCGTGGCGTGAACAAATTGCTTTAGAAAAACGGGCAGCTTACCGGGACCAAGATTATTGGGGTAAAGGGGTACCGGGGTTTGGTGATCCGCTAGCCAGTATTTTGGTGGTGGGGTTGGCTCCGGCGGCTCATGGGGCCAATCGCACGGGTCGGGTTTTTACTGGTGACCGGTCGGGGGATTTTCTTTTTGCTGCTTTGCATCGGGTGGGTTTGGCGAACCAACCGGAAGCCACCCACCGGGGTGATGGTTTGGCTTTGACTGATGTTTTTGTGACGGCGCCAGTTAAATGTGCGCCGCCGGCCAATAAACCTACGCCGGACGAGCGGTCTGCTTGCCGACCGTTTTTTGAACGTGAGGTGGCGGCGTTGAGCGAGGTGCGGGTGGTGGTGGTGTTGGGCCAGATTGGTTATCAGGCCACGGCGCAAGAGTTTGGTTTGTCGCCTCGGCCCAAGTTTGGCCATGGGGTGGAGGCTTTGTTGCCAGATGGACGCACTATTTTGTGTTCGTACCATGTGAGTCAGCAGAATACTTTTACGGGCCGTTTGACCGAACCCATGTTTGATGAGGTGTTGGAACGGGCCAAGGTTTTGGCTAGCCAACGCTGATTCGGTTTCAGACGATAACCTCACCGGTTGTGAAGAACTCTCGTACCTCTCGTCTGGTTGCTCTTTTGGCGGCCTTCATGTTGTTAGCCGGTTGCGCTAATTCGTCTACCCCTAATGGGTGGGACGAACAAGATGCTTTGGCGGAACGCAACTTTGTTGAATCTTGTGTTGAGGCCAACCCTGACTTGTCTTCGGCGCAAGGTGAAGCAATGTGCGGCTGCATTTTGCAAGGCATTCAAGATGCGGTTACTTATGAAGATTTCAAAGCGTTGGATAATCACATTCGTGAGAACGCCGGCGAACTTAGCGAAACGGGTTTAGCCGATGGGTTTAGTTGGTACACCGATGCAGTGGCTTCTTGCCAGTAGTCGAGTTCTCAGCGGTCGTTTTTAACTAACCGGCTTTTACTTCGATGCCTTGGCGGGCACTTTTGTTGGCCCAATCGGGCCAGCGGGCTCGACTTTTGGCCGCCAGTTTGTTCATCAGGGCAATGGCTCCAGGGTCGCTGTCGCCGGGCCGACCTTCGATGACGCCTTCTTCCAGCATTTTCATGATGATTTGCCGGCCCAGTTCGGTGCGCACGATGGTTAGTGTCCAGTCTTTGTTTTCGCCGATGCCTCCGGTGGAGATGTCGGCGTGTTCGGCGGCGAAGTCGGGGCAGTGGTGGCAGCCTTCTCTGGTCCAGGCGTGGCATTCTTTGAGATTTATTTCGTGGTAGTCGCCGTTACGCATCCAAATTTGGAACACCCCTTTGATGTTCATTTTGGTCATGTCGGCTTTGGCGAGCCCGTATTTGGCTTCGAAGAGTTCTTCAAATATTGAGTCGTCGAATGATTTGGAGCACAGCAGGCCGATGTTGAGCTTGATGGGTTTTCCGGCTTTGCCGACTTTGCGATGCCACATGACGGGGCCGATGGAGGTTTGGCAACTCATGCCTACCAGGGCTAAAGATTCGAGGTCTTGTTCTTTGGCTTTTTTTATGGCCAGGGTGTTGGCCGAATAGGTGTAGCGGCTGCCTGCTCCGGCGAGCACGCCGGCTCGGTCGGTGGCTAAAGCGGGGATGGCTTTCCAACTGGTGACCCCGTCTTCGGCGGGGGCTTCGAGGTGTGAGGTCAGGGCGCCGTCGATGATGTTGTTTTCGAGGCACCAAATCAAAATGGCGGAAACCAGCCCGCCGTCTTGCCCCATTTGGTGCACTGTTTTGTCGGAGGCTCGGGTAAGCAAAATGTCTTTGTAGATGCCGGAGAGTTCGTCGGGTTGGCGGGTTCGTGCGAAGAGGTGCTGGTCGGCTTCGGCTTCCCAGTCGCGGAACCGGGGGCAGGCTCGGGTGCAGGAGGTGCAGCCTTTTTGCCCGTGGCCACAGTCGTCTAAACCGAGTTCGCCTTCAAGGTGAAAGGGTTTGTATTGGCCGGGGGCGTGTTTGTAGCCGATTACGTCGTGGGGGCAGGCAATGACGCAGCCCGCACAGCCGGTGCAAAGACCGGAGGTGATGACCTCGTCGTAGAGTTCCTTCCATTGGAAGGTCCACTTCTTTTTGGTTGCTGCCATGGGGTAAACCTAGTCGCATGCCGCCGACTTAACGTTTTGTGCTGCTCTTTTTGCTGATGATTTGTAGCGCCCCTGGCAGGACTCGAACCTGCGCTCACGGCTCCGGAAGCCGATGCTCTATCCACTGAGCTACAGAGGCTGAACGGGGTAAGACTACCGGTTTCGGGTGCTGACTGTTTGCTGCTTTTTGGCGCCAAAGTTCTTATGACTACTTTCACTACGGGAAGGGTTTTTAGTTCTGCATTCTTGTAGTGCCATGATGCCAAGCAATAGCAGTACCAAGCTGCTTTCTTGGCTGATGAAGAGGCCAGCGAGGGTTAGGGCGGCGAGGGCTGAGCCAGCCATCCAGAGGCGAGGGAGGGAGGAATGATTAGTCCTGCAGGGTGATGATGATGGCGCAGTCGGAAGGCCCGCCGCCTCCAAAGAGTGTTTTTAACCAGACCAGTAGGCGAATCAATGTGACTTCGAACCCGTATTTGGCTTGAATGGCTTTGCGTACGCGAACAAAGTCAGCGTCGTAGGCAATGATTGCGGTGCCGGTGAGTGGTTCTGAACCTTCGTTTATGTGGCCACGGGTGTCGCTTGCTTGCAGTTCGACACGGGGGTCGTTGGTAAGGCGTTTGGCTTTCCATGATCCTGACCATGTGGTGAATCCGCAGGTGCCGTCGCCGAGGTCGGCGAGCCATATGGGCAAGGTTTTGGCTTCGCCGCTACGGGTGTAGGTGGTGAGGCGAGCGTATTTTTCGTCGGTAATCATTGGGGGTCTTTCTTGGAGGCGTCTTGGTTTTGGGCGATAAGTGCGGCACCGAGCGCTCCGGCGTCGGGGCCTTGTTGGGCTAAGCAAACTTCTACTTCTGGACGGTGGAAGGCCCCGAATAACATGGTGGGAAGCCGATCAGCCACGCTACTGCGTAGGGGTTCGCCAATGGCTGCGAGCCCGCCGCCTAAGACGATGCGTTCTAAGTCCAGCAGGGTGGCCAGGCTGGCGGCACCTCGAGCAATTTCTTGACAGTAGTGGTCAAAGATTTCTAAGGCTTGTGGGTCGCGGGCGGCTACGGCGGTTGAAACATGTTGGCCGGTGATGGCTTGGGCTGAGCCGGCGGCGGCTAACCCGTGGGCGAAGTTTCCGGCGGCGGCGGCTTCTTGGCCAAGTCGGCCGAGGGCGTTACCGGAGGCGAAGTATTCCCAAGGCCCGGGTTGGCCGGTGACGTGGGTGGGGCCTTGGGCGTTGATGGTCATGTGTCCGGCTTCTCCGGCAAACCCGTGGGCGCCAAGTACCAGTTGTCCGTTGAGAACGAAGCCAGCACCGATGCCGGTGCCTAGGGCGACGAAAGCAAAGTTGTCGCAGTGTTGGCCGGCGCCGAGGCGGGCTTCGGCCCAGGTTCCGGCAGTGGCATCGTTGCTGACCGCTACCGGGAGGCCGCAGTCTTTTTGCAGTTCGGGGCCGATGGGGTAGTCCAAAAGCCCGGGCAGGTGGGGGGAGTAGTGCACGGTTCCGGTGCGGTTTACTAACCCGGCGATGGCGAGGCCTACGGCGGTGGTTTCGCTGGTTCGTAATTGGTTGATCAAGCCGGTCAAGGCAGTGACTAACTCGGGGCCGGTTCCGACGCTGAGGGTTTGGCAGCGGTCTTTTATCTGGCCGGAGTCTGGGTCGATGAGGAGCGCTCGAGCGTTCGTGCCGCCGACGTCTATGCCAATGATCATGGCTTCAGGTTAGGGAGGTTTTCTGGCAGATAGGGGCTTAGTGCTTTAAGCCGGTGAGGTCGGCGGTGGCTTCTTGGTTCCGGTTTTTGGTGGGGCCGCCACCGGTGATGATGCGTCGGCGCACAAAAGCAGAGAGTGCGTCGATGCTGAGCACTACGGCCACGGTGATGGCCAGTACTGCGCCGACGGCCGGGAAGTTTCGGAAAACAAGTTGAGAGACCAGTTCGGCGCCTACTCCGCCGGCTCCGATCATCCCTAAGACGGCGGAGGCGCGAACGTTAATTTCAAAACGGAAAAGCCAGTACGAGGTTATGACGGGCATTACTTGGGGCAGTACTCCCCACCGCATGCCCGAAACCCATACGCCGCCGCAAGCTTCAACTGCTTCGACGGGGCCGTGGTCGCTGTTTTCGATTGCTTCGCAGGCCCATTTGCCTAAGGTGCCGACGGAGTGGATGCCGATAGCCAGCGCACCGGCCCATGGCCCGAGGCCGGTAATGGGGATAAGAATGACGGCCAAAATAAGTTCGGGGACGGCCCGTACGGCATTAAATATTTGTCGTATAGGAGTGCGTATCCAGCGGGGGCTGACGTTGGTGGCGGCTAAAAAAGCGAAGGGTAGTGAAACGACGGCCCCGATGATGGTGCCGATCCAAGCGATGTAAACCGATTCAAATACTTTGCCCACTACGCCGCGTTGGTAGACCTCGTTGAAAGCAGGTGGAAACATGCGGTGCAAAATATTCCAAGCATCCGCTGGAGCGCCGAGCAGCCGGGCCAGGGTGACGTCAAGGCCAGCTATTGACCAGGTAGCCCCGGCCACGAAAATAAAAGCAATAATCCAGTTGCGGCCTGCAGTACGAGGGCGAGGTGGGGCGGCGACTGGCATGTCAGACCAAACGCTTTCTTAAAGCCACGCTTATTTGTTCAATGACAATCACGATGACGAAGATGATGAGCAATATCCCCAACACCCGGTCAAAGCGAAAGTATTGCCGTTGAGCTTCTACCACTCGACCGATGCCGCCTGCACCGACTAACCCCAACACGATGGAGGCGCGAATATTTAGCTCAAACACGTAGAGCGAGTAGGCCACATAAGACGGGAACACGGTGGGGAGCACTCCGGTGCGTACCGCAGGGGTGTGTCGGCCTCCGGCGGCTCGGGCGGCTTCTAGGGGGCGGGGGTCGGCGCTGTCGACGGTTTCTGAAAAAAGTTTGACCATTACGGCGAGTGAGAAAATTGAGAGCGCCCACGACCCAGCGAATGCGCCAATGCCTACTGCGGTAACGAGAAGTTTTGCCCAAAACAAGTCAGGGACGGCCCGCACTACATTCATGATGCCTTTGGCTACCAGATAGGTGGGTTTATTTGGGGTGGTAAGCGGCGAGATGATGAAAGAAAGGGGGAGCGCTAGCCCGCAGCCAATCAGGGTTGAAATTATGGCGATTTGAAAGGTCTCGATGAGCGGGTCAATCACATTGCTACGATCAAATACCCATTCCCATGGCACCGGCCAAAACTTTTCCCAAAGTGGATTACTCCATACCTCCCAAAAAGTAGAGATGGTAAAGCCCACTTGTCGCCCCGAATAAATGGTGAAAAGAAGTACTAACCCAGCGGTAAGAAACGTGCGGAGTTTAAGGCGGGGGCGAGTGGGCCGCCCATCTTCGGGTGTGGTCACTCTGTTGATTTCAGGGCCAACAGGTCAGTGTCGGCAATGGAGCGGCCGTAGATTTCTTGAAAAGTTTCGTCGGTAACGTCAGCGATGTTGCCGTCAAACACCAGTTGCCCTTCGCGTAAACCGATGAGGCGCTGCCCGTATTCTCGGGCGAGGTCTAAAAAGTGAAGGTTGATGAGGGTGGTGATACCGAGGTCTTGATTGATGCGCTGCAGGTCGCCCATGACTTGGCGACTGGTGACGGGATCTAAGGCGGCTACGGGTTCGTCGGCCAGCATGACCGTAGGTTCTTGGGCAAGTGCTCGGGCGATGCCGACGCGTTGTTGCTGCCCTCCAGAGAGGTCAGAGGCCCGTACGTAAGCTTTTTCTACGATGCCTACTCGTTCGAGAGATTGCATGGCTTTTTCGCGTTCTTGGGCGGGCCAAAAACCGAAAGTTGAGCGCCATGAGGGCACGGCAGACAGCCTCCCCATAAGCACGTTGTTCAATACGGTGGTGCGGTTAACCAGGTTGAAGGTTTGAAAGATCATGCCGATGTTTGATCGGACTTGGCGCAGGGTTGCTGCGGAGGCCCCCACGACCTCGACTCCGTCCACGGTGATTGATCCTTCCGTGGCGGGGACGAGGCCGTTGAGGGCCCGCAATAGGGTGGACTTTCCGGCACCAGATAACCCGACAATGACCACAAATTCGCCGTCGTCGATGTTCAGGTCAAGGTTGCGAAGCGCTTTTACGCCGCCGCGGTAGGTCACCGAGACATTGTTGAAACGAATCATACGCTACCTACTTTTCTTTGGTGTCGGAAGGTCATCAACCGGGAGGGTCAGAGATGCCGAGGGCTGCTGCTGCTTCGCGCACGACGTCGAAATCTGATTCGGTGGCACGACGAATATCAGTCCAGCCGTAGATTTCGTCAAACATTGCTTCACCCTCGTCGGTGGCCAAATACTCTTCAATTGCGGAGTAGATGGCTTCTTTTAGGTCATTAGGCAGGTCAGCGCTTACCGCCACCACGTCGTTGGGGATTTCTGCGGTGATGTTAAACACGATCACCTTTTCACCAACGTCAATGTTTTCTTTACGCATGGTGCGTCGAGCGTCGTCGAAAGAGATGCCGATGTCTGCATCACCGTTGTAGACGGCCACTACGGCTGCATCGTGCCCACCGGTGAAGATGGGGGTGATGTCGCTGGCTGGGTCTACGCCGGCGTTGATGAGTTGCAAGGCGGGGAACAAGTAGCCCGAGGTGGAGCTTTCTGAGGTGAAGGCCACTGTTTTGCCAGCAATCGATTCAAGCGATGCGGTGCAGGAACTCCCGGGGGAGACATCGCCTGCATCAACAGTTTCGCCGAGGGCTTTGCCGCTGTCACCGAAGTACACGCCTACCTGTAGGGCCACGGCGTCGAGGGCGCCTACTTGAACGATGCCGTCGGCGGAGTTTTCTAACGCCGTTGCCGGTACAGGGGTTTCGTCACAGATTGACGGGTCGTTGGTGAACCATTGGCCGTGGTAGGTGGCGGCGCCGTAACGCACTGATTGAATCAGCGGCTCTAAGTTGCCGAAGTTGTCTTGGGCCAAGGTGTAGCCGAAGGGACCAAAGGCGCCAAGGTCGGCTTGGCCGGTTCCCATGGCGGTTACTAACCCGGTGTAGTCGGTGGTTACGATGCCTTCAACGTCTATTCCGAGGGCGCTTTCAAGAACGTCAATAAACGGCTGAATGTCGTCTTGGAGCGTGTCTTGTTCTTGGCTGGGAACAAAACCGAAGGTTATTTTGTCGGGCCATCCATTGCCTTCGTCGGGGGCCGCGGTGGTAGGTGCCGCGGTGGTAGCGGGGGCCGCGGTGGTAGGTGCCGCGGTGGTAGCGGGGGCCGCGGTGGTAGGTGCCGCGGTGGTAGCGGGGGCAGCGTCTTGGGCATCGTCGCCACAAGATGAAGCCACCAGGCTCAGGGTAAGTGCGGTGGCGACTAGCCACAGCGAACGGGTACGTAACATGTTGATGCTCCTCATAATTGGTTGGAAAATTGACCTTAGCGCGTTGTCAAGCGGTGGGCGAGATTGGGAGGGCGTTTACGTAGGTTTCGAATTCGGCCCAGGTTTCGATGTCGTGAGCGCCGGGGGTGGGGCTGTTCCAGGGGCGTATGTAGCGGCAGACTCGAACATCGGGTCGGTGGGTGGTTACTGCTTGGAGGTTGTGGTCGGCGTCGTCGAGTAACACATCAATTTCCACGGTGGTTTTGTCATCCACGATGTGTACTTCGGCGGCGGGTACCTCGTGTTGGTCGAGCCAGGCGTAGGTGTCGTCGATGGCAAAATCGGGTTTGGTGGTGACGATGATTATGTGGTGTTCTTCGGCGAGTCGGTGCAGCGTTTCGACCGCACCGGGGTAGGTAGGAAGCACCCGGAACAGCGAGTTACCGTCGCCACAGTCGCGAGCCCAGTCCCAAAACATGTCCATATGGTCAAAATCGGTCAAGAAAAGCGGGGCATCCCATTCCACAATGTCGTCGGGGTGCAGCGCGGTGTTGAAGTCGCGGTTGTAGCAATCGACCCACCCTTGGTTGAAATCGGCAACAACGCCGTCGAGGTCAATGCCGAGTCGTAGTTTCCGCATGGGTTTGAGTGTGCCGTGCCTCTAGCGTTATGCCTCCATGGAGAGAACAAGTTTTTTGCACGCTAATTCTGGCCGGTTAGCGGCCAGTGTGGCGGTGGTGTTTTGGGCGGCCGGCAATGTCATGGTGGCTTCGTTTGATTTGCCGGGTATGCAGATTGCTTTTTGGCGCTTGCTGCTGGGGGCGGTGGTCTATGGCGTGGTGATGGCGGCTACGGGCCGAAGGGTTACTTGGGCCACGGTACGTTTGGTGGCGCTGCCGGCCATGACCATTGGTTTAGAGATCGCTATTTTCTTTACCGCTTTGCAAAACACGACGGTGGCCAACGCCACCATTATCGGTACTTTGCAGCCCATTGTTTTGTTGGCAGTGGCTTCTCGTCGTTTTCAAGAGCAGATCACAGGTTGGTTGTTTGGTGCTTCGTTGGTGGCTTTGGGCGGGGTGGCTTTGGTTATTTTGGGGGCGTCGAGCGAGATGGTGTGGAGCCCCTGGGGCGATTTTTTAGCTTTGGTGGCCATGTTTTTGTTTTCTGCGTATTTTGTGTTTGTTAAAAACGTGCGGGGTCGGGTTGACACGTTGACGTTGCAGACGGTGTCTATGGCTATTGGGGCGGCCACGGTGTTTCCTTTGGCAGCTATTGATGCGGGTACTTTGGCGGTGCCGTTTCCTTCGTGGGGTAATTGGCTGTTTCTGTTTGCTTTGTTGATGGTGCCGGGCACGGGCCACTTTTTAATGAATTGGGCGCATTTGCATGTGTCGTTGTCGCTTGCTGGCTTGTTGACGTTGTCTATTCCGGTGGTTTCTGGTTTGGGGGCGTGGCTGGCGGTAGACCAAAAAGTGACCCCGGTGCAAGGGTTGGGCATGGTGGTGGTGATAGCGGTCTTAGTTCTTGTGGTGCGCCGCGACGCTCGTTTGGCGGCTCACTAAAGGTGCGCAGGTCGGTGGCTGAAAAGATTGGGTGGGGAGGGGTCGTCGAGGGGAGAGTAAGCTCCACTCACATCTAGAGTAGGCTGTACCCACATCTACTGAGGAGTAAAAATGAGTCTTGATGGAACTTGGAATGTGATTTTGCAAACACCGATGGGTGCTCAGTCGGGCACGCTGACTTTCGCTACCGACGGTGACGTGTTGACTGGTTCAATGTCGGGGCCCCAGGGGTCTATTGACATGGAAAACGGTGTGGTCGGTGACGGGGTTTATTCCTGGACGGTCAACATGACTTCGCCGATGCCGATGACCATTGAGTCAACGGCCACCGTGGAGGGCGATGTGATTTCCGGGGAGTCCAAGTTGGGTCCGTTTGGTACCGCTTCGTTCAAAGGAGAGCGTGCATAATGTATATTTCTACGACTGATTCCATCCCCGGGCGACGCACCACCGGCCTCTGTGGGGTTGCTATGGGTTCAACCGTCCGTACCAAAAATGTGGGCAAAGACATTGGGGCCAGTTTGAAGTCTTTGGTGGGTGGCGAGTTGAAAAGCTACTCCGACATGTTGGTAGATGCCCGAGCCCAAGCCATGGCTCGCATGGAGACTCAAGCAGCCGAAATGGGCGCCGATGCCATTGTGAACCTTCGCTTGACTACCTCTCAGGTGGTGGGTGGAGCGGCCGAGTTACTGGCTTACGGTACGGCAGTTACTACCGAGGCTGAATAGTTTTGATGCTGGGTGTAGCAGGCCAGTAGGCGTTTGTGGACTGGTAGTGGGAGTGGCGAGAGAAGTGGTGGGGGCGCAGCGAGCGATTGGTCGCTAAAAGTTGGGCACGGTCCGCCACTACAGGACCCAAGCAACGCGGCAGCCAAAAGAGGGCTACTGGTTCGCTTTAGGAAACTCAAGCCAAGATTTTATCCGGTGTAGCTAGGGGTGCGTTTAAAACGGGTTGTGCTTTGCGAAGGAAAAGAGAAAATAGACCCGGCCTGGTAAAGGCCAGGCGGTAGCATCGCAGAGGTGACTAACCGGTCGCTTTTAATCTTCGGGAACCCGCTATGGATGTACGCCAAAGTCTTATCGAAGCCATCCAGGATGCTTTAGTGGCGCTGGGGGTTGATCCTCTGCCGACCAGCATCCAAATTGAGCGCCCCGCTAACCCCGACCATGGTGATTGGTCAACTAATGTGGCCTTAGCTACCGCTAAAAATGCTGGCCGCAACCCCCGTGAGTTGGCCGCTGAGTTGGCCGAAGCCCTCCAAGCCAACCCGCCAACTCATGTATCTGGTGTAGAAATCGCCGGCCCAGGTTTTGTAAACTTTCGCCTAGCCGACACTTGGCTCCACGAGGTGTTAACCCAAGTAGTGACCGCAGGGGAAACCGATTGGGCTCGCCACACCAACGGCGCAGACACCAAAGTAATCGTGGAGTTTGTGAGCGCTAACCCCACTGGGCCTTTGCACGCTGGCCATGGTCGAGGCGCTTGCTACGGCGACTCGGTGGCTCGCCTCTATGAACGCTGCGGTTACACCGTGGAGCGTGAGTTCTACATCAACGATCGAGGCACACAAATGCAGCTTTATGCCGCATCGTTAGCCGCTCGAGCGGCGGATCAACCGGTGCCCGAAGGCGGCTATCACGGTCAATACATTATTGATTGGGCGGCCGAAATGCTGGCCGATGCTGACCCTTTTGCTTGGGGTTACGCCCGAGCTCTGGCCGCTCACCGTGCTGTGCTCGAAGACCTTGACATTCACTTTGACACTTGGTTTTCGGAACGCTCCATGATTGACTCTGGCGCTATTAACGCCACCCTTAAAGACCTCGCCGTGGCCGAAGCGTCGTTTGAAGATGACGGAGCTACTTGGCTGCGGTCCACCAACTGGGGCGACGACAAAGACCGAGTGCTGGTTAAATCAGACGGCCAATTCACCTACCTGCTGCCCGACGTGGCCTACCACCGCGACAAGTTTGCTCGTGCTGACCTGCTGGTAAACGTGTGGGGCGCCGATCACCACGGCTATGTGCCCCGCATGCACGCCGCCATGGCTGCTTTAGGCCATCAATCCGCCGACCTTGAAGTGGCCATAACTCAAATGGTCAACCTGCAACGCGATGGTGTAGAGGTCAAGCTTTCAAAACGTACCGGTGAAATAGTTGAACTCGCAGAGGTAGTAGCCGAAGTTGGCGCCGACGCCACCCGATTTACCTACCTGTTGCTAACCATCGACTCGCCGCAAACCTTTGACTTGGAGTTAGTGGCTCGGCAAGTAAATGAAAACCCCGTGTTTTATGTGCAATATGCTCACGCCCGCATTCACTCTTTGGTGGAGCGGGCCGCCCAAGAAGGCTTCAACCGACTGACTTTGACCGATGCTGACCTTAGCTTGCTTAGCCACCCTCGAGAACTCGCTCTGCTACGGGCTTTGCATGAACTGCCCGACACGGTGTTACGGGCCGCCAACGACCAAGCCCCCCATCAAATAACTACTTGGGTGCGCGACTTCGCTGCTTTGTTCCACGGTTTTTATCACGACTGTCGCCTCACGGGTGAGGGCATAGACCCTGCTACCACGGTGGCCCGGCTCTGGCTGGCCGAAGCAACTCGTATTGGCTTGGTGGTGGCTCTGGACCTTCTCGGAGTGAGCGCTCCGCAAGAAATGTGGCGAGACAACCCCGAGGAGCAAAACTAATGGCCGGCCCCATCCAACAACGCCTGTTGCCCGACACGGCGGCCATTGACACCGACGGTCAAGCCACAGTAGGCGGTTGCCGCCTAACCGACTTGGCCGACCAATTTGGCACCCCGCTGTTTGTCTACGACGAAGAACATTTGCGGGCCCGCTGCCGAGAAGCCGTTGCGGCCTTTGGCCCCGGCGTGTCGTATGCCTCTAAAGCGTTTCTTTGCGGCGCCATGGCCCGTTTAGTGGTTGAAGAAGGCATGCATGTCGATGTATCTACCGGCGGAGAACTCTACATGGCTTGCCACGCCGGAGTTCCCGGCGAAAAACTGATTATGCACGGCAACAACAAAAGCGAACTCGAACTCCGCATGGCCATAGACGAAGGGGTGCGCCGCATTGTGGTCGACTCATTCGATGAGTTGGATCGCCTTGAAGCTCTGCACGCTGAAACCGGGTCCACCCCAAAAATCTTGCTGCGCATCACCCCCGGGGTCGAAGCCCACACCCACGAGTTTATTTCTACCGGCCAAGACGACTCTAAATTTGGTTTCACGGTGTCTACCGGCCTTGCTGCGGTTGCCGTAGAGCGTGCTGTGGTTTCGCCAGCGGTAGAACTCATGGGCGTGCATTGCCACATCGGCAGCCAAGTTTTCGAAGTGGGGTCCTTTGCCCGCACCGTAGAAATCATGGCCCAGTTTTCAGCGCCCCTCGGTTTGCCTGACCTCTCTATCGGTGGCGGCCTCGGGGTGGCTTACCTTGAAGAAGACCAAGCCTCTACCATTACCCAATGGGGTGAAGTCGTGCAAGCAGGTTGCGCCGCTGCTGGGGTGACCGCCCAAGTAACCGCCGAACCCGGTCGAGCCATTGCCGCGGCGGCCGCTATCACCTTGTACCGGGTGGGCACCATAAAAGAACTCCCGGGCCTCCGTACTTACGTGGCGGTAGACGGCGGCATGAGCGACAACCCGCGCCCGGTTTTGTACGGCTCGGGCTACGAAACCTTTTTGCCACGAGTGGTTGGGCAAGAACGTTCGCAGTCGGTGCGGGTAGTGGGTAAACACTGCGAGTCGGGCGACCTATTGGTGCGTGAAGGCTGGGTGCCGGACGACCTGGCCGTCGGCGACGTGTTGGCCACCCCGGTAACCGGCGCTTACGGTCACTCCATGGGGTCAAACTACAATCAAGTATTGCGGCCCGCCGTGGTTTTTGTTAAAGACGGCCAAGCCACCGAAGTGGTAGCCCGCGAGACGTTCGCCGATTTAGTGCGGCGCGAGCGTTAAACGGTTGCCCACCAACAACCACTAACCGCTAGCGTTAAGGCTATGGAATCTTCCTCAGTAAAGGTCGGTCTTTTGGGCTGCGGCACGGTCGGTGCTGCGTTGGCGCATCTGATTGTTGAACAACACGACGTGGTGGCTCGACGCACTGGTCTTGACCTCACGGTGGAAGCCGTGGTGGTGCGTGACTTGACGGTAGAGCGCCAAGTGCCGGTGTCCGCTGAAGCATTCAGTAGCGACCCGGCTGCTGTGGTGGCCAACCCCAACATTGACGTGGTGGTAGAGGTGATGGGCGGTTTGGAGCCAGCCCGGCAAATGATTCTTGACTCGTTGGCGGCTGGCCAACCGGTAATAACCGCCAATAAAGAACTCTTGGCCGCCCACGGGCCCGAACTTTACGCGGCCGCTGAATCTGCTGGCGTGGACTTGTTGTTTGAAGCCGCCGTGGCGGGAGCTATCCCCATTATGCGGCCTCTGCGAGAGTCGCTGGCCGGTGAGCCAGTAACCCGAGTCATGGGCATCATTAACGGCACCACTAACTTTATTTTGAGCCGCATGACCGACGACGGCGCTTCATTTGCGGACGCTCTGGCCGAAGCTCAAGACTTGGGTTACGCCGAAGCCGACCCCACCGCCGATGTTGAGGGCTACGACGCGGGCGCCAAAGTAGCGGTCATCGCCACCCTAGCTTTTGGCGCCCGGGTGTCGTCGGCCGATGTGCATCACGAAGGCATCACCGGTATCACCACCGAAGATATTGCTTTTGCTAGTCGGCTGGGGCACTGCATAAAACTTTTGGCGGTAGCCGATCGCAGTATTAATGCGGCGGGTAACCAAGAAATAGGGGTTCGCGTACACCCAGCATTAGTGCCACTAAGCCACCCCCTGGCGGCGGTAAATGGCAGCTTTAACGCCGTGTTTGTAGAGGGCGACGCCATAGGGCAACTCATGTTCTACGGTCCGGGGGCCGGGGGCCGGCCCACCGCATCAGCAGTATTCGGCGACCTGATTGATGCTGCCGGTAATCATCAACGCAGCCACGGGGCACGTATTGGCGACCTGCAAGAAGCCCACATCGCCTCGTTGGATGATTTGAGTTCGGCCTTCTACCTAAACCTCGAAGTTGAGGACCAACCCGGCGTGCTGTCACAAGTGGCTGACGTTTTTGCTCAACACGGGGTGTCTATCCAATCTATGGAACAAGAAGGCTTAGGCAGCGAAGCCCGGCTGACTTTTATCACTCACCAAACCCGAGAAGCCGATTTACAGGCCACGCTTAACGACCTCAGTAACTTGGCCGCAGTGCGCTGCGTGGGCAGCGTGTTGCGGGTAATAGGAGAATAACGTGCGCTACGTAAGCACCCGGGGGTCGGCCCCGGTTCTGGAGTTCGGCGATGCCTTGTTGGCTGGTTTGGCCGACGATGGCGGTCTTTATGTGCCCGAAACCTGGCCGCAACTGGGCCCCGCCGGCAACGGTGACTACTGCGCTACCGCCGTTGAGGTAATGGCTCCCTTTGTTGGTGATGCAATGACGCCCGACGAGTTGGCTGCCATGGTGGCCGAAAGCTACGCCTCCTTCGCTACCGAAGAAGTCACCCCTTTGGTTGATTTGGGCGACGGCCTGCACCTTTTAGAGTTGTTTCATGGCCCCACGCTGGCCTTTAAAGATGTGGCTTTGCAAATGGTGGGGCGCCTTTTTGACCATGAACTCACCCGCCGTGGCGAAAAAGTAACCATTGTGGGCGCCACCTCGGGCGACACTGGTTCGGCGGCTATTGAAGCCTGCCGTGACCGAGGCAACATCGAGATCATCATCTTGCACCCCGCCGGCCGGGTCTCTGAGGTGCAGCGTCGTCAAATGACCACCGTGGATGCCCCCAACGTGCACAACGTGGCCATTGATGGGTCTTTCGATGACTGCCAAGACATGGTCAAAGCCATGTTTGCCGATGCGGCGTTTCGTCAACGGGTGCGTTTGTCGGCCGTGAACTCCATTAACTGGGCCCGAGTAATGGCTCAAGTGGTTTATTACGTGGTGGCCGTCGACCGTCTGGGGGGCCGGCATAACCCAGTGTCTTTTGCGGTGCCTACCGGCAACTTTGGCAATGTGTTCGCTGGCCAAGTGGCCCGCCTTGGTGGCCTCAATGTGCCGCAGTTCGTGGTGGGCTCGAACGCCAACAACATTTTGACCCAGTTTTTTACTACCGGCACCATGACCATGGGTGAAGTAACGCCCACCAGTTCGCCCA